>WNGJ01002771.1_pt2 | contig 17893 bp, 16 predicted proteins | sample 5400611 | NCBI WGS metagenome assembly WNGJ01 (sample SAMN13153375, study PRJNA577476) | soil metagenome | isolation source: 40 cm soil or saprolite under Garry oak tree replicate 1 | place: USA:California | collected 2016-06-15 | reverse complement strand
GGTGTCGATTTCCTGCCGCTCACCGTCGACTATCAGGAAAAGACCTATGCGGCGGGCCGCATTCCCGGCGGCTATTTCAAGCGCGAAGGCCGCCCCACTGAAAAGGAAACGCTGGTTTCCCGCCTGATCGACCGCCCGATCCGTCCCTTGTTCGTCGACGGCTGGCGCAACGAGACCCAGGTGATCATCACGACGCTCTCGCACGACATGGAGAACGATCCTGACATTCTGGCGATGGTGGCGGCCTCGGCCGCGCTGACGTTGTCGGGCGCGCCGTTCAAGGGACCGATCGGCGCCGCGCGCGTCGGCTTTGTCAACGACGAATATGTGCTCAATCCGACGCTCGACGAGATGACCGATACCAAGCTCGACCTCGTCGTCGCCGGCACCGCGGACGCCGTGCTGATGGTGGAATCGGAGGCCAAGGAGCTCAACGAGGACATCATGTTGGGGGCGGTGATGTTCGGCCACCGCCACTTCCAGCCGGTGATCAACGCGATCATCGATCTCGCCGAGAAGGCCGCCAAGGAGCCGCGCGACGTCAAGATCGTCGATGAAAGCGCGCTCGAGAAGGAAATGCTTGGCCTGATCGAGAAGGATCTGCGCGCAGCCTATGCGATCCCGGTCAAGCAGGATCGCTACGCCGCCGTCGGCGTCGCCAAGGAAAAGGTGTTGGCGCACTATTTCCCGGAAGGCCAGGAGCCGAAATACGACAAGCTCCGCATCGCAGGCGTATTCAAGGAATTGGAAGCCAAGATCGTCCGCTGGAACATTCTCGATACCGGCAAGCGCATCGACGGCCGTGACGTCAAGACCGTGCGTAACATCCTCGCCGAAGTCGGCGTCCTGCCCCGCGCCCACGGCTCTGCGCTGTTTACCCGCGGCGAAACCCAGGCGATGGTCGTGACCACGCTCGGCACCGGCGAGGACGAGCAATATATCGACGCGCTGTCGGGAACCTATAAAGAGACGTTCCTGCTGCACTACAACTTCCCGCCCTATTCGGTCGGTGAAACCGGACGCCTCGGCGGCACCAAGCGCCGCGAGATCGGCCACGGCAAGCTTGCCTGGCGCGCGATCCATCCGGTGCTGCCACCCCATCACGAGTTTCCTTATACGGTGCGTGTGGTCTCGGAGATCACCGAGTCGAACGGATCGTCGTCGATGGCATCGGTCTGCGGTGCCTCGCTGGCGCTGATGGATGCCGGCGTGCCGCTGAAGCGGCCGACCGCCGGCATCGCCATGGGCCTGATCCTCGAAGGCAGTCGATTTGCTGTGCTGTCCGACATCCTGGGCGATGAGGATCATCTCGGCGACATGGACTTCAAGGTGGCCGGCACCGACCAGGGCATCACCTCGCTGCAGATGGACATCAAGATCGAGGGCATCACCGAGGAGATCATGAAGGTCGCGCTCGGCCAGGCCAAGGACGGACGCATCCATATCCTCGGCGAGATGTCGAAGGCACTGACGGCGGCCCGCGCCGAGCTCGGCGAATACGCGCCGCGCATCGAGACCTTCAAGATCGCCACCGACAAGATACGCGAAGTGATCGGCACCGGCGGCAAGGTGATCCGCGAGATCGTCGAGAAGACCGGCGCCAAGGTCAACATCGAGGACGACGGCACCGTGAAGGTCGCCTCCAACGACGGCGAAGCGATGAAGGCGGCGATCAAGTGGATCAAGTCGATCGCTTCCGATCCGGAGGTCGGTCAGGTCTACGACGGCACCGTCGTCAAGGTGATGGAGTTCGGCGCCTTCGTGAACTTCTTCGGCACCCGGGACGGTCTCGTTCATATCAGCCAGCTCGCGGCCAGCCGCGTGCAGAAGACCTCCGACGTCGTGAAGGAAGGCGACAAGGTCAAGGTCAAGCTGCTCGGCTTCGACGACCGCGGCAAGACCCGGCTGTCGATGAGGGCGGTCGACCAGGTTACCGGCGAGGACCTCGAAGCCAAGCAAAAGACCGAAGCCCCGCCCCCGCGCGAAGCCGCCGGCGAGTAAAGCCTCGACCCACCAGAAACAACGAAGGGCGGCTTTTCAGCCGCCCTTTTTTGTCTGACGCTTCCTGTTTGGCGAAGATCTTTCCGCCGAACTCAGGCGAGGTCGAAGCGATCGAGGTTCATCACCTTTTCCCACGCCGCCACGAAGTCTTTCACAAACTTCTCCTTCGAGTCCGCGCACGCATAGACTTCCGCCAGCGCCCGCAGCTGCGAGTGGGAACCGAAGATCAGGTCGGCCCGGGTGCCGGTCCACTTGACCTCGTTCGTCTTGCGGTCGCGCCCCTCGTACACGCTGTCGGAGCCGGCGGACGGATGCCACTGCGTGCTCATGTCGAGCAGGTTGACGAAGAAATCGTTCGTCAACGTCTCTGGCCGCTTGGTGAAGACGCCGTGCGCGGAGTTGCCGGCACTGGCGCCCAGCACGCGCAAGCCGCCGACGAGCGCCGTCATCTCCGGCGCGGTCAGCGTCAGCAATTGCGCCCGATCCACCAGGAGCTCCTCAACCGACATCGGCTGCTCGCCGCGGACATAGTTGCGGAAGCCGTCGACGGTCGGCTCGAGCGGAGCAAACGAATGGGCATCGGTCTGCTCCTGCGAGGCGTCCATGCGACCCGGCGTGAAGGGCACCTTCACGTCATGGCCCGCATCCTTCGCGGCCTTCTCGATTCCCGCGCCGCCGCCGAGAACGATCACGTCGGCGAGCGAGACCTTTTTGTCGCCTTTCTGCGCGGCGTTGAACTCCTTCTGGATGCCCTCGAGCTTCGAAAGCACCTTCGCAAGCTCAGCCGGCTGGTTGACGTCCCAGTCCTTCTGCGGCGCCAGACGAATGCGAGCGCCGTTCGCGCCGCCACGCTTGTCGGAGCCGCGGAACGTCGAGGCCGACGCCCAGGCGGTCGAGACCAGTTCGGGAACGGACAGGCCGGATGCCAGGATCTTCGCCTTCAGCGCCGCAATGTCCTGCTCGCTGACCAGTTCATGGTTGATCGCGGGAATCGGATCCTGCCAGATCAGTTCCTCCTTCGGAACGAGCGGGCCCAGATAACGCACGATCGGCCCCATGTCGCGGTGCGTCAGCTTGAACCACGCCCGGGCGAACGCGTCGGCGAACTGATCCGGATGCTCGTAGAAGCGCCGCGAGATCTTCTCGTAGGCCGGGTCGAGCCGCAACGAGAGGTCGGTGGTCAGCATCGCTGGCGCGCGACGCTTCGACGGATCGTGAGCATCCGGCACGGTCCCTGCGCCGGCGCCATTCTTCGGGGTCCACTGATGCGCACCGGCCGGGCTCTTGGTCAGCTCCCATTCGTAGCCGAACAGGTTCTCGAAGAAGTTGTTGCTCCACTTGGTCGGCGTCGTGGTCCAGGTGACCTCGATGCCGCTGGTGATCGCGTCACCGGCGATGCCCGTGGCATATTTGCTCGACCAGCCGAGGCCCTGCGCCTCGATCTCGCAACCTTCCGGCTCCGGGCCCACGAGGGTTGCATCGCCAGCGCCGTGGGTTTTGCCGAAGCTGTGGCCGCCGGCAATCAGCGCGACCGTCTCCTCGTCGTTCATCGCCATGCGCGCGAACGTCTCGCGGATATCGCGCGCTGCTGCGAGCGGATCCGGCTTGCCGTTCGGCCCTTCCGGATTCACGTAGATCAGGCCCATCTGGACGGCGCCGAGATGACCATGCAGTTCACGGTCGCCGGAATAGCGCTCGTCCGCCAGCCACTTGGCTTCGGGCCCCCAGTTGACATCCTGCTCGGGCTCCCAGACGTCGGCGCGGCCGCCGGCGAAACCGAAGGTCTTGAAGCCCATCGATTCGAGCGCGACGTTGCCGGCGAGAATCATGAGGTCGGCCCAGGAGAGTTTCCGGCCGTATTTCTGCTTGACCGGCCATAGCAGCCGGCGCGCCTTGTCGAGGTTTGCGTTGTCAGGCCAGCTGTTGAGCGGCGCGAAGCGCTGCTGGCCGGCTCCGGCGCCGCCGCGGCCGTCGCCGATACGATAGGTGCCTGCACTGTGCCAAGCCATGCGGATGAACAGCCCGCCATAGTGCCCGAAGTCTGCCGGCCACCAATCCTGCGAGTCCGTCATCACGGCATGCAGGTCCTTGATCACGGCATTGAGATCGAGGCTCTTGAATTCCTTGGCGTAGTCGAACGCCTCGCCCATCGGATCGGACAGGTTTGACTGCTGGTGGAGGATTCCCAGATCCAGCTGTTTCGGCCACCAGTCACGGTTGCTCGGTGCGGGTTGCCCTCCTGAAAACGGGCACTTGGTTTTGTCATCCATAATTGCCTCCTGTCGCGGTGGTCTTCATGCTTTCCACCCTGTTCCCCGTTTCTACCTAACGCAAGCCATCAGGTGAAATTGACTCTGGTGATCGTTGCGATAAGTTATTCTGATGATCCAAGTTACGCTCAAGCAGCTTCGCTATTTCGACGCGCTGGCACGTCATTGCCATTTTGGACGCGCGGCGGAAGCATGTGCGATCTCGCAGCCGGCTTTGTCGATGCAGATCAAGGAAATGGAGGAAACTCTGGGCTGCGTGCTACTCGAGAGAGGCGCACGACAAGTCGGACTTACGAAGTTCGGCGAAGAGGTCGCCCAACGCGTCCGCGACATCCTGCGCTCGGTCGATGAACTGGGAGATTTCGCGCGGGCGTCGCGCGACCACCTTGTGGGCCCGCTGCGCGTCGGCATGATCCCGACGATTGCACCCTATCTGCTGCCCACGGTCATCGGGGACCTCACTCGCATGCATCCCGAACTTGACATTCACGTCCGCGAGACCGTGACGCCGAAGCTGATCCAGGAACTCGCGGAAGGCCGGCTTGACACAGCAATTGTTGCCCTGCCGGTGTCCGAACCTTCGCTTACCGAGGTCGCCTTGTTTGCGGAAGATTTTCTGCTGGTCCGGCCGGGCGAGGATGAGGGAACGCCGGTGCCCAGTAGCGAAACGCTGCGCGAAATGAGGCTGCTTCTGCTGGAAGAGGGGCATTGTTTTCGCGATCAGGCCCTGTCGTTTTGTAATATGCAATCGTCGCCACGGGAGGTGCTGGACGCGAGCTCCCTGTCCACACTTGTTCAAATGGTCAGTGCCGGCATCGGTGTCACCTTGATCCCGGAAATGGCCGTGGCGGTGGAGACACGCTCGGCCTCAGTGTCCGTCGTTCGCTTCAAAAACCCGCAACCCTCGCGAACCATCGGCATGATCTGGCGCAAGACCAGTCCTCTGGCGAGACAGCTCCTGCAAATCTCTGAAGTGGTGTGTCTGTCAGCCGGCAAAGTGCGCGGGCGGCACAAGACTGGACCGTCGTCGCGCAAGCTCCGGACCTGAACGGCGCTCCGGCGGAGGCGAGCGCCTTGCATGACCGTGCATTGACACGCCCACGCCCGTGCCGGTATCGCAGGCGTGCCCGAGCCGGTAGAGAAAATAATGTTGCCCCCCATTATCCGTCCCGCCCGCCCCGAGGAATATGACGAGGTCGCCCGCGTCTGGATGGATAGCTGGGTCTCGACCGGGCTTGAGGACGCCAGCAATTTCTTGCTGGCGCAATTGCGCGCCCGCGTGCCGCGGGAGATTGAAGGCGGCTGGAGCCTGTTCGTCGCCGACGATGGCGGAACGCTCGCGGCGATGCTGGCCTTGCACCTAAAAAAACTCTATCTCGACCAGTTGTTCGTCGCGCCTGCCTACCAAGGCCGCTCGCTCGGCCGGCAATTGCTGGCGTTCACGCGCATGCATTTGCCTGATGAAATCCATCTGCGCTGCGTGCGCGAGAACGAGAAGGCCTGGCGCTGGTACGAGCGGGAAGGTTTTGTATTCGAAAAGGAGCAGATCGATCCGATGACCGGCCGGACGATGAAATATTATCGATGGGTAAGGCCGGGACCGGCCTGAGCAGCTGCGGATTTCGGGCACTTTCGGTGCATTCTAGAGCGTGATGACTTTTCTTCGAATCGTCATCTCGCTCTATCATTTTGTTTGAGCATGATCTTTTCGGAAAACCGGCGCCCACTTTTCCGGAACATGCTCTAGGTTCGTTCCTCGTTTGCACTTGAAGTGAGTCTCATGGTGCTGCGGCTGACGCCATTTCGGAGGCCCAAGCAAGAGCTCGACAAAGCCGCCTTCCCACCAATCCAGCAGACGCAGCGACCTGTCCAACCTTCCGAGAAGGGATACGCGCCTTGTTGAGGAAGAGCCTGGACGATACGCTGTTGGCGCGGTGAAGAGCCGGGCGGTTATTCGGGGAAGGATTAGCCCACGGTGCGCCGTATGAACTTACCGAGGACGTGGAAAAGAGGGAGCGTTGGCAATGATGAAACTCTACTGGTCGCCGCGATCGCGGTCGTTCACCGCGCTCTGGCTGATGGAGGAAACCGGCCAGCCCTACGAGCGCGTGCTAACCGATATTTCCACCGGGGCGCAGAGGAAGCCCGAATATCTCGCGATCAATCCGATGGGCAAGGTGCCGGCGCTCAAGGACGGCGAAGCAACGCTCGCGGAAGCCGCCGCGATCTGCACCTATGTCGCCGAGCGCTATCCCGAGGCAAAGCTCGCCCCGCCGCTCGGCGATCCTCTACGCGCGAAATTTCTCTATTGGCTATTCTTTGCACCCGGCTGCATCGAGCCCGCGATGGTGCAGATCGCGACCAAGATCGAGATCAATACGGTCGCGGCCGGATGGGGCGATGCGCAGCGGGTATTCGACGTGCTCGACGCGGAGCTGGCCAAAGGGCCGTGGATCCTGGGCGAGAACTTTTCCGCCGCCGACATCGCGATCGGTTCGGCGCTGAATTTCGCAGTCCGGCTGTTCAAGATGGTGCCGTCGCGCCCATCGTTCGACGCCTATGTCGCCCGATGCATGGCGAGACCGGCCTTCCAGCGCGCGGAGGAGATCGCGGCGGGCGGCTGAACCTTATTCTTCCGGCGCCAGATGTTCCGGTCGCGGCATCAGGACGATGTTGTAGCCGGAATCGACATAGTGAATTTCTCCGGTCACGCCGCCGGAGAGGTCGGACAGCAGGTACAACGCCGAACAGCCGAGTTCGTCGAGCGTCACGCCACGCCCTAGCGGCGAATGTTTCTGCTGGTAGGCGAACATCGCGCGCGCATCGCCGATGACGGAGCCCGCCAACGTGCGCACCGGGCCCGCGGAGATGGCGTTGACGCGAATGCCGCGCGGACCGAAGTCGGCGGCAAGATACCTCACGGAAGCCTCCAGCGCCGCCTTCGCGACGCCCATCACGTTGTAGTTCGGCATGGCCCGCATCGCGGCGCCGAAAGTCAACGTGATCATGGAGCCGCCGGTCTCGGGCATCAGTTCGACCGCCCGTTTTGCGATCTCGGTGAAGGAGAAACAGGAGACCAGCATCGTACGCGAGAAATTCTCGCGCGTGGTGTCCGCGTAGCGGCCCCGCAGTTCGTTCTTGTCGGTAAAGCCGATGGCGTGAACGAGAAAGTCGAGACGCCCCCATGTCTCGCGTAGCGCTTCGAATAGCTGATCGACACTGGCGAGGTCCTCCACGTCGCAGGGCAGGACGGCATCGAAACCGAGCGGCTGCACCAGCGGCTTGAGACGTTTGGCCTGGGCTACGCCCTGATAGGTAAAGGCAAGCTCGGCGCCCTGCGCGGCGAGCGATCTGGCGATCCCCCAGGCAATCGAATGATCATTGGCGATGCCCATGATCAATCCACGCTTGCCTTTCATCAGGTCCTGCATTGTCGCCATGCTCTCTCTTTCGTCATGCCCAGCTATGCGCCTTGCAGACCTTCCGCGGGTCAAGACGTGGATGGCCGGGACGTCCCCGATCAAGTCGGGGACAGGCGCCCGGCCATGACGATGAAATTATTCAGCTCGCAGACAAGCTCACGCATCCATCCGCTTGAAGACCAGCGTGGCGTTGGTGCCGCCGAAGCCAAAGGAGTTCGACAGCACCGTGCCGAGCTTGGCGTTGTCGATGCGCTTGCGCACGATCGGCATGTCGGCGAAGACCGGATCGAGTTCTTTGATATGGGCGCTCTCGCAGATGAAGCCGTTGTTCATCATCAACAAGCAGTAGATCGTCTCCTGCACGCCGGTGGCACCGAGCGAGTGGCCGGTCAGCGCCTTGGTCGCGGAAATCGGCGGGCACTTTTCTCCTGTGCCGAACACTCTTCGGATCGCCTCGATTTCCGGCGGATCGCCGGCCGGAGTCGCGGTGGCATGCGGGTTGATGTAGTCGATCTTGGTGTTGACCGTCGACAGCGCCATGTTCATGCAGCGTTCGGCGCCCTCACCTGACGGCGCGACCATGTCGTAGCCGTCGGAGGTGGCGCCATAGCCGACGATCTCGCCGTAGATGCGCGCGCCCCGCGCCTTTGCGTGCTCCAGTTCCTCCAGCACCACGACGCCGGCCCCGCCGGCAATGACAAAGCCGTCGCGATTGATGTCGTAGGGGCGCGAAGCCGTCGAAGGCGTGTCGTTGTATTTCGCAGACATCGCTCCCATCGCGTCGAACAAGACCGACAGCGACCAGTCGAGCTCTTCGCAGCCGCCCGCGAAAATCACGTCCTGCTTGCCCATCTGAATGGTTTCGTAGGCGTTGCCGATGCAATGGTTCGACGTGGCGCAGGCCGAGGAGATCGAATAATTGACACCCTTGATCTTGAACCAGGTGGCGAGCGTCGCGGACGCGGTGGACGACATTGCCTTCGGCACCGCGAAAGGTCCGACCCGCTTCGGCCCTTTGGTACGGGTGATGTCGGCCGCCTCGACAATGGCGCGCGCCGAAGGACCGCCCGAGCCCATGATGATACCCGTGCGGATGTTGGAGACGTCCGAGGGCTCAAGCCCGGAATCCTGAATCGCCTGCTCCATGGCGATGTGGTTCCACGCCGCCCCTTCGCCGAGGAAACGCAGCGCGCGCCGATCGACCACACCGGCCGGATCGAGAGTCGGAGCGCCCTGCACCTGCGAGCGGAAGCCGAGCTCCGCATATTTTTCCGCACGCGAGATGCCGGATTTGGCCGCGTGAAGGCTCGCAAGTACTTCCTGAGTGTTGTTTCCGATGGACGAGACGATGCCCATCCCCGTGATGACAACCCGCCTCATGTTCGCCTCGCCCTGCCGTTTATCCGTACGATATTTTCGTTCAAGCCGGCGCGGTGCCTTGCTTGAACAACCCGACCTTCAAATCCTTTGCCCGATAAATAATCTCGCCATCCATGGAAAGCCACCCGTCGGCGACTCCCAACACCAGCTTTGAGCGCATTACACGCTTGATGTCGATATTGTACACAACCTTGCGGACATTCGGCAGCACTTGACCGGCGAGCTTGAGTTCGCCGAGCCCCAGCGCCCGGCCGTGCCCTTCGCCGCCGATCCAGCCGAGATAGAATCCGACCATCTGCCAGAGCGCGTCAAGGCCCAGACAACCGGGCATGACGGGATCGTTCTTGAAATGGCAACCGAAGAACCAGAGATCCGGTTTGACGTCGAGTTCGGCCTGGACCAGGCCCTTGCCGAATTCGCCGCCGGTTTCCGTGATTTGACTGATGCGGTCGAACATCAGCATCGGGGGCAACGGCAATTGTGCATTGCCCGGGCCGAACATCTCACCTCGACCGCAGGCCAGCAAATCCTCATATTCGTAACCGCCGCGCCGATCCAGCATGCCAAATACCTTCTTTCACAATCTCCGATTGAGCGATCTTAGCGAAACGGACCCGTCTTCGCTTGGGAGCGCACCCAAATCATCCCGTATCGGCACAAACTCTCGGGGCCGAGGCCAGGACACCCCCCGCGGCGTCAGGCGCTCTGCCGGGCCGGGTCGCTGGGTCCGGCCGCTCTCTATCATAGCCCCCGCGGAGGGCAAAGCGCCCGCCTTTGGGTAAATCGCCGCATCCTGATATTATTCCCAGTTCCAACTTAGGTTCATTCTAGTTGCGAGAAACTTGCATCTGCGCGTTATCCTTCTTATATTCCGCTAGGATAAGTGTAGGCAAACGAGTGCGGTGCCAGACGTGGAAATAAGCGATAACCGTTCATCCGTGAACGACGACACCGCCGTTTCCGCCCCTCAAGGGGGCCGGCAACCGGACCTGACCGGCTGCCCGTGGCATGACGTCAACGAAATGCTGCAGGCCGCGGGGCTGCGTCCGACCCGACAGCGCATGGCGCTGGGCTGGCTGCTATTTGGCAAGGGCGCCCGGCATCTGACAGCGGAAATGCTCTACGAGGAAGCCACGCTGGCGAAGGTGCCCGTGTCGCTTGCCACCGTCTACAACACGCTCAATCAGCTGACCGACGCGGGTCTATTACGCCAAGTCAGCGTCGACGGCACCAAGACCTATTTCGACACCAACGTCAGTGCCCACCACCATTTCTATCTCGAAAACAACCATGAGCTGGTCGACATTCCCGACCCCCATCTGGTGCTGTCGAAGCTGCCCGATGTGCCGGAGGGCTATGAGATCGCGCGCATCGACATGGTCGTGCGGTTGCGCAAGAAGCGCTGAGCTTTCTCAACGGGTCGTCCTCGCGAAAGCGAAGACCCATAACGAGTCATCTTGTTGTTGATGAAGACGTCTAACCCAGCGCCTCATTGGTAGATCACGCGGTATGGGTCCCGGCTCAAGGCCGGGACGACGGACAGAGTTCACTCCACCTTCTCGTCGGAGTAGACACCCCACAGCCGCTGCTGTTCGATCCAGCCGTCGAAGCCACTACCGGCCACGTGGCACCAACTGGATGTGCACTTCCTGACCTGGACGACGACGCCGGCCTGCAGGCGGGCCGTCACCGCGTCGGCGGAGTCCGCGCCGTCGTAGAGCGGCGCGAGATCGTCCTTGCTTTTCATGGTGACGACCGCGGTGCGGCGACCCGACAACAGCGAGTGATAAACCCAGCCCTCGGCGCCTTCGGAATCGCGTACCCGCCGCCAGTTCTCGAACTCGGCGGTGATTTCAACCGGCAGGCCCGAACGGGTGTAGACCCAGGCCACGTCGTTATCCTTGGTCGGGCCGGCCCTGACATTCACATGATCGGATTTCAGGCTGACATAGCGCGGGACGGGCAACCCGCTTGAGGTGAAAGGGATATCTTTTGCCAAAACTCCGGTGCTGACCAAAGCACCCAACACACCGCCCACGGCGACCGCCACCGAACCAAAACACCCCAACGCCATCAATCCGTCTCCTGCCGCGGCCGTTCAACTCAAACCCAACGAGCCGAAAACCGGACCCAGCGCGCCATCCCTTGCCCCGCCCCGACCGCCACAGGCTTGTAATTGCCAGGCTTTTGCCGGGGTTCTTGTCTTGGCCCAGCCTTCTGCTAGAGAGGACGGAAAATCGAGAACCAAGACGCCCGAAGCCCTCCGACGAGATCACAGGGAACATCGGGGAACCCAAGGAAACGCCGGGACCAAGCGACGATCGCAGTGTCGAACAACCGGGTTAATGAGGTCTGAACGGCCTCATGAGAGCAGGACATGTCGGTAAAGAAAAAGCCCCTCGTTGTCGTCACCCGCAAACTGCCGGACTCGATCGAGATCCGCATGCGCGAGCTGTTCGACGCGAGACTCAATCTCGACGACACGCCGATGACGCCGGAGCAGATCGCGGACGCGGCCTGCTCTGCGGAAATACTGGTTCCGACCGTCACCGACCAGATCACCGAAGAGCTGATCAAGCATCCCGACTGCAAGCTCAAGATGATCGCCAATTTCGGCAACGGCGTCGACAATATCGACGTGGTGGCGGCGCATGCGCGCGGCATCACCGTGACCAACACGCCAAAGGTTTTGACTGAAGATACCGCCGACATGACCATGGCGCTGATTCTGGCGGTGCCACGGCGTCTGATCCAGGGCGCATCCATACTGACCGAAGGCAAGGCGTGGCCTGGCTGGTCGCCAACATGGATGCTCGGCCATCGCATCGGCGGAAAGCGCCTCGGCATCGTCGGCATGGGCCGCATCGGCCAGGCGGTCGCGCGGCGCGCCCGCGCCTTCGGCCTGCAGATCCATTATCACAACCGTCGCCCGGTGGCGCCGATGATCGCCGAGGAGCTGGGCGCAACTTATTGGGAAAGCCTCGACCAGATGCTGGCGCGGATGGACATCATCTCGGTGAATTGTCCGCACACGCCAGCCACCTTCCATTTGCTGTCCGCACGGCGGCTGAAGCTGGTCCGCAAGGACGCCTATATCGTCAACACCGCGCGCGGCGAGGTGATCGACGAGGAAACCATGACCAAGCTGATCGAAACTGGCGACATCGCAGGCGCCGGCCTCGACGTCTATGAGCACGAACCCGCGGTCAACCCGAAGCTCGTGCGGCTGGCGAAGGCCGGCAAGGTGACGTTGCTGCCCCATATGAGTTCGGCAACGATCGAAGGCCGCGTCGAAATGGGCGAGAAGGTGATCATCAACATCCGCACCTTCCTCGATAATCACAAGCCGCCGGACCGCGTGCTGCCGAGCATGTTGTAAGAATGATGTTTCCTAGAGCGCGATGACTTCAGGATGAATCGTCATCATGCTCTAACCCATTGTTGAGCATGATCTCCGCGCAAACGCATCGCGATTGTCGCGAGGAAAAACGCCCCCCGGCGTCATGTGCGGGGCGAGCCCTTTCTGGATTACGCGTTTACCGGTGCCCGCTGAGATCGGTGATGGTCAACGCATCGCCGTTGAGGATATTACTGGGATCGCGAGCATAGCGCAGCGTCTCGAAGCGCATGGCGCGGGCGTCGACCATCAACAGCCGCCCCACCAGGCCCTCGCCGAAGCCGACGATCTCGCGGATCGCTTCCAGCGCCATCATCGAGCCCAGGACGCCGGCGAGCGCGCCCATCACGCCGGCCTCGGCGCAAGCGGGCACCGTGCCCGGCGGCGGCGGCTCCGGAAACAGGCAGCGATAGGTCGGGTTGAACTCGCCTTGCGCATTCTTCTCGTGCGCGCGGATCGTGGTCAGCGATCCGTCGAAAGTGCCGAGCGCCGCGGTGATCAGCGGCTTGGCGGCGAGAAAGCAGGCGTCGGAGACGAGATAGCGGGTCGCGAAATTGTCGGAGCCATCGAGCACGAGATCGTAGCCGCCGATCAGCTCCATCGCATTGTCGGCCTTGAGCCAGGTCGCGTGCGCGGCGAATTCGACGTGTGGATTGAGGTCATAGATCCGCTCCGCGGCGGTATCGACCTTGCGGCGGCCGATATCGGGCGTGGTGTGGATGACCTGGCGCTGCAAATTCGACAGCGACACCACGTCGTCATCGACCACGCCCAATCTGCCGACACCTGCGGCGGCGAGATACATCAAGGCTGGCGCGCCCAGGCCGCCCGCGCCCACCACCAGGACGGACGCCTCTTTCAAGGCCGCCTGGCCGGGACCGCCGACATCGCGCAGCACGATGTGGCGGGCGTAGCGTTCGATTTCGTCGGCGCTTAGCATCCCCTCACCTTCACCGCTGAACCTCGGCGCAGTTGTTTCCGACCAAGCAGATGTGCTTCATTATCAACTCTTCAATGCCTTCCCGCGGGATTTGTCATGAGATCGATGCTGGCGGCAACATTGGTATTGCTCGTCTGCGCGGTCTCCGCGCGGGCGCAGATGACGCCGCCGACCACGGCGGGCGCCAAGCCGAAGGCCGTTGCGACCGTGCCGATCCGCCCGGCACTGCAAACGCCCGCCGATACCGCGAACGCGATGGCGCAGGCCGAGCGGCTGGCGTTGCAGTCGGATCTCGCCTGGGTCGGCGAATATAACGGCGCGATATCAGGCGAAGTCAGCGAGCGTATGGTCGCCGCCATCAAGGAATATCAGAAGGCCAAGGGCGGCAAGCAGACCGGCGTGCTCAATCCGCAGGAACGCAGCGTGCTGGCCGAGACCGCGCGGCGGCGGCAGGAGAATGTCGGCTGGAAGATCGTCACCGATGCCACAACCGGGACACGGCTTGGCATTCCAACCAAGCTGGTGCCGCAGCAGACCAGCGACGCCAACGGCGCCAAATGGAGCACGCCGACGGGCACCGTCCAGATCGTCTTGACGCGGCGCAAGGAAGCGGGTCCCACAACCGCCAAACTCGCCGAGCAGGAAAAGAAGGAGCCGCCCGGACGCGCCGTCGACTACACGGTGGTGAAGCCGGATTTCTTCGTGCTGTCGGGCTTGCAGGGTCTGAAGAAGTTTTACCTGCGTGGCACGTTCAAAGGTGACGAGGTCCGCATCCTCACCGTCCTCTACGATCAAGCGACCGAAAATACCGTCGAGCCGATCGTGATTGCGATGTCGAGCGCTTTCAATCCGTTCCCGACTGGCGCGCAGGCGGGGCCGCCGCCGCGCAAGACCGTGGAATATGGTAGCGGCGTGGTGGTCAGCGAGGACGGCACGATCGTGGCCGATCGCGAGGTCACCGACGGCTGTCTCGCGATGACGATCGGCGGCTTTGGCCCGGCCGATCGCGTGGCCGAGGACAAGGACCGCGGTCTCGCCTTGCTGCGCATCTATGGCGCTCGCGGATTGAAGCCGCTTGCCTTGGCCAGCGGCGCGGCCAAATCCGGCGTCGACATCACCGGCATCGCCGATCCGCAAAACCAGGGCGGCGGCGCGGCGGTCACGAGCGTCAAGGGATCGGTGACGCAGGTCGCGGCTGGCGGCGACCTCGCGCTCTCGCCGCCGCCGGCCGTGGGCTTCTCCGGCGCCGCGGCACTTGACGGCGACGGCAAATTTGCCGGGATCGCGCTGTTGAAGCCGATGCTTGTCGCGGGGGCGTCCAACGCTCAAGCCGCCACGCAGGCGGTGCTGGTGCCGGCCGATACGGTGCTCGACTTTCTCAAGGCCAATGGCGTGAGCACGTCGGGCGGAACGCCGGACGCCAAGGCGGCCGCGGTGCGCGTGATCTGCGTGCGGAAGTAGTCACTCCCCAAACGCCGGATTGCCATACGGATAAAACTGCTTCAGATCGACGTTTTCATATGGCAAGGCGTCGAGATGAACCGTTCCGAGAAACGGCTCATCCGGCTCGACCAGCAGAATCGTCTTGGCAAAACTATTGTCGTGGAAGCCGCGCCGGAAATGCACGCGCGATTTGATCGCCATCACCTTGAAGGCGTCGATGTCGAGCCCGAGCGGCTGCAACGACGACGGCTCCATGATCTGCACGAGATAGGTGCTGAGGATCAGGACATTGTCGCGGCCGAATTTGATGCAGACCCAGAACTGGCCATAACCTTCGACAGCGTTCAGGACCGTACCCCGGACGCGCAACGGCTGGCCCGCGGATTCATCGACCAGGCCGCCGATCTCCATGTCGAAGGGATCGCCCGCCTTCGCTCCCTGCGCTTTCAGTTTCGCCATCGCCGCGGCATCGGCGATGGTGGCAATCAGGGTGTTGGACAGATCCTGCGCGACGATTTCCTTCAGGAGCCAGGTCGCGGAACCGGATCGGTCGCTGTGATCGGCGAGCACCACAGGCGTTTCGCCAGTGAGGACCGCTTGTTTCGCCAGGGTAACGCCGTCTTGAATGGTGTGGATCTTGGTGGAGGTCAGTAATGCCTCCCGCTGGCGCCACGCAAAGCCGGCCAAATCTTTCGCAACCTCGCCCGCAAGCTTGGCATTGCCATTGGTCAAGACCTGGATCGTCAGGCCGACATCGGGCACATCGGCAAACGGAAAACCGAAGAACACATTGACGTAGACATCCGGTTCACGCGCTTCCCACACCAGCGCCCGCTGCACCAGGTCCATCCATGGCGAGGCGCCGGTCCACATCACGACCGTGGCCGTGATGATCGGAACCTTCAGGGTCGTGTGAGCCGGCTTGTAGTCGCCTTTGATCGCGCGGATGAGCGTGCGCGCCGCGCGTTCCCCCTGCAGATAGCCGTCGTAATGCGGGAAGTATTTGACGGCGAATCCCATGTCGGCATGCCTGAGAAATTCCTCATCCTCGTTGCCGTGGAGATCGAACGTCGCGGCAATGAACGCCTTCGGGCCGACGACTTCGCGCACCCGCCGCGCCAGTTCGGCCTCGGGGCGCGGCACGCCGCGCACCGCCATCGCCCCGTGCAGGCAGAGATAGACGCCGTCGAACGGCTTTTCCGCTTTGACCTCGGCGATCATCTTGCCGACAAGGGTTTCAAAGGCTTCTGCTGTGACCCATCCCGATCCCATGTAGGTCTTCGGCCACAGCGGCGACTCGATGCCGATCAGTTCGACGCCGTCGAATTCCCGCGCCATCTTCACGAAGCCGCCCATGAAGTACTTCGGGTCAAATTTGAGCAACGCCTCGCCCTTGGCCGGCGACCCCGGATAGATGAAATCGTCGAGCGTGGTATCGTTCTTCAGAAACGTGACTGTCTCATGGGAGAAGTGCAGCACCGCGATTCGAATCGGATGGCTCATGGCGGCCTTACCTCAGTCCGAACCTGACGCCCGCACGGGCGAGCCCGCCGGCGATCCCGATCGGCGTGCCGTCGGCGCGCCAGCAGGCGGCAACCGCCTTAGGGCCGGTCAAATTCTCGTTATCCACGGTGTCACATGTTTCGTTCGATCCCGCGAGTGACCCGCTCATGATCAAGCATCTCGCATAGAAATCCTGGCGCGATGTTCGGGGCATTTCACCAAAGGGTCAAGCAACCCGGCAAAAAACCCCGGCGATACACGCCGGAGTTCTTCGATGGTTCGACTGATGCGTGTTATTCCGGCAGCATTTCGCCTGATCCGCCTAAATCGGCGGGAAAGTCCTTCATCTTGGGAAGGCCATCCTTGATCCGCAGCACCGCCTCGCCGTAATTGACATGAACCGCGGGCTCGAATTTGAGCGTAGGAATGGTCGCCGCATAGACATCGACGAGGCCAACCGGCTGGTGACCGCTCATCACATGACCGCCGCACAGCTTGCAGAACTTCCGCTGGCTGAACGAGGTCTTCTCGAAGGTCGCGATGTGCTCGGCGCCGGCCTTGACCTTCACCGCATCCGCCTTCCAGAGCGTGAAAGCGTTGACCGGCGAAGCCGACCAGGAGCGGCAGGAGTTGCAGTGGCAATAGCCCATGGCCTCCGGCGCGCCGGTGGCCTCGACTTCAACCGCGCCGCAGAAGCAGCGTCCAACGTGGCTCATTGATTTCCTCCTTCATGGGTTGTCAAACGACGCCGTTATTCGGCGTTCGGTCATCGCAGTCCAGTTCACGAACTATACTAGGTCGAGCTTGCGGCAGGCTTGCGGCACGGCGATCGATCGCTCAGCTCGCAAGCTTACGCTCCTTGGCGAACGGGCTCAGCCCGAGCCAGATCTGCATCGAGGCGGCAAGCTCGCGGCTTCCCGTCAATATCATTCGCTGGCTTGCTACCGCGGCGCGTACTGTATCGAGTCCCAGCCAGATCGCCGTCATGGTGCGAAGATCGGCGGATACATAGAGGTCGACGTCGAAGCCGGGATCGATCTTGCACAGATCGGTGCCGGTCTCGGGATCGACGATCAGCCAGAAGTGCCGATACGCGGCTGGCAGGGCGGGATAGACGAACTCCACCACGCTGCGACGGATCGGCATCGGCGTGGCGTCGAGGTTCCGCCGCATGTCCCACATCAAGAGATCGACATCGAGGTGCTGCAGCGACAAGTTCGATTCGATCCGCCGCTGCCCCCAGATTCCGAACGCCTCCACCAGCGGCCCGAGCTCACGCCCGGCTTCCGTCAGATGATATTCGAAGAGGGCGGGATCGGACGACGACGCGGCCCGGGCAACAATGCCCGCTGCTTCAAGCTCCTTCAGCCGGCGCGATAGCAGCGCGGGCGACATCCGGGGCACGCCACGGCGCAATTCGTTGAATCGCGTCGAGCCGGCAATCATCTCGCGGAGCACGACAATCGTCCACCGGGGGCACAGGATTTCCGCGGCCATCGCGACCGGGCAAAACTGCTGGTAGCTCGCTGTCGTCATG
>WNGJ01002770.1_pt1 | contig 17894 bp, 18 predicted proteins | sample 5400611 | NCBI WGS metagenome assembly WNGJ01 (sample SAMN13153375, study PRJNA577476) | soil metagenome | isolation source: 40 cm soil or saprolite under Garry oak tree replicate 1 | place: USA:California | collected 2016-06-15 | reverse complement strand
GAGGAATCCGGCAGCCGCGCGATCCGCAAGCCCGCGTCAAAGCCCTCGCCAATCAGGTCGACGGTGGCGTCGCTCAAATGCAGATCGATCGAGACCTCGGGATAGGCCTGCAGGAATTCCGGCAGCAGCGGCGCCACGTTTTTCACCCCGAACGTCATCGGCACCGCGAGCCGCACCAGCCCACGCGGCGAGGTCGATTGCGCCAGCGCCTCGTCTTCCGCCGCTTCGCCGTCGGCGAGCAGCCGCGCGGCGCGCTCGGACAACCGCTGTCCGGCATCGGTCAGCGCCAATCGCCGCGACGTGCGGTTGAACAGCCGTGCACCGAGGCGCTCCTCGAGCCGGGTCACGGCTTTCGAGACCGTGGCCTTGGACAACGCAAGTTCGCTCGCGGCGCCCGCAAACGAGCGCAATTCGACGACTTTCGCGAAAATCGCGAGCGCCTCGAAATCGGGGAGTTTTGCCATCTCGGGGACGATCCAATTTTGGAAACAATAAGTTTCAATAGTTTCTATTTCTATACCATCTGCGCAGGCATATCCAGAAGGCCATCGGAATTTCAAGCGACGGAGAAATCCAATGACCAAGAAGCTCTCAGGGAAAGTTGCCCTCGTCACCGGCGGTTCGCGCGGCATTGGCGCTGCCAGCGCCCGCGCGCTTGCGGACGAAGGTGCCAACGTTGCGATCAGCTATGTGGCCTCACCTGACAAGGCCGAAGTGGTCGTCAACGAGTTGAAGGCCAAGGGCGTGACGGCGCGCGCCTACAAGGCCGACCAGGCGTCGGCTGTCGAAGTCGATCAACTGGTGAAGGACGTCGCCAAGGATTTCGGCCATCTCGACATCCTCGTCAACAATGCCGGGGTTGCCGTCGGAGGCCCGATCGATGACGCCAATACCGACACCGCGGCACTGGCCCGCCAGGATGCGATCAACGTTCATGGCGTGATCACCGCGATCCGTTCCGCGTCGAAATTGATGGGCGACGGCGGACGCATCGTCACTATCGGCTCGGGCATCGCGACCCGCGCTTCGTTTCCTGGATTGGCCGACTACGCCGCCACCAAGGCCGCGATCGTCGGCTACACCAAAGGCGCATCGCGCGACCTCGGACCGCGCGGCATCACGGTGAACGTGCTGCAACCGGGCTCGATCAACACCGACATGAATCCGGATGACGATCGTGAGTTCGCCGACGCCCAGCGCAAGCAACACGCATTGCAGCGTTCGGTACCGCCGAAGAGATCGCGGCCGGCGTCGTCTTTCTCGCGAGCCCCGAAGCCTCCTTTGTGACCGGCACGGTGCTCAATGTCGACGGCGGCTTTGGCGCCTAACTGAAATCCTCACGACGACGCCGGGCGAAGCTGCGCCCGGCGCCAAGAACAAAATCAACAGGAACAAATCTCAACAAGGACAAGAACCATGATCGAACTCAGGCCCTTTGCAAAACTCGGCGGCGCCGACCACGGCTGGCTGAAAGCCAAGCATCACTTCTCGTTCGGCAGCCATTACGACCCAAGCAACATGGGCCACGGCTCCTTGCGGGTGTGGAACGATGACGAGATCGCGCCCAACACCGGCTTTCCCGCTCATCCCCATGCCAACATGGAAATCATCACTTATGTCCGCGAGGGCGCGATCACCCATCAGGACTCACTTGGCAACAAGGGCCGCACCGAGGCGGGCGACGTGCAGGTGATGAGCGCGGGAAGCGGCATTCGCCACTCCGAATACAATCTGGAGCCGACCAAGACGACGATCTTCCAGATTTGGATTCAGCCGACGACGCAAGGCGGCCAGCCGACCTGGGGTGCGAAACCGTTCCCGAAGGGCGATCGCTCCGGCAAGCTCGTCGCGCTCGCCAGCGGCATTGGCGGCGACGACGACGAGGCGCTGCCGATCCGCGCCGACGCGCGGGTGCTTGGCACCACACTGAAGGCCGGCGAGAGCGCGGAATATTCGGCCGACCGGGCCCGCAACCTCTATCTGGTTCCGGCGGCTGGCGCGGTCGAGGTCAACGGCGTGCGGGTCAACGCCCGCGACGGCGCCGCGATCCGCGACGAAGCGGAACTCAAGATCACGGCGCTGGAAGATTCCGAACTGGTGCTGGTCGACGCGGCGTAACGCACCTCGGCGCACCGCCCGGAGCAAACGTGCAAAAACGCAGTCTTGTACACGATGTCCCGGGCAGCTCCGAACTAACATTCAACTCATCAGGCCGTGTGCGGCTGGAACCAATCCGGCCGTGACGGCGCCACAGGATCAAAACCCCAAACCTCACGGAGACCACCCATGACCAAAGTTCTCGTTCTCTATTATTCCGCCTACGGCCATATCGAAGCGATGGCCAACGCGGTCGCCGAAGGCGCGCGCGAGGCCGGCGCCACCGTCGACATCAAGCGCGTGCCCGAATTGGTGCCGGCCGAGGTCGCCAAAGCCTCCTATTACAAGCTCGACCAGGCCGCGCCGGTCGCGAAGATCGAGGAGCTTGCGAATTATGACGCCATCATTGTCGGCACCGGCACCCGGTTCGGCCGGATGTCCTCGCAGATGGCGAACTTCCTCGATCAGGCCGGCGGGCTCTGGATGAAGGGCGCGTTGCACGGCAAGGTCGGCGGCGCCTTCTCCTCGACTGCGACCCAGCATGGCGGCCAGGAAACCACACTGTTCTCGATCATCACCAACCTGCTGCATTTCGGCATGACGGTGGTCGGCCTCAACTACGGCTTCGCCGGCCAGATGAAGCTCGACGAGGTCACCGGCGGCTCGCCCTATGGCGCGACGACAATCACCGGCGGCGACGGCAGCCGCCAGCCCAGCGCCAACGAACTGGCGGGCGCGCGCTATCAAGGGCGCGTGATCGCGGAGACGGCCAAGAAAATCCATGGCTAAGCGACATGGCTAAGCAACTTGGCTAAGCGAGGTGGTTAAACTCCACAACTAACTGCATGGCTGATGCGAATAGGGCGGCATTCTCTGAAGGGAATGCCGCCCTACCTATTAGGCCTGGGGACGATAGGTGTTGCTATGGTCGAAATTCTCTTTATGGCCCAACTGGTACGTAATCCGTTGCAGGCGATGGCGCGCCGCTGGTATTGCCGCAGCCTCTTCCGCGCCACGCGCGGCCGGCGGCGTTGCGCCGAGTGCACTGGAGCGTGATCCGGAAATGCATGCGCGAAAAGCTGGCCCGAAGAGCTTGTCATGGGGCTACGACCCATGATGGCCGGTGGTTTTCCCTTAGCCAACAAACGCTAAGTGCTCGCGCGAAGGTCATGCTCAAATAATAAGCTGACACGCGATGTGTTCACCGCGCGCAAATTCGTGAAATGGTCGTGTTGTTTCGTGATAAACGTGATCACGAACAAATCAACGACAGGGTTGAGCCATGTCCGTTACCCGAGGGCCCGCATGGCCGGAATTGCCGACCGCGGCATGGCGCGAGACCTATGCGACGCTCCATCTCTGGACGCAGGTCGTCGGCAAGGTCAGGCTGACACGCTCGCCCTGGCTTAACCATTCCTGGCACGTCGCGCTGTACGTGACCGCGCGGGGGCTGACGACCTCGCCGATCCCGGACGGCACGCGCCATTTCGAGATCGAGTTCGATTTCATCGATCATACCTTGCGGATGTCGACCAGCGACGGCGCGCGGCGGCAGTTTCCGCTCGCGGGTCAATCGGTCGCCAGTTTTTACACCTTGACCATCGCGGCCCTCGCCGACCTCGGCATCCAGATGACGATCGACGAAATGCCGAACGAGTTGCCGGAGCCGGTCAGGTTCTCGCACGACAACGCCCACGCCTCCTACGACGGCGACGCCGTGCGGCGCTTTTTCCAGATCCTCACGAGCGCCGACCGGGTGTTCAAGCAGTTTCGCACCGGCTTTCTCGGCAAGGCGAGCCCGGTGCATTTCTTCTGGGGCAGTTTCGATCTCGCGGTGACGCGCTTTTCCGGCCGTCGCGCGCCGCGACATCCCGGCGGGGTGCCGCATCTCTCCGACGCGGTTGCCTGCGAGGCCTATTCGCACGAGGTCAGCAGCGCCGGCTTCTGGCCAGGCAGCGGCCCGATCGATTATCCCGCGTTCTATTCCTATGCCTACCCCGAGCCGGCCGGATTCCGCGCCACCAAGGTGAGGCCGGACGCGGGGTTTTTCCACGAGACAATGGGCGAGTTCATCCTGCCCTATGACGCCGTGCGCACCGCTGCCGATCCCGAACTGGCGTTGTTCGACTTCCTGCAAAGCACCTATGAGGCCGCGGCCAATGCCGCGGCATGGGACCGCGAGGCGCTGGAATGCATGCCGGGCCGGCCCGGCGTGGTGCGCGAGGTGTAATGCGCGGCCCCTAAACTAGCTCGGGGTCGTCTTGCGTCCGGCCTCCGCGGTCGAGAGCCACCAGCCGTCGCCCGCGTACCAGCATGTCTGATCCGGCGCGCTTTCGAGGTGAAGCGAGCGCACATTCTCCCAATCCTTGGCAAAGGCGTCCTTGAGGCGGCGGCCGGCCTCTTCGTCCTGCAGGCCGACACAGCCGACGAATTGCGCACGACCGGCGAATTTCGCCGGCCAGACCGCGCCGCGGTCGGGACGCCTGACCAACAGCATGCCACCGAGCACCCATTCCGGCGCCAACGGAAACAATAGCCGCCCGCCGGGCCGGAGCGCGTCGAGCCAAGACCGCGCCGGCTGCGCCGCGCCGGCACACACATAGATCAGGTCCGCTTTCGGCAGCTCGGACCCCACGCCGGACTGCGTCCGCACGTCGACATGCGGCAGGTCTTTCAGATTGTCCCTGGCGCGCGCGGCCAGCCCCTCGTCGATCTCGTAAGCATGTACGCGGCCGCTTGCGCCGACCAGATGCGCGAGGATCGCAGTGTAATAGCCGCTTCCGGCGCCGATCTGCAGGACGGTCTCGCCCTCGTTGATCTCGCACGCGCCAAGCCAGTAGGCGTGCGCGCTCGGCATGCCGATATTGATGCCGCGTTCGCTGTCGAGAGCCAGCAACACGTTCTGATAGAGGAAGGCCGGATCGTCGTCGGCGGTTTTCACATAAGCGTGGCCACCGAGCGTGATCAGCCAGGGCCCGGGTCCGGCGAAGGGTTCGCGCTTGACCGTGCGAAAGGCCTGCTCGATCCGGGGATCGCCGAGCTTGGCCGCGGCGCAGATCAACTCGGCATAGAACGAACGTAGCTTTTCGGATCGGTCTTCCATGGCGCGCCCCCGGGTTGGGCAACACGCCACCCTAATCGAGAGGTTTAACGGAAGAAAGACGAACAACCTCTCGTCGGCGGCCCGGATGTCGTACAGCACGACATCTCGGGCCATGGCTTGTGTCGAAAGGTTAAAGCGGCTTGATCTGCACCTTGCGGAACTTCACCACGCCCGAACCGTATTGCAGCGCGATCGGGCCGCCGAGGTGCTTGGAATCGTCCACGTCGGCGGTCTTCTGTCCGTTGAGCACAATGGTGAGATGCGGGCCCTTGGCAGTGATTTCATAGGTATTCCACTTCCCCGCGGCCTTCGGCATCGGATCGACCTTGGCGACATCGACGATCGCGCCCGTTCCGTATGACGGGTCCGGCCGCTTGTCGAAAATGTTGACCTCATAGCAAATCTTGGCATCGATCTTGTCGGACTGGTCGCAACGGAGGAAGACGCCGCTATTGGCTTCTTCGTCGACCCAGAACTCCGCCCTGATCTGGAAATCCTTGTAGGAATTCTTGCTGACGAGATAAGCGATATCCTTGCCGTCGAGCTTGTCGGCGGTCAGCGCGCCATCCTTCATCTCCCAATTGGCCTTGCCGACCTCGCTCCAGTCGCCTTTGTTGGTGGAATCGACCAGCGTAATCCAGCCGTCGTTTTCGGCGGACGCGAGACCGCCATATTGAAAGACGACGGCGCCGATCAGCGACACCAAGGCAAGAGACCTTGAATTGTAACGGGACTTCAAGTTGCTGCGCATGGAATATCCTCCCCAATTTCTTGTTTGTCCGGAAACGATAGCAAAGCGCGGCAAAATGCAAACGCGATTTCCATGCTGCGGTTGCGTTGCGGGCTCGTAACCCGCAGGTCATCACTCATACGCGTCTTGCACCGCCGGAACGAGACCAGCTAGCATGCTGTCGATCGAAAAAAACAACTTACGCGCGCATTCAAAGCGCGGAGCTCAAGGGGAGGACTAAGATGAGGCCCACCACGCGGATCTTGCGCTATCTCGCGCTGCCGATCTCGTTTGCCGCCATGTTGAGCATCGGCGCCGCCGCCGAACTCAATCCCGCAGCGGTCGTCTACAAGCTGCCCGACCAGATTCCCTGGAGCGCGGTGGATGCGCGCGGCGCGCAAAACGCGGTCGTGGTCGGCGATCCGAACAAGCCCGGCTTCTACATGGTCTACACCAAATGGACCAAGGGCAATCATTTCAGCCGGCCCCATTTCCACCCGAACGATCGTTACATCGTCGTCCTACAAGGCACGTGGTGGGTGGGCTCGGGGCCGAAGTTCGATCCCGACCATGGCACGGTTCCAATGCCTGCGGGCAGCTTCGTCACCCATTACGGCAAGCAGGTGCACTGGGACGGCGCCAAGGACGAGGACGCGGTCCTCTTGATCACGGGCGAAGGCCCGGCGACGTCGACGCTGGTGGCCGAGGAGAAATAGCGGCGCTTTCGGCAAAACCGGCATCGCCAATCCCGCGTGATGGAATCCGCCATGCACTAGGGAAATGCGCCATGCGCTCTTGGCGCGGCGGCCATCGGCGATTCCGCTGCCTTGCCACTTGCTCTCAAGCCGTCGCTTTGAGACGATGACGCACTGATAACAAGCAAGACCCGCTTTCCCGCGCGGGCGTCTCACCGAGGAACCCCAATGCCGATCGTCAAGGCCGACCGTCTCACCTATATCGGCGCGGCGTTGTTGAAGGCCGCTGGCGCATCGGACGAGGAAGCCCATGCGGTGGCTGTCGGCTGCGTCAACGCCAATCTCGCCGGCCACGACTCGCACGGCATCATCGCGATCCCGACCTATATCGACCGCGTCAAGGCCGGCCATATCGTGCCCGGCGCGAAATGGACCATCGTGCAGGAATCGCCGACCACGACCGTGATCGACGGGCATTGGGGTTTTGGCTTCTACGTCAACGGCAACGCCATGGAACTGACGATCGCGAAGGCCAGGACCGCCAATGTCGCGGCCTGCACGGTGTTCCGCCAGAGCCATGTCGGGCGGCTCGCCGCCTATCCCTTGATGGCAATGCGCGAGGGCATGATCGCCATCGCCACCGCCGATTCCGGCCGCTCGCCGAAGCACGTCGCCCCCTTCGGCGGCCGCGAGGCGCGGCTCGGCACCAACCCGATCTCGATCGCGGTGCCGTCCGATCTCGAAGCCCCCTTCTATCTCGACATGGCGACCTCGGCGGTCGCGGCCGGCAAGATCGCGCTCGCCGTCGCGCGCGGCGACAACATTCCGACGGGATGGATCATCGATGCCGAGGGGCGGCACACCACTGATCCCACGCAATATCGCAAGGGCGGCGCGCTGCTGCCGCTCGGCGGCAGCGAGGGTTACAAAGGCTCTGGCCTCGCGGCGATGGTGGAGGTGCTGTGCGGATTGTTGACGGGCTTAGGCTTCGGCGTCGAACCGACCGGACGGCACAATGACGGCGTGTTCATGGCGGTGTTCAATGTCGCAGCCTTCCGTCCGCTGAAGGACTTCAAGAAGGAAGTCGCCGAGTTCGCGCGCTACCTGAAATCGACGCCGCCCTCGGAAGGCTCGCCGGGCGTATTCTATCCAGGCGAGGTCGAATATCTGCGCGAGCAGAAACGTCGCAAAGACGGCATCGAGGTCGAGGACGCGACCTGGGGCAAATTGCGCGCGCTGGCCGGTGACTACAAGCTTGCCGCCCAACTCGATCTCGACTGACGGACCGGCTGGCACTGGGAGAGCAGCATGACGCGGCAAATGGCGATGGTTGGCTTCCTGCAGGCGCAGAACTGCACCAACCTGCCGAGCTCGTGGCGCCATCCGGAATCGCGCGACGATTCGATGTCGGCGGATTACTATCAGGAGATCGCCCGGATTCTCGAAGCCGGCAAATTCCACATGGCCTTCTTCGACGACCGGCTGGCGATGCCGGACCGTTACGGCAACGATCATGCCCACACCGTCGAATATGGCATCCGCTGCGTGAAAATGGACCCGGTCGTGGTGCTGACCACGATGGGCATGGTCACCGAAAGGCTCGGGCTGGCCTCGACCTGCTCGACCACCTATTTCGAGCCGTTCGACGTGGCGCGCCGCTTCGCGACGCTGGACCTCATGACAGGCGGGCGCGCCGCCTGGAACGTCGTCACCTCCGTGAACGACGGCGAAGCGCTCAACATGGGCAAGGACCAGCATCTCGAACATGATCTGCGCTATGACCGCGCCGACGAGTTCATGGAAGTTGTGCTCGGCCACTGGGATTCCTGGGAAGACGGCGCGCTGATCATCGACAAGCAAAGCGGGCGGTTCGCCGACCCGACCAAGGTCAAGCGGCTCGATCACGACGGGCAGTTCTTCAAGTCGCGCGGACCCTTCACTGTGCCGCGCTCGCCGCAGGGCCATCCCGTCGTGATTCAGGCGGGCGCGTCCGGCCGCGGCCAGCGTTTCGCGGGCCGCTGGGGCGAGGTGATCTTCACCGCCGCGCGCAATCTGGCGAACGCGAAACAAGGCTATGACGCGATCCGGAACGAGGCCGCCAAAGCAGGGCGCGATCCCGACCAGATGTTCCTCTGCAACCTGATGACGCCGGTCTGCGGCGCGACCAAATCGGAAGCCGAGGACAGGATGGCGCTGATCCAGAGGCTGCCGCTGGAGATCGACGCGCTGTCGCTGCTCGCGGAAGGCCTCAACTTCGATTTCGCTTCCAAGGGCATCGACGAGCCGCTGACCACGGAAGAGTTGAAAGGCATGCAAGGCATGATCGGCATCCGCGACGGCGTGCTCAGAACCTCCGGCAAGACCAACCCGTCGACGCGCGATTTCATCACTTTCTCCGGCCGTGGCCAGACCCAAGACGCCATCGTCGGCGGGCCGAAGGACATCGCCGATAAGCTCGAAGAAATGTTCGTCGGCCGCGGCTGCGACGGCTTTGTCATCGCGGCGACCTATGTGCCGGGCTCCTACGCGGACTTCGTCACGCACGTGGTGCCGGAGTTGCAGCGCCGCGGTCTCTTTCACAGGGACTACACGGGCAAGACGCTGCGCGAAAATCTCGGGCTGAAGCGCCCGGCGGCCGGCGCCTGGAAAACCCAGCCGCGCGCCGCGGCCGAATAATAGCAAGAAAAGGAACACGCATGCGTTGGCTGAAATTCACCGCTGGAGGGACGAGCTGCTGGGGCCTCGTCGAAGGCGATCGTGTCACGACGGTCAATGGCGATCCGTTCGGCGAATGGCAGCGCACGCCGCAGTCGCATGCGCTGAAAGACGTCAAGATCGAGCTGCCGCTGATCCCGCGCACCTTCTATTGTGTTGGTCTGAATTACCTCAAGCATCTGAAGGAAGCCGCCGACAAGGCTGGCACAGTCCCGAACGTGCCTGATCGGCCCGAGATCGGCTATCGCGCCCAGAACGCGCTGATCGCGCATGACGAAGACGTGGTGATTCCGGCAACCGCGACGGAGAAAATACACTACGAAGGCGAACTTGTCGTCGTGATCGGCAAGAAGGCGAAACATCTGACCGAAGCCAACGCGATGGCTTGCGTGTTCGGCTACACCATCGGCAATGACGTCAGCGAGCGCACCTGGCAGAAGGCCGACCGCAGCCTGTGGCGGTCCAAGAACGCCGACACCTTCAAGCCGATGGGACCCTGGATCGAGACCGATGTGGATCTCGACAAGATGGAGACCGTCGTCAAGGTCAACGGCAAACAGACCGGCCACTTCCACACCAACGACATGATTTTCGGCATCGTGCCGTTCATCGTCGAACTGACCAAATATTTTACGCTGTGGCCGGGCGACGTGATCTGGATGGGCACCGACGGCGCCTCCCCGGACCTGAAGGCCGGCGATGTCGTCGAAATCGAAATCACCGGCATCGGCACCTTGCGCAACAAGTTCGTCGCGGAACGGCGATAAAGCGACAGGACGCACACACAAACACAATGGCCCGATACAGCACCGCGCATTATTTCCTCGAGGGCCTCGTCGATCTCGGCGTCGACCACATCTTTGCTAATTTGGGTACCGACCATGTCTCCCTGATCGAGGAGATGGCGCGCTGGGACAAGGACGGCCGCAAGCGCCCCGAGATGATCCTGTGCCCGCACGAGGTCGTCGCCGTGCACATGGCCGGCGGCTATGCGCTCGCCACCGGCAAGAGCCAGGCCGTGCTGGTGCATGTCGACGCCGGCACGGCGAACGCCTGCATGGCGATCCAGAACCTGTTTCGCTACCGCCTGCCCGTGATGCTGTTCGCCGGCCGCGCTCCGCATACCCTGCACGGCGAATTGAAAGGCTCGCGCGATACTTACGTGCATTTCGTGCAGGATCCCTTCGATATCGCCAGCATCGTTCGGCCCTACGTGAAATGGGAATATTCGCTGCCCTCGGGCATCGTGGTGAAGGAGGCGCTCGCCCGTGCTAGCGCCTTCGCGCACAGCGATCCGCCGGGGCCCGTCTACATGATGCTGCCGCGCGAGACGCTGGCGGAAGAATGGGATGACGCCGACATGCCGGCCTATCCGCCGGCACGCTACGGCAGCGTGCACGCGGGCGGCATCGAGCCGTCGCGAACCGAGGCGATCGCCGAACGCCTGATGGCGGCGGAAAATCCGGTCGCATTCGCAGCCTATCTCGGCCGCAAGGCAGAAGCGGTCGACGCGCTGGACCGGCTGGCGCGGGCCTGCGGCATCCGCGTCGCCGAGTTCAGTTCGATCGATCTCAATATCTCCCAGGATTCGCCGTGCTATGCCGGCATCGATCCGCTGCCCTTGCTGGAGCAGGCCGATCTCGGGCTGTTGATCGACACCGACGTGCCCTTTGTCCCGCAAACGACGAAGCGCGCAAGCGCGATCACATGGATCCAGATCGACATCGATCCGCTGAAGTCTGATTTTCCGATGTGGGGATTTCCGACCGACATGCGAATCCAGGGCAACAGCGCGATCATCCTGCTGCAGGTGCTGGAGGCGGTCGAAGCGCGCGCCGACCACGCTTATCGCAAACGCATCGCCGAGCGGATCGCGGGTTGGAGCAACGCGCGCGAGCAGGCCGCGACGCGACGGGCGGCGGTAAGCGCCAACAAGGGCGTGGCAGGCGCGCTCAATCCGGCCTTCGTCTTCGCAATGCTGGGCCGGAAACTGGCGCAGGACGACGTCGTGCTGAACGAAGCAATCCGCAACGGACCGGTTCTGCAAGAGCATCTTCCGCGCACCAGGCCGCGCAGCTATGTCGGGCTCGCCGGCGGCGGGCTTGGCTTCAGCGGCGGCATGGCGCTTGGCCTCAAGCTGGCGCAACCGCATCGGCGTATCGTGCAGGTGATCGGCGATGGCGGCTTCCATTTCTCCTCGCCCGACAGCGTCTATGCGGTGGCGCAGCAATACCAAATCCCGATCTTCACGGTGGTGCTGGACAATGGCGGCTGGCAGGCGGTGAAATCGGCCACCCAGCGCGTCTACCCCAAGGGCATCGCCGCCGAGACTGACCGGTTTCAGTCGCGCCTGACCTCGGGTCGGCAGGGCGAGCGGCGGGATTTCTCCGAAGTGGCCAAGGCGTTCGGCGCCTACGGCGAATGCGTCACCGAGCCCGACGAACTTGCCGTCGCGATGGACCGCTGCCTCGCCGCGCTCGATGACGGCAAGGCCGCCGTGCTGCATGTTCACGTCACCCGGCTCTGAAGGGGCGCTGACGCCATGAGACTGCGAGCCCGTCCTATTCTAGCAGGTCTCTGCCTCGGGCTGGCCGCGCTCGCCGCCAGCTTCGCCTTCGCCGAGGACAACGCGGCAAAATATCCAGCGCGGCCGATCCACATCATCGTCGGTTTCGCCGCCGGCGGCGGCAACGACATCATCGCGCGGGTCTTCGGGCAGAAATTGTCGGAAGATCTCGGCCAGCCGGTGATCGTCGAGAACAAGCCGGGCGGCGGCGCGATCGTCGCCACCGAATATGTCGCCAAGGCAGCACCAGACGGCACCACGCTTCTGGTCGGCGCCAGCAGCATGGCCATCAATCACGCGCTCTACGCCAATTTGCCTTACGATTCGATCCGCGATTTCGTCGCCGTGTCCGAGCTCTGCACGTTTCCGCTGATCATGGTCGTCGACGCCGCCTCGCCGATCAAGTCGGTCGCCGAGCTTGTGGCCTACGCCAAGGCCAATGCAGACAAGACCAACTATTCGAGTTCATCGGCCTCGTTTCAGCTCGTGACCGAGTTGTTCAAGCAGACAACCGGCGCGCCGATGCAGGTGATCCCCTACAAGAGCGCTAACGAGTCGGTACTCGCCGTGATCTCGGGCCAGGTGACCATGACCATCGCCGATACGGGTTCGGTGTACAGCCAGATCAAATCCGGCACGGTTCGCGCGCTCGCGGTCGCGGCGCCTAGACGGCTCGACGATCTCCCTGATGTGCCGACCATGAAGGAAGCCGGCGCCGACGTCGATGCGATCCTGTGGAGCGGCATCTTTGTCCCGAAGGCGACGCCGCCCGAGATCGTCAGGAAGCTCGAAGCCGAGTTCACGAAAATCGCCAAGGAGCCCGACGTGATCGCGCGTCTCAAACCGCTCGGTGTTGAGACCGTCGGCAGCTCGAGCGAGGAATTCGCGCGCGTTCTTGCCGCCGACATCGCCCGCTGGGGCGACGTCGCCAAGACCGCCAATATCAAGGTCGAGCCGTAGCGTTCGTCGGATTCGGCGAGATCAGTCCGATGACCGCGGTTGCGAAAGCGGCGACGACGATGTTGAGGATCAGCGCGCCAAGCCCGACATAGAACGAGTAGCTCGTGTCATCCCAGACAATGGACGCAAGCGGCTTTAAGCCATTGCTCCACGCCGTCCACGATCCCCAGCCGATGCCGACGGCCCAGCCGAGCAGCAGGCCCTCGGCACGGAACCAGCGCGTGAACAGACCGAACACCAGTGCCGGGAAGGTCTGCAGGATCCACAGGCCGCCAAGCAGTTGCAAATCGAGGGCATATTGCACCGGCAGGAACAGCGTGAAGGCGAGCGCGCCGATTTTCACGATCAGCGAGGTGATTTTGGCGACCGCCGCCTCACCGGCATGGCTGATGCCGGGATTGACGTAGGACTTCCAGACATTGCGGGTGAACAGGTTGGCGGCGCCGATGCTCATCACCGCCGCCGGCACCAGCGCGCCGATCGCGATCGCCGAGAACGCGAAGCCCGCGAACCAGGACGGGAATAGCGTCTTGAACAATATGGGCACCACGTCATTCGGCGTGGCCACCTTGATGTGGGCGGCATGGGCCATATACCCGAGCAGCGCGATCAGCCCGAGCAGCAACGTATAGGCCGGCAATAGAATGGCGTTCTTACGGATGGTGTCGGCGGACTTGGAAGCAAAGATGCCGGTCAGCGTGTGCGGATACATGAAGGCGGCAAACGCCGAGCCGAGCGCGAGCGTCGCATAGGGCAGCATCTGCTCCGGCTTCAAGATAAGACCGGTGGCGCCACCCTTGGCGGCGAAGGCATCATTGGCTGCGGCGAACACCGCGCCATAGCCGCCAAGCTTCGCCGGCACGATCACCACCGCCACGAGCACCACGATATAGATCATGATGTCCTTGACGAAGGCGATCAGCGCCGGCGCGCGGAGGCCCGAGCTATAGGTGTAGAGCGCGAGAATGATGAAGGCGGCGACGATCGGCAGTTCGCCGGCGAGCCCCATGGTCTTGATCACCGCGCCCATCCCGACCAGTTGCAGGGCGATATAGGGCATGGTCGCGACCATGCCGGTCGTGGCGACAGCGAGTTCAAGCGTGCGCGAGCCGTAAGTGCCGTGCACGACGTCGGCGGCGGTGACATGGCCGTTGGCGTGCGCGACGTTCCACAACAGCGGCATCACCGCGAACACGAGGGGATAGACGATGATGGTGTAAGGCAGCGCGAAGAAGCCGTAGGCGCCGACCGCATAGACCAGCGCCGGCACCGCGATCACGGTATAGGCGGTGTAGAAATCGCCGCCGACCAGAAACCAGGTGATCCAAGTGCCGAACTGCCGCCCGCCCAATCCCCATTCGTCGAGATGCTCGCTCACCGGGCCGGATTTCCAGCGCGCGGCGAAGAAGCCCATCACCGTGACGAGCGCGAAGAAGAAGATGAAAACCGATAGCGCAACCCATTCGATCTGATCGGACATGGCGCAGCTTCCGCTCTATCGGGCTTCGTCGTGCGGTTGGCTGCGGTACACCAGCCAGATCAAGAGCGAGGAGATCGGCACCCAGACAAGCTGGTACCAATAGAAGAAGGGAAAACCGAACAGCGCGGGCTCCTCGAAATTATAGAACGGAACCCACAACAGGCCGATAAACGGCAGCAGCAACAACATCCACATCGACGAACTCCAGCTGGCCGGCGCCGTACGCCAGCTTCTCTACGACCAGAATTGATCTACGATCGGATAGTTGCACCGCCAACCACATTCAGCGTTGCTGCAATGCACCGCGCAGGAATGTGATTGGCATTCCGCGCCGAGAAGAGCCGTCGATCAGAATGCCGGGCCCGCGCCGTTCCGGCCATAAGTAATGCGGGGGGTCAGCAACGTCCCGTCCGGCTGCTTCTTGGCGGCGGCGACGAAAATCTTGGTGCCTGGCTGCACCTCTTCCCGCTTGCCGATTTCGTAGGTCACCACGACGGTCTGCGGCGTCACCACCAGCTTCTTTTCGCCATCCTTGTACTTGACGGCGAGAACCGGCCCATCGACGCCTGTCACGGCTTGCTCGACATTACCATTGGTCATCTTGCTCTTCGGCAACAAATCCCAATCGTAATGGCCCTCCCCGGTACCGCGCATCGATTCCGGGAAGATGTGAACCTCGATGGCCTTTTGGGTGCCGTCCTCCTGGATCATGCCGGCGGAGCCCACGAACATGCCGGGCTTGATGTCGGCCATGGTGGCCGGCACGATCGCGACAAACAGCGGGTTGTCGATCACCGTCAGCTTCACCTCGGAGCCGTCGCGCGTCTTGACCACATAGACCGGGCCGTCGACGCCTTGGACGACGCCGCGGACGCGCACCGTATCCTGCGCGGACGCTGGCAGGGTCGTCGAGACAAGAGCGAGGCTGAAGGCAGCGAGGACGCGCAGAACCGTTCCATACATGATGACCTCCCGGATTTAGGGCATGATCCGGAAAAGCGGGTACCGGTTTTCCGACAAGATCATGCTCATACAACAAGCTGGAGAGCGATGACGATTCATCCTGAAATCACCGCGCTTCAGACAACACTGCCCCTGCAACACCTTCAACCAGCGATTGTTCCGGCACGCGCTAAATCAGCAACGTGCCGCCGGGGCGCATTATTTGACGATCTCGGCGCCCATTTTGCAGACCGCGGCGTCCTGATCGCCCGTGCCACCGCTGCAGCCGACGGCGCCGATCAGCTTGCCGCCCTCGACCAACGGAAATCCGCCGGGGCTTGCGACCAATGTGGGATCGAGCGTAGCGACATAGCCGTGGCCGGTCTCGAACGCGTTGTAGAACAGGCGCGACTCGCGGCGGAAGCGGGCAGCCGTGCGCGCCTTCCCGATCGAGATCGAACCGGATGCGATCTGCGCGCCCTCCATGCGCGAGAAATGCACCAGCTCGCCATTGGTATCGACCACGGCGATGTTCATCTTCCAGTTTCGCTTTTTGGCCTCGGCCTCGGCCGCGGCCATGACCTGCTTGGCGCGCTCAAGACCGATCGACTGACCATAGGGAATATCGAACGGCATCGCGTCGGGTGTTCCGCCCGCCGATGGCGGCGCCGGCGGCGTGGCGGGCACCGGTGTCGGCGTCTGCGCCTGGGTTGCAGAGCTCGCCAATGCAACAGCACTGGCGGCCACGGCCACTGAAAAGGCCACTGACAAGGCCATCGAAACGATCGAACGCATCATATCCTCCCGGTTGAAACTTTGCAGTTTTGCTTTCGTCGTCAAATCTGCGCATGGATGCCGTTATCCAGCAACCCCGGCTATGATCGAATATTCCGGCAAGCAAACAGATCGCCGCCATCGGCTGCCGGCCTCTGTCCCTATTCGATCTTGACGCCGGCCTCCTGGATCACCTTGCGCCCCCCGGCTTGTTCTCGATGATGACGGATTGGCCGAGATCCTTGGCCATCTCCTGCGCCAGCGTCCGCGCCACTGAATCGGTGCCGCCGCCCGGCGCGAACGGCACCACGATTTTCACGAGGCGCTCGGGATAGGAGGCCACGGCGCCGTCAGTCGGCAGCATCGACGCGAGCGCGCATGCTGCAAGCGCGAACAGGAGCTGGCCTTGTTTGGCTTTCGTTTTCGGGAACATGTGACCGCCCTGTGTGGAGATGCGCTGCTTCTTAGGACAAGTCCACGAGCTTCGCCATGCGCCTGGCGACGAACCGCAGCGCGCGTGCGGCGATGGACGCCGAAGCGCGCGCTCGACTAACATCCGCGCCGCTCAGAATAACAAACAAGATCTTGGGGAGAATTTTCATGAAGCGCGCGCTGATGGGATTGTTGCTGTTCGTTGCGTCGCCGGCGTTGGCGCAGCAGGCGGTGCCGAGCATCAATTTCGACTCCGTGCCCAATCCGCTCAAGCTGCCGCACAACATGTATTTCGGCGAGGCGTCGGGCGTCGCGCTCAATTCCAAAGGGCATGTCTTCGTGCTGTCGCGCGGCAACACATCGGGGCCGGCCTATGCCGCCGCTGCGACGCAATTATTGGAGTTCGACGCCAAGGGCAATTTCGTCGGCGAGATTGGCAAGAACCTCTACGCCTGGTCGTTCGGCCACACCGTGAAGGTCGATTCGAAGGACAATATCTGGGTCACCGACAAGGGCTCCGACATGGTGATCAAGTTCGATCCCGACGGGCGTGTGCTGATGGTGTTCGGCCGCAAGCAGGAAGCCTCCGACGAGGAAACCGCGCCGCTGAAACATCCCAAACCGCCGCTGCCGGCCGAGGACGGCCGGTTTCGCCAGGTCACGGACGTCGCCTGGGACAAGGCTGGCAATACCTTCATCAGCGACGGCTATATCAACTCGCGCGTCGCCAAGGTCGACAAGGACGGCAACTGGCTGAAGTCCTGGGGCGACCGCGGCAAGGAGCCGGGCCAGTTCAACACCCCGCATTCGATCGCAACCGACGCAGGCGGCAACGTCTACGTCGCCGACCGCGGCAATCATCGCATCCAGGTGTTTGACGGCAACGGAAAATTCCTGCGCCAGTTCGTCATCAACGTGCCGGTGCCGCCGGACGCCAAGCCCGCGATCGGCAAGATTCCCGACGAAGCCATGATGGCGGGCGGCACCTTCGCGCCTGGGTCGCCCTGGTCGATCTGCATCACGCCGCCACCCAACCAGGTGCTCTACTCTTCCGACGCCTGGCCCGGCCGCATCTACAAGCTCTCGCTCGACGGCAAGGTCTTGGGCGTGCTCGGCCAGTCCGGCAAGCAATTGAAGCAGTTCGGCTGGATCCACGCGATGGCGTGCCCGTCGGAGAATGTTCTCTACGTGGCGGAATTGTTGAACTGGCGGGTGCAGAAATTGATCTTGAAGCCGTGATGCTCACCCCGCCGTCATGGCCGGGCTTGTCCCGGCCATGACGAAGCCGGAGCGCAACGGCTTCAAGATAAATCAATTCAAACCATCCTCGCCACGACCGGAATCTTCCTCACCAGCACGATGAGCGCCCAGCTCAGCGACAGCGTGCCGGCGAACACGAT
>WNGJ01002769.1_pt1 | contig 17895 bp, 19 predicted proteins | sample 5400611 | NCBI WGS metagenome assembly WNGJ01 (sample SAMN13153375, study PRJNA577476) | soil metagenome | isolation source: 40 cm soil or saprolite under Garry oak tree replicate 1 | place: USA:California | collected 2016-06-15 | reverse complement strand
GTGGGCTTTGAACCGTCGCCCATACGTCGGCCTAAACAACAGCTGCACGCGACGCTCGCTGGCACTCGCGTGGATTAGCCTTATACGTTAGGCCCCATGAAAACCGCGCTTCCCTTAACGTTCGTCGCGATCATTTTCTCGACGATTTTGCTTTCATTAGGTTGTCAGAAGAAAACTGCCGCAACCAATCCCAATTCTCAGAGCAAAAGTAAATTACATGAAAGCACAAAGCCTCTGCAGGCCGCAGATCTCGTTGGATACGATGGAACAAAACTCAGGAAGAGCGTACATCAGATCAGCGGGGCCAAGGAGAAACACAATCAGGAAATAGAAAAGATGGTCGAAAGCGGGCCAGACCAATAATGAGCCCTTCAAGCGCTCCAGCCAACCCAGCACTTTGTTGTAGGCACTCGATAATGCGCTACCAAATTCTCAAAGTGCTGGGGTGATTCAGCTGTATCTCGTTAGACCTCGCGCCATAAACGGCCGTGGAATTATCGCGCGATATGAGCAGCATGATATTCGCGATCAAGGCCGAGGTTAGCAATCCGGGGGCAGAGACGTTCGCCTTCAGCGCGCAGAAGACGATGTATGGTGGCAAGCACGTCGCCAAAGGCGATACGATCTTTGTCTTCGCGAGCGAGAACGAGAGCAGGCCAGGTCTTATCGCGAGCGGCGTCGTCACTTCGGCCAAGGCAATCGCAAAGAAACGCCGGATCGCACGGCAAACGCCGCGCGTGAGCATCACTATCAGGCGCACCGCGCTTGCGAAGCGGCGCCTGGGGCGACGCGAGCTCAAGCTTTTTTCCGACTGGAACGACGGTCGACCCGAGACCGAACTCAATTTCAAATTCTATCGTCAGGCAACGAACAAGATCGCCGGTATCTCGGACGAAGCAGCGGCGTTCCTTCGCGGATTCTTTTAACGCGGCCAATTTCGATATGAACGCGACATGGCCATTACGCGGCAGAAACGGGCGGGGCGCTCTCGGGCTTTCGCGTGGCGGCCATTACGTCGGGACGCAAACTTTCGTCGCGCGGTGACGCGGGCTTGTGCCCAGCCTTGGGATAAGCGATCCGACTATGTAACATCATTAAGAGCGTGAACCGAAAACGCTCGGCGATGACTTTCAGTTCGCCCAGCGTTAGGTCGCAGTCGTCCAATTGGCGGTCGCTAATGCGCTCTTCGATGAGTTCGTTCACGAGCGTTTCGATTTTCTGCGGGGTCGGTTTCTCAAGACTGCGCGAGGCGCTTTCGACTGTGTCCGCCAGGCTCACGATGGCGCTTTCCTTCGTCTGCGGTTTTGGTCCGCTGTAACGAAAACTTTCTTCGTGCACCTCTGGAATATCGTCTTCGCGCAGCTTCATGATTTTACCGCCCGCGCGGGCATCTTCGTGCTGCTGAAGCGCGCGTTGATAGAAATAACGGACGAGCGACGTGCCGTGATGCTCCTGAATAATATCAATGATGCGCTGGTTTAGCCGGTGCTTGAGTGCGAGATCCACACCTTCCTTGACATGCGCGATGATGATCAAGGCGCTCATCGATGGCGCGAGATCATCGTGCGGATTGCGTTCAAAGCTCATGTTCTCGGTGAAATATTCCGGTTTCATCAGCTTACCGACATCGTGAAAATAAGAGCAGACGCGGCAGAGTGTCGCATTTGCGCCGATCGCTTCCGCGGCGGCTTCAGCGAGATTGGCCACGACCAGGCTGTGATGATAAGTGCCCGGCGCTTCTATGGTCATGCGACGCAGCAAGGGATGATTGAGATCGGACGCTTCCAGCCACGAAATGTCCGTTGTGATTCCGAACACATTCTCGAGCATCGGCAGCGCACCGCCAACAATCGTTGCCGTGATAATGCCATTGCCGATGGCCAGAGCGCTTTGAACTCCGATCATTCCCCAGTCATTTGCCGTGGGGTAGAACCAATTGATCGGGCCGATTAACCCAAACGTTAATGACAATAACCAGATGGCGAGTCCTACGCCGAATCCGGCGCGGATCAATTTGCTGCGCCGTCGCACCTGCAATGTGAGAGAGACTGCGGTGAATCCGCTGATCAGACTGGTTATTAGAAGAGGGGCATCGATTGGGCCGAACAACATGCTACTCCACAAGCTCACGAAGAACGCTGCGTAGAGGCCGTGCTGCCGCCCCAGTAATACGCTCAGCACCAGCGGCGCGAACGCATACGGCGTGATCAAGCCGGCCATTTCCGGTTTCAAGAATCGGTAATTGCCGCTGTTAAAAAGGACCAACAACAATTTGGTGACGGCCAATTGCACAAGAATAACGCCAAACACAAGAAGGATTCGCGAGTTTTGCGCAAAACTCTTCGGCTGGTTAATCCAAAGCTGCGTAATCGCGGTCGCCAGAACCAGCAGAGCAATCACAAAATTCTTCGTCGGTTCCGCCTGTTGCCCGCTAAAGACGAGAAATGCCAGGCCACCAGCAAATATCGCGAAGATCGCTACCTTCGCGTAAGGCGCATATTCCAATTTCCGTAGTAACTCACTGCGCGCCCGGCGCCGTCGCGTCTTGCGCGACGCGAGACCGCGTCTGATAAGTCGCCCCCGCTTCGAAAGATCGAACATGTTCCTTATTTGCGCGATGCCGGCGCGGGCGAGCGGTGCTGCTGGTAGGCGCCAATGATAGCACGCACGAGTTCGTGCCGCACAACGTCGCGCTCAGTGAAATACACAGTCACAATTCCCGGCACGGTTTTCAGCGCCTGTAAGGCCTCGACCACGCCCGAGCGTTTGTTGGCGGGCAAATCAATTTGTGTGACGTCGCCTGTCACCACGCATTTCGAATTCACGCCGATGCGCGTCAGTAACATAAACATTTGTTCGGTCGTGGTATTTTGGGCTTCATCGAGAATGACAAAGGCGTTATTTAGGGTGCGTCCCCGCATATATGCCAGCGGAGCCACCTCAATCGTCTGCCGGCCAATCGCCCGCTCCATTTCCTCCGCCTCCAACATCTCACGTAGCGCATCGTAGAGCGGACGGAGATACGGAGTAATCTTTTGTTCGAGGTCGCCTGGAAGAAAACCGAGCGCCTCGCCCGCTTCCACGGCCGGTCGCGTCAAAATGATGCGGGCCACCTGCTCTTTCTTGAGCGCCGCGACAGCCATTGCAACGGCCAGGTAAGTTTTGCCCGTGCCGGCAGGCCCAATCCCAAAGACCACATCGTGCTTTTGAATGGCCTCGATGTACGCCCGCTGGTTTGCGCTTCGCGCGACAATCGGTGACTTGCGCGGCGACGTTATGATTTTCGTCGAAACAATATTGCTGAGATTTTCATTGTGTTCTTCGGTCACGGCCTTGAGCGCGTAATTAAATTCGTGTCTTTGAATGTCGACGCCTTGCTGGCGCGCTTTTTCGAGCTGATCGAAGACCTGCTGCGCTTTGTCCACACGATTTCGGTCCCCTTCCAGTTTTACCCAGCCCTCACGCGTAGTTACCTTCACACCAAGGGAGTCCTCAAGGTTCTTCAACAGTTTAATGTCGTTGGCGTAGAGCGACTGCAAAGCGCGTGGGCTTTCGAACTCCAAAGTGCGCGTTTCAGTCATTGCTCAAGGAGCGACGGTTTGCCAGCCGCCGTGACGACTGGAAAGTCGCCGTTCCTTGTTCGTACCAGATTGAACCACTTTTTTAACGAAAACCGTACACAAGCGCCCAATGGGTCCGTTCCTCTGGAGACTCCTCAACGCTGACTATGATGAAGTAGCTGCCAGTAGCTTTTGGAATCACGTGTGCGGCCGCAAAGTGGCCCTTTTCCCATCCGTCTGGTTCTTCCGCAAGCTTTCCGTCCGAGTCATAAACGTGAACGGAAACCTTTGCCCGATCGACTTCCGTTCCCAACCAGAACCAATATTCGTTCCCTTTGAACAATTGCTGCCGGACTGCCTTTTTTTCACCCGACCCAAGGTCGCCTCCCCAGTAATCCTCACGCACCTGGAATCCTTGTTTAACGTATGGTTCGGCAGCCTGAAGAGCGAACGACTGTGCGTCATCCACCGACGCGAAAATCACGGGCTGCAGTACGACCAGAGCAAGCAGCGGAAGGCTCGCGCGGAATATTATTTTTGCGAACCGTTTCATCGAAATCCTCAATCTCTGGTTACGATGCCATGACCAAGCTGCGTCGTGATCTCATTGACTTTTTTCACTGATTCGGCAGGAATGCGGCGATCACCGACGTCAATCAATGGCTTCACTTCGACAAGAGCATCTTGAATTTGACGAATGATCGGGACATTAAACTCCGGCATAGCCTTGAGCCTTGTCTGAAAATATGAAAGTAAATCTGGTTGATGGAGCAGCTCTGCGCCGTCGCTGGAAAAATGCTCCTTCACAACTGAGGTCAATACTTCGGTTCCACGCAGCCAACCACCCAAGCTGACAAGCTGCGACAATTTTTCATCGTGCACCTCGTTCATTGCCTGTTGCACGCTGTTCTGCGTGCGGTCCAGTTCCTGCCGCACATTTTCCCAATTCCGCTTGTCTGCAGCCTCGACGATCGCCTTCGCATGTGGGGTGATTGAATTTCCCACGCCGATCCCTTTGGCCAGCGCCAGGACGCGCTGCCCAATCTCCTTTACGGTTGCTGCGTCTTCTGCCTGGACAGCAATAAACCCATCGGCGATTACCGTCCCAAGCAAAAGAGCGATGCGCGGCCTCTCGGTAAAATTCGGTCCTTTGTCGCTACGGACATGTTGTTTCCAGTTCACCGCGCCCAGTTTATTCAGCGCCCCGAAAATTTCGTTCGGCAGCGGCACCACAACGTCCTCAACAGTGGTCGATAATTGTTTAATATCGATGTGCTGTGGGGCCTGGGCAGCGCCTGCGCACATTGCGAGCCCACAGATTACACCTACGCCTAGCTTAAGATGTCTGGTAAACGGAATCATTTGGCACTTTCGACTGTTGATTTCGGGTTCGTATTCAGGATTAATGGAGCGAACTTTAACCGGAACGGCTGCCGTACACAAATCGCCGCTCAAAACAATTTGACTCACGTTAATCGAACCACCTCGTTGCCCCGGACGCATCGCGACCTGCATGGCGTATGGATCTGAACCGACTAGAGCACATTCTCGATCTGGCGCCCTCAAAACGCGTAACGGTCATCGGCGATCTCATGCTTGACGAATTTGTCTGGGGAAAGGTCGCTCGAATTTCGCCGGAGGCGCCGGTTCCAGTTGTAGAGGTGACCAAAGAATCATTTTATGCGGGAGGCGCTGCTAATGTTGCGCGGAACTTGTGCGAGTTTCTCAATCGCGTCGCCGTCATTGGTCGATTGGGGAAAGATCGCAGTGGCCAGCAACTCCAGGAACTGTTGGCGAAGCAAAAAATCGATATCTCTAATGCGCTTGAGGACAAGTCATTTCGTACCATTCTGAAGACCCGGATTATCGCCCGTAACCAACAGGTTGTTCGTGTCGATCGCGAACAATTTAGCGCGCCTTCGGCACAGCAAATTCAGAAAGTGGTGGCGGCGGCCCAAAAGGATATTCCGCAGACCGACGCGATTATCTTTGAAGATTACGGCAAAGGTTTTTTGTCGACCGAGATGGTCTCGCAAATCGCAGACAGCGCCCGGTCGGCCGGTAAGATCGTTGCGGCTGATCCCAATCCGGAGCATCTGATGGACTGGCATGGTGCCACAGTGGTTACACCAAATCGAGCAGAAGCTTTTCTCGCCGCTGGTATTCCCGTGCGCGATCCAAATACCGTCCCGCCGCACGACATCGATCTGATGCGCGCTGGTGAAGTTCTGCTTGGCCGATGGGAAACGAAATATGTCCTCATCACCCTCGGCGAACATGGGATGATGCTTTTTCAGCAGAACGAAAAACCGCATTACATACCGACCAAGGCACGCCAGGTTTTCGATGTTTCAGGCGCGGGCGATACCGCCATTGCCCTCTTTACCCTGGGACTCGTCTGCGGAGCGACTCCGATTGAGGCCGCGGAAATCGCCAACCACGGGAGCGCAGTCGTGGTAAGCAAACTTGGAACGGCGACCGTAACCCGAGATGAACTTATCGCCAGTTTCCGAAAAGACAGCAAACATGACTAATCCGCTGTCGCCTGCAGTATTTATCGATCGCGACGGTACGATCATGCAAGACGCCGATTATTGTTCAGACCCACAACAGGTGAAGATCTTTCCTCGTGTCGCCGAAGCCTTGAGGCGCTTAAAATCGAAAGGCTTCAAAGTTATCATTATCACAAACCAAAGCGGAATCGGTCGCGGTTTCTTCACGGTCGAACAATATCGAGCCGTCGAAGCGGAAGTCCTGCGCCAGCTTGGAGATGGTCTGATCGACGCGACCTATTTCTGCCCCGATGTTCCCGGGCAGCATTCGAGTTGCCGGAAGCCCGCGCCGGGAATGATCGTAGAAGCCACGCGCGAGCACCGGATCGATCTGGCACGGTCATTTTTGATTGGTGACAAAGAGATTGATGCCGAGTGCGGCCGGAACGTGGGTGTGCGCACTCTTCGTGTTCGGACCGGATTTGACCGCAAGACCGCTGGTAGCATGGCAGATTGGGTAGCCGAAGACTTGCCAGCCGCTGCCGAAATTATCTTGAACACAACGTGATAATTGCGCGGTCATCCCGAGCAGAGCGAGGGACCTCACCCATTGGCTCATGGCAAACAAAAAACCGCTGGCATGATTTATCGGCAAATGTGAGATCCCTCGCCCGCTCCGCGGCTCGGGATGACAGCAAGCATGAATAAGGCCGTCGGCATAATTCCAGCGCGCTGGAGTTCTACACGGTTTGCGGGAAAACCATTGTATCCGATTAATGGCAAGCCGCTTTTATACCATGTGTGGGAGCGCTGCCGGCGCGCAGAGAAACTCGATGCGCTCATCATTGCTACTGATGATATGCGAATCGCGGAGGCTGCTTTCGACTGGGGCGCCGAGGTCGCCCTAACCTCGCGCAGGCACCGTAGCGGGACCGATCGAGTGGCAGAAGTCGCACGCCATGCGAGAGACTTCGCGTTCGTTATTAACATCCAAGGCGATGAACCGTTAATCGATCCGCGCCTAGTCGATCAAGTCGTCGAAAAGCTCCGCTCGGACCGCAGGATCGATATCGTTACGGCTGCGCATCCGTTTCAAAATCCCGCCGAAGCAAAATCACCGCACCAAAACAAAGTCGTCGTAGATCGGAATAATTGCGCTCTTTACTTCTCGCGAAGTCTTATCCCCTATCCCGCCAAGCGTTCCCGTGTTCGCCATTTACGGCATCAGGGTATTTACGGTTTTCGTCGCAATGCGCTTCTCCAGTTTGTGAAATGGAAATCGACTCCGCTGGAGCGCGCTGAAAGTCTCGAGCAATTGCGCGCGTTGGAAAATGGTGTAAAAATTCATGTGCTCATCACAAAACATGGTTCGCCCGGCGTGGATACGCCGGCTGATGCCAAAGCGCTGGAGCAAAAACTCGCTCGCGTACAACAAAAGGCTTCCTCCAGATGAAATACATCTTTGTGACTGGTGGCGTGGTCAGTTCGTTAGGGAAGGGCTTGACCGCAGCCTCGCTCGGCACATTGCTTGAAGCGCGCCGGCTGCGCGTTGTTCTCCAAAAGTTCGATCCTTATCTCAACGTCGATCCTGGCACGATGAATCCATTCCAGCACGGGGAAGTTTACGTGCTGAACGACGGCGCTGAGACCGATCTCGATCTTGGGCATTACGAGCGCTTCACCAATTGCGTTCTTACTCGACACAACAACCTGACCAGTGGGCAGGTTTACGAGACAGTGATTTTAAAGGAGCGGCGGGGCGATTATCTCGGCAAGACCGTGCAGGTGATTCCGCATGTCACTGATGTGATCAAAGATCGAATCCGCGAACTGTCCGACGAAAGTAAGTACGACGTGGTGATTACAGAGATTGGCGGCACCACTGGCGACATTGAAGGTCTTCCATTTATCGAAGCAATCCGGCAGTTCATTCTCGAAGTCGGTCCACAAAACGTGGTGAACATGCACGTCACCCTTGTTCCGTATATCAAGGCTGCGCACGAGTTAAAAACAAAACCGACACAGCAAAGCGTGGCGAAGCTGCGCGAGATTGGCTTGCAGCCGCAGGTGTTAATTTGCCGCACCGAACGGCCGCTCGATCACGATGTGCGTCGCAAATTGTCGATGTTCTGCAGCGTTTCCGAAAAAGCCGTGATTGAGGAGCGCGACGTCGAGCATACGATTTACGAAGTGCCTTTAACGCTGCATGCCGAAGGACTCGACCAATTGGTGTGCGATCTTTTGCATTTGGAAACGCCTGCGCCTGATCTGGCAGACTGGCGGAAATTTGTCGAACGTGTCGTCAGTCCAAGACGGCGCGCCAAGATCGCGGTCGTCGGCAAATACATGGAGGTCCGCGACGCTTACAAGAGCATCTATGAATCACTCGCGCACGCTGCCGCGAGTGAGGACTGCGGAATCGATCTCAAGCTTATCGATGCCGAATCGCTGGAGCACGGTGTCGATGATCAATTGAAAGATGTGGCCGGCGTTCTGATTCCGGGCGGATTCGGTGTGCGCGGAGCTGAAGGAAAAGTCAATGCTGCGCGTTACTCGCGCGAGCACAAGATTCCGTATCTCGGTCTTTGTCTCGGCATGCAGGTGGCGACGATTGAATTCGCAAGGAATGTCTGTGGAATCAAAGACGCAAACAGCACTGAATTCGACAAGAACGCGACCGAACCGGTCATCTCGTTGTTGGAAGAGCAGCAGGGAGTCCGTAACAAAGGGGCCAGCATGCGGCTGGGCACATGGCCAACGAAGATTGTCCAGGGCACGCTGGCGGAAAAAATCTACGGCGAAACGGAGGTAACCGAGCGACACCGCCACCGATACGAGTTCAACATGGAATATCGCGATCGAATGAACGCAAAAGGCTTCGTGATTTCCGGAACATCACCCGATGACGCCCTCGCTGAATTGATCGAGCTTCGCGATCATCCGTATTTTGTCGGCTGCCAGTATCACCCCGAATTTCAAAGCAAACCGAATAAACCCCACCCGCTATTCAAAGGATTCATTCAGGCTTGTCTCGAGCGACACACTAGCCGCGTGACGCCCGCTCGAGCCGATCAAGAATCGCCGCGCCGAGCCCCTGACCGGGAACTCGTTCCGCAACGATAAGATCAAGACCCAGCGCATCAAGCTCGCGTAAGTAGCGGAAGAGATTTGTTGCGGCCTCGCGCAGGTCCTGACGCTCGCTCAAATGACGGACTGCGGAAAAGTTTAAGGAGCGGCAGTTTCCAGTCCGCCGCTGGCCGATCTGGAGATCGCCCTTCCGTGATCTCGGATTCCACGCGAGCAAGCCGACGCGCTGATCTTTCTCTGCAAAAAATGATTCTGCGCAGTCGATCAACCGTAACTGGGTTTTCGGCGCATAATGCGAGGGCAATTGTCCGGGCGCCGAAATTCTCCGTGCCGGGGATGCGACGGTGTTGACCTCCGCAAATTCGGACAGTTGCTCGGCAGTAATCGGTCCACGGCGCAAGATGTCGATGCCGGTTGCGCGCACACTGACAATTGTCGATTCAAGTCCATGATGTGTTGGTCCTGCGTCGATGACCAGCGAAATTCGTCCGTCAAGTTCATCGAGAACGTGCTCGGCGGCGGTTGGACTGACCCGGCCGAAACGATTTGCACTTGGCGCGGCAAGTGGCTTTCCAAACAGCTGAATGATTTCAGCAAAGATGGGATGTGCGCTGATTCGCACAGCAACCATATCAAGACCCGCAGTAACGATTTCAGGAATGATCTCGCGCTTCGGTAAAACCATTGAAAGCGGTCCCGGCCAAAATTTGTCGGCCAACCTCAAAATCAATTGGCGATCGCGCGGTGTTGGATCAGCGATTTTTTCCAACCAATCGCCGGCCGGCAGGTGAACGATCAGTGGATCGAAGCGGGGTCGTTCCTTTGCTTCAAAGATTTTCGCGACAGCGATCGGGTTCAACGCGTCAGCAGCGAGCCCGTAAACTGTTTCGGTGGGGAGCGCGACGATTTCGCCCATGCGCAGCAGTTCAACCGCCGCTGTGCGGTCGGTTGAAATCACTGTTCTCACTTTGGCAACTTTACGGCGAGCACGTTCTCGCTTTGTTTTTTTCGAAACGCTTCGACGTTCTTGCGAATATTTTTGTCCGAAAGCGCGAGAATCGCGGCGGCGAGAAGCGCCGCATTTTTTGCGCCGGGTTCGCCGATCGCCAACGTACCGACGGGAATGCCGCCCGGCATTTGCGCTGTGGATAAAAGCGAATCGAGTCCCTGGAGTTTCGATTGAATCGGAACACCGAGAACAGGTAGCCATGTGTGAGCAGCAATCACGCCCGCCAAATGCGCTGCGCCGCCCGCGCCTGCGATGATGACTCGCAGGCCGCGATCAGCTGCCGTCCGAGCAAAGTCTGCCGTCTCATCGGGAGTACGATGAGCGGAGAGAACGCGCGCTTCGTTGGACACATCAAGATCATTGAGCGTTTCCACCGCGTGACGCATCGTTTCCCAATCCGATTTGCTGCCCATGATAATGGCGACGAGAGGTTTCGATTCAGGCACGGTCAAATTGTAGGGCGTTTGATTCGTTCGCGCCAGCGAACTTACCCTTCGGGCTGACCGTCTACGTCGCTCGGCGCCCGCAGGCTCCATTCTGTGAAACGCCAAGCACGGTTGAAGATCTCAGTAACACCGCGCTTCAGCGCGGTGAGCGATGTCTCCTAGACCGAAAGCCGTTTAAACGGCTTCTCTGATGAGTATGCTCAAGGCACCTGGCAAAAGCCAGGTGTTGATGGGACATTGGACGGTGAATCAGGCCGGGAAATCGATCGTTCTCGTCGGAATGATGGGCGCGGGGAAATCCTCCGTTGGGCGTTGCCTGCAGCGGCGGACGCAGTTTGCCTTGCTCGATACTGACGAGATCGTTGCCTCGAAATTCGGACTGTCGATTCCCGAAATTTTTTCAAAATACGGCGAGCAAGTCTTTCGGGAAGCGGAAACTGAAGCACTTCGTGAAATGGGACCTGATAAACAGACCATTGTCGTAACCGGCGGCGGAATCGTATTATGCGAAGATAATCTAGATTTTCTGAAACGGCTCGGCGTGGTCGTGTGGTTGCACGGCAAGGAAGAAACGCTTTTCGAACGCGCGGCGCGATCTGGAAATCGACCGCTGCTGAAACGCGGCTATTCCCGAGAGGCTTTCACGCGAATTCTACAGGCGCGCCTCCCACTCTATGCCAAAGTCGCGAATATTCGCGTCGATACATCGGTGCTTACAGACGAGGAAGTTGCGGTGGCAATTTTGAGCAAGCTTGGGAAACTTGGCCGCAATTGGAGACCGGGATCACCGATCCCGGCTGCAGCAGGATGATTCAGATTTCGCGCGAAAAATTAAAGGAACGGCTCGCGTCTTTCGCGCATGAGATTGGTTTCGATTTGTGTCGCATCGCGGCTTGCAGCGAACCGGCGCATGCAACCGAATTTCGCGAGTGGCTGCGCGAAGGCGCGCATGGCGAAATGCATTATATGCAACGCGGCGAAGAGAAACGTTGCGATCCGCAGAAGGTTTTGCCCGGTGCGCGGTCGATCGTGATCGTGGCACTGAATTATTTCCAAGTTGAACAGCCTCGGGTCTCCGAGACCGGGGTTACCGGCAGAATCGCGCGCTACGCGTGGGGCGATGATTACCACGATTTGATCAAGACAAAGCTCGACGAGGTCGACAATTTTCTTCGCGAATTCGGCGGACAGCAAAAATGTTACGTCGACACAGGTCCGATTTTGGAGCGTGACTACGCGGCGCAAGCCGGCGCCGGGTGGCATGGCAAGAATACGATGTTAATCGATGAACGGCTGGGGACCTGGTTCTTCCTCGCGGAAATTTTGACGACGCTCGAATTGCCGCCCGATGAGCCAGTCGCTGATCGCTGTGGAACGTGTGAGCGCTGCATTAAAGCGTGTCCGACGGGAGCAATCACTGCTCCGTATCGACTCGATGCACGGCGGTGCATTTCTTATCTGACGATCGAGTTGAAGGGTTCCATTCCGCTGGAGCTTCGGCCGCTGATCGGAAATCGAATCTTCGGTTGCGACGATTGCCTGGATGTTTGTCCTTGGAATCGCTTCGCTCAAGTTTCTCACGAGACAGCGTTCTCGGCACGTGAATCGACGAACGGCATGTCCTTACGCGAATACCTGGAACTCACTGACGCGGAGTTCCGTCAGCTTTTCAAACAGTCGCCCATTAAACGAATTAAGCGTCGCGGCTTCCTGCGCAACGTCTGCGTCGCCTTGGGTAATATTGGCGATTGGTCGGACATTCCCGCGCTGCAACGCGCGGCAGCCGATCAGGAGCCTTTGATCGCAGAGCACGCCGCATGGGCAATTGAGCAGATTCGGATTCGCCAGGGCGCAAGTCCGTCGGATTGGCAGACAAGATCCATGTCATCCAAGCAAGCGGCAATTAGCTGAATCCAAGCCGTTGCTCGCTGCATCCCAACGTTGTCATGAACGGGATTTCGTTTGCAAGAGTCAAACAACCAACTGACCCTGACGCCTTCGCCCCGAGATCCGCCCCTGCCATGCACCAAGCCGTAAGCACACCTGCACCCGCGCCTTTGACTGCGAAGCAGCGCCGCGCGCGTCGCAAGAAGCAAATCATCTACGGTTCGATCGGACTGCTCTTGCTGAGCATTGTCGCAACGATCATCTGGAGCAAGCGCGAGAAGTCGATTCCGGTCACAACCGAGAAGGCGATTCGGAAAACGATCGTGCAAACGGTTTCGGCGACAGGAAAAGTGCAGCCGGAAACGGAGGTAAAAATTTCTCCCGAGGTCGCCGGTGAGATCATCGAGCTGCCGGTTGACGACGGAAAACAGGTGAAAAAGGGCGATCTGCTCGTGCGCATTCGACCGGATTCATACAAAGCTCTCGTCGAACAGCAGGAAGCAGCCATCAGCGCGGCGAAAGCAACGAACCTTCAACAGAAGGCGACGATGCTGAAAACGGAGCACGACTTCAAAAGAGCCGAGGATTTGTTCAACAAGAAGCTGATCTCAGAACAGGAATTCAATGCTGCCCAAGCCGCTTACGACGTCGCCAAAAACACGTATGAAAGTTCGCTGCACGAGATCGAGCGGGCCGAGGCGGGCTCCAGTCAGGCGCGCGATCAATTATCGAAGACGACAATCTATTCGCCGATCGACGGCACGGTGACAGTTCTCAACAGCAAGCAGGGCGAACGGCTCGTGGCCACCGGACAATTCGCCGGCACCGAAGTGATGCGCGTAGCCGATCTCAGTCACATGGAAGCGCGTGTCGACGTGAACGAGAACGACGTCGTGAACGTAAAGCTGGGCGACAAAGCCGAAGTCAAAATCGACGCTTACGGTAATCGGAAATTCCACGGCGCTGTTTATCAAATCGCTAACACTGGAAAGACGACCGGCGCCGGTACGCAGGAAGAGGTCACCAACTTTGAAGTAAAAATTCGAATTGAAGACACGGATGTAACGTTAAAGCCGGGTCTGAGTTGCACCGCGGAAATCCAGACAAACGAGGTGAAAGACGTTGTGGCCGTGCCCATGCAGGCTGTGACCATTCGCACCGGCGACAGCAATTTGAGTCCGGAAGAACTTGAAAAGAAGAAGCAGAAGCTCACGCAGCGCGACAAAGGCGATAACAACGCCGATTTCGTTAATCAGCGCGCGGAGAAAGCAGCTCAGAAAGAAGAGCGCGACAAAATTGCGAAAGTCGTGTTCCTGAAAAAGAGCAATAAGGCGCAGATGGTCAAGGTGGCGACCGGCATTTCCGACGACACTTACACGGAAATCAAAAACGGGATTCAGCCTGGCGACGAAGTGATTTCCGGAAGTTACAGCGCGATCAGCCGCAAACTGAAGGATGGCGCGAAAGTCGCCTACGACAAAGAAGGAATGAAGTAGTGTTCAGGATTCACGCGACGGAGTTCAGAACTGAACTCTCAAACCTGAACTCTGAAACTCGAACGCGATGACCTCCGATCACGTTCGCCAGGCCGGTCCCATCGTGATCGACATCGAGAACATCACAAAGGACTACGTGATGGGTGAAGAGATCGTTCACGCGCTTCGCAGCGTGACTTTGCGGATTCGGCGCAACGAATACATCGCCATCATGGGCCCCAGCGGCAGCGGCAAATCGACGCTGATGAACATGCTCGGTTGTCTCGACACTCCGACTTCGGGTCGCTACGAGTTCAACAGCAAGAATGTTGCCGAAATGGACGACGACGAGCTTGCCGCCGTTCGCAACCGAGAGATTGGGTTCGTATTTCAAACGTTCAACCTCTTGCCGCGATCAACATCGTTGCGCAACGTCGAGCTGCCGCTCATTTACGCCGGCATCGAGCCCGAACGGCGGATAGAACGAGCGACCCAGGTGCTTACAGATGTCGGTCTCGGCGATCGCATTCATCACAAACCGAACGAACTTTCCGGCGGCCAACGTCAGCGCGTGGCCATCGCGCGCGCGCTCGTCAACGGACCGTCAATTATTCTGGCCGACGAGCCCACCGGCAATCTCGATTCCAAGACCGGCGAAGAAATCATGGAGCTGTTCGAGGATCTGTATGAGCGCGGTAACACAATCATCCTCGTGACGCATGAACGAGACATCGCCGCGCACGCGCGGCGAACCGTGCATTTGCGCGACGGCCTCGTCGAGATGGATCACGCGGGTTTTATTCCGGAGCTCGACCTGCCTATTCCCGAGAAAACATCAACATGAAACGTTTTCTCTACGAGCTGAGCGAAAGCTGGAAAATCGCAGCCGCGCAAATGCGCTCGAACCTGACGCGTTCAACGCTCACGGCACTCGGCGTTATCATCGGCATCATCGCTGTCACATTAATGGGAACTGCCGTGAACGGCATCTCTATCGGCTTCGATAAAAGCATGGCCGTGCTGGGTGATGACGTTCTCTACGTCACGCAATGGCCGTGGAAGCCGGTGGACGATTGGTGGAACTACCGTGATCGCAAAAAGATCAAGACCGAATACGCCGAGACGTTGAACCGGATGATCGCGGCCACGCCGAACTCAAACCTGGTGATAGCGGTGCCGACGTCGAATTTGATACGCTCAATTAAATTCGGCGGTAACCAGGTGGATAATGTGTTCGTTCTCGGAACAACATCGGATTTCATCATAACGTCAACGATCGATTGTACGGCAGGCCGATTTTTCAACGAGCTCGAATCCCGTGGCGGCGCTAATGTCGTCGTCATCGGCTATGACGTTGCGGACGCGCTATTCCCCTCCGAAAGCCCGATCGACAAATCGGTGCTGATCAACGGTCAACTGTTCAAAGTCATCGGCGTAAACACGCGGCAGGGCACCTTTCTCGGTTTGTTCAGTTGGGACTCGATGGTGGCCATGCCGCTGAGTGCGTTTAACAAATACTTCTCGGCCAAAAGCGAATCGGATGTCCGCGTGAAAGTGAAGGACAAGACGAAGCTCGTCGATGCGAAAGACGAGCTCACTGGTTTGATGCGGCGCGTGCGTGGATTGGCGCCGGAGAAGAAAGACGATTTCTCAATCAACGAGCAACAGGCCTTCAAAAGCACCCTCGATCCGGTGAAAAACACAATTGCGATTGCGGGACTGTTCATCACCGGGCTGTCACTCTTCGTCGGCGCGATCGGCATCATGAACATTACATTCGTCAGCGTGAAAGAGCGCACGAAAGAAATCGGAACGCGCAAAGCGCTCGGCGCGCGGCGACGAACGATCCTGCTGCAATTCCTCATCGAATCTACAGCGCTTTGTCTCCTCGGCGGTTTCATCGGACTCGCGTTTGCCTATCTAATGTGCTTCGGGATCGGCAAGGCGTTCCCCTCTTTTCCGATTCATTTCTCGGTTGGCCTAGTGCTCATCAGCATGATCGTTTCAATATTGACAGGCTTGTTCTCGGGATTCGCTCCAGCCTGGACAGCGTCCCGCCTCGATCCGGTAGCGGCGCTTAGGTACGAGTAAATTCGCCATGTTGTTCAGTGAGATCATCAAAATGGCGTGGTCGTCTCTCGGCGCGAACAAGCTGCGTTCCCTACTGACAATGCTCGGCATCACGATCGGCGTGTTCTCAGTCATCTCAGTCATGACTGCGATCGGCGCGTTGCAATACTCAATTGAGAACGGGCTGAGCTTTCTCGGCTCGAACATTTTTCAGTTCGCGAAATATCCGGCCAATGTTAGCGCAAGCGGCGATGTGCAGGAAAAATTTCGGAATCGACACAACATCACCTATAAGCAGGCGCTGCATTATTATCGATTGATGGACGGCGAGGCGCGAGAAATTTGCCTCAAGAGTTTTGGTTACGAAGTAAAAGGCCAGGCCGTCTACAATGGCGTCAAGACCACTCCGAGCCTGCTCATTGTCGGAGCCAATCGAAGTTTTCTTACCGCGAACGCTTACACGCTCGGTTACGGCCGCAATTTGAATGATGAAGACGTCGATCTTTCGCGGCGCGTGATCGTCGTTGGAAAAATGATCGAGAAGAGACTGCAAAAAATTTAAATGAACTGACCGATGCAAGCATCGGCGCTGCGATGGAAGTCCACCGCGCTCTTGGACCTGGATTGTTGGAATCGACTTACGAAATGTGTTTATGCCGGGAGTTAAGCATCCGCGGCATTCGCTTTGAACGACAAGTTCCGATCTCGGTGGAATACAAAGGCGTCCAACTAGAGTGCGGGTATCGCGCAGATCTTATCGTTGCCGGGCGGGTTCTCGTTGAGATAAAAGCAATTGATTCGCTGCTGGCAATTCATGATGCCCAGTTGCTCAGTTATCTAAAGCTCGGCGGCTGGAAAATCGGATTGTTGATCAACTTTAACGTTGATCTGCTGAAACACGGGCTGCGACGACGGGTCCTTGGGCTGGCTGAAGAGGTTAACTTATGATCCCCATCCGCGAACTCTGCGTCCTCTGCGGTAAATAGATTGTCGAGATGCTATTTAGCGAGATCATTAAAATGGCGTGGTCGTCTCTCGGCGCGAACAAGCTGCGTTCCCTACTGACGATGCTCGGCATCACGATCGGCGTGTTCTCAGTCATCTCAGTCATGACTGCGATCGGCGCGTTGCAATACTCAATTGAGAACGGGCTGAGCTTTCTCGGGTCGAACATTTTTCAGTTCGCGAAATATCCGGCCAACGTTAGCGCAAGCGGCGATGTGCAGGAAAAATTTCGGAATCGACACAACATCACCTATAAGCAGGCGCTGCATTATTATCGATTGATGGAAGGCGAGGCGCGAGAAGTTTGCCTCAAGAGTTTTGGTTACGAAGTAAAAGGCCAGGCCGTCTACAATGGCGTCAAGACCACTCCGAGCCTGCTCATTGTCGGAGCCAATCGGAGTTTTCTTACCGCGAACGCTTACACGCTCGGTTACGGCCGAAATTTGAATGATGAAGACGTCGATCTTTCGCGGCGCGTGATCGTCGTTGGAAAAATGATCGAGAAGAGACTGTTTCCGCACGAAACGCCGATTGGCAAAGTCGTTCGTGTCAGCGGGCACACGTACACGATTGTTGGCGTGCTCGCAGAGAAAGGGACGGCGTTCGGTCAAAGCCAGGACGACCTAGTTATCATGCCGATCACGCGCTTTTTCGAGGACTACGGCGAAGCGAAACGCACCGTCAACATCGCGACGCAAGCGTTCGCCCAAGACACTTACAATCGGACGTTCGACCGCGGAATCGGAGCGATGCGTATTGCGCGCGGCCTGCGTCCGGATCAGCCGAACGATTTCGAGATTTACAGCAATGATTCGCTCAAGAGCGCATTCGTTAACGTCGCGGGATACGTGCGAGTGGGCGCGT
>WNGJ01002768.1_pt1 | contig 17896 bp, 13 predicted proteins | sample 5400611 | NCBI WGS metagenome assembly WNGJ01 (sample SAMN13153375, study PRJNA577476) | soil metagenome | isolation source: 40 cm soil or saprolite under Garry oak tree replicate 1 | place: USA:California | collected 2016-06-15 | reverse complement strand
AGGGAAATCCCGTGTTTCGCTATGATGAGGCGACGCACGTGTATGTAAGGGCATATAAAGTGTAATCGACTGAGCCGACTACTGCCATTTTGCTGAGCACATTCATTAAATGAAATCTTAGCTGCAGGTTGGTTGTGCTGGTCCCAGGTCGTTGTTGTTATTGCCGAAACTGCTGATTTTCCAGTTACCGTAGGTGTCTTGTTGAAGCGTAAGACGAAGGGTATATGGATGTGCGAGCTTGCTGCGGGTGATGCTATAACTATAGCTATAACTCTGAGCATTATTCTGAACCGCGCTATCTGGCACTTCGCTATAATTTGTTACGGGACCATAACAATGGTCGTCGTTCTGAGCTTCCTGTTTAAAATCTTCTGGAGAGGTCTGGACGGTAATCGTGGCATCGAGGTCATTGTATGCCTGGTTGTAGTTCTGGTTAGATATGGCTGTCAAGAAATCTGTAACTGTGGTGGCTGCGCCTGCATTTGCGTTGGTCGCTGCGAAAAAGTTGACCGCGGCATAACCTATACCACAGGCTAACAAGCTGCATACCACAAAAATGACTCCCCAGATGACCAGGCGTCGTCGCCAGTTTCTAGGTCGAGGAGCTTCACGCTGGGGACGCCCTACCCGTGGCGTTGTAGGAGGTTGCCCAATACGTGCCATATTGGGAGGGCGTTGAGGAATACCCCGTTTCTTTCCTGTGCCATTACCGTTGACACCGGCAGGATACTCTCTGAAAGAACGTCGGAGCCGTTCATTGTCCGGGTCTTGGCGTCCCCACATTGTTTGCCTCCTCGTGAAGAGAAAACTATACTCATTACCCATACCTAAATATCTAACATAACCATACCAGCCAGATGCGCGTGTGCGCGCTGCAACTGCTCCTGTGCCTGCTTAGCCTGGGCGCGTGTAGTACGGCCTTTGGCGATAGTCAAAATCGTCTGTTCTACTAATGCTCCAATGAGCGAAGCATCAGGGCCTACTAACACTGGTGGAGCATTGAAAATAACAAGGCCGGGCTCTGACACGCACTGTTGAAGACCTTGTATAACCTCTGGTAGTTTCCCCGAAAGGAGGAGCTTTGTCCCTTCGCTTGTAGGGCTGGTACCTGCACTGAGCAGGCGCAGACCTGCAATAAATGTTTGACTCAAGAACTGCTCGATCTTCTGCGCGGTAATCGCTTCTTCAAGCAGTAGATCGCACAGGCCGGGCTTCTTTCCTAAGCCAAAGCGTTGCTCAAGGCCTGGCATTCGTAAGTCTGCATCTACTAATAGCGTTGGCGTACGACTTTGGGCGGCAGCAATTGCTACATTCGCAGCTACTGATGATTGAGCTGCATAAGCAGATGGTGTGGTGAGAAGCAGCGTATGCTTACTCTTCTCGCTATCCCAGTTGAAGCGTATGTTTGCATATAATGTGTGATAGGCTTCACTGAAGGCGGATCCTGCGTCATAATCTGTGAGCAGGGCTACCTGCTCTTGTGAGCGAATACTCACGGAAATTGCTCCTTCATACCCGATAAATTAGGGACCTACAGTTAGCTTTATGCTGATGGCTGCTTTATGCTGGTTCTTCCTGGCGATGGGGCTCGTGGCACCTCTCCCAAAATGGGAAGCTGGAGAAGATTCAGGGCATCATCTTTGCTGTAGATGCGATCATCCAGGTAATCGGCCAGAAATGCCAGGGCTATAGCAACAATAAGTGCCACCAACAGCAGTATAAATAACAGTGTTTGCTTGTTTGCGGATGTGCCAGGCACTGGAGCGGCATCTGTTGCGCTGCTGATCACCTGTGCAGTCACCCCTGGTAATGCACTATTAACTGAACATGAGGCCTCTTTAGAGACGACATATTCCAGGTATATACATATATGGGCAGAGCTTACCTCGCCGACAGCATTAGCAATGGCCCACGCTCCTGCCTGTGTAGGCCATATCGCGCTCACGGTCACCAGGCTATGTGCGCGCAGAGCGCTTAATGCTTCGCCAATGGCAGCCGTGTTCTGCCAATCGCCCAGGTCGGGATGAGAGCCATAATGCTGCTCAATGAGGCTCATATCAGAACCAACCTGGTTAGAAACCTGGGTATCGAACTCTTTTGATGAGAGTAGAGGACTCGTTATCATGGCATCGGCAAGAGCTTCTGAGACGGTAACATTATCAGCGTAGCTAGAGTCCGTCCCATTAGGAGATGCCTGTAAACCAACCTGGATGGTGACATTTGATTTATAAGCCGTCAATGCGCCAGGCGTTTTGCGTAGATGATAATATTGATAACCGACATATAACGCTACTACACCTACAATGAGGGCAACTATCCAGATACGTCGCCAAATAATTGTCCAATAAGCCCGTAGTTCCACGGATGTCTAGCCTTTCTTATGCTAATGATGTGCATGTGCTATCGTACGAGGTCACTGGTCGATGTACGCAGTTCTGCTGGCTTGCCTGCGCTCATTTTAGCTTGTATGAATTGGAGAATACGGCGATGAAAGCGCGGCATATCAAATTCAAGAGCGTGGTTACGCATGGTTTGAGGATCGAATTTATGCTCATCGAATGCTTCCAGTATGCTTGCCAGGCTCTCAACTGTTTGCTCTTTGAAAAATACTCCTGTCACACCGTTAATTACCGATGCGAGTGCGCCGCCGGCACCATAGGCTATGACGGGGCGACCGGAGGCCTGGGCCTCTAGAGGCGTGATGCCGAAATCTTCTTCACCCGGGAAGAGGAACGCCCGGCAATGCGCATAGTAATAAAGGACTTCTTCGTCTGAAAGCCGGCCCAGGAAGCGAATAGTGGGACCTGCCATCTTCTTGAGTCGTTCCAGGTTGCGTCCGTCCCCGATAATAATCAGGGGCAGTTGCAGCTTATTGCAGGCCTCGATCGCCAGGTCAATGCGTTTGTAGGGTATTAAGCGGCTGACAATGAGAAAGTAATCTTCCGGCTGCGCGGTCGGGTCAAAGCTGAAACGGCTTGCATCTACGGGCGGTGGAATGACCACCGCGTCGCGACGATAGTACTTCCGAATGCGCTCGGCTACCACCGGAGAGTTAGCAATAAAGTGATCAACCCGCATTGAACTGCTCTGATCCCAGGTGCGTAGTCCGGTAATGAAGAAAGGTAAAATACTTCTTGCTATCTTACCTAATTGCTCTCGTTCGACGTATTCATCATAGTTCCAGCACCAGCGCATGGGGGTGTGGCAGTAACAGATATGCATAGTTTCGGGCCGGGTGATCACGCCCTTAGCAAAAGCGCTGGAACTGCTCAGGACAAGATCATAACCGCGCAAGTCCAGGCTCTCCATGGCAAATGGGTAAAAGGGGAGGTATGGCTGATGATGTTTGGTGACCAGGGGAAACTTCTGCATGAAAGAGGTACGAATATCCATCTTTTGGAAAGCCGGGTCAACGCGCTTTGCATCATAAATAGCAGTATAAATGGGTGCGTCAGGAAAAATCTCGTGAAATGCCATAACTACGCGCTCTGCGCCACCCATTTGATTCAGGTAATCATGGACCAGTGCCACTTTCATCTACTTAATACGCTCCTCGACTGAATAATACCACAGGAATGGTACGCAGGAGAATCTGGAAGTACAGGCGTAACGACCAGTTTTCGATGTAGTACAGGTCCATCAACACACCTTCATCGAAACTGATATCGCTGCGCCCTCGTACTTGCCATAATCCGGTCATGCCAGGTTTGATAGCTAAACGGCCTTTTTGCCATTCCTCGTATTGTGCCACCTCGTGAGGTAATGGTGGGCGTGGTCCTACCAGGCTCATGTCACCTTTGATGACGTTGATGAGTTGCGGGAATTCGTCGAAGCTGGTACGGCGCAGGAATTTACCGACAGGTGTAATGCGCGGGTCTTCTTTCATCTTGAAGAGCGGCCCCTGGGCCTCATTTTTTGCCCAAAGCGCCGCCAGCACCTGGTCTGCATTTTTGTACATTGAACGGAACTTATACACTTTAAATGGTCGTCCATTCAACCCTATGCGTGTTTGCTTGTAAATAATCTCTCCTGGAGAGCTGAGACGAATTGCTAATGCAATACATAACCAGAGTGGGGAGCCTAAGACGATGAGAAGTACAGATAGCGAGATATCAACGAGCCGTGTGATCAAATTTTGAAACGAATTCAGCGAGACTTGCTTGATGCCGATCAGTGGGATACCTTCCACTGTCTCCATGTCGATGCGCGAGAGGCTCAACTCATACAAGTCTGGCACAAGTTTGAACGAGGTCCCGAAGCGCTCACACAGGCGGACACTTCTGATGGATTGCTCATGTAAGTACGAAGGAAGCGCAATAATGACCTCATCTACTGGCATCGAGCGAATCACCATTCCCAGGTCTTCCAATGTGCCGAGCATCTTAAAGCGCCCGAAGTCGCTGGGTGGTTCATGCATATCATGCAAGAAGCCAACAATCGAATAACCCAGGTTTGGGTTAGCTACAATATTCTGCATAATCATCTTACCCAGTCGTCCTGAGCCAACAACCAGCAGGTGAGTTTCACCCAGTCCAAGGCGATAGAGCATACCCATGGCGACTGAGACTATAAGGCGTCCCGCCGAGAGCATGACAATCGCTATGGCCCACACAAATGGCACAAGTAGGCGGGAGCTTGAAGGCGGTTGGAAGACGAAGAAGTACGTAATGAGGATAGCTAAGCCAGTAGTAGCTGCATTAGCTATCGTCCAGACCTGGCGGAACCAGGTTCCGGTAAGACGAATGTTGTAGAGTCCACGTAGGGTAAATATAGCAATGAGGCCGATCACGACGCCAATCCCCAGCGGCGTAAAACTGCCCAGGGTAGGAGGAATTTTGCTTGGTAGGCTGTTCTCATTCAAATTATCGTGAATTGCTTTGAGCAGGCTGCTGTTGCCAAGAAGATAAAAACGGATATCATAAGCCAGGCGGAAGGCAGCAACTATGAGCGTTGCGTCCAATAAAAGCATAGCGATACGCTCGAAAATGCGCCATTGCCGGCGATGCGAACGCCGCTTCGAGATTGCCTTCATTACAGGGCCAGTTGCTCCTCGCATCATCTCAAGAGCTCCTGTCCTATCTGTATCTTTACTGATACCGGTTGTTTGTGATAGTTTACTACTGTTCACGGTGCGAACTATATCCTACATTAACGAACGAACGAAACACGTTGAGTTCGTCCTTGCGAGGCGATATGCAACGTTGCTGCTCGCTCATACACACGGATGGTTTGCTCGACCATCTTCTGCGCTGAGAATCGCTGGGCCACTGAAGGTGCCATGGCACGGCACTTGTGCCGCAAGGCCTGGTCGGTTATTGCTCTATAAAGTGCTGCTGCCATGGCTTCCACGTTATGTGGATCGATACACAGCGCAATATCAGCTCCTGCTTCTGGCAGGCTAGAAACATTTGAAGTGACGACGGGAATGCCAGATACTAAAGCTTCTGCTACCGGTATGCCAAATCCTTCATAAAGCGACGGGTATACAAAGGCCGAGGCGGCTGCGTACCACAATCTCTGCTCGGCATCGGCAACAAAACCAGGAAATATTACCTCTGTTTCTAAACTCAGTTGTTGTACCCGCTCAAAAATTGCATTATACAGCCAGCCCTTGCCACCAGCCAGTACCAGTTTTTCGCGTATGGCATATGTTTTGCGCAATTGAGCATACGCTTCAATGAGCGTGGTAATGTTCTTGCGCGGTTCCAGAGTACCAAGGTACAGAAGGAAGCCATCGGCCAGTCCTTGCTTCTGTCGAAAAGCATGCACCTCTTCCTCTTTTAGAACGTTTGAAAATTGCGAATCGACGCAAGGGTAGACCGTCTGTATCCCTTCCACGGGTATCTGCAGGAGTTCAACTGCATCTTGTTTGGTACTTTCCGACACGGTGATAATCATCGTTGCGCGACGTATGCTGCGAACGGTGAATGTACGATGATACAAGCGCTTAGAGCGTGTGAGTACATTTGGAAAACGCAGGAAAGCCAGGTCATGCAGGGTGATCACACCAGCGCACTGATGAGGTAACAGCTGCGGGAGTATATTCACCGGTGAGTGCAAGACATCGATCTGTTTTTGGCGAATGAGCTTTGGGAGGGTGAACTGTTCCCAGGCAATTCTTGCCGCTGGTTGTGACTCAGGCCAGGATACAGGAAAATAGGTAATTTGCGGATGCTCTGCTGCGAGTCGTTCTACTACATCCTGCCCATTCACAAAAACCGTATATTCATGCTTTCCAGGCTGCCTCGCTAGCTCTGTCAGCAGATAGCGGATGTAACGGCTGACGCCACCATTCCGGTAATTCTGACTGAAGGATAGCAATTGAGCGTTAATACCGATATGCATTCTGACAGTCTCCTCATGGCTGTATAACGTCCTTGCAATTGGCAAGGTAACAAGCCCGGGCCGTTTATACTATCCTGCGCCATACCAAGGAGTTATCCTGGAAGAGCGGGCAAATTTCTCCTCGTGCGTAGAGTGTGCTGAGTGCTGATTGCACCGTCGTATTATAAAGTACGTATTGTGGAAGCGCCTGTATCTGTGCTCCCCGGGCCCGAGCTACCGCACTTAATATATCAGCCGCCGATCGAGCCTCTCCGTGAGCAAGAGCTACCCGTATACTGTCCAGTATACTCTCTAAACGTTCAATAGTGTACTCAATGGCCCGATTGGTCTGCTCAATTGATGTGTAAATTTCGCCATGTCCTGCAACTATATGTTTGAACGGTAAAATTTGTGTTTTCAGCGTAGTTAGTGTCGCCAGTCCTGTGTGTACATCCGTGTAAAAGGGGATGCGGTGCTTGTCGAGAATTTCTGGTACCAGAAAAGCATCACCAACGAAGAAGGTATTACCAAAAGCTATCCCTACCTGTTCGATGCTGTGTCCTGGTAAAGAAACCACCCTTAAAGGAATCTCATCTACTGCGTGTTCATTTCCCGTGAGAATGATATCGGCCGGGCACGGTTTGGCTAAGAGAAATTTGTGTTGTAGTTCAGGTGGGGGCTGAGCGCCGCTAAAGAGATAGAGGGGTTCCAGGATAGGCCCGGACATGACTGCCGCCTCAACACGGGTGGCGTAGACCTTCAGTCCAGTTTGGCGCACCAGGTAATGCGCTCCACCAAAGTGATCTGCATGTGCATGGGTGACAAGTAACGCAGTCGGCGTCAGTCCCAACTTCTTGACCTGGTTCAGGATGTCTCGTCCCGCGTCCTTATCCATACCGCTATCAATAATAAGGCAGCGCCCTTCATGGGCGATCACACCAATATTGGCTCCGCCCTGGATAACCCAGGTTTGTGCATGGAGTTGTGTTAATTGCAAATCCCACCTCTTTTCTTCTTCGCGCAAAGAAGTTTAGTACTGCCTGGTTCTATATCTTGCGTGCTCGGTTAGGAGAGAGTATACTCAGATTCAAAGGTACGGCGAGAGATAAAATAGCACGAAAAATTAGCAGCATTGCGTTTTTCTCTGCGTCGGTGTATTATAGCCTAAAGTTCCAACAACTGCATAGTGCGTATATCACAAATCGCACCATTCGAAAGTTACTAAGTACGGGAGAAAAGTGAGTTGGCCACCAAACAACTCCGTCTTGATGTTGCGCAGCTAACGGATGTTGGCCGCAAGCGTGAACACAACGAAGATAATATGGCCTACGTCATCCCTAAAGACCCACAGGTGATGGCAAAGAAGGGTGCCTTGTTCATTGTGGCTGATGGTATGGGTGGACATGCAGCCGGTGAAGTGGCAAGTGAAATAGCAGTAGATACTGTTAGCAATATGTATTACCAGGATGATAGCGATGATGTTGCTATCTCATTGCTGCACGCGATCAAACGGGCCAATGCTTTGATCCACCAGCGAGCGGCAGAGAATATGTTGCGTAGTGGCATGGGAACGACCTGTGTTGCAGCGGTGCTCCGTGGTAATATGGCATATATTGCCAATGTTGGCGATAGCCGCGCCTATATTGTGCGTGCAGGCCAGGTGAAGCAGGTCTCCCAGGATCATTCCTGGGTAGCTGAGCAGGTACGTGCCGGTTTACTGACCGAAGATCAAGCCCGTACCCACGCGCAGCGCAATGTAATTACACGTTGTCTCGGCACTCAAGCTGATGTCGAGATAGACGTCTTTCCTGAAATACTAGAGGAAAGAGATGCGCTGGTGCTCTGTACTGACGGTCTTTCTGGACTGGTAAGTGATGACGAGATACGGAGAATAGTTGATCAGGCTGGACCTCAGGAGAGTGTTTATCATCTCGTAGAACGAGCAAATGAGAATGGTGGCCCTGATAACATCACAGCCATAGTCGTGTCCGTGCAAGAGGTTGGTGCAGAACCGCCCAATGTTCGCTACCCTGCCTATGTCGGTGGACGTGAAAATGGTGAAGATACGGCCGCACTTGGCTCGCCCTCAGCTTCACCTGGCACTGGTGCACCTACAATGTTTAGCGATGGTCGTAGTTCCAGCGCCCCTCTGCGCTACGCCAGTGGCCCTCTCGCCTCACCCGATAGTATAACTGCACCACAGCCTGTTTTACAGACCGAGCCACGGAGACGCAAGCGCCTCTTTTATCCGTCGTTGGCATTGCTTCTTTTGTTCGTAATAGCTTTGCTTGCCAGTGGAGGATACTTCTATTTCAAGGCAACAACAAGCCAAGATGTCTCACAAAAGGTGCAAGCTGCTCAGGGAACCATAAACAAAGCCAAAGGAGAAGTTGCTGCCAATCCGGCAGCAGCTCTGCGTGATCTTGCCAGTGCCCAGAGCACCTTACGCGCCCTGCTCACTGGCTCATTAACCGCTGACCAACATAGCAGGGTCTTACACCTGCTCCAGGGTGATATGACCAGAGAAGTGCAGGCGGCTATCAGCAGTTATGATAGCAAAGAAGCTATCAGCGCGTTGCCGTGTCCGGGGATGTCCTCATCTAACCCGCTCAATGTGGGTACCACCGGCACTCAGGCGAAAACGATTACCTTCGTGCAAGGCAAGAATGGTACTTCCCTGCTGTATGCCATCGGCCTGGATAGTAAGTTGTACCGGATTACCAACAACAGTCTCATCCCGGTTCCCCTGCCTGCCCTGGTCAATACCCGCGTGTTGGACATGGCTGCTTATGGGCAGCAACTGGTCTTACTGACCGCACAACCTGCTCTTGGGGCTCCCACCAGTTATAATCTGGCTCTGCTCTCTCCTGATCAGAGCAAGGTGGACGCCACGACGACGATCGGTCAATTTCTTGGCAAGCAGGGTCAGGTGCCCAAACTGATCGCGGCTTCCCCGCCCGATATCTATGTGGTGATTGCCGCGGACTCGACCCAGACCATGACCACCATTCTGGACTATGCTCCTACCAGTAAGGTCCACCAGCCACTGGCTGCGCCTCCGACCTCGAGCACCATCACGGTTTCAAACACGATTGTGAGTATGGCGGCTTTTCCCACGCATCAGCTGTTCTTGCTGCTGGCTGATGGCACGGTTCAAAGCCTGCAATTTGCCAGCGGCGATCACGCCACCACCAGCGTGCTGGTGCAACAGCCCATAGCGCAACCGCTGCCGGTCAGTGCCAGAGATTTTACCTGGACGACGCCGGTTCCGATGGTCACCCCAGGAGGGACGACCTCGTTATCGGTTCCCGGGGCGACCTCGCCGCGGACCCTGGCGGTGGGTCTGGTGAATACGGTGCCGCATCTCTATATCCTGGATGCCACTCTCCACCGGATTCTTGACTTGAAAGTTGCCGATGTTTCGACTGGTCCTGTCGGCACCTCGGTAACGCCGACCAATACTGTGACGCCGACGGCAACCAATACAGGCGGAGGGGCCGTGAACAATGCTTCACCGATCAAGCTCCACCTGGAAAGGCAGTATGCATCAGCAACCCTGTTTACCCAGGCCAGGAGCGTGGCAGTTGATCCCCAGAGCTCACAAGTCACCGTGGTGGCACAAACGCCACCCAATGCTTCGTCTATGCTGAGCCTGGTTTCCTTCAATGCCAGTTCACCAAATGGTTGCCCCTAGTGGTGAGGTATATTTCCATCGTAAGTAAACTTTCTAACGTATTCCTCGATACGATTAAGGAGCTATATTGCTGTGGTTTTTGAGGTACATTATCGTACACACACGTGTGGTGATTTAAATAAAGATGCTGTTGGACAGCAGGTAACACTGGCCGGTTGGGTGAACCGGCGTCGAGATCATGGCGGCCTTATCTTCCTGGATATCCGCGATCGCTATGGAATAACGCAGGCTATTTGTGATCCTGAACGTTCTCCAGAGGCTCATCGAATCGCTTCGGAGTTGCGCTCGGAATATGTTGTACAGGTGAGCGGAACAGTTGTACCCCGGTTACCAGGTACGGAGAATCCGAACTTGAGTACGGGGGACATAGAAGTAGTCGCTGAGCATATCAAGATACTGAGTACTGCCCGTACAACCCCATTTCCTATCGCGGATAACATTTCGGTTGACGAGTCTCTGCGGCTCAAGTATCGCTATCTTGACCTGCGTCGCCCTGGCATGCAACGCAATATCATACTACGTCATCGCGTGGTCAAGGTCATTCGTGATTATTTGGACGAGCGTGGGTTTTTGGAGATCGAGACGCCCATCTTAATGAAGAGCACACCCGAGGGAGCACGAGACTACCTGGTACCCAGCCGGCTCTATCCCGGTGAATTCTATGCATTACCCCAGTCTCCACAGCAGCTCAAACAGTTGTTGATGGTGGCCGGAATGGATCGCTACTTCCAGATTGCTCGTTGTTTCCGCGATGAAGATCAGCGCTCAGATCGCCAGCCGGAATTTACTCAACTTGACCTGGAGATGGCTTTTGTGGACGAGGAAGATGTAATGGTGCTGATCGAAGGACTCTTGATTCACCTGATTGAGACCACGACAAATAAGCGCATAAAACAAACACCTTTTCCCCGTCTCAAGTATGCGGATGTCATGGATCGCTACGGGACTGATCATCCTGATCTGCGCTTTGATCTGCCCCTGGTAGAGATATCAGACCTGGCGCGAGCAGGAAGTTTTGGTGTCTTTCAAAGTGCGTTGGCCGCTCATGGGATGGTCAAAGGTATTCGGGTGCCGGGAGGGGGCAGTTACAGCCGCAAAGAGATAGAAGAACTCACCGGGTTTGCGCGCGTATTGGGCGCAAAAGGACTTGTTTCGTTGGCAATCAGCACCACGGGCGAGGTGAAATCTCCGTTGACCAAATTCATGTCGAGTGATGAAGTGCAGGCGATTATCGACCGGCTCCAGGGTGAACCCGGCGATCTCCTGCTCTTTGTCGCCGACAGTGCCAAAGTCTGCAATGATGTTCTCTCCCGTTTGCGTGTGAAACTGGCCGAACGTCTGAAGCTGATTGATCCCAATCAGATGGCATTGTGCTGGGTGGTTGATTTCCCTCTCTTGCATTTTGATGAAGAAAGTCAGCGCTACGAGGCGGAGCACAATCCTTTCTCCGGTATGGAAGAGGCTCATATCGCTCGTCTCGACACGGACCCTTTGAATATCCGTGCCAGGCAATACGATATCATTTGTAACGGCTACGAGATTGGCGGTGGTAGTGTACGTATCAATATTGCCGAGATCCAGCGCAAAGTCTTTTTATTAATGAAACTGGATGATGCGCAAATCAAAGAGCAGTTTGGGCATATGCTCGAAGCCTTCGAGTTTGGCGCCCCGCCGCACGGTGGTATTGCCCTTGGTCTTGATCGTCTCGTCATGCTGCTGGCAAACGAAGACACTATTCGTGAGGTAATCGCCTTCCCCAAAACGCAGAGTGCCGTGGACCTAATGATGGGAGCGCCGTCTCCCGTCGATGAAAAACAGCTACGAGAGCTGCATTTGCAGATAATAACTGAAGAAAAAAGCTAGGATTTGAGGACTTGAAAATCATGCAGAGTTGACATTCTTGTGCTTTACCCATATACTTCTTTTCAAGAGGTTATTAGTCGTCCCAATTAGTTATGCCTGCAAAACCTCCCAACAATCTTGTGCCACCACACGCTGGGGTGCGTGTGATCCCGTCGGTAAGTCAGTTACTGTTTCCTTTTTTGAAGCTGTTCATTCACAGGAACGGTAACCCCTCTCGTAGAAGGAGAAATTGTTGAGGAAATTACTCTTCAGCCTGTGTCTTCTCGCATTGCTATCACTTCTCACTCTAGGAACAATGACGCGAACCTATGCTCAGGGCCAACCAACAACAAAGTTCGTCCAGGTCTGTGGAGCCGTTAGCATAGCGCATGCCCGTTGTCTTGCTATCCGCGTCGACTCGGCTGCTCTGGCTCCGAATACTCCAGGAGGCTATGGTCCCTCCGATCTCCAATCCGCCTACAAGCTGCCTTCTGCTACAGCAGGAAGTGGGCAGACGGTTGCAATCGTCGATGCCTTCAACGATCCTAAAGCAGAGTCGGATTTAGGTGTATACCGTTCAACATTTGGCCTTTCTCCTTGTACGACAGCCAATGGCTGCTTCAGGAAAGTGAATCAGACTGGTGGCACTACATATCCTCCTTCTAATACCGGGTGGTCCGAGGAGATTTCGCTTGACCTCGATATGGTGAGCGCCATCTGCCCCAAATGTCATATTTTGCTGGTCGAAACCAATGATAACTCGTTCACCAATCTGGGTAAGGGGGTCAATGAAGCTGTCAAGTTACAAGCGAACGAGGTCAGTAATAGCTATGGTGGAACAGAATTCAGCGGTGAAACGACCCTTGCTTCATACTATAATCACCCCGGTCATGTGATCACGGCAAGCGCGGGCGACAGTGGTTATGGTTCACAGGTTCCCGCGGCGTTCAATACCGTGACAGCCGTTGGAGGAACAACATTAAAACGTGCGAGCAACACGCGGGGCTGGTCAGAGACGGTTTGGAGCGGCACAGGAAGCGGCTGTAGTGGCTTTATCGCAAAACCCGGCTGGCAGACTGACACTGGATGTAAGAAGAGAACGATCAGTGATGTTTCAGCCGATGCTAATCCCAGTACAGGCGTTGCGGTCTATGATACCTTTAATGAGCGTGGCTGGCTCGTCTTTGGCGGTACAAGCGTCTCCTCGCCTATCATTGCCAGCGTTTATGCCCTGGCCGACAATGCCGCTAGTGTTACTTACGGCTCCTATGCATATAGTCATAGAACTGGCTTGTACGACGTTACTAGTGGAAGCAATGGCTCTTGTGGCGGCTCTTATCTGTGTACGGCCAAAGTTGGCTATGACGGTCCAACAGGGCTTGGTACGCCAAAAGGTACGAGCGCTTTCTGAGGATTGCGTGTTGCGTTTGAAAATTATCAAGAGGGACTCTGAGTGTATCAGAGTCCCTTTAAAGATATGGGGGGAATCGGGAAGATTGGTAGATATGGATGAGGTATAACCTCTAAATTTGGATACCCTAGTATACTGAATTTAGAGGTTTCCTCAAAAAATATATATCTCAGGTTTGGCGCCCGGTTGGGAGGATGGAAGGAGAAGATTATGACATCTATGAATCAAGTAAATTCAATGCGCAATGTACCGGCACCTGGTATGCCTGGAGCATCTACAGGCTCAACGACCTCGCTAGGTTTTATGAATCGCCAGGGTAATATTGGAAATACAACGGTTGGGGTTGCACCAAAGTTTGCGCCGACACTGACTGAGGATGACGCAGTTGGTCAGGCACGCTTGCTCAAGGCATTAGCGGATCCCACCCGTTTGCGTATTCTGAGTTTGCTAAGTCGGCATGAGGGGGAAGTGTGCGTCTTCGAGATAGTTGAGAGTTTCACCCTGGAGCAGCCTACTATTAGTCACCATCTCAGAATTTTAAGAGATGCTGGCCTGGTTGACTGCCGCAAGAAGGGCCTGTGGGCATATTACTATGTTCGCAGAGAGGCCCTGGCCAGAGCGGGAGAAGTGATTAACAGCCTCGCATAATATTTGCTGAAGTTTCTAGCTTCGTGTTGATAGATGCAATGCGGCCAGGACAAGCGCACGCTCGTCCTGGCTGCATTGCATTTATGAGCACTCTTGGCTAGAGCGAACGTGTATTCCCATCTTTGTATCGTGTCACCTACCTTCTCTAGTTGTGACTCAAATTAGAACGTCCTTCCTAACGGCATATAACCTGTGTCAAGTTTGTCTTTCTGCGGGTGTTGACAAGTTAGATGTGCCGTGATATTATCCTTGACATACAGCGACAGATCGCAGGTGATAGAGCGACAGATTTCCGAAGAGGTCGAACCTCTGAAGCAATCTGGAGATGCTTTAGAAGCCAATCGATGATCCCGTAGCTCAGTGGATAGAGCGACAGATTGCGGATCTGTAGGTCGGAGGTTCGACCCCTCTCGGGATCGCCACTAAACTGGATGACGTCCTATCTCCCAGCAGGGGATGGGCGTCTTTTTTATACTGTGAAGGTTTCGGGCAAGAAGACCTTCTTGCTAATCAGGAAGCGGTACCTGTTCACCTGCCAGGTAGCGCCTCTTCTGCTTGCCGGTAAAAACCGTGACACCACCTCGTCCTAATACTGTCCAATGTGCATTCGATCTGACCAGGGCTGTTGAGCCATCGATGCCAACAACGATCACCTTCCGCTTGCTGGGGCTCATGGTGTTCATCATCAATGCTGGTATTTCGTCGAAATGCGGAATAACGGCAATGCCAGGAACAAGGCTGAGAGCAGGGATTGTACGCCATACCTGGGGAAAGTCGAATACTTCACTTCCAAGGACCATCGCCCCTGCTGAACAACCGGCCACGACCCCGCCAGCAGCCAGTACATTCACGATAGCGTCCCAGGCGGCCGTTCCTTGTAGTGTCTCAAGTAGATAGCGGGGTTTGCCGCCCGAGAGATAGACAAAGTTGGCAGCCGCAATCTGGGCAACAATCTTGCTATTATCAGCATCCGCTCGCCGGAGCAGCATAACAGGCTCAACTATCGCACCTAGTTGGGAGAAATGCTCGACCCCCATCTGTGCCCAGCGTTCTGGAATCCCTGGCCCGTCAGGGGCGGCAGCGGTCGGCAGCACAACTACGCGCGGCGTATCACCTACCCGCTCGAGCAGCACCTTGTCCACCGTCGCAATTGGCGGTAGATACTCGCCAGCACCAATAAGTGCTACAGTTCCAGGCAGTGATATGCTCATCAATAACTCCTTTTACCTGCAAAAATCCCTAGACGACTTTTTTAGCCTGTACAATTCTATGCTTCACAATACATACTTTGTCAAGCTAAGCGAGCTTGACATTAACAAAGATGGCCTTTTTTCTTCTTTTCTCTTCCCATTAGTCCTTGCACCCTCCCTAAGAAACACCGCCTGCCCGATAGCTATCTGTATAGATGGATGAGCAGGTAAAGGCGTTTCTCCAACGTTTGGAAGGAGTGTGATAATGAGCCGGTTGAATCGATATACGAAAGAAGCCCGCCAGGTGCTAGCGCTTGCTCGTGAAGAGGCACGGTGCCTGAGGCATAGGGTAGTTGGTACTGAGCATATATTGCTTGGCATACTCAAACTGAATGACCCTCTCATTGAAGGGCTATTTGTGTCGCTTCATGCGAGTACTGTGCGCGTGATCCAGGCATTAGAATTTGTCATGGGTCGTGGTAACAAGGCAATACTGGGTGAGCCATCTCTTAGTGCTGCGGCGCGTACTGCCCTAACATTTGCAGAGCAAGAGGCTATGGCAGTTCAGGCAGAACTGATAGGCGTGGAACATCTACTGCTTGGCTTATTTAGCGAAAGGGACGGAGTAACGGTAGGCGTATTAGAAAGTTTTGGAGTGTACCTCAACCCGGCCCGGCAACAATTCACAACTCTACTGAGTAAAGGACGAGAAAATATCGCCTTTTCTAGCCAGTACCAGGCCAGGTATGATGCGACACCTACGCTGAACCAGGTTAGTCGTGACCTGACAGCGGCAGCGATGGCCGGTACGCTTGATCCGATGATTGGGCGCGAAGCCGAGCTAGAGCGTACCATGCAGATTTTATCGCGTCGTTCAAAGAACAATCCTGCGCTCATTGGTCACGCCGGCGTAGGCAAAACAGCCATTGCGGAAGGCCTGGCCCTGCGCATTATTCAAGGGCAGGTGCCTGAAAATTTACTGCATTACCGTGTAGTGGCACTGGATGTCGGGTTGCTCACCGTTGGTACCAAGTTCCGCGGTGATTTTGAGGAGCGCTTGAAGCGCATTACCCAGGAAATCATTAATGCGCGCGGTATTATTATCGTCATCGACGAACTGCACGCGCTGGTTGGAACGGGTGTAGCCCAGGGTTCGGTCGATGCTGCCAACCTCTTCAAACCGATGCTAGCGCGAGGAGAATTTCAGTGCATTGGGGCCGCAACGATGGATGACTACCGCAAGACGATTGAAAGTGATCCGGCGTTGGAACGACGTTTTCAGCCTGTACTGATCCCTGAGACCACGCCGGAGGAAACACTTGAGATTTTGCGTGGCCTGCGTTCACGTTACGCTGATTTCCACCAGGTTACCATCAGCGATGAGGCGTTATTGGCGGCAGTTCAGATGTCCTCGCGCTACATCCAGGGCCGTTATCAACCGGACAAGGCCATTGACTTAATCGATGAGTCCGCCGCCCGGGTCTGTGTGGAACGATCGGTTGCACCTGATGAGATACGCAGGCTGCGTGAAGAAGTAGTAATGACGCAGACAACCAAAGATTACGCCATTGCCCACCGCGACTTTGCTGCTGCGTCAAGGCAGCGTAGGCGTGAAATGCAATTGCGCCAGGAATTGCGGAGTGTTGAGCAGGTGCGCAATGCTACACATGAGCAGGAACGTCCTGTTGTTGGAGAACAACAGATAGCCCAGGTTGTGGCTATGTGGACAGGTATTCCAGTTGTGCAGATTGCTGCTGAAGAAGCCGAGCGTTTGTTGAAGTTAGAAGACGAACTGCACCAGCGCATCGTCGGACAGCATGCAGCCGTGCAAGCGGTGGCCAGGGCTGTACGACGTTCGCGTACCGATCTCAGAGATGGTCGGCGTCCTATTGGCTCGTTTATCTTTGTTGGTCCAACCGGTGTTGGGAAGACGGAGCTAGGGCGGGCACTCGCCGCGGTGCTCTTTGGCAACGAGAATGCTCTGATTAAGCTGGATATGTCGGAGTTTATGGAGAGTCACCATGTCTCCCGTCTCGTTGGCGCGCCTCCAGGATACGTTGGTTACGATCAAGCAGGCCAATTGACCGAGGCAGTACACCGGCGTCCGTATAGTGTGGTCTTGTTTGATGAGATTGAAAAGGCGCACCCGAAGGTCTTTGATCTCCTGCTCCAGATTTTGGATGACGGCTGTCTCACCGATGCGCGTGGGCTGATCGTCGATTTTAAACACACCCTCATTATCATTACGTCAAATGCCGGAACTGCCCAGCTTGAACATGATGAGATGGCCTTTACATCAAAAAGGCGCAGCCCAGAGGAACGCCAGAGCAAGGCCCTTGAACGGATACGTTTGCAGGTTATGCCCGCGTTGAAAGACCTGTTTAAGCCCGAACTGCTCAACCGTATTGATGAGATTGTGCCGTTCCACACTTTAGAGCAAGAGCACTTACGTGAGATTGTAAATCTGATGATTGCGCAGACACAGAACCGTATGAAGGATCAGGCAATCGATCTTCAAGTCACGGATGCTGCTCGCTACGTGCTTGTCAAGCACGGTTATAATCCAATCTATGGTGCGCGACCCCTGCGCCGCACCGTGCAGAGAATGCTGGAAGATCTGCTGGCCGAGTCAATTCTGCAAGATGCCTTCCTGGCAGGTGACACTGTTGTCGTGGATGCTGTTGATGACAGGCTTGCAGTGAATATGCTGGTTGTAGCTCAAGAGAGTTTGTCATAATGGACAACGAGGCGGCGTATAGATTGCGTGGGAGTAGCTTCCTCCATAAA
>WNGJ01011847.1_pt1 | contig 17913 bp, 31 predicted proteins | sample 5400611 | NCBI WGS metagenome assembly WNGJ01 (sample SAMN13153375, study PRJNA577476) | soil metagenome | isolation source: 40 cm soil or saprolite under Garry oak tree replicate 1 | place: USA:California | collected 2016-06-15 | reverse complement strand
CCGCGCTGCTCAAGGCGATCGACCGGATCGACGAGGTCATCGCGCTGATCCGGGCGAGCGCGTCGGCGGCCGAGGCGCAGCAGGGGCTGATGGGGCTGCTGGAGATCGACGAGATCCAGGCGCGCGCCATCCTGGACATGCAGCTGCGCAAGCTGGCCGCGCTGGAGCGGCAGGAGCTGGTCAACGAGCGGGACGAGCTGGAAGCCAAGATCGCCGACCTCGAGGACATCCTGGCCTCGCCGGAGCGGCAGCGGTCGATCGTCGGCACCGAGCTGGCCGAGATCGTCCACAAGTTCGGCGACGAGCGGCGCACCGAGATCATCGCCTACGACGGCGAGGTGGCCGACGAGGACCTGATCGCCGAGGAGGACGTCGCGGTCACGATCACCTACGGCGGGTACGCCAAGCGCACCAAGACGGACCTGTACCGCGCGCAGCGGCGCGGCGGCAAGGGGGTCCGCGGCGCTCAGCTGCGCACCGACGACATCGTGGACCACTTCTTCATCACCACGACCCACCACTGGATCCTGTTCTTCACCAACAAGGGCCGGGTCTACCGGGCCAAGGCCTACGAGCTGCCCGACGCCGGCCGCGACGCCCGCGGCCAGCACGTGGCCAACCTGCTCGCCTTCCAGCCGGACGAGCGGATCGCTGAGGTGCTCGCGCTGCGCGACTACCAGGTGGCGCCCTACCTGGTGCTGGCCACCCGCGGCGGGCTGGTGAAGAAGTCGAAGCTGACCGCGTTCGAGAACGTGCGGTCCGGCGGCATCATCGCGATCAACCTGCGCGAGGACGACGAGGTCATCGCGGCCCGGCTGGTCTCCCCCGAGGATGACCTGCTGCTGGTCAGCAAGGGCGCGCAGGCCATCAGGTTCCATGCCGACGACGAGTCGCTGCGGCCGATGGGCCGGGATACCTCGGGCGTCATCGGGATGCGCTTCAACAACGGCGACGAGCTGCTCGGCATGTACGCCGTCAGGGACGGCGGCGACGTGCTGGTGGCCACCGGCGGCGGGTACGCCAAGCGGACCCCGGCGGACGCCTATCCGGTGCAGGGTCGCGGCGGGCGCGGAGTCGTCACCGCGAAGATCGTCGAGGCCCGCGGTGAGCTGGTCGGCGCGCTGATGGTGCACGCCGGCGACGAGATCTTCGCGATCACGTCGGCGGGCGGGGTGATCAGGACCAGCGCGGCCGAGGTCAAGCGGTCGGGCCGGCAGACCATGGGGGTCCGGCTGATGAACCTGGCCTCCGGGGACAGCGTGGTCGGCCTGGCGCTCAACGCGGAGTCGATGGCCGATGCCGACGAAGCGGACGTGCCCGACGAGCCGGATCCCGCAGACCCGGACCTAGCCGACCAGGATCCCGCCGTGGAATCGGGAGAAGCCGAGTAATCCTGCGGATTGTGTAAGGTCGGCTAGTACACCGGCTTTTCGGGCGGACGGCAACGATATCGGGGGCACAAGCGTCCCATGAGTAAGACGAAGTCCGGCAGAACGCCGCCTTCTTCGCATAGGTGGTCATATGGGCGTCTCGTCCGGAGATAACCTCGTGAGGGTCTGAATCAGAGGGAGGACGGCTTGGACAGGCGCACGGACAGGCCAGATGGCTCGGGAGGAGGCTCGCCTACCGTGGTGACTTCGCGAGCTGCCGACGACAACCTCATCGACGACCAGGACACCCAGACGAACGGCATCATGGCACCGCCTAGGAAGCCGCGGAGCCAGCCGCTGGGCAAGCCGGCTCCCGCCAAGAACGACGATGCCGTATCCGACGGTACGGCAGGCAGCGGCGTTTCGCCGAACGGCACGCCGGCGGGCGGGAAAGACGAAGCTCCCGCCAACGCCGCGCCGAGCGGTGCTCCCACTGCCACCGCGGACGACACGGTCGTCGACGGCGTGCCTGCGCTGCCCGCTGACACCATCGCATCCCCGCGCGCCGTCCAGCCGAAGGCGTCCGACGGGGGTCGGGCCGCGGCGGCCGGGAAGGATCAGCCTTCCGCGGACGACTCGCCCGTGCTGAGCTTCGGGCCGCCGCCGTCCGCCCCGGCCCATCCGGCCGTCGAAGATCCGGCCATTGCCTATCCCGCGGACAAGCCGGCGAGTGACGACCCGGTGGTTTCCGGTGCTCCCTCGCCGTCGGTCTCCCCGGCCGCGTTCGCGTGGGAGATGCCCGACCCGCCACCGCACTCGCCGTCGTCCCCGGCGCGGACGTTCCTGCGGTCGGGTACGGCCGCGAAGAACTCCCCGGCGCCCACGACCGGGTCGTCGTCTGGCGGCGAGGGCAAGGCCACCGCGGGCAAGGGCCAGGCCGCGCCGCGCCGCGCGGCGCAGAAGGCATCCGCGGCGCAGAAGGCATCCGGGACGCAACTGAAACGGACGGCGCGGCAGGCGCATCTCACCGTCGCCCGGGTCGAGCCATGGTCGGTGATGAAGTTCAGCTTCGTCGTCTCGCTGGTCGCGTTTGTCATCTTGTTCGTGGCGGTCAGCGTGCTCTACGGTGCGCTGGCCGGGCTCGGTGTGTTCGACTCGCTGCAGCGCGTCGTGTCCGATGTCACGTCGAGCCAGGGTTCAACGGGGGTGAACGCGAAGGCCTGGTTCTCCGCGTCCAGGGTGCTCGGCTACACGGCCCTGCTCGGCTCGCTCAATATCGTGCTGATCACCGCGATGTCGACGATCGGCGCCGTGGTATACAACCTGACCTCGCGGCTGGTCGGCGGCGTGGAGGTGACCCTCAAGGAAACCGAGTAACGTTTCGACGGCCGTGGGCGGTACCATTGCTGGAGCGTTGATGCGGCCAGGTCCGCAAAGCACGGAGCAACCGGCCCTGGCGGTGCGGTAGGATGATAGTCGCTCCTGTTTCCGCAGGTCAGCTGGATTTCATGGGGTTATAGCTCAGTCGGTTAGAGCGCGTCCCTGATAAGGACGAGGCCCGTGGTTCAAGTCCACGTAACCCCACAAAGCAACTTTCATCAGCCACGACGCGTAAGAGGCCGGGTCCCTCCGGCCGGTGCGGCGTGCCCGCTGGCGGCGCAGGTTGGAGTGGCGGCTTTGCTAAGCTGCGGTACACCTGCGGAGGGCGGAATTCTGATCCGCCGGCCCGCTCAGATGTCATCGAGGTGGAGGGTTCCTCGCTGTGAAGAAGCTCATCGTGCTCGCCGCGCTCGGGCTTGGCGCGTTCGCCGTCTGGCGCAAGGTCCAGTCCGACCGCGCCGAACTCGACTTGTGGACCGAGGCCACCGCCGCCGACGAGGACTGACCCGCGCGGTCGGAGCCATGTCCGACAGTCGGCGAAAGCCGATCCGGCGCAAGGAGGCAAGCAGGTGAGCGATACATCTCCGGTGTCGCTCATCTGCTGTGACGTGGTCGGGGCGGCCGCCGTCGACGGCAGCATCATGGAGCGGGCGTTCGCCGAGGCAATCGCCACCCAGGGGGTTGTCGTCGGCACCGCGGCGTACGTCAGGTCGATGGTGCAGTTCGACCGGACACGCGGCTGGCCGCCCGCCGACGTCATGCGGAGCCTCTTCCCTGAGGACGAGATCCGGGCCCAGGCCGCCAACCACGCCTTCGAGCGGTCGTTCCGGGCCGCCGTGGACCGGTTCGGTGTACTGCCGCTCCCCGGCCTCAACGAGGCGCTGGCCAAGCTCTCCGCGGCCGGCATCAAGATCTGCCTGATGTCCTCGCTGTCCAGGCCCGCGGCGAGCCTGGTCGTGGAGCGCCTGGACTGGGGCCAGCGTGCCGACCTGGTGCTGTGCGCGGACGACGTGGCCCGGGGCTTCCCCTGGCCCGACCTCATCCTTTCCGCCGTCCTCCGGCTGGGCATCGGCGGCGTGCGCGACGTGGTCGCGGTCACGGCGACCGAGGGCGGGGCGCTATCTGCCCAGCGGGCCGGCGCCCGGCTGATCGTCGGCGTACTCAGCGACGTGGACGACGCGAGCAGGCTCCGCCGGGCCGGGGCCACCCGCCTGCTGGCCGACATCGGGGAGCTTCCCGACCTGGTGGCCTCGCAGGGCGGCATCACGACGAGTGATTAACTTCGCTGGTCACGTGGCAAACTGTGAAGCATGCCGGAACTGCCGGAAGTAGAATCGCTGGCCGCCTTTCTGCGCGATCACGCCGCGGGCCACGCCGTCGCGCGGGCCGACGCGGCCTCGTTCTCGGTGCTGAAGACGTTCGACCCGCCCCTCACCGACCTCAGCGGCCAGGTGATCACCGAGGTGGGCCGGTACGGCAAGTTCCTGGACCTCGTCACCGACCACGGCCTGCACCTGATCATGCACCTGGCCCGGGCCGGCTGGCTGCGCTGGCGCGACGACCTGCCCACGGCGCCGCCGAAGCCGGGTAAGAGCCCGCTGGCCTTCCGGCTCAGGCTGGATGACGGCTCCGGGTTCGACCTGACCGAGCAGGGCACGCACAAGCGCCTCGCCGTGTACCTGGTCCGCGACCCGGCCGAGGTGCCCGGGGTGGCCACCCTCGGGCCGGACCCGCTGGCCGCCGATTTCACCCAGGACACCCTGGCCGGCCTGCTGGCCGGCCGCCGGATGCAGGTCAAGGGCGTGCTCCGGGACCAGCGGATCATCGCCGGCATCGGCAACGCCTACTCCGACGAGGTGCTGCACGCGGCCAAGATGTCGCCCTTCAAGATCGCGGCCAGCATGACCCCGGACGACGTGGCCACCCTGTACGACGCGATCAAGACCACGCTGACCGAGGCCGTGGAGCGTTCGGCGGGCCTGGCGGCGGCTGACCTGAAGGGCGAGAAGAAGAGCGGCCTGCGGGTGCACGGCCGGGCCGGCCAGGAGTGCGCGGTGTGCGGCGACACCATCAAGGAGGTCTCGTTCGCCGACTCCTCGCTGCAGTACTGCCCGACCTGTCAGACCGGCGGTAAGCCGCTGGCCGACCGCCGCCTGTCCCGCCTGCTCAAGTAACCGTGTTAGAGCTCATCCTTGTCAGGAATCTGCCATCTACCGCAGTGCCCCCGCATGCCTGACCTGCATAGCTGCCACCAGGCGCGCACCGCAAAACGGTAAAAGTATGAGGTCTGAGTCTCGGGTCCGTAACGATCTACCCGCCCGGATCATGTCGACGCACCACGCCCCCGACACCCGGCCGTTCCACCCGCAGGCGGGGCACCAGAACGCGTCCAGCTCGACGGCCAGGTCGGCCACCGCGGGGCACCCGGGATGAGCAACGCCGATCTTCGGCTCACCCGGCCCGGGGTACACCCGGCCGCCCGGCGGGATGACCAGCTCGCACCGCTGATTGCTCACCAGATCGGTGAACGCCAGGGCAGCCATCCCTATTCGCTCGCCTCATAGATCAGGCCGAACTCATCTGACGCGATCGGATACGGGTAACCCCGTGCATCGAGGGCGAGATAGCCATCGGCGCAGGATAGCGTGCCCTCGCTGGTCTGGACGGCGAACGGCCCGTCGATCTTGATCGCGCTGGTCAGCACCCGCTTGCGGTACCTGGGCCAGACCGCCGGATCAGCCGGCAGATTGCTAGCGCTGAACAATTCCATTGCCAGGACCTCCTCAAATCGGACTCTTGTCACACGAACCACAGCAGTGTAATTTAGCCGCAGTGCCTGATCAAGCAGGCACTGCGGTACGGAATCGCGCACTGCGGTGCGCATAGATCACACCCCCCGGCCGGGCTTTGGCAGCGATGGCCGGGGGGTGCGGTTACCGCCTTCCGACACGCGGAAAGGCCCGATCAGTATGACATCTGATGCTGGCGAGCGCAGCCAGAGAGCGAGGATCGCCGCGCTCACCCGGGTCTCGCAGGAGCCTTCGGGCACTGCGATGACCGAGAAGGCACGCAGCAGGTTCTGGGAGTCGTTCTACGACGCCACCGACCCGTCGCTGCCCGAGGCCGAGCGGCAGCGCCAGGCCGAGGCGGCCCGCCGACTGCACATGACCAGGCTGAGCCAGCGGGCCGCGCTGAAGCGCAGGCGGGCCGCGGCCGCGGTCTCGGATGCGATACGCGCCGAGGCCGAGCTGATCGCCGCCGATGGCGACGCGGTTTGAGATCGAGCGTGCTGTCCTCGCCTCCGACCTCAGACCCGGCTGCCGCCACCTGGTGCACGTGCTATGCGTGAGGATCGACGCGGAAACCAACACGATCCTGGCCGCCTTCCAGCCGTCCCTGACCGACCTGGCTAGGGACACCGGGCGCCACCGGCGGACCATCCAGCGGTACCTCGACGTGCTCGAGACGCGCGGCTGGATCACCCGCAGACGGCCGCCGCCCGCGCTGGCACGCAGGCAGCACGCCCGCACCGCGTACGGGATCCGGATCCCGGAAAGTTCTCCACAGGCTAGGGACACCACGCCGCGGGCTAGGGACACCATGCCCCCAGAGCTAGGGACAGCGTCTCCGGAAGCTAGGGGCACCACGCCCCCCAGATCATCAGGTTCATCAACGTCATCAGCGGCCCAGATCGAGATGATCATCAAGACCATCTGCGAGAAAACCGGGCAGACGATCACTCCGGAATGGGCCGGGCGGGTCCGCGAGCAGATCCTCGGGGCTAGGGACAACGTCCGGCACCCGGAGGCGTACCTGCGCCGCGCCATCCTCGAGGCGCCCCCCGACACGTACATCCCGCACGGCACCCCGCCGCCGGCCGGCGAGCGGTGCGAGCGGTGCAGGCTACCGGGCCACCCGAAATCCGAATGTCCGTACTAGAAAGGATCAGGACCATGCACATTCACGGGCTGCAATGGGATACCAGCACCAGGTTGCCGTTCACGCCGCGGCTGCAGGCGCTCTATGTCAACGGCCGGTTCGCATCCGTCCCGCACTTCGGCCGCGGCCGGGTCTACATCGACGTGCTCGGCACGGCGCCGGCGAAGGCCTTCTGGCGCGACATCGAGCCCGGCGACGGCACGCCGGAGGGATTCGGGCACTGGCTCGATGCCCGGCACGCGGCCGTGGGCAGCTGGGGCGGCGGGTACTGCGACCGGGCCCGCCTGCCCGGCATGATCGCCGCGGCCGGCCGCCGGCCGTGGTCGCTGTGGCTGGCCACCCTCGACACCACCGCGGACCCCGCCGCCATCGCCCAGCTGGCCAGCCTGCCGCCGAACGTGACCCTGGTGGCCATCCAGGCGTTCGGCGCGCAGCACCTCGGCTTCAACGCGGACCTGTCCGTCGTCCTGGACCACGATTACTGGGCGGAGCGGGCGGCATGAGGGCCATAGTCAACAATCGTGAGAAGGCGCGCAGCGCGCTGTACGCGGCCGAGATCAACAACGAGGCAGAATATGATCCGGGCATTGCCAGTCACGCCACGATCGCCGCGCTGCTCGGCATCGGTTATGCGCTGCTCGAGATCGCCGATGCCGAGCGGGACCGGACATCGGAAATCGTCGGCGGGCTGAGGGGGAACCGGTGATCTGGAAAAGGCGGAAATACCGCCCCCGGGACTGGGAGATAAAGGTCACGAACCGGGATGGCACGCTTCTGCATGTCACCACGGAGGACCTCGAGGTCATCTGGCGGTCCGGCAACCGGTCCAACGACGGGTACGTGGATCTCCTCGATGAATCCCTGCCGGCCCGCCTGCACTTGTGGGTAAGGCCCGCGGGCCACGTCGAGCCGGACCGCAGCCGGCTGCTCGACGGCACCGCCGCCCTGCCGTATGGTCTACGATCCCGTATGTGAACGAATCCGAGCTCACCACCAGGATCCTGGACTACGCCGATGGCGGCGGCCTGCTGGCCCATCACTGCCCGGACTCGCGCCGGTGCCGCGGCCGCCGCGGCTTCCCGGACCTGGTGGCGCTCGGGCCCGGCGGGATCCTGCTCGCCGAGCTGAAGGACCCCGGGGGGCAGACCAGCGCGGCGCAGGACCTGTGGCTGTGGACCCTGCACACGGCCCGGGTCCGGTACGCGGTGTGGCGGCCCGGGGACTGGCATAACGGCCGGATCCAGGCCGCCCTCCGCGGCCTGGCCGGCCCCGCCCAAGTCTTATGCACGCAGCGTGACGGGATGGTTACCCTCCGGCCGCGCCGGCGCAAGTTGGCGTGCGGAAAGTTCCGCCGCCGGGGCCTATGAGCTGGTATATGATCATCATCAGTAGTTAGCCAGGCTAATGAAAGGAAAGAACATGGCCGAGCAGAAGACCACCGGCCCGTGGACGCTCGTGATCCAGGGCGAGGGATCTTTCGACAATGCCGATGACTACGACATCGAGCAGCACGCCGAGCAATTCTCCAAGGATCTCGAGGGCCACGGCCACCACGTCCAGTCGGTGCGGCTCTCGGTCGGGAACGAGCGGGAATTCAAGGACGGCGAATGGCATCACGCGCATTCGGCCGCCAGCACTTCCGCCAGCTAATCATGATGGAAGCCGAGGATCTGGCAAATCGATTCACTTACCATACGCCGAAGGGCGATCAGGCGATCCGGTACGAACAGATCCGCGATGCGGCACATGATCTCGCGGGCATTATCAACGAGCGCACACCGGACAGCAGGGAGAAATCCCTCGCCATAACGCATCTCGAAGATGCGGTGATGTGGGCAAACGCATCGATCGCAAGGAACGAATTATGGCCAGCCCGGGCGCCCGGGCGAATCTCAGTTCATCCGCCCGAGCGCCCTGGCCATCTGCTCCATCTGCTTGCGGGCACCTTCCCTGGTGATCGGCCGGATGATGTCACGCGGGTCGGTCAGCCGGAACCCGGCGTCGTACGCCATCCGGTTGAACCGCAAGAATGACTCGGCCTCGCACAGCGTCACCCACTGGCGCGGCACCATGAAGTAGGCGCAGGAGAACTCGTCCTCCTGGTGGCTGACCGCCGCGGCCTTGCTCGGGTAGAGCGCCCGGTCGCTCGACCCGTCCGCCAGCTTGATGGCCATCCACTTGCCGGGCGCCTCGGTTCCCTCGGCCGCGATGGCCAGGTTGAGCACGTCGGCGGCGCGCTTGGCCGCGTCGGTGTGCTGGCCGTTCGGCAGCCGGTTCCGCTCCGGGCACCCGCCGTCGCACTTGCTGGCGCGGAACTCGCCAGCCCTATTGGCCGCGGTCACCGGACGTGCACCGTGACGTGCTCGACCGCGAGGATCACGACGGCCAGGATCACCAAGATCGCGATCAGCCAGAGCAGCCAGCGTGGCATCATCCCCACCATCCCTTCGACTTCTTCGGCGGCACGGGCGGTGCCGGCTTTTCCTCGGGCGCGGGCGGCTCATCCTCGGCCGGCTCGACTGCCACCGGCTCCGGGGCTGGCTCCGCGGTCGGCCTCGACCTTCGCCACCTCGACGTCGGCCTTGCCTTCCTCGTGGGCCGCCCCCTCGGCTCCCTCGGCCAGGACCTCGGCAGCCTCGACCTCGGCCACGGCCTCGATCACCTCCGGGTGATGGTCGAGTCCGCAATCAGGACAGATCGCCATGTCTAGCTCGCCTTCTTCCGCTTGGCGTAATACGGCCATTTGTTCGGATCGGGACCGTAATCCCGGATGACCTGACGGATGGATTCGCGCTTGTCGAACAGGGCGAACTGCACCCGGAGCAGCCCGTCCTCATCGCGGACCACCTCGGCCTGGCAGCTGATCCGCTGCCCGCCCTCCGGGCACCCGCCGGCCGGGTTCTTCTCGTTCTGGCCGGGCACGTTCCCCCACTTGCGGGTGCAGTACACCTGCCCGCACGAGCAGTAATAACGGGCCGACCGGTATATCGCCAGCCTCAGCTCATCGGCCCGGGCCTGGCTCTGCACCGGCGGGGACAGCAGCTTGCGGTCGAGCATCCCCGCCTCGCGCACCGTCTCGATCACGCCACGGCACCGGTCGTCCCGCTCGGGGGCCTGAGCCCGGCCGCCGGGACCGAGTGCGATTACCCGGCCCATCGTGCCTCCGAATTGATTAGCCGCGCTAATATTAAATCCTGTACTTAGCAAGGCTAACAGTCTGGAGGGCCTGTGCTCACGCGGAAGAAGGCCACCGAGGTGGCCGACCGTTTCAAGACCGAGATCGCCAGGGCCGGTGACGCGGTGCGGGCCGCGATCGGCATCGCCGTGCTGGCTCTCGTCGTCGCCGTTGCCGCCCTGGTGATAGGAGCCCGCCGTGCCGGTCAAGGCCGCTGACCCCGAAGCCGTCAAGCTGGACGAGGCGTTCGCCGAGGCGATGAACGTCCCGGGCAAGCCCCGGGAGCCCGGGCCCCCGCCCGAGGTGGACAGGGAAGCGCCGTTCGGCCGGGATGACGCCGGCGCCCCGCTGGCCCCGTTCGGGCTGACCAGGGACGGCAAGCCCAAGCGCTCGGCAGCCGGGCGCAAGCCCGCGGAGGACCGCGCGCGCACCGGGACGGCGCCGGCTAAGCCGGATGCCGGGGACGGCGCCGGAAAGCCGCCAGCGGCTGCCGCGGAGCCGCAGCGGTACGCCGCGGCGATCGCCGAGACGCTGGAGGTCTTCTGGCTGGGCGGCACGGTGCTCGGCCAGGTCGGCCCGGGGATCCCCGTGGTCCTGCTCTACAAGGACAACATCGCCGGAGCCCTGGACCTGTGCGCGCAGCACAACGAGCAGGCGCGCAGGCTCGCCGTGAAGCTGTCCAGCGGCACGGCCGGGTGGGCGCTGAACGCCGCGTTCATGCTGCTGCCGGTGATCAGCACGTCGCTGAAGATCTGGAGCAACCCGGATCGCGACTACGACGCCGAGGGCAGCCCGCTGCCGTCTGTGACCGAGCAGCTCGCCGCGAACAACCGCGAGAGCTTCCAGGCGTACATGGCGGACCTGGCGAAGAAGGCCGAGGCCGCCGCGCAGCAGGAGACCCCGCAGGCGGCGTGATGCCCGAGCATTACGCCCTGGACGAATTCAAATCCAGCCGGTTCGATTACAAGCCCGGCCACCACGTCGCGTTCTTCGGCGCCACGCAAATCGCCGGGAAGACCACGAGCGCGTTCGCGCTGCTCGACGGCGTGGCCTCCCCCGAGCTGCCCGCCACGGTGCTGTGCATGAAGCACGCCGACCGGACGGTGGCCACGTTCAGCAACAGGCTCGGATTCCGCGAGACCCCCACCTGGCCGCCGAAGCCGCTGCTGAAGGAAATGTCTCCCTGGGGTGAAAAGCCGAGAGGCTACACGCTGTGGCCGAAGCAGACACTGTCCGACGTGGAGGCCGACAACAAGCACCTGGCTGAGGAGTTCCGCAAGGCGCTGGTCTGGAACCGGCTGCACACCCCGTCCATCACGTTCGCGGACGAGATCTACGGACTGATGGCGGAACTGGAGCTGCGCAAGCTGCTCACCGCGATAATTACCCGCGATTCGGGGGCACGTCATGGGCTCTGGTATGCGACGCAGAAGCCGTCGGGCACTCAGGGGGTTTCTATGCCTGGTTTCCTGTTCAATTCCGCCGAGCACATGTTCCTGGCGCGCGATGGCGATGAGAGAAATCGCGCACGCTATGGCGAAATCGCTTGCGGAATCTCCCCCGCCTCGATCGAGCGGGAAGTGCTGAGGCTGGAGCCGTTCTCCTGGCTCTACCTGCGCCGGACCGGCCCGCACTGGGCGGTAATCGACGCCTATGATCCCGGGCTGGCGGTCTAGGAAAAGGCGCGGCGGGAGCATTAGTTAGCCCCGCTAAGGGTTATACTGCGAATGTCTGGAGAGCCGCCCGTGCGCGCGGCCGAGCTTCCGGCTCTCCAGGCAGCCCGCGCAGGGCGGTTCTCCTCCAGCCGTGAGCCCCCGTTCAGGGGGCACTCCCCAGAAGGAGACGTTGAATGCCCGCACAGGCCCCGGCTAAGCCGGGTACCAGGCAAGGGCAGGCCGCCGCCCCGGTGCGGCGCCAGCCCTTCCCGGTCGGGGTTCTCGAGGTCGAGAACCCCGACTACGACGTGACCAAGACCCAGACCGCGGGCGTGGTGCAGTTCGACAACCACTCCTTCGAGCCGACCGGCTGGCTCCGCGGGCTCTGGTACCAGTTCGACATGACGGTGAGCGGCAACGTCACCAACTCGGTGACCTTCACCGGTGACAACCCGTTCAGCGTGATCAACAAGTTCACCCTGAAGGACGTCGGCAACCGCGAGGTCTTCGGCCCGATGGGCGGCTACGACTGGTTCTGCACCAACAAGTTCGGCGGCTACTTCGGTGACCTGGCCGATCCCCGCGCCTCGGTCGAGTACTCGCTGACCACCGGCACCGGCGGCACGGCAGGCAGCTTCACCTTCGTCCTCTACGTGCCGCTGGAGCTGGTGGCGCGGGACGCGCTCGGCGCGGTGGAGAACAAGTCCAGCTCCTCGGCCTGGAAGGCCGAGCTGTTCATGGACACCCAGGCCAGTACCTACGGCCAGGTCCCGTCTACCTTCGGGAACCTGCGGGTCCGGGTCACCGAGGACGGCTACACCGAGCCCGCGGCGTCCGACGAGCACGGCAGGCCGCTGTCCCAGACCCCGCCCGCGGTCGGCACCCTGCAGTACTGGGTGTCGGAGAACTCCGGCGGCATCGGCGGCGCCGCCGCCACGATCTCCTACAACCTGGACAACGGCATCGGCTACTCGATCCGCAACCTGATCTACAAGCTGACCCGGGGCGCGAGCTCGCGGGCCAACGGCGACGCGGACTGGCCCGACCCGGTGACCCTCACCTACGGCAAGGTCCAGCTGTTCCAGCGGTACAAGACCACCTGGATCGCCAAGATGGCCAGGGCCTACGGGCTCGTCCAGACCCCCGGCCAGGCCCAGGCGGCGGCCAACAACGTCGCCGACACCGCGGTGAACCGGGAGAACGGGGTCTTCCCGGTCTGGTTCTGCGATGACTTCGGCCCGTTCGTCGGCGGCGAGCTGCGCAACGGCTACCTGAACACCAAGACCGGCACGGTGCTGAAGTGGAAGGGCACCCTGGGCGGCTCGGCCGCGGCGGACACCCTCTACGCCCTCATCAATTACGTGATCCCGCCGGGCAACGACCCCGGCAGGCTCCGGGCCCGCTGAGAAAGGACAACGGCAATGAAGAAGGAGCACCTGCTCTACCTGGGGGTCTTCCTGCTCGGCGTCGTACTCGCCGACAAGGTCCGCTCCCTGCCGGTCCTGAGCAAGCTGCCGTCGGTCTGAGGCCGCACCGTGGCCGGGAGCACGGGCGTCATCCTCGCCGCCGGGGCCATCACCCTGGCCAACGAGGCGGTGTTCGCGCCCCTGGCCAGCGGCGGCAAGATCACGGCGCATTTCAACTGGCGGATCATCCCGGCCACCGCGGGCGCCGCGCTCGCCCTGGCCGGGCTGGCGCACCTGAGCGAGCAGTTCGCCACCGGGGTGGCGTGGATCGCCCTGGTCACGGTGCTGTTCGCCAAGCTCGGCAACGCCCAGCCCCCGCTGGTCAACGCCGCGAACATGCTCGGTTACAAGGTAGGGAAGGTCTGATGGAAGTCCTGAAGATCCTGATCGCGGGCGCGGTGACCATCGGCCTGGCCACCGCGGTGCTGCTGCCCGACCGGCAGACGGTCCCGGTGCTCAAGGCGGCAACCGGGTTCACCACGGGCACGCTGAACACCGCCATCAAGGGGTGACCCCGTGCCCATTACGGGGATCACCGACCTGTACGGGCAGACCGCGGCCGGCCGGACCGGCGCCGGCGCGCTGGCGTCCCGCCAGGGCCTGCCCGGCTACGCCCCCGCGCAGAATCCCTACGGCCAGGGCGGGCACGGCCAGTGGGGCGACGTGGCAGGCCCGGCGTACGCGGCCCCCGGCTGGAACGCGGTGCTGCGCCGCGAGGCCAACCTGGACGTCTACACGGCCGATTTCACCCTGACCGACGACGAGGATTACACCGGGCTCGGCGAGGGCTCGGTCACCGAGCAGCCCGACCAGACCCCCTACCCCGCCACCCGCCTCACCGGGTACTCCGGGCGCGGCCGGCACGCCGGGTACGAGGAGACGGGCACCGCCCCCGACCCCGGCATCGCCTCCCACGCCGGCCCCTACCCGCGCAGCTGGACCCAGGCGGGCCGTACGCGGCCCGAGCCGGGCACCGAGCTGGATGACCAGTGGACCGAGCAGGAGGCCCGCCGGGTGGTCCACGAGGTCGACTACGGCGCGTCCCGGCCGGGACAGGCGGGCATGTACCCGCCCGCGGTGACCCGCCGGGACGAGTACTTCACCAGCCAGGGCGAGACCCTGCTCACCGGCAGCATCCCCGGCCAGCTGCGGTACCAGGGCGGAGACGCCTCGATCGGCGGGATGGCCGCCCGGCAGCACTCCCAGCAGTCCGACAACGTCCAGGGCGGCGGCACGTCCAACGCCTGGGGGTACGGCGAGGCCCACTTCATGGGCTACCGGCAGCAGGTCGACGCCGTGCCGTTCAACTACCAGTGGCTGGACGCCTCCGAGCGCCCGTTCATCCCCAAGGGGCAGGCCACCAACATGACGGCCGGCCAGACCTTCACCGGGCCGGACAATCCCTACGGCGAATCCGGCGACCAGACCGACTACTCCGCGGACACCTACCAGCCCGCGATGGTCGAGGGGCCTGCCAGCCCCTACGCGGCGCCCCCGGACCCGACGATGGGCCAGGGCTACCCGGACGCCGGCGAGGACGTGTTCGCGGAATGGTGAGCCATGGCTGACACGGTCAACCTGCCCGGAGCCGGGCCGGTCAAGAAGAGCTGGGTGCTCGCCGGCGTCGCCGTGCTCGCGGGCATCCTGGGCGTGGCGTACTACCGGCACAGCAAGAACGCCCCGGCAGCCGCGGCCGGCACCAGCCAGGACCCGAACGCGATCGACCCGGCCACCGGCCTGACCTACGGCGAGGAAGCGGCCGGGATCCAGTCCGGCACGCTGGCGGGCGCGGGCACGCCCTACGGCGATACCTCGGGCCTGATCGGGTACGACGCCCAGGGCCAGCCCATCTACGCCGACCAGGTCGGGTACGGCCCGGCTCCGAGCTTCACCACGAACGGGAACTGGGCGCAGGCCGCCGAGTCCTACCTGGTGGCCACCACGGGCGCGGACGCCGGCGTCGTGGCCGCCGCGCTGGGCACCTACATCGCCGGGCAGCCGCTCACCTCCGCGCAGGCCCAGATCGTCCAGTCCGCGATCGCGTTCTTCGGGCAGCCCCCGCAGTCCGGGAGCAACGGCTACCCGCCCTCGCTGAAGCTGTCCGGGGTTGCGGGCCGCACGGGCGGCACCACGGGCACCGGGGGCTCCGGGGATTCGGGCAGCGGGTCCGGGACCGGCGGGACGGGCGGGACGGGCGGCAGCCATCCCATCACCGTGGTCCCGAAGAGCCTGCACGTGAGCAAGCTGTTCACGAACAGCGCGCAGGTGGCCTGGACTGCTCCCGCGATCCCCTCCGGGCAGGGTCCGCTGGCCGGCTACGGCTGCGAGTGCTACGACTCGGCCGGGCATCACGTCAACGGCCCGTTCACGGTCCCGCCCGGCCAGCATTCCGCCAACTTCGGCGGGCTGAAGAGCAAGACCAGGTACCACGCCAACGTATGGTGCGAGCCCGCCCGGGCCGGCGGGCCGCACGCCACCGTCTCGTTCACCACGAAGTAAGGGCTGAAAGGAGAAGGCAATGCCCGCATTCCTGAACAAGTCGATCCTGAAGCCCGAGGGCTCCATGGTGGCCGGGATCGCCACCGCCGCGCTCGTCTACGGGGTCTACACCGCCAACGTCGGCAGCACCGTCACCCTGCACGCCTCGCCGTCCGGGGACCCGAACGGCCGGGCCGCGCGCAAGAAGGCCGCCATCGAGGCGGTGACCATCGTGGCGGCGGTATCGCTGCTCGCCAGGGACATCAACATCTTCATCCTCGGCGGGGGCGTCACGGTGCTGCTCGACTGGCACGCCCGCCACGCCGTCGAGGCCCACCCGGAGACCGGCCAGCTGGCCGACAACTCCGGGTACGTCCCGGCCGAGCAGGCCGTGCCCATGGCCGACCAGGGCGCGGTCGAAGATGTCTACGCCTACTGACGGCCCGGCTGACCCGTTCGGCCGCGGTTACCCCGCCCTGCCCGGCGGGGCGGGAGCACGGCTGCTCGAGCTGTGGGCCAGGCCGATCACCCCGCTGCTACCCGAGGTCATGGGGGCGATCGGCAAGCCGCTGGCCGAGGTCACCCTGCACGAGCTGCTTGCCTGCCTGGTGACGTTCGGCTACGTCTTCAGCTCGGTCGTGCTCGCCGAGACCATGCTGGCGAACCTCGCGAGGGCCGCCATCCGGGGGAGGTGAGGACGGCGTCCGCCAGGGGCATCTACTTCGCCGCCCTGGGCACCGGGGTGCTGCTGTTCTGGTCCGGGTTCAGGGGCTGGGGCATCACCGCCACGCTCCAGGACATCATCACCGGGAAGCAGCCGGCCGGGCCCGCGATCAACGCCCCGCAGAACGTGCTGGCCGCCGCGGCGGCCGGCGGCGGCTCGGTGGCCGCCAGCGGGAACGCCATCGCCGATGACGCCATGGGCTACCAGGGCCACGCCTACTCCTTCGGCGGGGCACCGGGCAAGGACGGCACCGGCCCGTGGGACTGCTCGAGCTTCTGCAACTGGGTGCTCAGCCACGACCTGGGCCTGGCCTGGCCGGGCGCCGGGCGGTACGACGGCGCCAGCCACGGCCCGCCGACCGGCAGCTGGGCGGCCTGGCTCACCGCCAGGGGCATGTCGGTCAAGGGCGGCATCGCGAACGCCCAGGCGGGCGACGTGATCGTCTGGACGAACCACATGGGCATCTGCACCGGACCGGGTCACATGGTCAGCGCGCTGAACCCCTCCCTCGGCACCAAGCTGACCGCGATCGCCGGCTACGGCAACGGCCCGCTGCTCTGCGTCGGCCGGTACGCCCAGATCGCGCCCACGCCGACCGGGCAGCCGGTCATCGCGCCCGGCGGGGTCAACATCAACAACCTCCGCCCCGTGATCCCCACGGCGGGGTAAGTCATGGCCACGAAGATCAACGGGTACGCCGCGGCCGGGCTGGGGGCCGGGCTGCTGCTGTTCTGGTCCGGGATCACCGGCCGGGGGATCATCGCCAGCCTGCAGAGCGTCATCCAGGGCACCAGCCCGCAGGCCAATCCCGCGGTCAACGCCCCGGCTGACGTGAATGCCGCCGCCGCCGGGGACGCGGGCTCGTCAGGCTCGCTGCTGTCCAGCCCGCCTTCAGACGAGACGGGCTGGATTAAATCCTTCCTGGACAATATCGGCGCACCGCAGAGCCAGGCCAACATCAATTCCATGAGGCACTGGATCGCCCGGGAGACACCGTGGCCGCCGGCCGCGAAATTCAACCCGCTGAACACGACCATGAATGAGCCGGGAGCCACCGATTACAACAGCGTGGGCGTGAAGAACTACCCGAGCGCCCTGGTGGGCATGCAGGCGACCGCGGCTACCATTGAGAACGGGCAGTACAACGACATTCTCCTGGCCCTGCGGTCGGGTGCCGGGCTGGCGGGCAGGTCTTTCGCCGGGCTGAGAACCTGGTCGGGCGGGGGCTATTCCAGTGTGTGAGGTGACACGATGAGCTGGTGGGTCGTCAATCATCCCATTGCCGGGCCGCGCGAGGCGATGCAGACCCGCTATGAGATCGTGCAGAGCGCCTCGCGCCCGGTGAACACGGTGGCCGGGCCGTTCAGCACGCAGCATGATGCGGCAGGCTGGCAGACTATGGCCAACACCGCGGGCAATTCCCCCGGCAGCGCTGCCGGCGGGACGGTGAATCTTGCCAAGAAGGCCGTCACCGGCTGGACGCACAATATCGAGCAGTGGCTCATCCGGGGATTCGAGATGCTGCTCGGCCTCGGCCTGATCATCGTGGCTGTCGCCAAGCTGGCCAGCGACACCCCGGCAGGCAAGGCGCAATGCCATGGGCTTTAGGCATTTGGGCGTTTGTGGGGGGTTCCCGGTTCTGGTTACGGTGGGTAGTTCCTGGGTGCGGGCATGCTGAGAGCCGGCGTGTCGTGCCGGGTGCGGCCGGTTCCACGGGCCGGCGGGT
>WNGJ01003955.1_pt1 | contig 17917 bp, 16 predicted proteins | sample 5400611 | NCBI WGS metagenome assembly WNGJ01 (sample SAMN13153375, study PRJNA577476) | soil metagenome | isolation source: 40 cm soil or saprolite under Garry oak tree replicate 1 | place: USA:California | collected 2016-06-15 | reverse complement strand
ACCATGTTGACGTAAAGATCGTTAAAGATCCGCGGATGCAGGGCAAGAGCGTCGGAAAATGTATTTCCGCCCTGCACGGCGTCAGCGAGTTTGTTGATGGTGTTTTTCAATACAGCGTCGGGTTCCTGTTTCGCCAGAACGTTTAAGCTTCGCAGCAATGGCAACCCGGAATCGATCAGCGTGGCCAGTTGACGCGTAAAAATCATCAACACCTTTGCCTTAATTGTTTTGCGCTGGAAAAGAACGATGCTGGTCTTCCCGCGCGGTTTCGTCGCGCGAGCCATTTTCGCCGCACGGCGCGCTTCTTTCCCGTCACGGCCGGCCTTGGCCTCTTCGTAAACGCTGGTCGGAAAATAGCCGGCTTGGCGCAATTGGCCGATTGCTTCGTTGGTAGAAGCGGCGTCAAGCAATCCAGTCGCTTCCTGTCCCCGGGCATCCAGGGCAACGTAGTTATATCGCGGCATAAACCAGCCAGATGATAGCTATCCTAGGGCCGCTGTCGAGTTTTTCGCGAGTGCGCCGTGCAGCGCCCACCTGCCACCGGAACGGATTCGCTGCGGTGAACAGGGCCTGCGGCTAAAGCTATGTGTATCTTAAAACCTCTTCGATTGTCGTATCGCCTGCGAAGATGCTGCGCAAACCATCCTGGCGCAGCGTGACCATGCCGAGCTCAATGGCCTTTTGTTTCAAAGTGACTGTTGGTGCGCGCTCGTTGATCAATTCGCGAATCGGATCGGTAATTCTTAGAAGCTCATAGATCCCTTTTCGTCCTTTGTAGCCGGTGTTGTTGCACGCATCACATCCCTTGCCGTAATAAAATTGTTTTCCGCCAATGTCTCGCCGCGGAATACCCAACTCCGCAAGTAATGCCTCATTCGGCTGATAAGCCGTGCGGCAGTGACGGCAAATGCTGCGCAGCAAACGCTGCCCCAGGACAGCCTCGAGCGTGGATGAAATCAGAAACGGTTCCACGCCCATGTCAATCAATCGTGTGATCGCGCCGGGAGCGTCGTTGGTGTGCAAAGTTGTGAAGACGAGATGCCCGGTCAGGGACGCCTGAACGGCAATCTGCCCTGTCTCAAGATCGCGAGTCTCACCGATCATGATACGATCGGGATCCTGGCGTAGAAACGTCCGCAAAACGCGCGCAAACGTCAGACCGATGGCTTCGTTCACCGGTACTTGCACAATTCCCTCCAGATCGTATTCGACGGGCTCTTCCGCGGTGAGCAGTTTCGAATCGATCGTGTTGATCTTGCGTAAGCATGAATAAAGCGTCGTCGTCTTTCCCGATCCGGTCGGGCCGGTTGCAATAAAAATGCCGTTCGGCCGATGGATCATTTCGAGGAGAAAATTGTAGATGTAATCTGGCATGCCGAGCGCTTCGAGATCGAGATTCACAATGCTACGATCGAGCACGCGCAGCACGAGGCTTTCGCCGAATTGCGTCGGCAAAGTGGAAACTCGAAGATCGACACCGCGTCCGGCGATATTTTTTTGAATGCGGCCGTCCTGTGGCAACCGTCTCTCTGCGATATTCATATTCGCCATCACTTTCACCCGCGAGATCACTGGCAGGGCGAGATGACGCGGCGGTGGCGCCATTTCGTAAAGCGCGCCATCCACGCGATAACGAATTTTGAATTCGTTTTCGAACGGCTCAAAGTGAATGTCACTCGCGCGGTCCTGGATCGCCTGATAGAGGATAAGATCGACAAAACGAATGATCGGCGTTGCATTCGCCTCCGCTTCAACCGCCGCCTCGCCGTCTCCCTCGCGCAATTGGAGAAGCTCGCCGGTTTCGCCGAGTTGCTTGAGAACTTCCTCCATGCTCGTCGTATCGGTGCCGTAATACTGCTTGATTAGATTTTCGATTTGATCTTGCGGCGAAACGACAACCTGAATGTCTTTACCAAGTGCGAAGCGAAGATCCTCTGGGACGCGGTGATCGAACGGATCAACGAGTGCAACCCGCAGCGCGTTACCACTCATTTCAATCGGAAGCGCTCCGTGGAGGCGTGCCAGTCCACTCGGAATGAAGCGCAAGACTTCGGGAACGATTTCGCGCTCGGTTAAATCGATAAAGTCGATGCCAAGTCCATTGGCAATTGTTTGATAAAAGCCGAGCTCATCGACGAAGCCGCCGTCGACCATCGCCTGTTCGATCGATTTTCCGTTCAGCTCAGCCTCGCTCAACACGTCTTCTACTTGCGACGACTGCAAGACATGTTGCTCAACGAAGAACTCGGCAACCTGCTTGTTATTCATGAAGTCGTAAAATTGCAGCCATCAGCTCACGTCGCCAATGGTAATGGAAATGACTTCTTCGGCAGAGGTAAGGCCGGCCAGGATCTTGCGCACACCATCTTCGCGCAGCGTCCGCATGCCCAGTTCACGGGCCCGCTGTCGCAACATCAAAGTGGAGCTCCGTTTGTTGATCATATGCCGCACCTCATCGTCGATCGGAAAAATTTCAAATATGCCCATTCGGCCTTTGTAACCGATCTGACGGCATTGCTCGCATCCAACCGGTTTCATCACCTGCGCTTCGAGGAGCTGCCCGGCTTCAATTGACGAGCGACGGCAGAAGGAGCGTCGTTCGTGTGCAACGTGCTGAAAACAAGGTGTCCGGTCAGGCTCGCGTTCGTGGCTATACTGGCAGTCTCGATGTCGCGGATCTCGCCGATCATGATGATGTTCGGCGCCTGGCGCAGGATAGAGCGCAAAGCCGCCGGAAAAGTCATGCCGATCTCCGGATTCACTGGCACTTGGTTGATCCCGTTCATCTGATATTCAATCGGCTCTTCCACCGTGATGATCTTGCGGTCCGGTTTGTTGACGTAATTGAGGCAGGCGTAAAGGGTGGTCGTCTTACCGGACCCGGTCGGGCCAGTGACAAGGAGAATCCCGTCCGGCAGCTTGATCAGGTGCTCGAAGATCTCCTGATCGTCGGAGAAAAATCCAAGCTCCGGTAAGCCGAGTTTCAAGCAGGACTTATCGAGCAGGCGCATGACGACGCTCTCACCGTGGTTGGTAGGGATGGTCGAAACGCGTAGATCGATTGGCTTCCTTTTGATTTTTACCTGGATGCGACCGTCCTGCGGCAACCGCTTCTCCGCGATGCTCATTGAACCGGTCATGATCTTGAGCCGACTGACTATGGCCGATTGCAAACGTTTGGGCGGCGCCTGCATTTCCTGCAATACGCCGTCAACACGAAAGCGAACGCGAAATTTTTTATCCAGCGGTTCCAAATGAATATCGCTCGCGCCTGCGCGATGTGCCTCGATCAGCAACATCGAGACGAGGCGAATAATCGGCGCATCGGCTTCATCCACTCCCGTTGCTTCCGAACCGTCACCAATTTCCAGGCCAAGGTCGACATCTTCTCCGATTTTTTCTTGTAGTACATCCGCCGCTTCGTCGGCCGTGCCGTAATATTTGATCAGTGCCTCGCGAATTTTCTTTGGGCTCGTGCAAACGAGCTCCAGCTCGCGTTGAAGCAGAAAACTGAGACTGTCGATGGTATCGATGTCGAGTGGATTGCCTATGGCCACAACCAGTCCGGTTTCACCAAAAGCAACCGGGATCACTTTGAAACGGCGCGCCTCTTCGCCTCGGATCTGATTGATGACTTGTGGCGGAATCACGATGGAGGAGATGTCGATCCAATCCATGTGCGCCTGCGCGGCGAGCGTGCGCGAGACGTCTACGTCGGACACGATTCCGTCTTCCATTAGAACGTCGACCACGTTGCTTGCGCCGTCTAAGCGCAAGCGCGCGTTCTCAATCTGGGGCCGTGTCACCAATCCCACGTCTTGCAGGATTCTGAGGACGTAATCTTGGCTCTGTTGCACGGGGGAAAGATGTCTGAGCGGACAATCTACTGCAAATCGCGTAACTTAAAAGGACCCAGCCCCGCAGGAGCGAAAGAGACGCTTCTTTCGTCTCGAGAGGAGGCTTTTACTCCACCGTGACACTCTTGGCAAGGTTGCGCGGTTTATCGACGTCACGGCCAAGTTCGACGGCAAGATGATAGGCGAGGAGCTGAAGCGGAATCACCGTCAGAATCGGCATCACGCAATCGGGCGCTTCTGGCAGAGAGATAATTTCGTTGGCAATTTCTTTGAGTTGCTTCGGGCCATTTCCGCTGGTGAGTGCAATAATGGGGCCTTTACGAGCCTTGACTTGCTCCATGTTATTCAGGTTTTTCGAGAAGACCGCATCATCAGGCACGACAAAAACCGAAGGAAGATCCGGACGGACCAGCGCGATAACGCCGTGCTTGAGCTCGGCGCTCGGATGGCCTTCGGCGAAAAGATAAGTGATCTCCTTCATCTTCAGGGCCCCTTCGAGTGCGATCGGAAAATTGAACTGGCGCCCAAAAAAAAGCACGCCGTTCACATCGGCGTATTTCTTAGCAATTGCTTTAATCTGACCGCTGAGCTTCAAGACTGCCTCGATCTGCTCGGGTAATGTTTCGAGCGCTTCAATGATGCGGCTTCCGTCAGAGGTAGAAAGATTCCGCATCCGGCCAAAAAGCAGACCGAGAAGCGTGAGAATGACAAGTTGCGAAGTGAAGGACTTCGTAGCTGCGACGCCGATCTCTGGTCCGGCGTGCATGTAAACGCCCCCGTCGCTCTCGCGCGCGATTGTGCTCGCGACGTTGTTACAAATTCCCAACGTGCGAAAGCCTTTGCGCCGGCTTTCACGAAGCGCGCCGAGTGTATCCGCGGTCTCGCCGCTCTGGCTGATGGCGAAGACCAGTGTCTCTGGCGTCATCGGCATGTTGCGATGGCGAAACTCGCTCGCATATTCGACTTCGGTGGGAATATTCGCGAGCCGCTCGATCAGATATTCCCCCACCCTGCCGGCATGCAGAGCCGTGCCGCAACCGGTGAGAATAATGCGCCCGACGTCGCGCAATTGTGCGGGCGTCATGTTCAAGCCGCCCAGCTTCGCGGTGCATTCTTCCACGCTAAGACGGCCGCGCATTGCATCGCGTACGGTGTCGGGTTGCTCAAAGATCTCCTTGAGCATGTAATGTCGAAAATCGCCTTTCTTAATATCCTCGGCCGTGAATTCAACTTTGCTCACTCGATGATCGCCACTTTCTCCGGCGAGCGAAGTGATCTCGAATTTGTCTTGCTCCAGTGCGACCACATCGAAGTCATTCAGGTAAACAGCGTCGCGGGTGTAAGCAACGATTGCGCTCACATCGCTGGCCAGAAAATTTTCGCCTTTGCCAACTCCGAGGACCAGCGGGCTTCCTCGTCGCGCGCCAATCATAAAATCCGGAACATCCGCGTGGACGAGGGCGATGCCATACGTGCCGATCACTTGTTGAAGCGCGGTGCGAACGGCGGCGAAGAGCCGTGCTTTTTTCTGAGGAGCATCCACTGTACTCGCGCACGATTCGTCGTAGAGTTTCCCGATCAGATGGGCGAGCACTTCAGTATCCGTTTCCGAGCAAAAATTGCTATCGCCATCCTGAATCAACTGTTCCTTGAGCGCCTGATAATTTTCGATCACCCCGTTATGCACGAGCGCAAGCTTGCCGCTGGCGTCGAAGTGCGGGTGTGCATTTTGGTCAGTCACTTTGCCGTGCGTAGCCCAGCGCGTGTGACTGATACCAAAGCAGCCTGAGGGCGGTCGCTTTTTCATCAATCTTGCGAGGGCCGCGATGCGGCCGGCACATTTGCGCGTCTCCAGATGTCCTCTGTCCACAACAGCGACGCCGGCGGAGTCGTAGCCTCGATATTCCAGCCGGCGCAGCCCGTCTAGTAAAATGGGCGCTGCCTCAGCGCGACCAACGTAGCCAACAATTCCGCACATCTTTGGAGTGTAACGGTGCCTGTCCTCAGCCGCAAGATTCGCCCCATGTGGACAGACGCGCCTTTTTCAAATGCGACCCGCGAATCACGCGAACGCACGCGAAAACAGCTTCCATCTCGACTCCTTCGCGGCGCGCCCCGCGTGATTCGCGGCAGCGCTTGCTGGGACCTCAGCGCCGCTGCGCCTGGACCACATACAACGGGATCCGGCTTTTGGTGTCGCCGTCTACCTTGAGCTCGAAATAATATTCTCCCGGACGCTCAAGGTGAAAACCGAGATGCTGCCAAACGTGAATGTGCGTCTGAGATTGGTGACCGGGAATCCGAATCTCAAAATCCTGGCGTATCGGTTTGAGAACCGGCCGCATGTCAGGATCGCAGAAGTGCATCTCGATCCAGTGGCGGCCCTCCTCGCCGACGTCAAATCGCAGTTTGCATGCGACTGCACACAGGGGATGATCACAGGGAAAAGAATGAGCACCAATCGTGTCAAACGATCCCAGAATATTCAGCTTACCGCCGGCCACCGTAGCAGCATCGCAAAGTGTGAATATTTCAGTCTGCATGGCTAATAAGAATCTACCTGGGAATCGTGCGAATGAACATGAATGAATCGAGATCGAAGCTGTTTGCTTTGCGTCTATTGGCGTGATTCGCGGAGGGAATCTGAAGCCGACGGCCGACAGCCGATGCACCGGCCGGTCCATAGCGCAAAAAAGTTGCCGGAAAGCGCAGACTCTAGGTTATTGATTGTTTAGCAATGCAACAGCGGCCGCAGCGCGATTCACTCCCAAAAAATCAATCATTAGCTACCGCTGCGCTACCGCCAGGCACAATCCAGCGAACGCTCGCAATCATTATGGGTGGGGGCGCCGGCACGCGTTTGTTTCCGCTGACGAAAGATCGTGCCAAACCCGCGGTCCCACTCGGAGGAAAATATCGCATTGTCGATATTCCCATCAGCAATTGTCTCAACTCCGGGCTGCGCTCTATCTATGTGCTCACACAATTCAACAGCATGTCGTTGCATCGCCATATTCAAGCGAGTTACAAATTCGACAATTTCTCGCGCAGCTTTGTGGATATCATTGCCGCGCAACAAACGCCCGCCGGTTCGCAATGGTACCAGGGAACAGCCGACGCCGTGCGGCAAAACATGCGCTATTTCCTCGAGCGCCCGTTTGATTATTACCTGATTTTAAGCGGCGACCAACTTTACCGCATGGATTTTCGCGCGCTCCTGCACCAGCACATCCGTTCAGGCGCGGACATCACGTTGGCCACGAAACCGGTCCATCGACATCAGGTCTCCGAATTCGGCATCATGCAAAGCGGAGTAGATCGCCGCATTACTCGTTTCGTCGAAAAGCCGACCGACGAGACTGTCCTGCACGAGATGAAGATGAGCCGGGAACTACTCGCCGCCATCGATTCGAATGAAGAGGAGGAATTATTGCAAGCTTCGATGGGAATTTACGTCTTCAACCGAAAGGTACTGATCGAATGTTTGGAGAACGATCTGGTCGATTTCGGAAAACATGTCATCCCACAATCGATCAAAGATCGACATGTAAGCGCGTTTATCTTCAAGGGTTACTGGGAGGATATTGGGACAATCCGGGCCTTTTATGAAGCGAATCTGGATCTGACTGATCTCGTGCCCGAATACAGCTTCTTCGACACCGAGGCACCGATTTACACGCATCCGCGCTTTTTGCCTGGGAGCAAGATCAATGGAGCCACGCTGCGGCAAGCCATCATTTCAGATGGATGCATCATATCCGATGCGCACCTGGAACGCTGCGTGGTTGGGATACGCAGCATTATTCAAAGCGGCGCGACCGTACGGAACAGCATCGTGATGGGCGCGGATTATTTCGAGCAAGATCGAGACGAAGATTCAGGGCGACCGCCCATTGGAATCGGGCGCAATTGCGTCATCGACCGCGCGATCATCGATAAGAATGCGCGCATTGCCGACGGAGCAGTGATCACGCCGGAAGGAAAGCCGGAGAACTTGGACGCAGACAATTACTTCATCCGCGACGGCATTGTGGTGATACCGAAAAATGCTGTTATCCCAGCGGGTCTTTGGATCTAGTCGGGTCCCGGTTGTAGCCGCTTCCACCTGGAAGCGCGCGCGAAACTGGAAAAGCAACGGCCGGCGTTTCGCACAGCGAAACGGCTACAGCTCAACAGGCGCTCGGCACCTATCGTCTATCGGTCATACCAGCGAACTGTCCGCCAGTTTCCCATTTCTCCTGCTTGTTCCATGGGATGGTTGATTCATGGTGATCGTCGGGATCATTGACCAGACGGACCTGCTCCTTCTGGCTCGCGCACGAGGCGATGGTCATCGCTAATGCACAGAACAGAACGGAACCGATGTTTCTTCGAAGCTTAGGAATTCGTGCCAGCATAGATTACAGTATCTCCAGGTTGCACTTGGACGCCGCGCGCCAAACTGCTGGTGATGATATCGCCGATGGCAGTGGCCGGTTCAACTGAAGAAATGCGAATTTTTCCAATCATGGTGCCCTCCCGCAAAACAAGCATTTCAGAGTTCGGTTCGACACCATGGCGAGCCCCAAGATTCAGAACGACAAAATTGTACGCTTGATTAACTGCAAGGACGGTGCCGCGCACACCTGCTCTGCGGGCACCAGTTTCCCGGCGTTTTTTCTCTTCCTGCACTTGAGTCGAGCGCTCCTGCGTGCTCTGAAGTTTTTCAGACAAGAAGGCTTTCTCTTTTTCGGCGCTGTCTAGTTGACGGCGGGCATCATCGAGTTGCGCCTTTAAGTCTGCTGGCTGGGCACTGGCGGAGGGACTTTCAGCCGGTTTGGCCGCTGTTTGTGCTTCTTCAACGCGCTTTTGCAACGAAGCGATCTCATTTTGATTGGCATCTAATTTGGTTTGTAACTCGCCCTTTTCCTTCTGCAATTGTGCAAGCTCCTCTTCGGCCTTTGCCGCCTTGTTTTCTGCTTCCGCGACCTTGTCTTCCCCTGCCGTTGCAGTTTTCTCGCTGTTTCCGGAACTTGGTTGGTGGCCAGTTACGCGCCGGTGCTGGGCCGCATCGCGCGTCCGCGCCGCCTCGGCATTCGCTACATTTGCGCGCAGCGTTTTCACTTTGTGACTGTTGAGAAGCCCAAAAATCGCCGCCAGCACCAGGCATAGGACCGAAAGTCCAATCACGTTTTTTTGTGTGACAGCGAAACTAGCGGATTTCCGATGCATCATGGAGGGTGCTCTTGTAACAACGAATGATACGCAAATGCAAATTCCAATTTCGGGTCCGTCACAGGATTTAGGATCATTGGAGCCGAATTCAGATTGCGTTTTCCCACGTTTCAATCGATAAACACGCTCCATGGGTCAACAGCATCGGGTGCGAGCCAAGCGCAAGCGACGACGAGACTATCTGCAGCGCAAAAAAACATCGTTTCGCGCAGCGCGCCTAGAACCGGCCAAGTCGAGGGCGAAGAAGCTACAGGCCGCGGCGGAATAAGTCCGGCCGCGCTCGCTGATGCGAAATTGATCAAGTCGAGTGCTCTAGCTCTGTCGTATCCTGTCCGAGGCATGAGCCGCCGACCATCACGTTGCGCCAAACGCTCAACGTTCAATCCGACGTCGAGCCGGTTTATGTCGAAGGGAAAACGGGAAGCACACCCTTTGCGCAAATCTGGAGTACAAATCGTGCTCAGCAATCAGTAAAGCAGCGGAAGGACTTGGGGGACGAAATACATGTTTCCACCTCGTTGCGCTAACAGCGCGAACCGGATAGCGTCCGGTTTATGGCGGCAGATCACGGTGTGTTCACATTGGGTCATTCACCTGATCCAGATGATGCCTTCATGTTTTATGCGATCGCTGAAAACAAGATCGATCTTCGCGGTTATCGATTCGAGCACCGACTGGAAGATATTCAGACGCTGAATGAACGCGCGCTTCGGGGCGAGCTGCACATTTCTGCCATCTCCATTCACGCCTACCCATATGTGAGTAAGCGTTATGCGCTGCTCCCCTGCGGTGCGAGCATGGGCAATGGGTATGGGCCGATCCTGATACGGAACCTACGGAACCGTCGGACGTCGAAAATCGAATCCGCCTACGCCCTGCCACGGCGCGGCATGCAGCGAATATCAAAAGAAGACCAGGCGTTCGATGAATCGGCGGCGCGGGATTTTCTACTCGGGAGGAGAATAGCAGTGCCCGGAAAGATGACCAGCGCATTTCTCGCGCTGCAGCTTTTTCTTGGAGAATTCGATTTTGTGGTTGTGCCGTTCGATCAAATCTTCGATGCGGTAAAGAAGGAGCGCGCCGACGCTGGCCTAATCATTCACGAAGGTCAACTTACTTATGCGCGATCCGGTTTTCAGAAAGTGATCGATCTCGGCGAATGGTGGAAGCGTGAAACCGGCTTGCCGCTTCCGCTTGGCGGAAATGTGCTTCGCAAAGATATTCCGCAGGCAATGCAGCACGATTTGCACGAGATTATCCGCGAAAGCATCGAGTTTGGTCTGGCACACCGGGACGAGGCATTACGCCATTCTCTTCCATATGCGCGCGACATGGACGCGAACCTCGCCGGCAAATTCATCGGCATGTATGTGAACGAATTTACTCGCGATTACGGTGAGATCGGACGCGCCGCCATCCGGAGATTCCTGAGCGACGCGCGCAGCAAAGGCTGCATCGACGTTTCATTCGAAGTAGAGTTCGTCGAATAATCAGCGCTGTTTCTTCGGCTTTTGAATTTTCTCCGTCTGCTTCACGACGAACGATTTTACCCGGGCGAATTCCTTCTGAAAGCCATTGGCAAAGTCGTGTGGTCCGTACTCCAACAAAACAACAAAGCAGAAAGCCAGAACGATAAATAGAGCGAACCAAAAGAGCCCGCGCAACAGCGCCATGACCGAGAGGGTATCTTAGTTGAACTGAAGGGTCAATGCTGCGGGCGGGCTTGTTCAGCAAGCAAGATGCTTGTCGAACCGATACAAACTGGAAGGCTGTTCTCCGAGGTTAAAGTTCGGATTGAACGAGGGAACGAAACTGCCATGCTTTTCGCGCCATGCGCGTGCCGTTGCTTGATCTTAGCGAACAGTACCGGAGTCTATCCGAGCCACTTCATGAGGCGATTGAAGCCGTCCTAGCAGGCCACCGCTTCATTCTCGGGCCGCAAGTGGAGGCATTTGAGAAAGCGATCTGCGCCTATTGCAAGGCACCCTATGCGATCGGGGTTTCCTCTGGGACAGATGCTCTCTTGGCCATTCTGATGGCGCTTGGAGTCAGACCCGGCGATGCCGTCATCACAACGCCTTACACATTTTTTGCCACGGCTGGATGCGTCGCGCGCACCGGCGCGAAGCCACTTTTTGCGGATATCGATCCGCTCACCTACAACATCCGCCCATCCGCAATTCAGGAATGCCTGGAAAGAAATTGTCAGCGCGATTCGAGTGGTGAATGGAAAACCAGGAGGGGAGAAAAAGTCCGCGCCATTGTTCCGGTCCATTTGTTCGGTTTGTGCTGCGAGATGAACGCGATCCACGAGATTTCGGAACACTACGGGCTCGATGTCATTGAAGATGCAGCGCAGGCAATTGGCGCGGAGTATCCGTTTGGCGAAACAGCCGCGAAAGCCGGAACGATGGGCGAGGCCGGTTGCTTTAGCTTTTATCCCTCAAAAAATCTCGGGGCCGCTGGTGATGCGGGAATGATCGTTTGCCGGGGTGACAAGCTGGCAAGGGAACTGCGCATCTTCCGACAACACGGAATGGAACCCCGCTATTATCACCGTGTCATCGGCGGTAATTTTCGGCTGGACGAAATCCAAGCGGCGATTCTCAGCGTCAAACTTTCGTGCCTAGACCGGTGGTCGGCGGCGCGACGTGCTGCAGCAGATTTTTACCGTGGAGAATTCCAGCGCGCTGGGTTGGCGAAAAAGATCACCTTGCCTGCCGAACCCTATCGCGATAGCGGCTTAACGAATCACCACATTTATCACCAATACGTCATTCGAACGCCGATACGCGATGCCTTGCGCGGACATCTTGCCAAACGCGAAATCGAGACGGCGATCTATTATCCGCTGGGCTTGCACGAGCAAGAATGCTTTGCTTATCTCGGCTACAAGAAAGGTGATTTTCCGGCGACTGAACAGGCCGCTCGTGAGGCGCTTGCTCTACCCATTTATCCGGAACTTTCCCGCGAAGCGCAGCAATATGTAGTCGGCGCGATTTCCGAATTCTTCAACTGAAGGCCGCTTTTACTTGGCAAATACGAGCCATCAAATTCTCAGCAGTGCAGATTGCGGCTAGCCGCCAAAGACAGATTGGCCACAACGAGCAAAGCGACAGCAACTGGGACGCGCCACCAATGGCCAAACTAGTTGCGAGGCGCAGAGCGCGAGCCTATATCAACGCTCGCACGTACGGGTAGGTACCGAAGTGGCCAAACGGGGCAGACTGTAAATCTGCTGGCTTTACGCCTTCGCTGGTTCGAATCCAGCCCTGCCCAATTTCACTCCCGATTGGTTTTTCTCGAACTTTAATGGCCTCTTCGCTGACCACCTTCGCGGCGACCGTAGCCCCCGCCGCCATAGCCTCCACCGCCGCCATAACCGCGTCCTCCGCCCCCGGGTGGCCGTGGTTCCCGCGGACGGGCTTCATTCACGGTCAATGCCCGGCCCTCAACGGTTTGGCCGTTGAATTTGGAAATGGCATTTTGCGCGTCCTGCTCTGAGCCCATTGTGACAAAAGCAAATCCACGCGACTTGCCGGTGAATCTATCTTGCATGAGAGTCACTTCTTGCACGGCGCCAGCCTGTGAAAAAAGCTCCTGCAGTTCATTTTCCGTCGTATTGAAGGAAAGATTGCCTACGTATAATTTCGTTCCCATTGAGTTTATTCTGGAAAACGCAGCCTGGTCACTGTTCCCGCTTATCGGATTTCAAATCGCCACTGAATAAACTCAACTGACAATCCACCAACTGCCGAGCTTCCGTTTTTCCGTTTCGCCTGACTAGTAAAATGCTTCTTTTAAGAAAGCAATAAGAATCAGGGATCATTTTTTCCTTCTCGAAAGATGGCCAAATCCACCAGCGCGAATGGGAAAAGGTCCACTGCACGCGTGGCGGTGATAGCTGCAGGCGTGGTCAGCCCGCTGGGCTTCGGGTTGAGTGAAATGCTCGATTCCTTGCGCAAGGCGCGAGATTGCGTCAGCCAAATTACGCGATTTTCGGTAACGGAATGTCGATGTAAGACTGCGGGTCAAGTGCCCGATGAGCGCCTGCTTGACAAGCGGGGCAACGGAGTTCGCGCACAGCGCTTGCATCGCGCCTCGCACATGATGATCGAAGGGCTACGAGAAGCATTGACACAGGAGCCTCAATTCAAACCCGAGTTGACGGTAATTGGAACAACAAGCGGCGGCATGTCTTATGGCGAAAGTTACTACCGATCATTAGCTCGAGGTGAAAATTTGCGACATTCGCCAACGTGGATCGCGAATTATCCCGCGCAAAAGCCAGTGATCGATGCACACGAAGCCTTCGGAATTACTGCGCCTTGCCAGGTGATTGCAAATGCCTGCGCCTCCGGCACGAACGCGATCGGTCACGGGTTCGAGTGCGTACAATCGGGCCGCTACCAACGCGTGTTGACCGGCGGGTATGATGCTCTTTCGGAACTTGTCTTTGTCGGTTTCGATTCGCTTCAGGCTTCGACGCCAGAGAAGTGCCGTCCGTTCGATCGACATCGAACCGGCATGGTTCTCGGAGAAGGCGCAGCGGTTCTCGCCTTGGAAAACCTCGATGCTGCCAGGGCACGTGGCGCTACTGTTCTCGCAGAAATAACCGGCTACGGCATTTCCACTGATAATTTTCACCTGACGCAGCCAGATCCCTCCGGCATCGGACCGCGGCAGGCGATGGAGCGAGCCCTTCAGAGCGCGCACGTTTCAGCCGATGCAGTCGATTACATCAACGCGCACGGAACCGCTACGTCCTTTAATGACGCGGCCGAAGGCAAAGCAATCAGCGAGTTATTTGGTCGTGTGCCCGTAAGCTCGACCAAGAGCATGATGGGTCATTCATTAGGCGCAGCGGGGGCGGTGGAAGCCATCATCTGCCTGCTGGCACTCCAGCATCAATTTCTTCCTCCAAACATCAATTTTCGCACTCCAGATGAAGATATCGATCTAAACATTGTAGCGAACAAAGCGCAGCCAGCGGTTCTGCGCACAGCCCTTTCGAACTCGTTCGGCTTCGGCGGAACGAACGCTTCAATTCTGATGCGCAAATTCGAGGCATGAGTCTGGCAATCGCCGGCATGGGGTGGGTTACACCGCTCGGAAGCGGCGTTGGTCCGGTATGGGAACGTTTGCTCAAAGGTGATGAGGCACAGGCGGAAAAGATTACCGAACAATTCAGTAATCAATGTTACAGCGTTTTCCGAGTACCTGAATCCGCAATGACCGGTGCGCCGTCCCACCCGCGCCTCCGCAGGGCCAGTGTGATTTCGCGCTTTGCCGCCGCCGCAGGCTTGGAGGCGCTGCAAGCCGCAGGGGTAAAGGTCGACTCGCAGAGTGCGGAACGAATCGCGCTCGTCCTCGCAATCTCAAACGGCGGGGTGATTTACACGAAACGTTTTTATCGCGACATCGTTGAGGCGGGCGCGCGATCAGCCAGTCCGCTCCTATTTCCGGAAACAGTCTTCAACGCGCCGGCGAGCCATCTCGCAGCGATTCTCGGCATCACTGGCGCTACTTACACTCTGGTGGGTGATAGCGCGGCGGGCCTGTTGGCGATAAAAATGGCCGAGGATTTGATGACGAATGAGGCTGTTGACTATTGCCTGGTCGTCGGGGCGGAAGAGGTCGATTGGCTGTTATGCGATGCATATCGGCGATGGCGGCTGCTCCGTTTGACACCTCCGGTAGAGCCCTTCGGTCGAATCGATCGAGGGATGATCTTGAGCGAAGGGGCAGGAGCAATCCTGCTTGGACGAGATGGCCAGATAATCATCGAAGGTATTTACATCGGCGGGTATTACAGGAAACGCGTGGAAGCGGAACAAATAATGAAGAGGATTCTCTGCAATCTCAATCGAACCAAAATCGATTTTGTTATCTCGGGCGCAAACGGTACATTTATCGATAAGATGGAAGGCAGCGCGCTGCAGCAAATTATCCCCGATGCATTCGTTTATACGGCCAAGCCGGCGCTTGGTGAAAGCGCCGGTGCTGCCAGCCTGTGGCAGGTCATTCTAGGAGGCCAAGCTTTGCGTTGTGGTGAGCTTCCACCTTTGCTTCATGGAGGGCCAGCAATTTCGTTGCGGATTTCGACTGCGCGCGTGTCCGTGGCGACGGCAACTCACGCGATCGTCTTAAGCTGTGGGGTGAATCAGCAAGTCGCAGGTTTGCGATTGTCAATTCCATGATTGTCGATTCAATTCTTCGCAGTTACCGCGCTCGGGGCCTCGGCGCAGAGCCCTTTTGGGCTTTTCAGGAAGCCTTTGATGCGGTACTTTCGGCGTTCGTTATGCGAAAGCCGGTCTTCTTGCTCGTCGCTCTTCTTGCGAGCGCCGGTTTGATGAACGCAACAATCCAGACTCCGGAGAACGCCCCGATTGAAATTACGTCCACCGGGGAAACTACATATGAAAACGGACTGGCAACGGCCCGCGATAATGTCGCCATTCATGTGGGGGACGCAGATATTTATGCCGACTACGCGCAATATAATTCTAGAACACACGAGGTGGAACTGAGAGGACACGTGCGGATTTACCGCGATAAGCCAACAACGACGACCCCCAATAAGCACCCTAATAAATACACTGAAGAAGAACACGGCACTTTCTTCTACCTTGCCGATAGCGGTGTTTATAACATCGACACGAAACAAGTTCACGCAATAAACGCGCGAACGGTGTCGCAGCCCTATTTCCTGAACGGTCAGAATGTTACCGAGATCTCCGATAACGCTTACCTCATACAGAACGGGACGTTTACGACACATGATGCCCCAAACCCCGATTTCCATCTCCGAGCGCAAACGATTCGCGTATACGAGGGGGACCGCGTGATTTTCCGAAACGTCACGTTCTATGTCGGGAAAGTACCTGTTTTTTGGTGGCCTTACGTGTATCAATCGCTCAATGACGCATTCAGTTTTACGATTTCGCCGGCGTACTTGAGCTCATGGGGACCATCGCTTCTCACTCAGCTCACTTTCCCGATAACCGACCATATCACGGGGCGCCTCAGGCTTGATTACTTTGGCCGTCGGGGCCTGGGCGTCGGCTTCGATCCGACTATCGATTACGGGAAGGACGACAACAGTTGGGCGAGGCTAAAAACTTTTTACATTCAGGATCAAAACCCACAGTTGAATCAAACGGGCGTGCCGCGACAGAATGTTCCTACCGGGCGATACCGGCTCAGCTTGCAAGATCAAACAAACTTTACCGAACAGATCTACGGCATCGCTAACCTCACGAAACTGAGCGACCAGTACGTTATGCAGGACTTCTATCAGGGTGAGTTTCGTGTCGATCCTGTTCCGGACAATGTGGTCGCTCTGACAAAGGCAGACCCATTTTACACGCTGACCGGGATCGCGCGTTTTCAGGCGAACCAGTTCTTCACCACAACAGAACGTTTGCCGGAAGTGGTGTTGGACGTTAAGCGTCACGCACTTTTCGGAGGACCCATTTTTTATGAAGGCGAGACCGGCTTTGCTAATTTGCGGCTACAATTCCCTCAGGCTACAGGTTTCGAGAATTATGGCACGACTCGTTTCGACACCTTCCATCAACTAGCTTATCCAAACACGTACTTTGGATGGCTTTCCATCGTGCCGCGGGTTGGCTTTCGCGGGACCTATTATGGTAAGACATGGGACCTGGGAACGACAACCTTTATTCCACCCTCAAATCCGCTCGTGCCTGACTTTATTCTTCCGCCCCCGACGTTGGCTAACCCGATCAAGTTCGATGGAGACACTTTTCGCACGGTTTTTAACACGGGAGCAGAAGCCTCTTTCAAGATCTCGCGGACATGGGAGAACGTACAAAGCCGCGCGTTTGGCTTGGATGGACTTATGCACGTTATCCAACCATTCACAGACTTTTCGTACGTCTCAGAAAATGGCCCGAACCCGACGTCAATCTTAGAGTTCGATCGGTTTGAGCCTTCGACGCAACTCCGGGCGATCGACTTCCCGCAGTTCACTCCAATCGATTCTATCGCTAGTTGGACGGTCTGGCGGGTCGGCGTTCGCAACCGCCTGGAAACACGGCGCGACGACCAAACGTTCACCTGGCTTGAACTCGATAGCTTCTTTGACGTGAACTTCGAGAATCCGTACGACCGCACGGATTACTCAAACTTTTTTAATAATGTCCGCTTTACGCCACTGCCCTGGATGTCCTTTTCAGTCAACTCTCAAGTGCCGGCTTTCGCCAAGGGTTTTACGGAAGTCGATACGGTCGCGAACGTTCAGCCGATAGCCAATCTGCAATTGAATGTTGGGCATCGCTATTTGAATAGCAACCCATTTTTCCAGAACAGCAGCTTGTTTCTTGTCGGTGGATATTATCGGCTCAATGATAACTGGGGCGTTGGAGTTCAGGAACAATATGAAGCCACGACCGGCATCCTCGAGCAGCAGCGCTATGCCGTTTACCGCGATCTGACGAGCTGGGTGGCCTCGTTCGGGGGAGTGATACGCGATAACTCTGGGGTGAAAGAATACGGCGTCCTCTTCACCGTAACGCTCAAGGCATTCCCGAAATTGGGATTGGATTTGAACTTCGATCCCACTTCCCAAGGACAATGAACGAGAGTGCGCGGATAATGCCAGGCTTGGTGATTACGTTCTACAGCTTGCGCTGTGGCTGATTCGCCTGCGCCTTTTCGTCGCTTATGGATCTAGCAATCATCGGCTCGGGTTACGTCGGTCTTGTGACCGGCGCATGTTTCGCCGATGTCGGCCACAATGTCATTTGCGTGGATAACGACGAGCAGAAGATCAAACTGCTACAAGCCGGCGACGTGCCGATATATGAACCGGGCCTTGAAGA
>WNGJ01005052.1_pt1 | contig 17918 bp, 20 predicted proteins | sample 5400611 | NCBI WGS metagenome assembly WNGJ01 (sample SAMN13153375, study PRJNA577476) | soil metagenome | isolation source: 40 cm soil or saprolite under Garry oak tree replicate 1 | place: USA:California | collected 2016-06-15 | reverse complement strand
CTGGTTCGTGCCGTAGCAGATCTGCCGCTCCTCGTCGCACGCGACGTGCTCCAGGCCGATGGCGTGGCCGAACTCGTGCGCGGCCGTGATCTGCTCCGAGGTCAGCTTCTTCCCTCCCGGGAAGTTCTGCTCGGTCTTGTGCTTCTCCACGTCTCCAACCTGGAGCGACCCGGTCTGGCTCTTCCTCTCGACATTCGAGCGTATGCCGGACGTGACGCCGTAGACCTTGAACGTCAGGTGAGGCTGGCCGCTGTTGACGACGACGTTCACCTTGGTCAGGAAGGTCGGCACCTTGAAGCCGGGGCACGTGGCTGTGATCGATGCCTGGCTCGACCAGACCGACTCGATCGCGGTCTTGAACTTCGCTGCAAACTCGGCGAACGCGGCCTCGTTGATCTCGTCGTAGCCCTTCTCGCCCGGTCGCGCGGAGCCGTACTGAGCTCCCTCGACCTTCTCGAACGCGACCCGGAAGATCAAGGTCAGGACTCCCGTGGTCGGATCGACCTGCGCGTCGAAGCGGCCTTCGAACTGGCTGCGCTCGTAAGTCTTGACGTCGGCCGGCGCGCCGACGTAGCGCATGAGGTCGCCGATCTGGTCGACGGGAAGCTCGGTCATAAGCTCTGAGTTGGCCTCCGAAAATCCCTTCCAGTTCCCCCGGTTGTTCACCGCATGGATGGCGACGACGAGCCGTGGGCCGCCGACCCGTTGCGCAGCGGTTTCGTCGGCGCGGATTGCGGGGTCGAGCTTCTCGAGAAGCGGCAACAGGGCGAACATCGCGTTGCCCTGGATGTCGCCGAGCGCCTTGTCGTGGTCGGGCGGTGCCGCCGTGTCAGGCGGCTGGCGCTGGAGAGACGGTTGTGCGAGAGCCCGCGCGAGTGCCGCATTCCCGGCGGAGCGCTGGAGCTGGAGCGCCCAGGCTCGGCGCAGGCCCGAGTCGCCTCGCGGAAGCGCAGTGACCGCGAGCGGTATCCCGACGCCGCTGACGAGTGGAGCCGCGGGCACCGGCCCAGGTTCGGCCGCCGGGGCGGGTTGGGGCGCGTGAGTCTCGTGGACCGTTTCGGCCACCGGAGGAACCTACCGAGATTGCGGCGGATTTACGAGCCGGCAAGGCGCTGGATTCATACGACTTCACGCTTCCACTGTGACAGCGTCCGCGCCGACGAATCGCGCCAACTCGGCGAGCGGTTGCTCGATCTCGTACGGCTCGTTCTCCCAGTGCACGGCGTTGACCCTCAGCTCACCCGACTTGCGGTCGAACAAGGGATCGACTCTGCCGACGAGACGGTCGCCGGCCAGCACCGGTAGCACGAAGTAGCCGTACTGCCGCTTTGCCTTCGGCACGTAGATCTCGAGCCGGAAGCGGAAACCGAACAGCTCCTCGGTGCGCGCGCGATTCGAGATCAGCTTGTCGAACGGGGAAAGAAGCGTCGTCCGCGCCCGGAACGGCTGATCGAGCAGCTCGGCATGGGCGAACCACTCGCCCTGGAGGCCTTCGACTCGGACGGGCACTGCCACTCCTTCGCGGACGAGGGTTCGAAGCGCACGTTCCCACTGCGGTGGCCGCCCGTCGAAGACGAATCCGAACTGCTTGACACGCGCGACTCCGGCTCGGCGCAGCTGCCGCTCGAGCACGCGGCGCGCCACCTCTCCGGCAGGTAGCCGTTGGGTCACGGGCAGCGCGCGCTCGGCGAGCCCCCAGACCCGCTCGCCGCCTTCGCGACCGACGATCGCGATCGTGCCCTGGGCCCACAGGCGTTCGAGCATCATCGTCAGGTTCCGCCCTTTGTTCCACCCGTCGCTCGGGAACGGGACGACAGCTCGATCTTCGAGCTCGCGCGACCGCAGCGGGCCGCGGTGTCTGAGCTCTCGCAGGATGTAGCTGCGAAACGGGCGGTTGAGCTCGAGCCACTTGCGGATATACACAGCCCACTTCGTGTCACCTCGCGGGTGGCGCCGCATCGTGTCGCGGAAGAGCGGAAAGTCTGACATCGCGACGATGTAGGCCCAGTACTCGAAGAGATCGCGCTCTTCGTAGAGCAAGCGGTAGAGCTCCGTGACGTCGTAGTGCCCGAGCCTCGACCAGAGGACGAGCTGCTCCGTCCTCGCGACCGCCGCTGTCGGATCCATCTGGATCCCCAGCTGCGCCTCGACCACCTCGACGATCGAGCGCGGTTTTGGCCCGGCCAGGAGCTGTCCCTGGACCGCCAGCCTTCGTGCCTCTGCGAGGGTCAGCTGCACGGCGCGACGTTACTGTGTGGGCCGTGGCCGACGCGCAGGAGCGCACTCTCGAGCGGATTCGCGAGCTCTGCCTCGCGTTGCCGGAGACGAGTGAGCGCCTGAGCCACGGTGCGCCGACCTTCTTCATCCGGGAGAAGCGGGCGTTCCTGATGGTGCTGACGAACCACCACGGCGACGGTCGCTTCGCGATCTGGTGCGCTGCGCCGGCTGGGATGCAGCAGCTGCTCGTCGACGCCGACCCGGACAAGTTCTTCGTTCCGCCCTACGTCGGCCACCGCGGCTGGCTTGGCGTGCGCCTCGACCGGGAGTTCGACTGGGACGAGCTCGCCGGGATCGCCGAGGACGCCTACGCGGAGGTCGCGCCGCCGAAGCTCGTCGAGGCGGCCCGGCTCTCAGAATCGCCCTAGGCTGCGGCTCTGAACCCCGCGTGATGACGCACTAGCCGGTAGAACGGCGAGCGGAGTGGGAGCTGCTTGGCGGTTCCGAGACTGAGCTCGTCGAAGGCGAAACGGAAGCCGTTGCAGCGGCTGTGCGCGGCGGCCCAACTCTCGGCGGTCGCCATCGAGGGAAGTCCGCGCTCGGTTCCCGGCAAGAAGACCGCCGGCCCCGCGGCCCGGCCGTCGACTCTTGCTTGCCAGCTGCCGGGGGAGCTCTCGACGACCGCGATGTGGTGTCGTTCACCGGGTGCGATGCCGCGCCCAAGCTCGAAGTAGCGGCGAGAAGCACCGGGCACAGCGGATTCGACGTACAGGCGGAAGGTCGACGCGCCGTAGGAGACGAGGCCGGCCTGGAGCCATTCGTTGCTCCTATGCGGCCCCGCATGGAGGCTCCCGACCCCGACCCAGGCCGCGACGTGGCCCCCCGTGACCTGCGGCGCCCGCTCAGCTGTGATGGTTGAGCCGACCGCGTGAACCGGCGCGGAGCTCACGTAGCCCGCGTACGAGTAGCCCGGCAATTCGCATGCTGCATCGGACCGCGCCGCGCCCGGTGAGACGGGCAAAGTGAATACGAGCACTGCGACGACGCCCACGGCTACCGCGATCCAACGCGACAGAGAAACCCCCTCCTCGTTCGTGTGAGGAGAGAACGGGGTTCGCCCCGGCCCGGTTACGGACCCGCGATTGCTGCTCGTCTTGCCACGAGCGGCGTCGCCAGGCAGAGGAGCGCGAGCCCGATGTACGGGACCGCGTCCCCCGCCGTTTGGGCGAGCTTGCCGCCGAGCGCCGGGCCGAGCACGGCGCCGATCGCCCAGCAAGCGTTCATCACGCCGAACGCAAGCCCCTGCGCGACCCCGCTGCGCTCGGCCGCGCTCGAGATGATCGCCAGCGCAGGCGTGAAGAAGAGGCCGTAGGCCACTCCGGCGAAGAGGACGAGCGGGACGATCTCGATCGCTCGTCCCGCCCAGGCGAGGGCGAGCGAGACGAGCACGGATCCGACGAGGCCTGCCTGGACGGGGAGGAGGACGCCGCGCCGGTCGGCGAACCGCCCGACGAGTGGATTCACGACGGTCTCCAGGGCGGTCATGGCCAGGAAGACCGAGCCGATCGCAACCGGGCCCCAGCCGAAGTGGCCAAGTCGGAGTGGGACGAGCACGACGAGCACGCTGAAGAGGACCGCGGGCAGGAAGATCAGCCAGAAGCCCGCGAAGAGCCCCTGCTCGGTCACGGCGCGGCGCACGTCGGCGAAGGATTGGCGCTCGGCGGGAGCGCCCGGGGTCGTGAGCGCCCAACAGAAGAGGCCGGCACCGAGGACTGCCACACCCGAGAAGGCGGGTCTCGAGCCGACCACGCCGGCGAGCGCTCCGATCACGGGGCCGAGCAGCGAGCCGAAGACGGCAGCGCCCATAGCTCCGCCGAGCAACTCACCTCGCCGTCCCTTCGGTGCCGCCGCGACGAGCCAGGCGAGGGCGCCAGACCACGAGAACGCGCTTCCGATCCCCTGGACGAAGCGGGAGAGCCCTAGCGTCCAGGCATCCCCGGCAAACGCGAAGGCGAGGGAGGAGACGGCCATCAATCCGATCCCGGCGAGCACCGCCGCCTTCGGCCCCCAGTGCGTGGCGGCGAAGCCGGCGGGGAAGGCGGAGACGAGCGCTCCCGCCGCATAGGTGGCGACGAGGACTCCGGCGTCGCTCTTGGACAGGCCGTACCTGTGGGCGTAGTGGTCGAGGAGGGGGGTCAGCGCCGCGAAGAACATCGTGTCCACGGCGACGATCGAGTTGACGAGCCACAACAGGCGGCGCACGAATCGAACCTACCAATGCCTGGGAGCCGGGAATCTCGTGCGCTTCATCACTAACCTCGCGGCGAGGTTTTCGTCTTACGCCCCTAGAAAAGGCTCAAACCGACTCAAGGGTGGGGTTTTCGCGCCGCAGAGCGGGCCACGCCCTCCGTCGAGCTCAGCTCAGTCACGTCCGAGGGAGGTCTCGTTTTGCACGCAACAATCCGTTGTCTTCTGCTGTTAGCGCTCGTCGCGGCCGCGGCGGCCGTCTTCGCCGGCACGTCCCGGACGGCGGCGCCTCCGCGCCCCCATCTGCCCGCGGCGGCTCAGGCTCCCGATTTCACGCCGATGATCCACCGGCTCCGCCGGAATACCTGGCGTCTGCAGGTTCTAATGGGCAAGCGGCGTTCCCACGCTGCCACGGACAATCCGATCGAGCGCCTCGCCTTCTGGCGCCAGACTGCGCTTGCGGCGAACAGGCAGATCGCACGACCACCGCATCGTCGCGCCTGGCTGTGCATCCATCGCTACGAGGGCCGGTGGGTGGACGACGGCGATCCGTACTGGGGTGGGCTGCAGATGGACCGTGGCTTCATGTGGCACTACGCGCCGCGCTTCCTGCTGCGCCGCGGTCTCGCCGACCGCTGGACGCCGGTCGAGCAGATGTGGGTCGCCGAACGCGCATTCCGGCACGGGAGAGGCTTCTATCCGTGGCCGAACACGGCGCGGATGTGTGGGCTGATCTAACCTCAGGCGATGAGGGTTAAGGCAGCGGCGCTGACGGGAACAACAATCCGATGAGCAAAGACCAGATCAGAGAGTTGATCGACCAGGGTGAGGAGCATGGCTGCGTCGACCTCTCACGCTTCAGCGAGCTCGTCCAGGAAGCGGAGCTCGCCGACGAAGAGCTCTCGGCGCTGTACGAGGAGCTCGACGAGCGCGGGATCGAGCTGCACGACGACTGCGGACGCGAGCACAAGGAGAGCACCTACGTCAACGGCGATCTTGCCGCTGCGACCACCGACGCCCTCCAGCTCTTCCTGAACGAAGCCGCCCGCTACCCGCTCTTGACCGCCGCTGAGGAGGTCGAGCTGGCCAAGCGCGTCGAGCGCGGCGACGAGGAAGCGAAGGAGCGGATGATCAATTCCAACCTGCGCCTCGTCGTCTCGATCGCGAAGCGCTACCAGGGGCACGGCCTGTCGCTCCTCGACCTGATCCAGGAAGGGATCATCGGGCTCATCCGCGCGGTGGAGAAGTTCGACTGGCGGCGAGGGTTCAAGTTCTCGACCTACGCGACCTGGTGGATCCGCCAGGCCGTCCAGCGCGGCGTCGCGAACAAGTCGCGGACGATCCGGATTCCGGTGCACATCGTCGAGCGGGAGCAGAAGATCGCCCGCGCGGAGCGCGAGCTCGCCCCGGCTCTCGGACGGCAGCCGACCGAAGAAGAGGTGGCAAAGAAGGCGAAGCTCCCCATGAAGCAGGTGCTCGAGGTGCGAAAGGCCGCCCGAGCGGTCACGAGCCTCGACAAGCCGATCGGCTCCGACAACGAGGGCACCCTCGGCGAGCTCGTCGCCGGCGAAGAGTCTCAGCCCGAGGAGGAAGTTCACGTCAGCCTTCAGCAGCAGGTGTTGCGAGACGCGGTGGCAGAGCTCCCCGAGCGAGAGCGCGAGGTCGTGAAGCTCCGCTACGGCCTGAACGGCGAGCGCGATCCTGCCTCCCTGGAAGCAATCGGGCGAACGCTCGGCCTCACACGTGAGCGGGTACGGCAGATCGAAGCCGCGGCCCTGGAGCAGCTCGCGGTCAAGCGAGAGATCGCCGCACTGACCGACGCGGCCTAGCGGCCGGAGCGCGACTCGCTTACGCTACGGCCAAGGAGGCTGCATGACGGCGTGCTCGGGCTGTGGCGCGGAGGTCGATCGGAGGTATCGCTTCTGCCCCTGGTGCTCGGAACCGCAGCGCCGCAAGCTCGTCGAGTTCTTCCGCCCGCACGAGCGCGACCGGGGGAAGGCGTTACGCGTCTCGCAGTACCTCGTCGACGATCCGCACGTCCGTTTCAGCGTCTGGGACGAGACCGGCACGGCCCAGGCCGCGATCTCGCTGGACGAGGAGGAGGCGCAACGACTCGCGCAGTTCCTCGGGCGGCCGCGGGTCGAATCTCTCCCCAGCCTCGTGCGGCGGCTGTTCGCGGTTCGCTAGGAGGGATCGGCGGAACGCCGCTCGTCGCCGGGGCGAGATGGCCGTTCCGAGGCGTCAAGCCCTCTTATGTCCCGACGACCTGGACGAGCCACCGGCGGTCGCGCTCTCGGTCGAGCTCGAGGAAGAGCACGCGCTGCCAGGTGCCGAGGCAGAGCTCCCCGTCCCGCACCGGAATCGACTCGCCGGCCGTCCCGAGCAGCATCGCCATGCAGTGCGAGTGTCCGTTTCCGAAGTCCATGTCCTCCGGGCAGATGTTCTCGGTGCGCTTGTCCCAGTCGTCGTGCGCGTAGTAGGTCTCGCTGGGGACGAGCCGCTTGAGCAGGTTGGCGAAGTCGTCGAGGAAGCCGCTCTCGAACTCGTTCACGCGCACGCAGCAGGTCGTGTGCGGGGAGTAGACGCAAGCGATCCCGTCGACGACGCCGCTCGCGCGCACCGCCTCGATCACCTCTTCCGTGATGTCGCGAACCGAAAGTCCGCCGGTCGTGCGCAGGTGCCGCTCGTGCTGGAAGACCTTCACTATGCGCCTACCCTCCTCATCGTGTCGGCGGCCGCGGGAAGCGGGCGGGCCCTATTGTGAGGGTTCGCGTCGGCTACGTCACCTTTTAAACGTGGCTAACTGTTAGTAACCGTTGCCGCCAGTCGAAGTTTGGGTCGTCGAGGTGCCTGGCTTCTTGTGCTTCGACTTGGACTTGGACCCGTAACCGCCGCACCCGGCGGCGAGGAGCGCGACGATCGAGAGCAACACGATTATTCGTAGCATCGGTAGCTGACTACGCCCCGGAAGGCAATGCGGATTTTCTCAGGCGAGAGTGCCGCTACGGACTCGGATCGCGAGGCGCTTTGAACTCTTGGAGATCCTCCTCGGCCACCTCTGCGGCCTGCCCTGCGGGAGATGACAGAGAGCCTTGATCGAGCAGCTCGAGGTCGGCCTCGCCTCGGTCGGACGACCCGTATTCCTCGCGCTCGGCTCCCTCGTCGTCGCGGCTGACGCCAGAGCCGAAGAGCCTTCGCATCCAGCTGCCGAGTCCCATCGAGCTGATTCTACGCACGTGGGCTAGTCTCGCCCCAGCGGGCCCGTAGCTCAGCTGGTTAGAGCAGCGGACTCATAATCCGTTGGCCGGTGGTTCGAATCCACCCGGGCCCACTCGCGAAACGGCTGCTAGCGGAAAGTTTCCGCGCACGTTACACCGGGCGTTTCGAAGTATGTCCCGAACGTGTCCCCAAATAGATTCCGGAATCGTCCCTCTCGCGGCAGGTTGATGGACGCGACCCGGGTCCTCGTCTGAGTAGACAAAAGCGGCCCGTGCCCTCGCATGTTCGTCTGGGCCAGCTAGGCGTGCACACGCTCGCGGCTTAGCCTGCTCGGGACAACGAAGTGCTGGCCCTGCAAGTCGAATCCTGTTCGCCTGGGCTCCTACGTCTCGCGCGCCATAGACACGTCGGGAGATTGCGGGCTTTCGGCCGGGGTTCTGGCCGCAGGGCCAGTCCAGCCAGTCTACTCCCCGAAACCGCTTCCCGCGCGTTTTCGCCTCATAGTGACTCCGGAATAGACCGCCGGCCCTAGATGACTCCCCGCCGTCGTGGTCGACCGTGAAGACGATCCCTTCCTGACTGAGGTAGGGATCGACCTCCTGCTGGGGACGATTTGGACTGCGGTGGGTGACCTCGACTTCGTACCCACCGTCGTTGTCGCGAAGCAAGAGCCGCCACGTCGGCTGGTCTTCAGGCCTTCAGGCAGCGACACCTGCGAGCACGTACTCGATCGCGGCCTCGGGCTTGTCTTCGATCACCACGATGCGCTCGCGAGCCTGAACATTCGAGAATGGCGGCACGCTGCGAGTCGATCCGCTCGTGACGGCCCCAGCCGTCACGGCATATCCACCGCTCGCGAACGTCAGAGTGACTACACCGGCACGGCGCGCATGGTTCCGGCTTGCTCTTCAACGGGGCTGGTGCGAGGGCGTGCGAAGGTTGCCAGCAACATTCGCACGGCATTGCGGCCCCGGATTGGCCCCGACGGCGAGAGAGCTCCAGTCGACTTCGGAAGGACACGCCGCCCCGCCGTCAAATGAGGCTGAATGGTCACCGACGCATCCACCCGTAATCTCGCGCGCGAGCTGATGGGTCTCGCGACCGACGTGGACTCGCTGACGAAATCACTCGGCCGAACGCGGGAGGAACTTGCCCGCGAGCTCGCGCGACGGCAGCACTTCGAACAGGAAGCGGTCGACCTCGCGGCCGCGATCGCACACGCGAGACAGCGCGCTACGGTCGCCGAGCGCGACCTCGCCCGCCTCGCAGCCGAGGTTGAGGCGAAGACGCAGTCCGCCCAGGTGCGCGAACACGAGCTCCAAACTCGGCTGAACGATGCGAACGAAACGATCGAGCGGCTGCGGCGCGAAGTCGAGAGCAAGGAGCGGCAGCGCCTGGAGCTGGAGACAGACCTAAGCGACGTGATGCAGAACCTCCGTCATGCCGCTGCCGAAGCGGCGTGGCCATCGCGGGCGCACGCGGAGCCGGCGACCCACCTCAGCGACCCCGATTCGCCCACGCACGTCGGCCGGTAACCAGAGCTAAGGCTCGACAGCTCCGAGGAGCAGCCTGCACGCGGGTCACAATTGCCGACGTCGCGTGGAGAACGCCTCCAGGAGGCCGCCGGTTCGAGTCCGGCTAGCTCCACAAGAAAAGGCCAGCAAAGCGGGCCTTTTTGTACTCGGGCGTTCTGACGTCTACGTCCAAGGCCGTTCTGATTAGCCTGCCGTCTCGGCTTTTCGCAGCCCGCGTACGGCCCAGAGCGAGAAGAAGACCGCGAGCGCAAGGGCAGCACCGAACGCTGCCCCAACCTCTGTCGGCGTGCCGGCGAGGAAGCCGCGTCCGGCCTCGAGCACGCGGGTCAGCGGATTGACGACGGCGACGTCGTGGATCCAGCCCTGGAGCAGCCGCAGCGGCACGTAGACGGGCGCGAAGAAGAGGACGAGGAAGACCGGCATCTGCATCACAGGCCCGGCCTGCATCGTCCGCAGCCGCATCGCCACCCCGCAGGCCCAGAGCAGCGCAGCGAAGTTCAGGATCAGCCCGAGCGCGTACAGCCCAAGCAGGTCGACGCCGTTGCCGCCGATTGTCATGCCGACGCCGAAGGCGACCGCGGTCAGGATGGCGACGGTGACAAGCCAGCGGCCGAGCGCCGCGGCGGCATAGCCGAGCACGATCCCGCTCCGGTGCGGCGCTGCGAGCAGAAGCCGGCGCGCGAAGCCACTCTCGAAGTCGCGGGCGATCCCGAAGCCCGTAAAGACGCCGCCGAAGGCCGCCGATTGGAGCAGGACGAACACGAACTGGAAGCCCGTGTAGCCCTGCGGGAAGTGGAAGCCCGGTACGTCGCTGACGCGGGAGAGCCCGCCAGCGAAGGCGGTGAAGAAAAAGAGCGGGAAGACGATCGAGGGAATGAACAGCGACGGGTTCGTGAACACGTTGTGGAGCGTCCGCCACGCAACTGCCCGGGCGACGGCGAGTCTCTTCATCGGGCCATCCTCACCTTGAGCGCCCAGGAGGCGAGCGCGAGCGAGACGACTGTGATCGCGGCTGCGATGCCGAAGCCGAGCGCGAGCGCCTGCCCGTCCCAGCCGGTGATGATCAGGCTGCGCACGCACTCGATCAGGTACGAGACCGGATTCGCAGTCGCGAGATCGCGGAACCAGGTCGCGGAGATCAGGTCGCGCGGGATATTCATGGACGAGATGAAGAGGAAGACGAAGAAGACCGGGAAGAGGCCCTGCACGGCCTCGCCCGACCCGGTTTTCAGCGCGGCGAAGGCACCGAGCGCCCCGAAGCCGAGCGTGACGAGCAGCGCGAAGGCGAGCAGGACGAGGACGCCGAGTGCGCCCGATGCCGGCCTGACTCCGACGGCGAGCCCGACGGAGAGGTAGACGAGCGCCTGCACGAGGCCCATCGCGGCGACGCCGCCGAGCTGACCGGCGAGCACAGCGATGCCGCGCATCGGGGTCAGCGAGAGGCGGTTGAGGAAGCCCGTCTGAATGTCGCGCGCGAGATCGGTGCCGGCGTTCATCGTCGCGAAGAGTGCGCCCTGGATGAAAGGGATTGCGAGCGCGAAGGCGACGAACGAACTGGTCGGAAAGCCGGGCAGGCGCGTCTCGGCCTTCAGCCCGCCCGAGTTGACCGCGAGCAAGAGCAGCGGAAAGAGAAGCGGCGCGAATACGTTCGCGGGCTGGCGCACCGTGCGCACGACCGAGCGGCGCGCGAGCAAGAGTACCTGGTCGGCAAACGCGTTCACGCAGGTTCCATGGCCAGACCGCGACCCGCGCGCTCCTGCTCGTCCTCGTCGGCGGCGCCCTCGAGCGAGCGGCCGGTCTTGGCCAGGAAAACGTCGTCGAGCGAGGGCTGGTGCAGTTGCAGGTGCTCGACCTTCAGCTTCTCGGCATCGAGTGTGCGCACGATGTTCGCGAGATCGGCCTCGCCCGAGCGGAGCCGCACGGCGACGCCGTCCGACGAGGCGCAGGGCTCGCCGAAGCGCGCGAGGATCGCAGCCGCCCGTTCGCGCTCGTCCGGGTCGGCCGGAACCGCTTCGACGGTCGGCCGCCCGACCTGCTCCTTGAGCTCGGCCGGCGTCCCTTCGGCGACGATGCGGCCGTGATCGATGATCCCCACCCGGTCGGCGAGCGCATCCGCTTCCTCGAGGTACTGCGTGGTTAGGAACACCGTGACGTTGTCCTCGCGCGCGAGCCGGCCCACCTCCTCCCACAGGGCGGTTCGGCTCTGGACGTCGAGGCCGGTCGTCGGCTCGTCGAGAAAGAGGACACGCGGGCGGTGGACGAGCGCCAGCGCGAGATCGAGCCGGCGCTTCATTCCACCCGAGTAGCCGCGAACCTTGCGGTCTGCGGCCTCGGCCAGGCCGACGCGCCGGAGCAGCTCATCCGCACGCGGTTTCCGCTCCGCGCGCGGCAACCCGTGGAGCGATGCCTGCAGCCGCAGGTGCTCGCGCCCGGTCAGCAGCGGATCGAGCGCCGCTTCTTGGAGCGCGGCGCCGATCGCGGCGCGCACCTGCGGACCCTGGTGGAGGACGTCGTAGCCGGCGACCCGCGCCGTCCCCGCTGTCGGTGGCAGCAGCGTCGTCAGCATGTGCACGGTCGTCGACTTCCCGGCGCCGTTGGGCCCGAGGAACCCATAGATCTCGCCGGTGGCGACGGCCAGGTCGATGCCGTCGACCGCACGCGGCCCCTTCTTGAAGACTCTCACCAACCCCTCTGCTTGGATCGTGTAGCCGATCATGGAGAGGTAGCCTACCTAGATATTCTAGGTTGGCAAGTATGTACCGCTTCAAGTATTATGAGAGCCGTGGTAACTACGACGAAATCCGACCTGGCGACCGCACGCGAGGCGCAGAAACTCTTCTTCGAGATCGGGATGGAGCACAGGGTGCGCGTGGGCGCGTCCTTGACCGAGCTCGGACTGACCTTCTCACAGGCGCATGCACTGCGCCTGCTCGAGCCGGATCGTCCGCTGCCGATGAGCGCGCTCGCGGAGCGCCTGTTCTGCGATGCCTCCAACGTCACCGGGATCGCCGATCGACTCGAGTCGCGCGGTCTCGTCGAGCGGCGCAGCGCCGACGGCGATCGCCGCGTCAAAGTGCTCGCACTCACGCGCGCAGGGGTCGAGCTGCGCAAGCGCGTGCTCGCGATCATGAGCGAGCCGCCGGCAGCCATCGCCGGCCTTTCCCTGGCCGATCAGCGTGCCTTGCGCGAGATCCTCAGCCGAGCTGTCGACCTGCTACGCGCCGGCCGGGTCTGAGCTGCCACTACGCCGCTTTCGGCTCGCACCCACGCTGCTCGAGATGGGCGAGCCGCTCGCATCGGAGAGCGGCTGGAAGGTGCCGCTCGATCAGAGCGTGGCAAAGCTCCCGCTGACTGCGCCCGAGCCGAAGGCGGTTCTGCTCGAGCGATGCCTGGCTCGCGCAGAACCTCCGCAGCTGCTGCCGTTCGGCCACGAGTGCCGCAATCCGCTCCCGAAGCTCCTCGACTCCGGTCCGGTGCTCGATCAATGGCGCGTTCTCGGTCGCGGTGAGGCTCATCGCTCATAGGGTCGCTCGAAACGCCTGTCGATCGCATGTGGAAAGCGCCAAGAATCTCGCGCAACGTGCGGCTGAACTTTGCACCGAACTGCTGTGGAGGAGAATTCGGCTGTGGACACAGTGCCCCCGCGCCGCTCGGAGGTCTGGCTGGAGGGCGGCACCACCCGCACACCACCTTCTCCTGGTTCCAGGACTCCTACATTGACGGCTACCGCGGATGACCGGCGCTCGCAAGCGCTCTTTGTCAGACGATGAGGGGCCGCGGCATGACCCTCGAGGCGATCCGCTCGCAAGCTGAACGACGAGGCCCTGCCTACAGCGCAGGGCGGCCGACGCTGGCATGCGTCGACAGTCCGTGCCGTCGTCGCTGAACGGGCCGTGGCCTGACTCTCGAAGGGCTTGCTCCTTTTGCCTGGCGAGCACCGGAGCAGTAGATGCCGTGAAGCGAGGCCGACTACTGACAGGAAGAGCGGTACGGCTTCTTGCGCAGATATCGGATTCTCTCTGGCAGAATTCGACACCTGTGCACTTCCAGGAGGGGAGAGATCTATGAGGAAGCTCGTCATCATCGGCGCTCTCGCGTGCCTGGCCGTCTTCTTGGCCGTTGGCGGGGCGGGCGCGTCGACCCCAGGGGCGGACGCTCGGCTGACGAACGACTGCCATCCGGATGGGGGATGCGGCGCCGGATACGTCAGCGCCTACACGCTCGCGACCGGCATTCCATACACCGACCAAACGCTCGACGAGTGCACCGTCTCGAAGGGCCGGCAGAACGAGCCGTCGGTCGCGGTCGACCCGCGCAACACGAGCGTGCTGCTCGGCAGCTCGAACGACTACTGCGCCGTTTACAACCGCGGCACACTCGCGGGTCGACCCGGTGATCGCGTGGGACGCCCACGGGCGCGCGTTCTTCGGCTCGGAGAGCTCGGGCGACCCGGCGGGAACCGCGAAGACGTTCGGCGACGTGTTTGTCGCCCGCTTCCGGAACCCCAGCGGCCCCGACGCGGCCGACACGACGAAGGACGGCCTCGAGTACTACGGCACGACGGTCGTCGCGCAGGGCTCGTCGGCGCCGAATCTGCTCGGCGTCTTCCACGACAAGACGTCGATCGAGGCCGACCGCACGGGTGGCTCGTGCGACGGGAACGTCTACTTCTCGTGGTCGCGCTTCAACGGCAATGGGGCGAACGCGATCTACTTCTCGCGCTCGACCGACCACGGCGTGACCTTCTCGTCGCCGATGAAGCTCACGAACCCGATCCCGAGCGTCCAGTTCCCGGACATCTCGGTGACGGGGAACGGCCATGTCTATGTGACGTTCCGATCGTTCAACTCCGTTGCCGGGTCGACGGACAGCGTCTACATCGTCAAGTCGACGGACTGCGGCAAGACGTTCTCGCAGCCGCAGCAGATCACGACGTTCATCCCGTCGGACGCTCAGGACCAGAACAATCCGGAGCCCATTCCGACGCCCCAGTCGCAGCCCGACGATCCGAGCTTTTCGGACGACGCGCAGTCGAGCAGGGCGCGGGACTGCGGCGACTTCGGCGACCACTGCACGTCCGGCTACACGTTCTTCCGCCGCGACACGCAGGTTCGCTCGACCGCTGACCAGCTCGACAACACGCGGGAGTGGATCTACATGGTCTACGACGCCACAAAGCCGGGCACGGAGGTCCCGACGGGGACGACGTACGGCACCGACGGCCCGGGAGTTGGCGGCCAGGACGCGACCTTCTTCCTCCGCTACGACGGGGCGAGCGGGTCGCACACGACGCCGATCGTGATCGACAACCAGGCCGCCGGACACCAGGTGTTCCCAGACATCTCGGCGGACGGCGGCGTCTTGCACTCGATCTGGTGGGACAGTCGGCTCGACCCGTGCTACAGCGTCACGCGGCCGATAGGCAACTGCGCCGACCGGTCGACCGTGCCCTCGCTCGACGTCTTCGGCGCCACTTCGACCGACCGCGGCACGACGTGGACGGGGAAGACGCGCGTCACCGACGTGTCGACAAACCCGAACTACGAGCAGTTCGACAACCGCGCCGTGCCGTTCGCGGGCGACTACCTTTGGGTCACGTCGCTCGGGAGCTTCGCCTACACCGCGTGGACGGACTGGCGGAACACCGTGCAAGGCGCGGATCCCCGCGAGACGCCGGAGGACGCGGACGCGACGACAGCGGACGTCGTCCAGTGCCGCGTCACCCTGACGTCGACCGACAAGAAGGGCAACACGACCAAGTTCTGGAGCGGCGACCGCTGCCCGCACGCGGGCGGGATCGACCAGAACATCTACGGCGATCTCGCGCCGTAGGTCTCCGCGGCATTCGATCGTCAGGAAGGGCGGCCCGGAGGCCGCCCTTCCTCGTAAAAAGGGTGAAGCGGCCGACAGCGATATGTAACCCCCGTCAAGGTTCTTGAGTTTGTGGCGTTGGTGGAGAAGTAGGACTCGCTACAGGCTCAGGCTGCTTCGGCTGCAACTGTCGGCTGCAGACCGCCGATCACGGCGAGCAGGTCGTTGACGGCCTCCGGCACCGCTGAGTAGCAGATCGATGTGCCGTCTCGGCGCGTGCGGACGAGACCCGACTCGCGCAGAACACGCAGGTGCTCAGAGACCGTCGGTTGGCTGACGCCGAACGCCTCGCCGAGATCGCAGGCGCAGATCTCAGGCACAGCGGCGAGCCGCTGCATCATGCCGAGGCGAATCGGGTGGGCCAGTGCCTTCAGCCGGCGTACCTCCGAGCTCGAGGGCATGTTCCTCGAGGGGCCGAGCGCCCACCGTGACGGGGTGGCAGGACTGGAGATCGAGGTTGCTGAACCACCGGCGCAAGGGGTCGAGCTCGCCTAGCGCCTCGGAACGCGGGCGCAGAGTCCTACCGGCCGGCCTGAGTTGAAAGGGGGACGAGCAAGCCGGGCGGCGAACATCGCTCAGTGGCCGTTGAGTATCCCGATGCGAACGCCGAAGGATCGACCGGCTGCTCGTAAGAGGGTTGCGCCCCGGTTCAGGTGGCGATCGGCTTTCTCGGCATCCCTCACTGCGCCCTCGAGACGGCCGCTGTCATTTCTGAGCATCGCCAGCTGGCTGTCGATTCCCCTCAGCGTCCATGTGAATCCCTCGATAGCGAGCCTCCTTCCCTTTCGGCCGGCCGCCGTCGAGCCGTGCTCGTGGCGAATTCGCGCGAGGGTGCGGACGAGCTTCCCTCGGAGCGACTTCCCGTTTTGCGAGCCGCGGATCTCCGCGACACCGCGCAGAAGGGTTCTCTTGACCGCCGCATCGGAAGCCGAGCCGCTCGACCCGCAGCCGGCCAGTGGCGCGAGGAGCAAGAACCCAACGGCCGCGCCCACGGGGCACCTGCGCTTCATCCAGCTGACCGTACATCCACCTCTCACCGCGGCGCACGCAAAATCGAGAGGCCGGCGAGTGCCGGCCTCTCTCAGACGAGCAGAGCTGGGCCCTACGAAGCGGGCGGCGCAGGCTCGTGGTCGGCGATGTGGTTCGCCGGGACCTGCTCCGTCTGGGCGAGCGAGTCGTTCCGCGGAGCGCGGATGCGGACGGAGATCCGGTCGCCGACCTTCAGCTGGCTCGGCGAGATCACAGTCGGAACGCGTCCCTGCCACAGGACGAAGATCGTGTTTCGGTCGTACTTGAACGTCTGGTCGAGTGCCTGGCCGAGCATCGCGTGCAGCGCCAACCAGTTTCCACTCTGAATGTGGAGCGTCAGCTTCCCGTTCGACGCGGGCGCGTCGAGCGTGCCGACGAAGAGCCAGAGCGGCTTGTGAGCGAACCGCGGGGCCGGGCCGCGATCGGAGACGATGCGAGCTGCGGTCGACTCGATCGCGTCGAGCGACGCGGCGCGGTCGGCGCGCACCTTCACGCTCACGAAGTCGCCGGCTACGAGGTTCGACTCCGGCACGACCGACGGCACACCGTGCGACCAGCGGAGGTACTCGGTGGTCGAGTCGACGGCGAAGTGCTGGTCGTCGCTCTCGCCGAGCAGCTTGCGCAGGGCGGCGTGGTTGCCGCCCTTGACGTCGACATAGAGAGTCGACGAGCTGCCCGCGTCGGCAAGCAACCGTCCGTTGAAGACGTAGCTGATCGCGGAGTTGCGGGCGGCGAATGTGCTCGAGGCGCCGACCGTCAACACGGCCAAGCCGACGAGCGCGAGATAGAGGAAGTGCCTTCTCATCACAGCGGACTCCTTTTTGGTCGAATGCAAAGACGGAAGACGTTCTGATCGTTCCCTGGTCGCGTCAGCGGGCGGTTCAGTCGACGTAAGTCCTGCGTAAAAGCGGCGCCGCGCCTATGCTTGAGCCTCCATGAGGCGCTGTCTCGTCGGGGTTGCGGCGCTCTGCGTCAGCCTCTGCACGGCGGGCCCGGCCACGGCCGGGGCGTACGCGGAGGTCTTCGGGAGCGACGGCACGCTGCTCTCGCATCCTGGCGGCTCGTCCTACGTCTTCCCGGCCGACGGCTCGGGTGTTCGCATCGCCTCGGCGGCGGCTCGTCCCGGCTCGATCGTCCTGAAGAACGTGTCGATCCTCGGCGGACGGGTGCAGGTAGCGCGGCTCATCGTGCCGCGGCGCGGGATCGCGGGAGCCCGGATCGACGGGCTCACGATCGACGGCAAGGTCGGCCCGACGCAGCCGAACACGATCGTCCCGCTCGGGCAGTCGAGCTACCTCGTCGTGCTCCAGCAGGCGGTCACGCCGGGGACCGACGGCCGAGACCTCGGACTCGTCGGCCTGCGCGTCTACGTCGACGACTCGTCGTCGGGTATCGCGCCGGGGACGCAGCTGCTGATCGGGCTGGCGAGAGCGGCACCCGCTCGCGGCGTCAAGCGCATCGACGCGTCGTCCGCAGTGATGGGCTTCGACCATCCGTTCGTGCCACCCGTGGGGCTCTCCGGAACAGGGATCCTGGAGGCCTTGCCGACGCCCGCACTCGACGGGTCGCTTGGCTCACAAGCAGTGCTGATCGCCGAGCGCTACCTCGGCACTCCCTACGTCTGGGGCGGCGCGAGCCCTCAGGCGGGCTTCGACTGCTCGGGGCTCGTCACCTTCGTCTACGCCCAGCTCGGGATCAGCTTGATCCACTACAGCGGCGCGCAGTACCACGAAGGGACGCCGGTCTCGATCGACCAGCTCCGGCCTGGTGACCTGGTCTTCTTCCATCCCGGAGCGACGG
>WNGJ01020749.1_pt1 | contig 17929 bp, 8 predicted proteins | sample 5400611 | NCBI WGS metagenome assembly WNGJ01 (sample SAMN13153375, study PRJNA577476) | soil metagenome | isolation source: 40 cm soil or saprolite under Garry oak tree replicate 1 | place: USA:California | collected 2016-06-15 | reverse complement strand
GGACCGTGTGCTGCTCGAACAGGTCCGGCCGCATGATCATCCCGACGTTGGTCAAGGTCAGGAAGAACTCGTCATCCTCGTCGATCGCCATCAGCGGCGCCGGGATGTTGCCGTTCATCACGCCCACATCCATGATCTGGCGCGCGTCGACGTGACCGTCGATGGCCGGGGCAGACGATGCGGTGGCGTCGGGCGATGTGCTCACCTCGGCCAGGCCGGTCGTGGGGTTGGTGTACTGGAAGGCGAAGTTGGGCGGGAAAAACGGGTTGGCGATGTTGACGGCGGTCACCGAGAAGGTCCCGACGTAGCCGTTCAAGTCGGTCCCTGCTGGCCCTTGCCCGATGACGACCTGGTCTCCAACCACGAAAGGCGATTGCGCGTTCAGAACAACCGTCACCGTGTTTCCGACCTCGCTGATGTCGGCAATGTTGAACGTGTTCGCCACGTTGTAATCCAGGCCGATCGCACCGTTGTAGAAGCCGGCGATACCCGAAAGCTGAGCCAACGTAAGCGGCTGCACGAACCCGCCGGACGTCGTCGCGGGCGTGTCCACGCTGGTGGCAGGATCACCCGGCACCATGTAGTTGCTCGTCGAGACCGCGAACGGGCTGTTGAAGACGCTCGGGAATTGCGTGCCCGGCTTGCCCTGCGTGATATCCGCGATGCCCGACAGCGGCCCGAACGAGAACAGGTACGTCTGCGTGCCGTCGCCCATCGTCGCGTAGCCGTCGCCGCCCGCGATCTGCTGGCACTTGATGGCGCCGTTCACGTTCGCCGTCGGCGCCTGATAGGTCGCCGCGCTGGGCGCGCTGAGCGCCGTCGGGCCCGTGTAGGCCGGCTCCGAATTGTTGTCGTGTAGGGTCGAAGGGTGAGTGACGGTGCTGGTCGGGCACTGCACTCGGAACGACTGCGCACCCGCCGGCAGCGCAGCCAGCATCAAAACGGACGCGGCGACACCGCGCAGGTACAGCTCGGATCTGGACATGTGGCCTCCCGCCAGGACAAGTGACGACCGCAGCGTTCCCAAAGAACCTCTTCTCATAAAACCCCTCCCGCCCGAATACACCGGCCCGCCTTCCAAAGCCCTGCGGCATCGCCCGTAAGGCGGCGCCGTCGCGTTTGTAGGGGGTGCCTCAAGGCCGTCGCGTTTGTAGGGGGTGCCTCAAGATTTGCATCACGAAACCGATAACCGATGGGCGGTACACTAATTGCGATCGACTCCCGCTCCCATTCTGGTGAGCCACCGGAACCGGGGGCGGGATCACCCTACTCTTGTCGCCTTTCAATTTTCTGCGGGTTTATGGACAGGGAAGGAGTGGGCCGCGCGAGGCAGTCCGCCACCTCTATTTATAGACTTTAGAATCAGATACTTAACTGAAAACTGGAGCGGCGAGCAGGCCCCAGCTGGCCTCCCGTCGATAGGCGGACCCCCACCTTTTTCGTCGCATTGTTTATTTTCGGGGAGGAGAGGCCAAAGCCGGAACCCGGAGTTAACGGGTGTTTCACCCGCCTGCGGAGCGATTGCACAAACAAGATACGTGGTAGGTCGGCGCGTGCCTGCGGCCCGCGCCCGAATTTGCCCGGATCAGGGGCTCAGACCGGAGGTCTGCGCGTGAGGCGCGCCGCTCTCGGACTCTTGCGCCCGGTGCGAAGGCGCGGCGATCGTGGCAATTCGCCAGAACGCCTGGACGCGGGCTCCGTGCCGGGGGATTGCCTCGATGCTGCAGCGGCCGCCGCTCACCTCGACCCAGCGCTGAATCATTCCCAGTCCGCAGCCGTCGTGCCCGTTGCGCCGATTGCGCCAGCGTTCCACGTCGAATCCGACGCCGTTGTCTTCGATGCCCAGCCGCAGTTCGTCCTCGAACATCGAAAGAAAGACCCGCACCGCGCTGGCCTTCGAGTGCCTGGCCACATTGCTCAACGCCGCCTGCACGATCCGGAATATCGCCAGCTTCAGGCCCGCCGGTACATCGCTCTCCGTCACCATGATGCGCGGCGAAACGAAAACCGCACGGTTTTCCTGGCTGAAGTCGCGAAAGTACCCGGACAGCGCGGGCAGCAACCCCAGATCGTCCAGCATCCGGGGCCGCAGCTCCGAGCACAATGCCACCAGCTGGTGGGTCGCATCGCGAATGCGCGCGCTCGCATTCTGCAGCGCTTCGGACGGCTCTTCCTGCTCGCCGCGCGCCAGCCGCTGCGCCGCGTCCTCGATCAGGTACCGGGCCATCGTCATCACCGAAACGATTTCGTCGGCCAGCACCCCGGCCACGCGTGCACGGTCCGATTCCAGCATCTTCAGCAGGCCGTCCGCCAGACGTTTGAGATCGGATTCCATCCGTCCACCCGCGCCGGGGCGCAGCCCGGTCGCCGTTCGCCGTTCAGGCGCTTGGGTCAGTACCGATGCAGCGTCCAACGGCGGCCCACCTCGGACCAAGGCTCCCAACTCATCTTAATCAGAAGCTGCGGCCCCAATTCCCCGCAAATTGCGGGCTTGCCCCTCATCTTCGGTAGGACACATCCCCATATTCGAAAGCGCCGATACCTGACGTGCCAACCTCCGATGCAAGGGGGCCGCACCCGGTCAAGGAACGATCCAACCGCTTTCGGCGATGATCTTCGGTCCGTCCTGACCGGCCAGGCGAACCACGTATCCGCCTTTGGAAGCGAAGCGCTGGCCGGGCGCCAGTCCGAGGTGACTGAAGTAGCCATTGACCAGCCGCTCGCTGAGCATCGCCTCGACCCGCTCGACCAGGTAATCCCGCACGAAGTTGTCGAGCATGTGGCTGGTCGCTTCGGCCAAGATGCTGCAGGCGATGTACGTATCGGTCTGTACCCGCTCGGCGACCACCGGCACGTGCTGGATCTGGAACCAACCGAGCGGATAATTCATTCGCACGGCCCGGTTGGCGGGCAGATCCACCGGATAAGCGATCTGCGTGACCGGGCGCCACGGCGCCGGCAAGGGTGCTTTTTCGAGTCCCCCCATCAGGCCCGACGCGAACACCGCGGCCACAGCGCCCGGATCGGCCAGCAGAGCCTGCAGATCCGGCGGCCGCAGCCACAGCACGACCGCGTCGCCCGCTCCGATGTCCTTCAGCGCATCGGACACCGACTGCAGCGGCGCTCCCGCCTTTACGACCCGGTTCACCGCGGCGAGCCCGGAATGCGCCGATTGGGCCAGCGCCCGAGCCGCCTCCACTCCAATGTCATCGTCCCGGTATACCTGCACTAGGCGGCGCAGCCCGCGCAAGGCATTGGCGGGGCGAAGCTCGTGCGCGATCAGGTCGGCCTCGAGCAGCACGCCCCGCGAGAAATAGACCGGGTAGAAGTCGCTCTCCGCCGTCACGGGCAGATCGATGTTGGGCATCAGGCACGGGATCGCCTCGGTCTCGCAGAACCGGTGCACCGGCTCCCAGGTCCCGCGCCCGATGCCCGAGATCACCGCGAACACCGGTTCGGCCCGCAGCCGGTCATGCAGCTGCTGCTCCCAGGTATCCGGCGGGCCCGAGAGTTCCCACACGTGCAGATTCCACCGGCGCACCACACGGAACATGATCCGGCGTTGCGTCTGGATCGGAGGATCCTTGCCGCGATAGAAGCCGTTCTTGCTGTCGAAGTAGCGCTGAAGCACGTCCAGCATGCCCTGGCGCTCGATCGGATCCGCGTCCGGCGTCACGATCGTGGCGAATTCCAGCGTATCGCCGCTCGCGCCCGGCACGGGCCCACTGGACAGGTGACGCAGGTACCCGATCAACGCGGTCATCGTCGGCTCGTCCACCTGGTAACGCGGCATCAGAAAATCGAGGCTGCGCCCGTCCGCGCCGACGCCCTCCCGGATCGCCCTGGCCAGAGTGGCATCCGTGTAGGCCCCGTGATCGGGTCTGGCCGCCGCTTCCAGCGACGGATTCTGCTCGCGCAGCCAGGTGATCTCCTCACGATGGCGCGTGCCATTGCGGAACAGGTACTTGCCCGTGATCGGCGGCACCACGGTGCGACCTTCGAACGTGCCCAGGCCGCTGCGCCGATGGCAATTGATGCAGGCCCCGGCCGCCCCCAGGACCTTGACGCCGCCTTCACGCTTGCCCACCAGCGGCAGACCCGACGGCAGGATGCCGTTGCGATAGAGCCGATCGGCGTTGGCCTCCTCTTCGGAATTGGCGAGCGGCCGCGCCCAGGCACCGACCCCGATGCCGGACGATACGGCCAGCGCAGCGATCAGAAGCCCTCCGAAATGGGCGGCTCTCACTTCGATTCCATCGCGCGTGGCGAATCGCTGCCGGTCGGGGAGGCGTTCCTAAAGCCCGGCAGCGCGTGGTGAGGCCCCGCATCGGTCCAGGACATCGTCTGGATCTTGCGCCAGGCTTCCAGGCCGCCGCGAGCCGCCGCGTTTTTTTCGACGATCAGCGCGGCGGTCAATCCCGGCGCCGGGTCGGCCCCGCTCGCCGCCGCGGCCGCCGTGATCAGGCCGGCGAGCGCGCAGCAGGCCGCAAGTCCCCGCATCGACATGGCGCACTCCGGATCACTGCGAGGGCTCCATGGCCGCCGTTGCCTGAGCGCTGCTCCCGGTCGCGACTCCTGGTTGGGCCTGGGCGGCGGCATGGCTTCCCGGAACAACCGGCTTGCCGAACAGCTGGTCCTCGAGGCGCGGATTCAGGACGACCTTCTCGACTGTCATCTTGCGCGTTTGCGGCACACCTTCCACCTTGGCCTCGGAAACGTACGGAATCAACAGGCCGCCGACCTGACGGTAATCGCGAAGATAATTCTCCACCGCGTGCATTCTGCCGTCGAGTCTGCGCGGATTGCCTTCGATCTTGGTCTCCAGGAAGGTCGTGCCGTCGACCCAGATGTGGCGGGCGTGGCCATCCTTGCCGGTCACCTTCAGCCGGTAATTCGCCTTGCCTTCGACCGTCTCGGTGCCTTCGAGTTCAAGCCGGCTGCCCTTGGCGGCGTAGTCGATCAGGGGTCCGTCCAGATCGTCCTGGTGGGCGATTCTCTGTTTTTCGTCGTCCGAGAAAGGTTCCGGATCGTCACGCCCGAGAAACGGGCGCAGCTTCCAGCCGTTCTGGCCGTCGTACACCTGCAGCGCGGTCTTGCCCTCGAACTCGATCGCCAGGCGCTGGTGGCGCGGCCGCTTCATCTGCAACGTGAACGGCAGCCTGACATTGCGCTTGCCCCCGGCGTCCATCTGCCCCTGGAACTGGATCGCGCTCAGCGACCGCCACGCGGCCAGCCCGCCGCGCGCCTGCGCATTGCGCTGCGCGATCTGGTCCGCGGTCAACCTGGGAAGCTCAGGCGCAGGCGCCGTTGCCGCAGGCCCGGACGCGCCCACACGGGCGGCGCCTGTTTTCGCGGCGGGATCGCGTAGCGGGTTGACGGCGGCCGCGTCCCGGGCGTAACAGCACACTGCAAGGACCACCGTCAGGCCGCATCCCCATACTCGCGGCCCGGCTCCGGATTCGCAACCTGACGCAGTGCGCCGATCTTCTCCATCGTCGGCACCGTGAGCCGCGTGCCGCTTTTCTGATCGACCAGGTAGGGCATCGCGCGCTTGTCGTTCAGCACCGCTGCCTTGAAGGAGTCCAGCACACGGTACCGGAACTCCAGCGACGCGCCCGAGGAGACCGCACGCACCTGCAGCTGATCGACGCCGTAGCGAACCGCGTAGTACATCTCGCCGCGCCGGCTGCGCGGAGCCGGGTGCGGTGCCGCGACCGCCGAGGCAGCCGGCGCCGAATCCGGCACCGGCGCGGCCGCGCCGGCAAGGCTTGAGCCGACGAATCCGGCCGCGAGCAAGCCCGCGAGCCGGACCCGGTGCAGGAACGCTACCAAGGAATCGCCCCGTCCGCTCCGCCCGGCCCGGCGGAGTGGGTGTAGTCGCCCAGCGGCACGTTGTAGCCGGCCGCACCCCGGGCGGTCACCGAATTCACCGAGGACAATGGCCCGTAGTACATGTTGATCCAGTTGTTGCCTTCGTCGACGGTCGCGGTCGGGTTCAGCGTGAACGCCGCGTAGAACGGGTTGTTGTCCGGCGCACCCACGGGCACCGTCATCCCGACTCCGACCGTTCCCGGCTGGATGCAACCTGGGGCATTGGCGTTGCTGGTGCACAGCAGCGGCGCGATTTCCGGAGGCACCCGAGACCCGTTGCAGTACTGCCGGGTGAAGCTCGGGTTCACGCTCGCACCCGGATAGCCACCCGAGCTGACATTGGAGCCGCCCGTCGGGCGCAGCCTCGGGTTGCCGGGGCCGGGGCTGGTCGGCGACGTATCGCCCTGCACGCCGATGTCCCAGTAGTGCGCACCGGCCGGGCAGGCACCGGTGGTCGTCTGAGTCAGGGCCGGAGTCAGCTGGATGACCGGCAACGGCGGTGCGCCCACGGTGATGTGGAAGGCCCGGTTCTGCCAGAACAGGTCGCCGTCGATCACCGGGATCGAGAACCGGGTGCAGGCATGGGTCGGCGGCGTCGTGTCGAAGTCGCCGCAGTCCACGGTCGGGCTCGTGAACACCGCCGCGAACTGGAGCGTGTGCGCATGCGTCTCCAGGCCGGCCGGCTGATCGCTCGAGTTCGTCACCGGATTCGTGCAGCCCGGCTGGTTCGGCGGTACCGGGTTGCACCCCGGCGGCGGCACCGTGCTGTTCGGCGCGCCGAGGGTGTCGAACAGCGCGCCCGCGGTGGCGGTCGAGTCGTTGGACGCGACCGTGTTGCTGACGAATTGCACCCGCACCGAGTCCTGGATCGACACGCCGCCTCCGGCCCAGCCGGCCACGTTGTTGGCGAAGATGTTGTTGGCGACCCGGATCGAGTACCACTGGCCCGAATGGGTCGGGTTGTTCATCACGTCGGTGCCGTTGGCCATCTGGATCCGCAAGCCGCCGCCGCTGCCGCTTTCGGCGGTGTTGCCCAGGAACAGGTTGTGGTCCACCACGGTGCCCGGGCCGGCGCCGTCGGACAGCGGCGGCGGGCAGTCGATGTCGATCAGCGAGGTCTCGCACAGCGATGCGTCCGTCTGGCGGCCGTATATCACCGCACCGCCTCCCCAGGTCGTGATGGTCGGGTTGTTGCTCTGGTTGAACAGGAACGCGTTATGCGAGACCGTCCCGTTGTACATGAACCCGTAGTGGGCGAATCCGCCGCCGTCGCCCGAGCTCAGGTTGCCGCACACCCAGTTGTAGTTGAACTGGTAGTAGTCGGTACCCGAACAAAACGTGACGCCGCCGGCCGCCGCGGGCGTGGTCGAGTTCAGCTCGTCGCCGAAGGCGGCGTTCAGCGTTACGTAATTGTGGTGAACGTTGACGCTGACGTCCTCCAGCAGCGGCTGCGCTACCGTCACCGCGGCCGCGCCCGTGCCGGTGGTGATCGTGGTCGGGTCGGGATTTTCCGCCTGGCCAACCGTGATGCCGCCCGACAGCGTGCCGCCGTTGTTCATCACCCGATTATTGGCGACCTGCATGAAGTGGTTCCAGCCGTGCAGGAAGATACCGCCACCGCCCTGCGAACTGTTCTTGAAGGTGATGGCGTCGATCGCCGACGGATTGCACAGGAAATTGCCCACATACTTGCAGTCGGTCGTGTTGTTCACCGGAACGCAGTTTGCGGCATTCAACGCACTGCAGTTCGCGCTGTTCGGGTTCTCCAATCCCTTCCCGACCACGGTGATGCCGGCGCCTTCGTACGCGCCCATCAGCGTCGGCTCCAGCAGCATCTCCGCGATGTTGCCGTTCAGGTTGGCGTCCCAGCCGATCAGCGGCTCCAGCGGCAGCGGATCGGCCACGCCCTGTTGCGCTGCCGGGCAGGTGTACGTTCCGGTCGGATCGTACGGCTGAGGCGGCGTCGGCGGCGTAGCCGTCGGATCGCCGGCGATCAGCGCGCCGTCCAGGGAAATGCCGAACAGGCAATCGACCTTGCGGCGCCAGACATCGATCTTGCCGGCCGGGTGCGCGTTGCCGTCGACGATCACGGACGACGCCGCCACCCCCTGCAGCCTGACGGGCTTCCACATCAGCAGCAACTCGGGATAGGTTCCGGGGCCGACGATGATCAGGTCGCCCGGCGCCGCGTTGTCGAGCGCGGTCTGCAGCGCATCGCCCGTCGCGTTTTCGCCGTTGACGCGGGTCGGCGCCTTGCCGCCGACGGTCACCGTGACCGCGTCGACCGACTCTCGGCCCAGGTAGTTGGGCGCCGCACTGCCCGGCTTCCGGATCACCAGCTCGCCGCAGGCGCCGTACGCCGCGGCCGCCTGCGCCGCCGTCATCGACGCCGCATAGCTGCGCGCGCACGGCGGCAGGCCGCTCGGGACCGAGGCCACGATCGTCGTGTCGTTCCAGCTCGAAATCGTGGCCGTCAGGCCGCCGATCGTGACGGTGCCGCGCGCGGTGCCGAAGCCGTAATGGCGCGTAATGAACTTCTGGTTGTACGGCACCGTGTTGGCGGCCGGCCCCGAGTAGGCATGGTTCAGCACGATCTTGTCGCCCACCGCGGTGATCGTGATCGACCCTCCCGCCGCGCTCACCCACGGACCGACCCCGGTGCCGTTGACGCTCGCGATCATCGGCGTGCCGTCCGGGTAATCGCAATCCGGCGGGTTGTAGCCTTCCGCGAACGCGGAGACCGGCACCACCGGAGTATCCAGGTAGGTCGTGTCCGACGGCATGAACGGCCACTCGTAGCAGAACGTGCTGTAGGCCGGGTTGAACCACGGGTCGGAGATCATCGTCGGAGGCGTCGTCTGCGCGGCCACGCACCCCAGCGGGAAAGCCGGCGTGGTCGCGGTGGCCGCCGTGGTGCACACCGGCGCCACGATCGGGCCCGGGTCGTTCATGCAGGTGAGCAGCATGCCCGGCGAGTACCCGGTCGGGTTCGGCGGATTGACCTCCCAGGTCGAGAACGTCAGCCCGTTGTAACTGCCCCATTGGTCGGACATCGTGCGGCTGACCTCGACCCCGTTGAAGTCCTTGATCGACACCGGCAGGTTGGGCACCGCGAACTTCTCGCCGAAAGCGGGCGAGGCCGGGTCGAACTCGGACGAGAAGTCGTCCAGGATGAACCCGGTGTAATGCGTCGCGGCCGGCGTCTTGGTCCAGATGAAGAAGTCGGTCTGCGCTTGCATCTGGTCGTCCAGGACCACCTCCCTGCGGTCGCACAGCCGGCGCAGGGCTCCGGCGAACGGGGCCACTTCCCCCGACTCCGGCGAGATGCTCATGTAGTCGGGCACGGTGCGCAGTGCTCCGGCGCAGGGCGACGCCATCACGATGTTGCCCCCCGGCCCGAAGCCCCCGAGGCCGGTGCGACCCATGTTGGTGGTCGGATTGGCGTTGTTCCCGGTCGGCGTGCCGTTCGCGTTGTACGGGTTGCTGCCGCCGGTGGACGGCCCGGTATACGATGCATTCGCATAGGTCGGACCGAACCAGCTGTAGGTCGCGTTGACGGTCGCCTGGTCGGGCACGATGAAGATGTCGGCCAGGCCGCCGAACTGTGATGTGACCGGAGCGATGTAGTTGTCGCCGATCAGGATGTTCTTGTCCTCTTCCTTCACGACTTCGTAGCCGCGCGGAGGAACCACCTCGACCAGGTACTTGCCGGTCGGCAGCACGGCCGGCACTGCGCCGGTCTGGAACACTCCGTTGATCGTCGCGTTGTAGGCCGGGTTGGCGCGCGTTGCGCACGTGATCGTCTGCCCGGTCAGCGGCCCCGACGTCACGGTGAACGTCGCCCCTGGCGTCGCCCGGCACGTCAGGCTGGGGAATTCCCACATGCCGTCGTACGGCGCGGGCTGCACCTGGTTGAACGCGTGCATGCCGTCATAGCACTTGTACTGGCTGTTGCTCGGCAGCGTGTTCGCCGCCGCCGTCGTGCCCGGATTCAGGTAGTTCAGCGTCCCGGCCAGCGTGTAAGTGAAGAACGGATCCAGCGGATTCTGGCCCGGGCAGTTCATATTCGGCACGCCCGCGGCGCGGAAGCCCTGCGCGTAGCCATCCCAGCTGCTGGATGTGGTCGTGTCGATCAGCTTCAGCGCCACGGTGCCGTCCGGCGCCAGGTTCTCCTGGTACAGGTTCACCGTGACGTTCGGAACCAGCGGCTCCCACAGGTTCTGGAACAGCTGTTGCGGATCATCGAACGGCCGCGTGGACGAATAGACCACGTGCCCGCGGATGCCGCCGTTCTCGCCGGGGACGTACGGCATCTTGCCCCAGTCGAGGATCTGGAACTGGCTGACGAAGCCTTGCACGCCCTCCGAGTGGACCGTGCCCGGATCGATCCGGCCGGTCGAACCGCCGGGGCCGCCGACCGGTGGCGGACCCGCGACGCCTGCGCGCTCGGAGCAGTCGCCGTTGGAGCAGTAATACGACCCGGGGAACCTGAGCGCAGCGGGCAGCGGGAAGCTTTCGGTGCAGGCCGCCGTCGGCGTGGCCTTGGTGCAGGTCGCCAGCAGCCCCTGGTATGCCCCGGTGCGGCCGTTGCCCATCGGCCCGGGCCCGTCGATCTGTCCGCCCGCGTCGTTGGCGACGTGCACGCCCGTAGCGCGGAAGCGCGTCGTATCGGATTCGACCACGTACCAGTTGAACAGCGGGAACGTCTCGTCGAAGTTCGCGCTGCCATTGGCGTCGGAGAACAACGAGTTGCTGAACTTGCCGTTGCGGAACCGCACCCGGCTCGGAACCTGCCCGATCGGCGGTTCGCCGGCATCGCGGATGCCGTTGCCGTTTACGTCCAGGTAGGTGTTGGTCCAGATATGCTGCTGCCAGGTGAATTGCGGGTAGTCGATGTTCAGCGTCCGCCCCCCGGTGACGTTTACCGGTTTCGACGACCCGTCGACCAGCAGGTCGACCCACTGGTCGAACACCACCAGCGACCCTGTCGTACAGCGTCTCGTTGGGCGGACGCGACATGTGCAGGTTCGACACGTTCACGTTGACCGTGTTGCCGCAATGGCCGGCGCCGAGACTGGAACACAGACCCGGCTTGCGTCCGTTGATGATCGCCGGGTTGGCCATCCCCATGAACACGTGCCAGCCGCCCGGTCCGAACTCCTGGAAGTAGGCTGGCTCGCCGGACCGCACGAACGAATCCAGCAAGTGGGTACCGTCCAGCGTGTTGGTCTGCAGCCATTCCTCGCCGGCGGCCGTGCGCGCCGCGCTCGGATGCACGGTGACTCCGAACCGCCCCGCCATCAGGTTCCTGACGATCGCCTGGCCGACCAGCGGCGAGGGCGTCTTGCCGTCCGACTCGAACTGCGGGCAGACGATGATCACGCCCACGGCAACCTGATTGTTCTGGTCGGTCGGCGCGATCGGGCACGCGTTCAGGCCCGTCAGCGGGTCGACCGTGCCATTCAACGAATTGGTCAACGGCAAGTTGAACATGTCGTAGGTCATCTGTCCGGTCGGATCGCCGGTCGAGCCGGCGTCGTCCCACAGAACGACCTGGAAGCCGCCCAAGCCGGGCTCGACCGCTCCGTTGCCGTCGTGCTCGCCATTGATCGGGAAGTCATCCTCGAACACGAAGATGGTCAACGTGGCCGTCTTCATCGGGTTCGCCTGGGCGTTCACGGTGACCGGCGCAAAAGTGCACGTCCCGGTGGCGGTACAGGTCGGCGCCGCAATCGGCGCGCCGGCCGTCGTGTGCCCGCAACTGGGCGCTGCCTGGCCCGTCGGCGTCGAGCTGCCGGCGCAGTTGGCCGCTACGGCCGGATCGGATGTGTTGCCGGTGTTGAACGAGTTCGCCGCGTCGCCGGGCAGGATCGAAAGGTAATAGCGTGCCGGCGTACCATCGGGGTTGGTGGCATTCAGCACGGCCTGGTCCGGGGTCGACGTGGGTCGATACGCGCCCGCGGCAGCCGGAACGCAGATCCCGCTGGCGTCGCATACCGCCGGTACGTGCGTTGCGGTGGCCGGGTCGTAGATGCTCTGGCCGCGCTCGCAGCTTTGCGGACCGGTGCAGCCGCTGGCCATCACCGGCATGTAGCTGGTGTGGAAGTTGGTGCCGAGCGTCGGCGGCACGCCGGTCGGGCAGGTCGCTGGCTTGGTGCCGCCCGGGCCGTTCTGCTGGCAATTCGGATCCAGGTAGAAGGTCAGATCCTGTTCGATCACCCACTTGTAGTCGGTGATCGCGGCCTTCGTGTTCGCGTCCCGGACCGTGACGCTCAGGCCGCTGGCCGCCGGGAAATTCAGCGTGACGGTGGCCGCCGATGCGCTCGACGTGCCCTGCGAGTTGACCGCGTTGTACGTGAACGTGCAGGTACGTGCCGCGGGGGTGGTCAACGCAGGCAGGGACGCGGTGAACGCGCCGTTGGCCTGCAGCGCGATCGTGCAGCCGCCGCTCGCGCCTGCAGCCGACAGTGCGGTTAGCGGATAGCCGTTCGGGTCGGTGTCGTTCAGCAGCACGCCGGGGGCGCCCACCTGCAGCAGGCTGGCGCTGTGGCTGGTGTACGTATCGGCGTTCGCCACCGGCGGGCCGCCGACCCGCGCCGCGTAGAACGTGACGGTGGCCGACACCGTCGAGTTGCCGTTACCGCAGTAACTGAACGATCCGGTCGCGCCGTTCGAGAAGCCGGCCGCCACGGCCAGCGTGAAAGTCCCGTCCGGATTCAACGTGACGGTGCCCGCAGAGCCAGCCGCAACCGTCTGCGGCCCGGTCGAACCGGTGGTCGCGACGCACGGGCTCGACGCGTTGTGAACCCCGAGGTCGTTGGCCAGCACATTGCCAGTGAACGTGGTCGCGTGGGCCGGCACGATGTAGTTGTCGGCGACCGCCGTGGCCGTTGCGAACGGGTTCAGCGCGCCGCCGGTGGTCTGGCCGGCGCCGGTTCCTGCGGCGCCGCCATTGAGCACCAGGAACGCCTCCATCCCGCTGTCGCGCTTGGTGGAGTTGGCCGAAAGGCTCAGCTCGCGGTCGAACAACGCATAGGAGGAGGCCGTGTAGGCCCCGGCGCTGGCCGGGAACACCAGGACATCGATCACCTTGCCCGCCGGCATGAACACATCGCTGACCACCTTGGGCTGCGGCGTGGTTGTCGTGGCCGCGGTCTGCGGGAACGTCACGCCGGTGGCCGCCTGCGCGTAGTGTCCCGTGGTCAACGCCACGGCGACGTCCGGCTCGAGGTTGCCGTCCTCGGCCATCTGGACCATCGACAGTCCGACTGCCGAGGGCATGTGCATCCGCAGGCCGGCATTGACCAGGCGCAGCAGCACGCCGGTGGAGGCGGTCGCCGCGGTGGTGGTGGACCCGATGTTCAATTGCGACGCGGACGGATTGGCCGGGTCGAACGCGACGCCGTCGATCAGGTGATACAGCGGCGTGTAATCGACCGCCGGCGGATAGCAGGTGTTGGCGGTCGCGGTCGGACCCATCGTCGAGCAGGCCAGCGACCACTTGGTCATTTCGGCGGCCGCGCTGACCGTGCCCGTGCAGGCGCCGGTTCCGGCCGCACAGCCGGCCGACTTCACCAGGAAGGCGTCGACCGCGCTGTTCTGGACCGGGTCGATTTCGCTCAGCATGGCGACGGCGTCGGCATCGTATTGGACGCCGGTGGTCACGCAAGTGGCGCTGGTGGCCGTGGTGCATGGGCTCGGGTACGCCGTGCCCGCCACGCCGGCGGCCGGCGCCGTGGCCACGACCAGCACGCCGTACAGCCCCATCGGACCCTGGATGGCAGGATACGTGCCCGACTCGATCAGGTACGTGCCGGGCCGCAGGTTCGTGAACGTGTAGGTCGCGGTGCCGGTCCCTGCGGCGGCCTCGGCCACGAACGATCGGGCGCGTGCGCCCTGGCTCGGCGGTTGAAAGGCCACCGGGCCGTTCACCGGGTCGACCGGCGTGGCGATCGGCCACGTGGTCGCCGTCTGTGCCGGGTGCTGCGGCCGCCCCGATTCGCGCACGGGCGCGCCGAGCCGGCCGACGTCGGCTGCTTGCGGAATCTGTCCGACGATCACCAGCGACGTCGCCACCGGCAGCGTGTTCGTCAGCGTGATCGTCAGGCCCGTCGTGGCGGGAGCCACCGCCGCCGGCACCCTGATCAGCGGCGGCTGCCAGACGGTACTGGTGCCGGTGGTCGGCACGGTCTGGGCCGCGCCGTTCGTTTGCGTGCAGGTTGCGCCCACCGCCGCCGTCGTGGTGCTGCAGACCCAGCCCCACATCGGCACGTTGGCGCCGTCGGGCATCAGCGCGGTCTGGCGGGTGGCCGTGAGACTGACGGTGTTCTGCGCCTGCGCGACCCCGGCGGTCGACAGCAGCGCGATGCCGGCCAGCAGAGCTTTCACGAAATCGTGTTGGGTTCTCATGTTCTGCTCCGTCCGCTCACAGCGTTTCGTCGATGTACCAGACCGGCGGATCGACCAGCATCATCATCAGCATCCCGCCGGGAAACACGTCGTTGGTCGTGATCTCGCGCTCGTTATGCGAGTGCCACATGAAGGCGATGCCGGACTCCTCGGGCGGGTTCTGCAGCGCGCCGCCCGGCGGCAGCGGAGTCGGTCCGCGCGAGCGGTTCACCGCGTCGGGACCCAGATAGGGGGTGCCGTTGTACCAGAGGCCGTTGGTCGCAACGAGCGGGTCGGGCAGCGTCGCCGGCCCCCCGGCGGCGACGTGGCCGACCGGGTTGGCCTCGAGCGGGTGGTTGTGGTCGGCGCACCACTCGCCGTAGTTCTTCGAGGCGGCCGCAGCGTTGGTCAATGTGCCCGACGTGTTGAACACCGGGATCACCGCGCCGCTGGCGCGCGTGTAGTAGCCGTTCGCATCGGCCACGCAGGGCGGGTTGCCGGCATTGGTCGGCGTGTGGCCGTAGATGTCCCAGTTCAGCCCCTTGCCTGACCAGTAGAAGATGCCGTCGAAGGTCTGGCCCGGGTAGGTGTCGGTCGTGAACATCATCAGACCCGCCAGCCGGGTCGAATCGGTCGGGCTCAACATCAGGTTGCCGTCGCGCGCCAGGATCCGCACGTGATTCGCGTGCTCGTGGAACGGGTGCTCCCAGCGCCCGGTCCCGATCACCCGGATCAGCACCTGGTCCAGCGGATGCATGTGCGGGTTGCCGTTGTAGGGCTGATTCGGGTAGTTCGGCGCGTAGTCGGCGTCCATGTTGTCGGGCATCGAGCGGCCGTTGATCGTGTAGTAGCGCGGGTGGTACGGCTCGGTCGGAACCAGCAGCGTGGCCGCCGGGCACGGCACGCCGGTGATCGTGTTGTTGGTCCCCGGCGGGCAGGCGGCGATGGCCTTGACCTGCGCTTCGGCCGCCGCGTGGATGGCCGGGTCGATCTCGCCGAACTGGAACAGGTATTCGCGGTCGTAACAGGTTGCCGCGTGGTCATAGGCCGCAGGCGCCAGGCGAAACTCATCGCCGCCGCCGCCCAGCCCGCCGAGCGCGACGCACCCGGCCGGTACCGCGCTCGGCAGCACGACCAGCGCGCCGTACAGGCCCATCTCGATCTGCAGGTCCGACTGCGTGCCGCTGTAGTAGGCGTGCGTCCCGGCCTTACCGGTTGTGTTCAGCGAGTAGGTGACGGACCCGTTGGGCGCGGCTTCCTGTGCCAGCAGTCCGGCCGTGCCGCCGCTGGCCGTGGTCGGAATCCCGGCGAAGATGATCGAGGTGTTACCGGCCCCGGTCGGCAGGTGGTTGGTGAGTGTCACGCTCACCGTCGCACCTTCGGTCACGATCAGCGTCGGCCCGGGCAGCTGCATCGTCGGACAGCGGCCGATGGACTGGAACACCGCCGGCGCATAGGTGAGCCCGGTTGAGGAGGCGCAGCCGTAGCCCCATGTGTAGATCTCCGCGCCGTCGGGCTGCGTGGTGTAGCCCGCGTTGGCCACCAGGCTGAACGAGCCGCCCATGATGCCCGGCGCGGCCGCCTGGACTGCTCCGGGAGCGAAAGCGAATGCCGCGAAAGCCGCGGCAGCAGACAGCAGGCGTCCGGCTGACGCCACACAGCGTTGGATGTTCGAGGCGCTCATCGTTGCTGTCTCCTAAGGCGTGACCACGACTTCGGTCATCAGGCCGCCGAAGTTCTCGGCATCGTTGGCCAGGTGGTCCAGATTCGGCGTGTACACGAAGTAGGTGCCGGTCGGCATCGGCGTCGTGCAGGTGTAGGTCGGCGCCGGCCCGCGCACCGCGCACGCATCGATGATCACGTCGAGCGACTCGCCGCCGCCCAGCGTGATCGAGTTGGTGGTGTAGTAGAGGTTGTTGCCGGCCTGGTCGCGCAGCAGCTTGGCGTTGTAGCCGACCACCTGCATCGGCATGCCGAGCGAGGCCAGCGTCTGGTACTCGGACACGTCCAGGTCCGCGATCCGCAGCGCGGCGCGCTGCGGCGTGCCGCCCGGCCCGCCGCTCAGGCTCAGCGTGATCAGCGACGACATCGGCTGCGACGGGCGCGGCATGCCGTCGGAGGACTGGGTCGTGATCGCTCCGGTGGTGATGGTGTCGGGGTAGCTGCGGCCGTTCAGCAGGAAGTACTTGTCCTTCATGTCGGAGAAGCCTTCTGGATTGAACGTCATCCCGACGAAGTGGAAGTTCGGGTCGAAGCCGTGGATCTGCAGCGGCACGTCGATGTCGTAACGCGTCGAGCCGTCGCCGTCGTTGTAGACGTACTTGTAGCCCGCGGCGTGGGTGAATCCGGTGTCCGCCGCCGGAGCGGGGGTCGAGCACAGGATGTCGGCGGTCGGCGTGCCGGTGAACCCGAAGCGCAGGTTGCTTGCGCCGCTCGAGTAGCACGCGGTGCGCAGATCACTCTGCTGTCCGGGCCCGCCGGCCGTGCCGATGGTGCCGGTGCCTGCGCTGCCGGTCAGTGCCAGGTAGGTGTCGGTGCCGGCCGGCAGGCGGTTCTGGCGCGGCCGCACGTACAGCTGCCCCACCATCCCCATCTGCAGGTGCTCGGGCGGCGTGATGTGGCAGTGCCAGAAGTAGGTTCCCGCATCCGGCGCCAGGTAGTAATAGGTGAAGCTGGCGCCGATGTTGATCGCCAGCGACGCATCCGGCACGCCGTCGTAGAACGAGGAAGCGTTCGGGTAGCCGTGAAAGTGGACCGTGTGCGTTTCGAACAGGTCCGGCCGCATGATCATCCCGACGTTGGTCAGCGTCAGGAAGAATTCGTCGTCCTCGTCGAACCCCATCAGCGGCGCCGGCAGGTTGCCGTTCATCACGCCGGTGTTCATGATCGCGGCCGCGTCGGTCTGCGCGATCAGGCTGGCCGGTCCTCTCGGCGTGACCGTCACCGTCGGCGCTGCCGTATAGCCGGAACCGCCATTGGTGACCGCGATTTCGATGATCGAGCCGTTGCCGATCACCGCGGTTGCGGTCGCCCCGGTGCCACCGCCGCCGCTGATCGTCACGCCCGGCGCCGTGCTGTACCCGGCGCCCGGATCGTTGATGATGAAACCGTGCACGGGGCAGGTTTCGCCTGGGGCCACGGTGCACGTCGTCGAATTGATCTGCCCGACCACGGCGCTGACGTTGGCCGCCCGGAACGCCGCCGGCGGCACGAAGCCCACCGCGCCGTTCGGGCTGCAGTGGCCGCTGTACGGATTGGGCTGGCCGTTCAGGTAGCTGCCGCCCTCGCAGTACGGCTGCCTGAATTCGTCCGGAAAGTCGGTCCCCGGCAGGCCGTTCCTGATCTTCTGCAGGCCGCTCAACGGGCCGAACGAGAACATGAAGGTCTGGTTGCCGTCGCCCTCGGTCATGTAGCCGTCGCCGCCGGAGATCTGCTGGCACTTCACCGCGCCGCCGTTGCTGACGTACGGCACGCCGCCGACGACCGACGTGCCGGTCCTGGTCGGGCCCGTGTACGCCGGCTCGCCGGAGGCGCTGGTCGGAGCGTTCGGGTGCAGCAGCGTGCTGGTCGGACACTGGACCATGAAGGTCTGCGCCGCCGCCGGCAGCGCGACCGTCACCAGCAGCGCCGGCAATCCGCGACTAAAAAGCAGAAGCCGTGATCTGGACAT
>WNGJ01002930.1_pt1 | contig 17930 bp, 17 predicted proteins | sample 5400611 | NCBI WGS metagenome assembly WNGJ01 (sample SAMN13153375, study PRJNA577476) | soil metagenome | isolation source: 40 cm soil or saprolite under Garry oak tree replicate 1 | place: USA:California | collected 2016-06-15 | reverse complement strand
GGACTGGGCAAGGGCTGGATTGAGGGCGACCTGGGCCATGGCCGGGCCTACCAGTTCACTACTCCTGATGGACACAAGATGGAGCTCTTGTGGGACGTAGACTACTACCAGGCGCCACCAGAGAAGCGGACCGCCCTCTTGAATCGACCCCAGAGGCGGCCAGTACATGGTATTCCGGTGCGCCGTCTCGATCACGTGAACTTTCTTGCATCAAGCGTCACGCCCAATCGAGAATTCATGGCGGAGCAGCTAGGGTTCCGATTGAGAGAGCACGTCGTGCTGGATGATGGGACAGAGTTGGCCGCCTGGATGAGCGTGAGTGCACTCGTGCATGAAGTCGCGTTCATGGGTGATCAGACAGGCTCAAGGGGACGACTTCATCATGTCTGCTACTGGTATGGCTATCCCCAGCACCTGTCAGATCTCTCGGATATCCTGACAGAAAGCGGCATCAAGATTGAGGCAGGACCTGGTAAGCACGGTATCAGCCAGGCAAACTTCCTGTATGTCATCGAGCCGGGCGGCAACAGGATCGAGCTCTTTGGCGATGCGGGCTACTTGATCTTTGATCCTGCGTGGAGGCCGGTGACCTGGCAGGCGAAAGACATGGAAAAGGGGATTATCTGGTTTGGCTCCCCGCTACCCTCTGAGTTCTTCCTTTATGGCACGCCGCATGTGAAAGTAGCGGCCGCAGCCGGAAGTTAGTGAGAAGGAACGCCGAAGCGGCGGTCACCGCCGCTTCGGCGGGTAAGGGGGAGAGAGCATGCAGGCTACGCCAGAGCTCGGAAAAAGCATTCGAGCAGGTGGAGCGCTCACCAATTATCATGAGGCAGGTCAGGGGACACCTGTGATTCTGATCCACGGGTCAGGACCGGGCGTTTCGGCGTGGGCCAACTGGAGTCGTACCATCCCTTCCCTCGCTGAACACTTCCATGTGTTCGCGTATGATCAGCTTGGCTTTGGTTATACAGAATTGCCCAGGGAGAATCACTACGGGCTGGAGCAATGGACCGAGCATCTACTCGACTTCATGCGTGCCGTGGGGGTATCGCGGGCGCACCTGGTCGGGAACTCGATGGGAGCAGCGGTAGCGCTTGCTGCTGCGATGAAGCATCCCGAAGTCGTCGATCGTCTTGTGCTGATGGGCGCGGCGGGGGTACGTTTCCCACTGAGCGAGGGCCTAGATGCAGTCTGGGGTTATACGCCCAGCATTCCCAACATGCGACGATTACTAGACGTCTTCGCCTATAACCGCGAACTCGTCACTGACGAGTTGGCCGAGCTACGTTATAAGGCGAGCATCAGACCTGGGATGCAGGAGGCATTCTCCAGCATGTTCCCCGCACCGCGCCAGCATGGAGTGGACTCCCTGGCCGCTTACGAAGATCGCCTTGGTGAAATACAGGCGCCTGCCCTCGTCGTACACGGGCGAGATGATCGCGTGATCCCGCTTTCCACCAGCGAAAAGCTGCTGCATACGCTGGAGAATGTCCAACTCCACGTCTTTGGGCGCTGTGGTCACTGGACACAGATCGAACATGCTGCGGCATTCAATCGCCTGGTGCGAGATTTCCTGATGGAATGAGCGTGGTGATGAGTAGATGAGCTTGACTAATATGCCTTGGTGCAGTTCTGATGGAGATAGTCACACTGTGGTCATTCATGCATTTCAGGTGCAACCGTTAGTTAGATACGTCGAACAAAAAGAGGGAGGAAGCAGCTGGAGCCACAAGTGTTTCGCCAGGTCATTGGTCACTTCGCCAGTGGCGTCACGATAATCACAACGCGTGAGCAAGCCACCAACTACGGCCTGACCGCAAGTGCCGTGACCTCAATTACGTTAGAGCCGCCGATGCTACTGGTCTGTTTTAACAAGAATACCGGGACCCAGGCAGCCATTAGCAGGACCCGTGTCTTTGCCGTCAACATCCTGGACGAAGGCCAGGCTGACCTTGCCTACAAGTTTGCAAAACCGCAGTCCGACAAGTTTCAAGGCGTCGAATTCTCTTATGGTATTTTTGGTGAACCGCTGTTAACTGGCGCACTAGCGCACATTGAATGCCGCGTCGCAGCCGATGTCGAGGCAGGAACCCATCGCGCTTTTCTGTCCGAGGTTGAGCACGCCAGGGCGTACGTTGGCTCACCACTGACCTATTTCCGCGGCAAGTTTGGGCGCTTTGGGCAGGCTCAGGACGAAGCGGTCTACCGGGAGATGCGCCAGCACGTGTTGAATCGCGAACTCGCCCTCGGCGAAGCGCTGGACCCATTTGAACTTGCCAGCAAGTTTGAAACGGCACAATCAAGCACCTACTATGCACTGACCAAACTTGCTACCGAGGGTCTTGTTTCTCGCGATCTCACCAAAGGGTATGTCGTCACGCCGGTTGATGTGAAAACATTACAGGAAGCCTTTGATGCACGATGCGACATCGAGGTGGGTGTTGCCGAGCGCACCGTCAGTCGTACGTCGGGCGATGATCTAGCAGAACTGCGCAGGCGCATGGAGGCGACGCTCCCGCTGATCGTGAATCATCGTTTCGTGGACTTCGAGCGCTATGTCGAGACAAACAGGGCTTTCCACGAATACATGGTCGGCCTTGCGAAGAACAATGCGTTGCTTGAAGCCTATCGCCGGCTTAGCGTGGAGGGGATTATCTGGCGTGCCATGTGGCGTATGCTGGACAGGTTCGAGCAGGCAAACGAAGAAGCGGTGTCCGATCATCAACGCCTCGTGGAAGCATACGAGAGCGGGGATAAGCAGTACGCAAAGAGTGTGATCGCCGGGCACACGGAGCGGGCGCGGCGCGTGTACCAGCGGGCGATTGAGTTGTCCGGTGGCCAGATCTAAACAGGGAGGGGAAGCAGCACGGGAGAAAGAGGATAGCACAACCAGAAGCCCTCCTCAACAGTTTCATCGAGCAAGAGTACCCTTGCTCCGACCCTCCGTCGAGAGGGCTTGTTCGTCATTCCATAGAGAAGGAGAGAGTCAAATGGAAGCGCAGCATCCTGCAGACGGGAAGGTGAAGGTCGCGATCATCGGCTCCGGCAACATCGGCAGCGACTTAATGTACAAGCTGCTCAAGCAGCCGGGGCATATGGAGTTGGTGCTGTTGACGGGTATCGATCCGACCTCTGAGGGACTCGCCCCCGCGCGCGCTGGGTATCCACACCAGCCACGAGGGGATCAAAGCCGTACTCGAGGATCCTGAGATCAAGATCGTCTTTGATGCGACCAGTGCCAAGGCCCATGTCCGCCACGCGAAGGCGTTGCGCGAGGCAGGCAGGATTGCCGTTGACCTGACCCCTGCAGCCCGTGGCCCTTATGTCGTGCCGCCCGCCAATCTGCAGGCGCACCTGGATGAAGTCAATGTTAATATGGTCACCTGTGGCGGTCAAGCGACCACTCCGCTCGTCTATGCCGTCAGTTGCGTGACGCCAGTACTGTATGCGGAGATGGTCAGTACGGTCGCTAGCCTCTCTGCCGGTCCGGGAACCCGTCAGAATATTGATGAATTTACCGAGACTACCGCCAGAGCCCTGGAAGTGGTGGGCAGGGCGCGGCAAGGCAAGGCTATCATCATCCTCAACCCGGCTGATCCTCCAATTATGATGCGCAATACCGTCTACGCCATCCCTGAAGGAGAGTTCGACGAGGCCGCAGTCACTTCCTCGGTCGAGCAGATGGAGGCTGAGGTGCAGGTCTACGTGCCGGGGTATCACCTCAAGAACCCACCGGTGTTTGATACGCGGGACACGCCCTGGGGCAAACGCCCCGTGGTGACGATGCTGCTCGAAGTCGAGGGTGCTGGCGATTACTTGCCCAGGCACGCAGGAAACCTGGACATTATGACCGCTTCCGCCCGCCGCGTCGGTGAGCTATTCGCCCAGCGTTTGCTCGGGGTACAGCAGGAGGTCGCGGTATGAAGGCACCACGCATCACGGACACGAGTTTGCGCGATGGGTCACACCCGATGCGTCATCAGTTTACCGTCGAGCAGGTCCGTGCCGTTGCCCAGGCGCTGGATGAGGCAGGGGTGCCGGTGATTGAAGTGACCCATGGAGATGGCCTGGCTGGCTCCTCGCTTCAATATGGGTTCTCGCGGACAGCAGAAATGGAACTCATCTCTGAGGCCCGTCGCGTGTGCCAGCGGGCCAAAATCGCCGTCCTCTTGCTACCCGGGATAGGGACCGTGAACGAGCTCAAGGAGGCCATGCAGCGCGGCGCTCAGGTGGTACGTATCGCTACGCAATGCACCGAAGCTGATGTCTCCGAGGAACACTTCGGGATCGCCAAGAAGCTTGGGATGGAGACGGTCGGCTTCCTGATGATGGCGCATATGCGTTCCCCTGAGGCACTGGTCGATCAGGCCAGGCTCATGGAATCCTACGGGGCCGATTGCGTCTACATCGTGGACTCCGCCGGGGCCATGCTGCCCCATGATGCCTATGCTCGCGTCAAAGCCCTCAAGGAGGCGCTATCGATCCAGGTAGGCTTTCATGCCCATAACAACCTGGGGGTGGCAATCGGGAATAGCCTCGCTGCCTTAGAAGCCGGGGCCGACCAGTTGGATGGGTGTTTGCGTGGGCTGGGAGCAGGTGCGGGCAACGCACCGACCGAACTCTTGGCAACGGTGCTGGAGAAACTGGGCCTCAACCCAGGGTTGGATGTCTATAAGCTGATGGACGCCGCCGAGTATGTGATCGCCCCGATGATGCCCTACCAGCCGATACCGAGCCGCGAGGCGATCACGATCGGCTATGCAGGAGTCTACTCCACCTTTTTGCTGCATGCACAGCGAGCAGGAGAGCGCTACGGACTCGACCCGCGCACGATCCTGACGGAATTGGGACGGCGTCAGGCGGTGGCAGGACAGGAGGATTGGATCCTGGATGTGGCACTTGAACTAGCACGAGACAGCCAGGCGCATCCTCCCATTCGTCACGAAGCGGTGGATACAACAGTTGAAGATGCTGTCGTTGAGTTCGAGCAACAGCAGTAGCGAGGAACGCTCCATACCGTAGTGCCTTAAATGACAACAAGAGGCATTATGATTTAATGTGCCACGGTGTACCCGATATCGTCGAGTACTTCCTCGATCTTCGCCAGGGAGACTTTCTGTGGATTATAGTCGATATACACCGTCTTTGTAGGGATGGTCACCTTGACGGTACTTATGCCCTCCAGTTTTCCGATTGCTCCTTCAATGGCGTGCTGGCAGTGCTCACAAGAAATGTCGGGAGCTACAAGCGTGGTTGATTCCATGAGATCTTCTCCTTTTATATCATCAGCACATCCGGCTTCGGTCCTTCTATTAAACGTTTGCCTTTTTCCCAAACCGCCTCAGCCGCAGCGAGTTGCTCACCACAGTTACTGAGGACAGCGCCATCGCCGCCGCAGCGAAGATGGGCGCATTCTCGCGTAAGAAAGGGATCAACGGCGAGAGTATTGCCGTTGGGATTAAAATGACGTTGTAAGCAAATGCCCAGAAGAGGTTTTGCTTGATGGTGCGCAGTGTTGCCCGCGAGAGCGCCAGTGCCATTGCGACACTCTTCAAGTTACCCTTGACGAGCGTGATATCCGCAGCCTCCATCGCGATATCCGTGCCTGTACCCATGGCAATACCGGCATCGGCCTGTACCAAGGCCGGAGCATCGTTAATGCCATCGCCGGCAAAGGCCACGACAAGCCCTCGCTCCTGTAACCGCTTGACCTGGCTGGCTTTGTCTTCCGGCAGAACCTCCGCCAGTACATGTTCTCTGGGGATGCCTACCTGTGCTGCGATAGCCTGCGCCGCTCGCTGATTGTCGCCGGTAATCATCCAGACACCCAGGCCCTGCGCACGTAACTGCTCGACAGCTTGTGCTGAGCCAATCTTGACCGTATCGGCCACGGCCAGCAGTCCCACTACTTCACCGTCTATGGCGACGATCATGACCGTCTTGCCCTGCGCCTCCAACGCGACCAGCCGCTCCTCTACGTTACCGTACCCGATGGAACGCTCACTCAGGAGACCACGAGTACCGGCAAGCACCTCGTGCCCCTCTACAGCGGCTTCCAGGCCACGACCGGCAATCGCCATAAAGTGCTCCGGGGTGGCGTTGAGGACCAAACCTCGCGCCCTGGCCCCCTCGACGATAGCGGCAGCCAGGGGATGTTCGGAGCCTTGTTCCGCCTCGGCAACGAGACGCAGCATGTCATCAGCCTGTGCACCGGGAAGCGCAATCACATCGATTAGTTCGGGCTTGCCTTTCGTAATAGTTCCCGTCTTGTCAAGCAGCACAGCATGTACTGCCTGGATACGCTCCAGGCTTTCGCCGCCTTTGATCAGGATACCTTGCTCCGCGCCCTTGCCCGTGCCGACCATGATGGCGGTCGGCGTGGCTAACCCCAATGCACAAGGGCAGGCCACAACCAGTACGGCAACCGCTGCTATAATCGCGATAATCCAGGGATTGCTGGTACCCATCATGCCGGCACTCAGTGCGGTTGTAGCCGTTACGTGACCAATAATCGCCCAGGCAACAAAGGTGAGCGACGCAATCACCAGTACAACTGGTACGAAAATGCTCGAAACGGTGTCAGCCAGGCGTTGGATCGGAGCCTTAGAGCCCTGTGCCTGCTCGACCATACGTATGATGTTTGCCAGCACCGTATCAGCCCCGACTCTGGTGGCGCGCATGTGCAACAGCCCTCGCTGGTTGATTGTCGCACCAATCAGAGCATCTCCTTCGACTTTTTCAATAGGAATGCCCTCTCCTGTAATCATCGACTCATCTACTGTTGAAAGTCCGGAGAGAACTACACCATCAACAGGGAGCTTCTCCCCGGGGCGCACAACCAGTTCATCACCAACCCGCACCTGTTCGATGGGAAGCTCTACTTCGTTCCCGGCACGTAGCACATGAGCGGTACGAGCTTGTAACCCGATCAATTTTCTGATCGCCTCGTTGGTCTGTCCCTTTGCGCGGGCCTCGAGGTATTTGCCCAGGAAGATCAGGGTGATGATCAAGGCTGTGGTGTCATAGAAGGTGATGGAGCCAATGACTTGCGGAAAGAACGTCGCTACAAGGCTCAAGAGATAGGCTGCAGTCGAACCAATTGAGATCAGCGTATCCATGTTCGCGCCTGCATGACGCAATGTTTTGATAGCTCCCCTGTGAAACTCCCAACCCACGATTGCCCAGACAGGTGTGGTGAGCGCCAGCAAGAGATAGTTTTCGCCAGGAAACCTGTTCATGAAAAACATGTTGAGGATGACAACAGGGAGTGTGAAGATAACACCCAGGATCAACAAGTTGCGTCTGTGGGTGATCTCTGCCTGTTTGCGCCTGCTTTGTTCATCCTCTTGTGAGACACTCATTAGAGGCGTAGCAAGCGTTTCGGAAATCGTGTTTGTTGTTGTTTCCTGTGCTGGTACCTGCAAAGATGAGACGTATGGTGTTGCTTTGTATCCAACCGCTTCCACTTTTTGCACCATCTGCTCCACGTTTGCCTGTGCCGGGTCGTAGGTAACGGTCGCCAATTCTGAGGCTAAATTGACACTTGTATCCATCACCCCTGGTACTTTTTTCAGTCCCTTCTCGATGCGCATGGCGCAGGTAGCGCAGGTCATTCCCTCCAAGGTAAGAACCGTGTGGCTCTCTACCGCTGGCTGAGCTTGAGATACTTCTACATTTTCTTCTATAGCATGCTTAATTTCAGAAGCCATCATCATTGCCTTTGTCTAGACTTGCCAGGAAAACTATACCCACACCCCCCTGGTAGGGGTATATAAAAACTATACAGTATTGGGCAGCTGTATGTCAAGTGAGGATACAACGTGGAGCTTCTCAATATGAAATCGTGATCGAACTGTTACTAGGAAAATCGTTTTTCTACGATTCTGTAGTACCAGACTTTAATCACATCGAGGACAAAGAGATACACCACGACAAGTGCCAATAGTATTTCAAATACTTATCGATGTTGAGGAAGATAGCTCGTCCATATTGAATGCCGTTGATAATTACTGCTAAGTCCTGTTTCAAAAGAATAATATCCGCACTTTCTTTCGCTACATCCGTCGCAGAATCAACCGCTATGCCTACATCAGCTAGCTTCAGTGGCGGCGCATCGTTAATTCCATCTCTCTGGTAGCCAACGACATGATCTTGCTTTTATGCTTGAAAAAAACCGAGCGTGGTGTTTACCACAAGAATGACGGCGATAATGGTACCATCAGAAATATCGTTGAGGAAAAAGCTGAAGACGCTGGCAAACGCTAATAAGTAGACCAGCGAACTTTTCAATTGCCTAGCGAGTATACGCAGGGCTGTATTCTTGCTTTTCTTGAGTACGTTAGGCCCATACATCGTACGACGTTTATCCACCTCGCTCTGACTCAATCCGTCTTCAGATGAATGAAGCTGCTCGAGCACCTTTTGTGCGGGCAGCGATGAAATTTCTTGCGCATTCACCGGCAGTACTCACAACGACCAAAGATGGTGAGGGAGTGACCTTCTATGTCAAAGTTTGTCTGGTTACTGATAGCTGTTAACTGCTCTACCGGAAGACAGACATCTATCTCTACGACGCGATGGCACTGCGTGCAGGTCAAGTGATGGTGATGATTGCCACCGCAAACCCGGTAATGGTGCGTGCCATCGGCAAACTCAATGCGATCCACCAGGCCGGTATTGACCAGTTTCTCCACCGAGCGGTAAACCGTCGCTCGTCCCAAACGAGGATCTTCCTGTCGCAGCTCTTGCCAGAGATCGTCAATCGTGAAGTCGGCTCCACTGCCAGCAAGTTCTATGAGACGTTCGGCAATGAGTCGCCGTGGACGTGTGTTACGGTAGCACACCTCGTCGAACGCTGCATAAATCTTATCTGCTAACATGCTTGCCGAATCCTTTCTGTTCTGTCGTGTACGCATTTCTTCTTTGAGTGCGTTTAACGATCCTACTTAGTTTATCACCTTAGACCCCTGTCTGGCAAAGGCTGAGGTAGGGCTACACTTCACTTTGCACCGGTGATTGCCGCTGACTGTCAGGCAGTGCGATATGTTCGCCGCAGGGATGGGGCAGATCCCGGTGCCGGCGCGGTGAACGCATACGGCCAATAGCCACAGAGACAAAGTAAGAGATAGCTGCCAGCGCTGAGATGTAGAAGCTGACAGGTAAGTTACGCCCTGTGCCAACAAACGCCAGCATCAGCCCTCCCCAGGTGAAGAGCAGGCCTAGCGCCACCGACAACGTAATCGACGTGAGTGGTCGATGTGTCATATGCATGGCGGTTGCCGCTGGCGCAATCAGCAGCGCCAGGACGAGCAGCACGCCAACCACCAGGACGGTCTCGGCAGTCGTGACCCCGAGTAACATCAGGAACACGATCGAGAGCAGGCGCACGGGAACGCCACGTGCCTGCGCCACCTCTGGATCAATCGAAGCAAAGAGCAGGGGACGAAACATAAACGCGAGCAGTAGCAGCGTCGCGAGACCACTCCCGAGGGTAATCAGCACGTCACTGCGCGTCACACTCAAAATAGAGCCAAAGAGCACCCCTACTCCTTCTGCGGCATTCGACCCAAATTGGGCGTAAATTGTCAGGAACAGGACGCCCAGCCCGAGAGCGAAGGAGAGCACCATGCCGATCTCGACGTCGCGTCCCCGGACTCGTTCGCCTAACGCGCCCATCCCCAGTGCTGCCAGCAGCGTCATGAAAAACATACCTACAAGCGAACTGACGCCAAGCACAGCCGCCCCGGTCGCACCCGCGAACCCAATATCTGCCAGGGCTTCTCCCGCAAAGGCCTGGGCGCGCATCACCACAAAGTAGCCCATCACTGCCGTCACGATGGCGACAACCGTTCCGGCTAGAAAGGCATTTTGCACAAACTCATGTTGCATTAGTTCAAGCATAGCTATTCCTCTTCTCAGTGAGATGTTTCCTGAATGCGTCCTATCGTCTCTACTGAATTGCTTTGCTCTTGTTCATTCACCTGGCTTACACGCAAGGCATCGACTTGTATCGGCCTGGCGCTTTTCCTGGCGCGGCGTCCTATCCATAGTGGAGAAAGGAGACGCACAGGAAGATACACGCCAAACGAGAGCGTTGCAATGAAAAAACTCACGGGCAAATAGACACTGTAGGCCGCTAAAAAAATGCCGAGACAGGTATAGCTCACTCCCAGCGCGATGGCGAGCAAGATTGCCCAGAGTGGACGCTGTACGATGCGGATCGCTGTCGCCGCCGGCCCAACGAGCAGGGTGAACATGAGCAGTGCACCGACCACCTGGACTGCCAGCGAGACCGTGATGGCAATTAAGACGAGAAAGACCATTGCAAGCAAGCGCACAGGCACGCCGCGCGCTTCGGCTACCTCTGGATCAAACGAACTGAACAACAATGGCCTGAATAGCACAAGTAGTAATGCTAACGTCAGGATGCTCGCGATCGCCGTGATCAGCATATTGGTACGGCTAATGCCCACAATTTGCCCAAACAGGATGCTATATACCTGTTGCGCAAATCCGGCGTAGAGCGAAAGAAACAGGATCCCCAGGCCAAGAGCCAGGGTCATAATGATACCAATGGCGGTATCGCGCTCGTTAAGCCGTTCGCCTAGAATACCGATGCCGATGGCGGCCCCGATGGTAAAAGCAAACAACCCGAACACAGGGTCGATCCCTAAGAGCACGGCACCTGCCGCCCCGGCAAAACCAATGTTCGGTAGCGCGTGCCCTGCAAAGGTCAAGCCGCGTACAATCATGAAGTAGCCTGCAACAGCAGCAACCACTGCCACGCAGATCCCCGCGAGCAGTGCATTCTGGATGAACGAGTATTGTAAGATGTCAAACATAACCGTTTTCCTGAAGACGAGCAAATAAGAAGGGGTACCACGTCCTTCTCAGGCCGACATACTGGCGAGACTACGTTTCGGCACCGACCACGAAAATCCGGCCCAGCGCCTGTACGACCTCGACGGGTGAGCCATACAACTGGGAGAGCTTGGCACTTGTGATGACCTCGTCCGGCGCCCCAATGGTGCTGTGCCCGTTGGCCATGTAGAGGACACGATCGACTACCGGAAGCAGCGGATTAATATCATGTGTGACCAGCATCACAGCCACATGCCTGGCTCGGCAGAGCTGGGCAATCAGCTCCACAATCTCTTGCTCGTGGCTGATATCCAGATTTGCCAGTGGCTCATCGAGCAAGAGCAAACGGGGATTGGTGAGCAAAGCCTGGGCGATCAATAAGCGCTGTTGCTCCCCGCCTGACAACTGCCCCACGGGGACATCAGCGAAGTCCCAGGCGTCTACCTCCAGCAGCGCCTGGTCAATGAGTGCGTTACGCTTGCGACTGGGCAGTCCTGGCCCCCATTGATTGCCGTCTAATCCGAAGCCGACGACATCGTGTGCTCGCAAAGCGAGATCGGCTTCGAGCACACGATGTTGTGGCGCATAGCCAATAGCGTTATTACCACGCCGTGGTGAATTGCCCAACACCTGCACCAGGCCTTTGCTCTGCTTGACGAGACCGAGCAACAGTTTGAGCAAGGTACTCTTCCCCGCACCATTGGGACCCAGGACGACGATGAACTCTCCCTCGCCGACCGTCATGCTGATGTCCTCTAAAACGATCCGCCGTCCAAACTGGACGCGGACATGCTCTAAGGAGATGACAGGATCTCGTGTTTCTAGCGCCAAGCGCTTGCTCCTTTCTGTTGCCATCTATTTACCTGTCGCTGTCGCCAGTGCCTGTTCTAAGGTGTTCAGTTGATTCATCATCCAGGTCTGGTAGGTCTTGCCCGGAGGCATGGTCTCTGTGACCGGCACGATCGGAATGTTGAGTTTCCTGGCCTCATTCTGCAGATTGGTGGTGATTGGCGTAATGGTCTGCTCGTTATAGATCAAGATCTTCACCTCTTTCCTGCTGATCTGATCGTTAGTTATGGTCACCGTATTAGCAGGTGGATCATTACCCTCGGCAATCGCTTTCTCAAACTCAAACGGAGTCAGCACATTAAGACCCTCAGGGGTGCTCTGGTAGAGATAGATCGTTTCCGTCAATGCGACCGGCGTGCCCTTGTACTTCGAGTTAATGCTGCTGATCTTCTGCTGGAATGGGACCAATGATTGCTTGAATGTTGCAAGGTTGCTATCAAAGGTCGAAGAGTCGGCATTGTCGAGCTTCTTCAAGTCAGTGGTGATGGCCTGGGTAATAGTCGCCATATTGTCAAAACCATACCAGACATGCGGGTTGTCGGTCAACTTGTGGTCTGCGATATTCCCGGCAACCAGCACGATACGGTTGGGATTTGGAGAAGCAGAGAGCAACTGGTCCATCCAGGTGTCATAGCCCAGTCCATTCTCGATCACAAGCTGCGCTTTACTGACTTCCTCCGCATTCTGCACGTTGGACTCATACTCGTGGGGATCAACATTGGGATCAGAGAGAATGCTCTTGACAGAAACATGGCTGCCCCCCAGCTGCTTGACGACATCGCCGTAAAAGTTCTCTGCGGCCACCACGCTAATAGTTGAGGACGAAGACCCATTGGAGTTGGAATTACCGGACGCAGTGCTACTTCCACATGCGCTCAGCAAAAATAAGACGGTGATGGACAACATAAGCAATGGATATGCTCTTCTGAGTAGTAGAGACATCTCGTTTCCCCCTTAAAAGGATGATACATTTAATAATGATACAAGGTATCGTTATCCAGGTCAAAGCATAACATGCGGAAGGGAAATTTGTCAATGATACTGTGTCTCATTACCAGCGATAGAAAATTGGACAATACTCGGCCCCTCGAGGTAAAGTAGCGACAATATATATCCTATGAAAGGGTAGCTCGTGAATGAGAACCGTCTCAGAAAGAGGCCGTTGTGTCTTTTTAACCCTGCTTGTATTCGCGCTTTTGTCTTTTTATTGTCCTCCACTTTGTCTTGTTGTGGCAATTGCGCAAGTACCGGAAAAAAGGCACATGATTTGCTAGAGATGTAAGTACTATCTCCTGCTTAGTCACTTTGACATTTATCATGTAAACCGGATATACTTATACTGCGGTTCGGTCTGAATGCTTCGCAAGCCCTATAGGTTGGCGCGGTTGAACAAACAGATTAATCATAGAATGTTTCTATGCCTATGCACAGCATCTAATTCGCGCGGCAATCTATAGATACTCGTTACACTTTCACTATACTCACACTACTGTGAGTGCCATCGCACGTCCCTGAGTGCAACGGCACAAGAGCTACCTGCTAATTTTGTGCAAGCGTAAGAAGCCTGTGAGTGGTGCTGGAATGGACGTGCCGGTTTTTTCAAGGTCGGAAATTAGAGTGGGATTTTACACTCTGCAATTGTTTCGTGTGGAGTAACAAAACGTGGATATTAACGCCATACATTTCTCACATATCCTGGAAGCCAGCGACCTGGATAATCTGAATTACTTTCTATCCCACACCGCCTTTGTCATTTCTCATAAAAGTGAACGCATCGAAACGCTCCTTGGAGTGATCTGGTACCTTCCCGTGAACAGCCCTATCCTGGTTGTGACAAACTGTCCGGAAAGTAGTAGAGAGGATCTCAGGAGGGAGCTAAGAGCTCATCTGGTTCACCATAAAGAGATTTACCTGATTCACCAGAAGGACGATAGCATTGCTCAATTATTCGAGCAGTGCGGCGTCTACCAAATTCTCGGTACGGACGGCAAGGTTGTCGATGGAAAGGGTGAGGGCATGTACATTGGTGCGCTTTGTGCCTACCAATTGGGCTACCCTCGCTGGATCATCTATTACGACGCGGATAACTTCGTTCCCAGCGCTCTGTTGGAGTACACGTTAGCCATGAGCAGGCTGTTTATGCCGGCTGCATTACAGGACCCCTATCGGGAATATAGCACCTGGGCAGCCCATGGGCGAGCAGAGCGAGAGCCATCTCCAGACCTGCATAATGTGCGCATTTGCTGGTCCTCCAAACCGGAACTGGGCAGTGAAAATTTGGACACCAAACTGCCCGGTCGTTGTACCAGGGTTGTCTCCCCGCTTTTTAGCAGCCTACTGAAAGCCTGGTTTGGAATGCGCAATTACGCTATCAGTTCATCCAATGCCGGAGAGCAAGGAATGTCGATCAAAACGGCGATAGCGTTGCGCTTCTCTTCTGGGTTTTCTATCGAGACCTTTCAGCTTCTCGACCTGCTCTTTAACGCTTTTAAACGTAAAGGGCAGCCGGGGAGTGTTGTATTGCAGGAATACCAGTCCAGAAGCCCGCACTTCCACGAGAAAAAAGGAGATGAACACATCAAGAGGATGATCGCGCAGAGTTTGGGCGGCTTTTTTCTCTTTGAAAGATATCTTCCCCGCAGCGTGAAGCGCGAGTTGAAGCAGGTCTACCATGACCTGGACCTCGAACTTATGTATCCAGCGGTATACCCGCCGCTACAAGATTTGCCGCTTGCGCAAGAGAGAGATTTTGTAGATCAATATAAACTGTCCGGGGATGTGGATAGCCAGGAAATAGTGTTTGCTGATGAGGAGGCGGTATGAGCTCATCATAATAGTATGGCCTCTTTTTCTAAAGGTGATGTCCTGTTTCGCTCACGTGGCAACCGGTACCGGCAATCATCGCACCGCAAGCGCCTGCTCGTCCACGGTCAGGAGGCCTAGACCGAGCGCCAGGATATCCTCCAAGCTCCCCCATAGTGGATCGGGAATCTTCGTGGTCCTGGACAGCTATGTACGGCTGTAATAACCAGCGAGTGTGCCGATACTCGCGCCCATTGCCCGGGTTACAATCCCTAAAGCAGGGGGCAGGTGAGCACGGCGAAAAAGTACCATCCCTCCCAATCCGCCGGATCACCAGCCTGCCGGCGAATGACGTCGGCCTTGTACGGTTGGGTGTCATATCTCCACGCTGTAGCCTGCGAAGTTAGGCGTCAGGATGGATGGTCGTTTGTTTTGATAGCCAATCAGGGTGGCATACACCTCTTCGGGTTTGGCCGTGATCACCCGTTCGCTCTGCACATACACACGATTCATACCGGTATAAACTCTCTTTCCTGCTGAACTTGTCCGTATCGAGTTGCCATTCGCCGTGCTATTCTCATCTGTATGTTCTTCCTGCCTTTTTTTATCGTAGCACCGGAAGGGAAGATGTGCTATGGAGGGGTAACCGAAGGTGTCGTAGGTACCCGGGCAAAAAAGAAACTGGTCATTTTTCTGGGTAGCAACTAGCCAAATCAACAGTATAAATTCTTGTCTCGTTATGATACGGTATAGTTGGTATTGTGTGACGCGTTAGGTGTTTGCCTATGAACGACCATCCTACGTCAAGAAAAATAAGAGAGAGGTTTTTCGTGGTTGAAACATTTCCTGGCGACAAAATGCAGCAACAGGCGTTGCCCCTGCAACCAGAAGGGGGTATCTCATCTGGTCAAACGCTTCTCGTCGTTGGCGCTGGGCCAAAGGCTATTGCCCTCGCTGCTAAGAGAGAGGTCCTTGCGAAGCGAGGGCTTCCTGTACCGGAGTTGGTGATCGTGGACTTTCAGGGTGTGGCGGCACGCTGGTTGGGGCGATTTGGTTTTACTGATGGAAGACAACTACTGGGGACGCGTCCGGAAAAGGATATTGGCTTTCCCTATGCCTCGATCTGCTGGGGTACCAAAGAGGTGAATAAAATGGTCGTCAAGGAGATGTTTCAGCTTTCCTGGCATAGCTACCTGGTGGAGGAAGGCCGCTATACGGATTGGATTGATCGTGGGCGAACACGTCCCACTCACCGGGAGTGGGCGACCTATCTCCAATGGGTTGCCGGCAGAGTGGGAATGTGTGTAACGCTCGCTGAAGTTCGCTCGATTGGCCGCAGTGAAGATCACATAAGCTGGCAACTCTCTTGCCGGTCGGTCACAGATAACAGCCCATTGACCATAGTTGGTCAGGGACTGGTCATGACTGGATCCGGGACGCCCATCGCTATTCCAGGGCAACCCGCGAGCCATCCGCGCGTAATGGATGGCGCTTCCTTCTGGCTGCATACCGGTGATTTCGTCCGGCTCCAGGCGACGTTGACTTCACCAGTTCATATCGGCGTCATCGGCACGGGTGAAACAGCGGCAGCGATTGTCACAGCCCTATTGAATGCCCTGAACGATCTGGCTGTTATCGAGGTCGTCAGCCCATCTGGCGTACTTTATCAACGGGACGAAGGCTTTGAAGAGAACCGGCTGTTCTCTGATCCCGATGCCAGGCTAGCGCGTCTTCGCGACGACCATCGACACGAGTTGACCTGGTTAAGCATGACCGAGAGGGATAGGCGTGAGTTCCTGCGCCGAACGGACCGGGGAGTCTTCTCCCTGTATGCAATGGAGGAGATCAATCGTGCGGAGAATGTGCGTTCTATAAAAGGCACTGCCATGCAGATGCATGTCGCTGATGATCGGGTCTCTGTTGATATGGAGTACGACGGCAAGATAGAACGCGATGAGTATGACTATGTAGTTGTCGCCATCGGCTTTAACGCGCTCTGGTTCTCCGACCTGTTCGATGAGGAGACGCTTGGATACGTAAGTGCTGCAACGGATTCGTTAAGCAGAACAACGATCGAGCGTACAATCGGTGAAGACCTGTCCATTCAAAACCTGGAGCCGCGCCTGCACCTGCCAATGCTTGCTGGCGTAGCCCAGGGGCCAGGATTTCCCAACCTGAGTTGCCTTGGTCTCCTCGCTGATCGCATCTTGTCTTCGTATTTATAGTGCCCGGGATGCACTCGTGCGCGAGTGCCCTCTTTTTATTTAGGAGGATACCAGCGTGAAGTATCTGCAACGATCGAGTTGATCCAAGCTGCGAACACGGCTGAGCTGGCAGCAATAGGAGTAGTGGCATCAACATCTGCAAGGGGCATAGAGCGCTTTATACGCTCCAGTAGCAGTGCTCGTTCTACCGGACTCAGCACTTGACTGAACTCCACTAACTTGTTCACTAAGGATGCGACATCCTGTGCGGTTGCATGCGTATACTCAGGTGATATATGTGTATGTGCCATGAGAAATCTCCTCCTTAATAAGGACAATTTTATCCAGACATCATTTATGGTACGCTTCAAAATTTAATCAATTGACCTTCAGCACGCGCTGATCCTGGCTGCTGACCTTCGTCATGATGCTCTCCGATTGGCAGGGTGGCGAGATATGATCGGCCAGCGCGATCACATTGAGCAGGTTCGCGCGAATACGGCTCACATCCACCTGCTCGCCACGAATGCGCAGCGTGCCCTCCATGAGCCGGTTCTCCTGGTAGAGCTCCTTAATGAGCTGCCGGTAGGTAGCCCCGGCCATGGGGATGAGATCGGTGACCCAGGTGTTCATGGCGTGCCACGCTTCCACGATGCGCGGGTTATCCAGGTTATCCCACAACGTCAGGTAGGAACCGATATAGTTCTCGACCGGCTTGAGCGCTTTGGCGCCGTAGTCGATCAACTCACCCGGCATGTTGCCGAACGCCTCAATAATCTTGTCGGGATCGAAGGAGTGGTCGTTAACCCAGCGCACAAAGCCTCCCGCCGTCTTGTCGCTGAAATCCAGCGGGGCCGTCAGCAGGATGAGGTTGGTGAGCCCGTCGTCGGGTCGCAAGGCGGCATAGATCGTCGTAAGAATAGCGCCGATGCACCAGCCCAGCAGGCTGAACTGCGCACTGCCTGAGACGGCTTTGAGTTTGCGCATAGCGCGGGGCAGGTACTCCAGGGCGTAATCAGCGAACGTGAGCCCTTTGTCCTCGGGCCCGGGTACGCCCCAGTCGAGCAGGTAGACATCGTAGCCGTGGGTGACCATGTACTCGATGAAGCTGTGGCCGGGCCGCAGATCGAGGATATAGGGTCGGTTCATCAGCGCGAAGACGAGCAACAAGGGCACCTGGTGGCGCTCTTCGGCGGGGACGACGGGTATGTAGCG
>WNGJ01002760.1_pt1 | contig 17931 bp, 20 predicted proteins | sample 5400611 | NCBI WGS metagenome assembly WNGJ01 (sample SAMN13153375, study PRJNA577476) | soil metagenome | isolation source: 40 cm soil or saprolite under Garry oak tree replicate 1 | place: USA:California | collected 2016-06-15 | reverse complement strand
CGCCTGCTTACTATCCCGGTTCCGATTACGTCGATTGGCTAGGGCTCAGCGTTTATGGGCAGCAATATAAGGACGAGCCAAATCCAGACATTCCTTCGCTGGTAGATTGGCCGTATGAGGAAATGTGCAGGCTTGATCCAAAGAAGCCGATCATGATCGCGGAATGGGCGACCGGCGAATTTCCACATTCGACAGAGGGCGGCGGCCTCGGAAAAGCTGATTGGATTAAAGAGGGACTCAAGCTGTTTCGGACGCGTTATCCGCGCATCAAAGCGGCGGTTTACTGGCACGAGCGCTGGCAAAATCCAGACCAGTCTTACAGCAATCTGCGCGTTAATTCTTCGGTCGAATCATTAAATGCATATCGGGAAGGCGTCGCGAATCCGGATTGGCTGGGCAATTTGATTTTACGGGCGCTCACGCCACGTGCGGCGAAATGACTACGTCAATCCGGCTTGAGCTTGCTGCTGATGATCTTCAGGTGCGGCGTCTTCCCAGCAATTAGTTTGCAAATGAGCTCGTAAGTTGTGCCTTTGTTGCCAGTGTATTCGAGTTCTAAAGTGTCCTTCCCTTTCCATCCGGTGGCGTTCAGATAATCGTGACTTGGTCCGCCTTGCTGGTTTGCTTTCTTCCGAACTTTCTCCAAGTCTGGATCGGGAATCGCGAGCTTCTGCCATTTGCCTTGTGCTTCCACATAGATTTCGCAAATGGTGATTGATCTTCCGTGCTCAGCGTTGAGCGCAAATGCTGTGCTATCTGGCCGCCAAACGGCGTCCACCGCGTGGTGCTGCGTCTCCGTGTCATAATCTTCCATTGGAAATACGCTTGCGATCTCGCCAGTCGCAGCATTTGAGATCTTCAGTTCGTAATGCTCTTCATCAGCAGTCGTGACGCTGATGGCATATTTGCCATTCGGCGACGTGTCGTTACCAACCTGCTCCGGTTGCGCCAGCGCAGGTGCGACTGACACTAACAACAAACAAACAGCAGCCAGCCCAAAATCCAGTAGACGATTGCCGCGCAAACAAACAGCCAGCCAGCTCATCCCGCTCTTTTGTCAGCCGCGATCTTCCGCGGCAAGAAAAATGCCCATAGAAAACGCTAGGCAATTTAGACAAAATCAAAAGTTGGCGGCGTCTTGTTTATAAAAGACCGTGAAGAGGTCATGGAGAATGTCGCCAGCCATGAAGATTGGAGAAGTTGTTTTTCTGAACTCGCGCCTGGCTTGCTTCTCTTCGCCAGGCAATGGGTCAGGTCGCGCGCTGACGCGGAAGACATTGTCCAGGAAGCATTCATCCGTTTTTGGCGGCGCAATCATGCAATCAATAATCGCGCGCTGCTTTACGCCACCGTCCGTTCGATCGCGCTGGATCTCATTCGCCGCAACGGTCGCCGGGCACGACGTGAAGCAGAAGCTGTTTCTGAATCGGAGCACGTGGTGGAACCGCAGTTTGAATTGGCGGATGAAGCACAATTTGCTCTTGCTGCAGCACTGGATCGTTTGCCGCACGATCAACGCGAGGTGCTCGTTATGAAGATTTGGAACGACCTTACTTTCGCAGAAATCGCCACCGCGCTGAATATTTCGCAAAACACGGCTGCATCGCGCTATCGCTATGCACTGGCAGCGTTGAAGAAAATATTTCAACCACAATGAACGACTTCTCCGACATAGAAAATGAATTGAAGAAACTGCGCCCCGTACACCCGTCGCATGGATTCGTGGCGCGCGTCGAGCAAGCGATGGCCGATCAGGAGATCAGCGAAGACAAAATTATTCGGCCGAATCCTTTTCGCATTAACTGGGTCGGGCTCGGCTTTGGTGTCGCGGCAGCGGCGGTTTTTCTTTTGCTCGCGCGAATCAATACCGAGCAGAGGCCAGAAAAAGGTAACAAAATCGCGCAGGCTCCTTCTGCGTCCGAAACAAGATCGACATCTTCCGGCGAATTTATTCCCTCCGCCACGACGCAGGTTGTTTACAACACGCGGGACGAAGGATTGCAGTTTGCCGATGCTTCCGCCCAACCGCTACGCCGTATTCGTTATCAAACGCACCAGACATGGCAGTGGCGCAATCCCGCCACCGGCGCGTCGCTTCGCGTCTCTTATCCGAGCGAAGAAATCGTCCTCATTCCAATTTCCGGCCAATGACAGCCCAAAGACCAACAACGAAAATATGAAAACAAAACTCACCGCAACGATCGCAACCATCGTCTTCTTCCCGATCGCGGGATTTGGGCAGCCCTCACCGCCGCCTCCGCCTGTTCCACCCTCGGGGCCACCGGATCGCCATGAGAAAATGCCGAAAGTGCCAGTGACTTTTCTCGGCGTCGAGACATCGGAAGTGCCAGGTGTGGTGAGCGAGCAATTGGGATTGCCAAAAGGATTTGGGCTCGTCGTTGACTACGTTGTTCCAGATGGCCCCGCCGCAGCCGCCGGTGTGCAGCAGAACGACATTATCAAGATGTTGAACGATCAAATTCTGATTGATCCAAACCAGCTTTCAAAACTGGTGCGCAGCTTCTCAGAAGGCACGACCGTTACGCTCACGGTATTGCGGAAAGGTCAGGAACAGAAAATTCCCGTCAAACTTACCAAAAAAGAGGTACACGAGCACGATTCCTGGCTCCCTCGGCATCGCCATGGGCGGGACTGGAATTTCAATGACTTGGGCGATCTCGGCGATCAAATGCGGGCTCTCAAGGAACGATTGGGGGATGCGCAGCATGATGTGATTCGTGATGCTGTGATGACAGCTCACCAAGCAGCAAGGCACGCGCGCGATAATGCCCGTCGCGCGATGGACGAGGTCCGCATTTTGAGCAACGATGACGGCGCGCTGAAGACCACCAAGATCGACATCGGCAAGGCCCACATTGTTTTTTCTGATGACAAAGGCGAGATGAAATTGGAGACCGTAGACGGTAAAAAACTGCTCACAGCGAACGATCCACAAGGCAAACTGCTTTTCAGCGGTCCGGTGGAGACAAAGGAGGATGTTGATAAACTGCCGCCAGAGATTCGTCAGCGGTATGAAAAATTACAGCAGAATCATTTGCCCGGAGTCACACCGCGAGTCGATGCCGATGAAGATGAATCGGCCGATGACGATGAAGAAGACGAAGCCCCGCCAATGGAGCAGGTGTAGAGGCAGCTGCTTGCTCGCGAACCGTTTCGGAGTCCTCAGCTGCAATGGAATCGAATTTTTTAACGCAGAGAGACTCCGCCGAGCTTCTTAACCTGGCCCGGCTCGCCGCTCGGCGGAGTTCTCTCTTCTGCGAAACGTTTTCATCCAGCGCAGCGAAAATGCGTCTGCGCACAAGAGATCGAAGACAGCTGGCGCTTCCCCGTGGGAAGCGCAGCGTTCGAGGTATTTGCAACGCGTTCGGGGGGTTTCTCAAGAGAGCGGCTACGGGGTGAGTTCCGCTCGGCGGAGTTTTCCTTGCCGTCATGAATCCCCGCACGCTATAAAGTGGGCGCGTAATGGTGCGAATCTTTTTGCTCATAGCGATCATTGCGATTTATTCTCCGCTCCACGCGCAAACGTCGACGTCGTCGCCAGCTCGATCACCGTCTCTTGAGCAGCGCGTCGCCGACCTTGAAGCGTATGTAAACAACTCCGCGCGCGGCGCAGATGTTGCCAACGCACAGACGGTTTCAAACATTTCTGGCCCGGGTCCTGGTTACAACGCCTGGATGATGACCTGCGCTGCGCTCGTGCTTTTTATGACCCTTCCCGGCCTGGCCCTTTTTTACGGCGGGCTTGTTCGCGCGAAGAACGTTCTTTCCGTCCTCGCGCAGTGTCTCGGCATTGCAGGTCTAGTTACGATCCTTTGGTGGGCGGCGGGCTATTCGCTGGTTTTCTCGCGGGGCTCAGGATTTCTCGGCGGACTCAAATTTGCTTTTCTCCGCGGTGTCGATGCGCACCCGAACGGCGATTACTCCTACTGGGTGTCGCAAAATGTCTTCGCCATGTATCAGCTTATGTTCGCGATCATCACGCCAGCATTGATCATTGGAGCAGTCGCTGAGCGAATGAAATTCGCCGCCGTGCTCGTCTTCGTCGCAGTCTGGATGTTCGCGGTCTATTTCCCGATCGCGCACATGGTCTGGGGAATCGATGGCTGGATGAACGGCGTCTGGAATTCCGATGCGAAGATCACCGCGATCGACTTCGCCGGTGGAACTGTCGTGCACATGTCGTCCGGCTGGTCGGCGCTCGTTCTTTGCGTAATTCTGGGCCACCGGCTTGGATTTAGAAAAGAAGTCATGGCGCCGCATAGCATGGTGCTTTGTATGGTCGGGACGGGCTTGCTCTGGGTGGGTTGGTATGGCTTTAATGCGGGAAGCGCGCTCGCGCCCGACGGCATTGCCGCGAATGCATTTATGACCACGACTCTCGCCACCGCGGTCGCATCGTTCACGTGGGCAATGCTCGAGTACGGGCTGCGCGGTAAACCGAGTGTGCTGGGATTCTGTTCCGGCGCAGTTGGCGGCTTGGTTGTCATCACGCCGGCCTGCGGATATGTCGACGCGACCGGTGCGATCGTCATCGGTATCGGCGCGGGCATTGTTCCGTTCTTTGCCTGCACGAAGTTAAAATCCTGGCTCGGCTACGACGACGCGCTCGATACGTTTGGCGTGCATGCCGTCGGCGGAACGCTAGGCGCATTTCTGACCGGAATTCTGGCCACTTCGCGAGTGAATTCGAATCTCGCGCTGTTAGCTTCTGCACCGCTTAACCCCGCCACGCAAAATGGTCTCGCCAGAATTGTTGGACATGCTCTCTGGCTGGAGCAGTTGAAGGCGATCGTAGTCACGATTGTGCTTGCGGTGGTGGGAAGCGCGATTATTGGTGCGCTCGTCAGGGGGCTGATCGGTCTGCGTATCGCGCCGGAGATCGAACGGCAAGGACTCGACATCAATCAGCACGGCGAAGAGGGCTACATCACATCGTGAAGTTAATCGTGATTACACCGACATTCGTTGGGCCTAACAGATGAATCAGGATGCCGAGCATCTCAGGTTATTGTCGATCTTTCATTACGTCGTCGCGGGCGTAGCTGGTTTTTGCTCGTTTTTTCCTCTGCTTTACACAGTACTTGGATTTGTCTTCGTCGCACTATCTCACCGTCCACCAACTAATCCGACTCAGCAGCTTCCACCGGTCGCGTTGGGATGGGCGTTCGTCGGTCTTGGAATTTTTCTTTTCCTGCTTGGCGTAGCGTTTGCCGTCGTTCTGGCCCTTGCCGGTCGATCGCTTTCCCATCGAACAGGCTATTGGTTCGCATTCGTCGTCGCCTGCATCGAATGCATCTTCATTCCCTTCGGGACGATTCTTGGAATGTTCACAGTTATCGTGCTCTCACGCGAATCGGTGAAGACGTTGTTTCCGACGGCGCACGCGCCGGGTTGAAACTCGGGTTTGGACTTTAAGGAGTAGGCGCTGGACCCGTTGTACTGTGAATCTGCCGTTGCAGTTGTTGGGAGTTGATCTGTTGGACGTTCTCGGCGCCAGCGGCCGAACTTCCACTGTCATCAACTTCGACCCAGGTGCCGCCTATGTGGCTCCCTGTGGTCGCCGGTACCCAGACCTTGTGTTTTCCGGTCTTTGCGGCTGCATTCGCTTGCGCTGCTGGCGCCGGCTTCAAATCAAAATTGAGTTGCGTCGGCTGATCCGCCTTGGTTTTCGTATTGTTGATCGAAGCCTTCACCGCGCCGTTCACGACTAACGTGACCCGGTACATGCCTGCCGCTAGACCATCTGAAACGTAGCGGCCGTTTGCATCGGTCTTGACGGTCTTGAACAGCTTACTGCCATCTTTCGACTCAATTCGCACGTCTGCACCCTTTATCACTTGCCCTTTTGCATCGTTCACGACGCCCTGAATAGCTGATGGCCCAGCCCAGGCAGTCGCAACAGAAAGAACGAGCCCCACAAAACCAAGCCGCAGCGATTTGGTAAACATAGAGGCAAAATTTCACATGCATGGACGAGGCAAGCAAGGTGAATCGGAAGAACTGCGTGTCGTCGAACGTCGAATACGCAAGGTCCAACGCACAATGTTCAAGAAAGGATTGCCGGCGGAGGGGCTCGAACCCACACGATCTTGCGATCACTGGATTTTGAGTCCAGCGCGTCTGCCAATTCCGCCACGCCGGCGAAGGGAATCTGAAGCTACAAAGTCCTCGTCGAAGCTCAAGCGCTTCCGATAAGATCGAAAGGCTGCAAACTTCGCGGCGGTCCGAAGATTTCGCGAAGGATGATTGCGTTGCGCAGACCTGTTGTTGAGCGGAGGAGCGTTGCGATGTTTGTGACATTTTCGGCGAGCTTCGCCTTTGGCCCAATGGCCATCATGGATGCTTCCACCGGCGATCTGACCGAATCTGCCGGCTTAAGTGGCGGCGGAGCTTCGTGAACCTCGAAAATCGATGCCAGCGCTGGCGTTTTCGGTGCTTGGACAATTTGCCTTTTTTTGCGAGTGAGAACGTTGCGCGCAGTCGGGATGGGCGGAGGACGCACCGGAGCCACGGGTCGCGGTGGGATATCCGTGCGCGGCACGACTGGGGGCGGTGGTCTCGACGTGGGAGGTTGCCCGAGCGCTTCCAAAAATTTGCGAATCCGTTCTGCGTCCGACTCTGTCGGCGAGTGTAGAACTGGCGGAGGCATTTCTCGCGTAGATGTTGATTCTCGCTTTGTTTGGTCCCTGCTTGCCCTGGTGACCGCTCTCGTCAGCAACTGGAACAGGAAGGCGACTGCGAGAAGCAAAAGGAAAAGCAGATTATCGAGGTGCATGTTTCGAAGGCGTTAAATCGTTAAAAAGGTTACACCGTTACATCGATTCACGATTTACACTTCACGTTCCTTCTGCGCGGGTCTTGTCTCCCCCGGCAATTGATTCGCGCATCGAAGTATCGGCCTGAACGTTCTTCATTCGCACGTAATCCATTATCCCCAGATTTCCGGAGCGAAATGCGTCCGCCATTGCTTGCGGAACGAGTGCCTCGGCCTCGACCACTTTGGCTCGCATTTCCTGCGTCTTGGCGCGCATCTCCTGCTCTACGGCCACGGCGGCTGCGCGCCGGACTTCGGCTTTTGCTTGCGCAACGCGCTTGTCTGCCTCGGCTTGCTCGGTCTGTAACTTCGCGCCGATGTTATCCCCGACATCTACGTCAGCGATGTCAATCGAGAGAATTTCAAACGCTGTATTACTGTCGAGGCCTTTCGCGAGCACGGTCTTCGAAATGCGATCGGGGTTTTCCAGCACTTCTTTATAGGAATGGGCGGAGCCAATTGCGCTCACAATGCCTTCGCCGACGCGGGCGATAATGGTTTCTTCAGTGGCGCCACCGACGAATCGATCAAGATGCGAACGCACCGTTACACGCGCCTTTACTTTTACGCCGATGCCGTCCTGAGCGACGCCGTCAATGGTCCCGCGGCCCATCGCCGGGTTCGGTGCGTCAATTACTTTTGGATTGATACTCGTACGCACCGCTTCGAGCACGGTTTTGCCAGTGCCTTTGGTGGCCAGGTCGATGGCACAGGCCCGGTTGAAATCGAGGGAAATGCCGGCCTTATCAGCGGCAATTAAGGCGAGAACCACGTGGCTGACGTCGCCACCCGCCAGGTAATGCGCTTCAAGCGGATCGCTTCGGACATCCAGACCCGCTTTCACGGCCGTGATGCGATTGTCGACAATCAAGCCGACCGGCACTTTTCGCAGGCTCATTCCAACCATTTTTCCTATACTAACGGGAGCATTTGCCACGCGAGCCCGGAGCCAGGTTGTGAAAAATTTGAAAAAGATGATCGCAAGGACAAAGGCGAATAGCGCCACTACCGCGACGCCGACATAGTACAGCGATTCCATATTTCTCCGAGGTTATCGAAAGCGAACCCGCGCGCAAAGACGTAATTGCGACTAGTCGCGGAAAGCCTGCCACTCATCGAGAAAGAGAGCCAGGTGTGAATGGAAAAGTGCTCGGGGCGGGACTTGAACCCGCATGCCTTTCGGCATACGCCCCTCAAACGTACGTGTCTGCCATTCCACCACCCGAGCGGATGAAGAGTGATTGCTGAACGGTAAATTGTTGATGGTGGGTGGCAAGCGCTTTGTCAGAGCAGCTTTGCTTCCTTTTGCTTCTCGTTGTCTTCGTAATGGAAGTCCAAACCGAGCGAAAACCAAAATTACCCACAAGCGCAAACTCGCCGTGAAATCGGCGCAGTCCACGTCTACATTTACACCGCGTGAGCCTGGATGTGAACGAGCGCGATTGGGTCAAAATGGATCTCCATATCCACACGCTCGATGATCCCAAAGACGCGGTGGATTATTCCGCGCATCAGTTGCTGGAGCGCGCACGCTCCCTTGGTTTTCGAGTCCTTGCGATCACGCTGCATGATGCCGTCTTTGATCGACCGGAAGTGTTCGCTGACGCAGCGGCTATGGGCATCTTGCTGATTCCTGCAGCAGAGGTGCGATTATGCGGTGCGGATGTTATCGTACTGAATGTGAGCGGCAAAGAAATCGCGGACCTGAAAAATTTCGACGATCTGCGACAGCTGCGGGCCCGGCGTGGGACCTCGGTCTTTACGATTGCCCCGCACCCCTTTTATGTTTTTGGCAGCTCAATAGGATCGCGCCTGTTTGCAGAAATCGATTGCTTTGACGCTATCGAGTTCTGCCATTTTCATAAGGGCCTCTTCAACCTAAACCGCCGCGCGAAAAAAGTGGCGTCGCGTTTTCGCAAACCGTTGATTGCCACTTCCGATGCGCACCGGCTGCACGCTTTCGGAAGCCATTACACCAGCATCCCGATGCCGCCTGAGCTCACGGTCGAAAATGTCTTTGCTGCTTTACGGGGCGGTCCGCTTAGTCTTACTAGTCCTCCTTGCAGTTTTGACGATCTTGTAAGCGCCTTCCATTTCGTCTTCGTAGCACATCCGTTTCGGCGATGGCGGAAGGCTTCGCCGCAGGAACGGCGTTCCCTGCAGTCGCGAACGCGGCTCGGTGCTTGATTGGCGTTTGCAAACTTCACGGAACGAGAATCGGTCCTGCCCAAAGCGGCGGCGACGCTCGCACCTTTGGTTCGACCCCCGTAGTAATTCAGTGAGGGAGCGGTGTTGCCTCCAGATCGTAGATCGCGCCCCAAGGGCCAGCAGCGACTAGCGGTGCCATCGTTTTCCATGGCTGCTTGCTCGCAGGGTAATTGGTCGTTTCTTCGCGCCCCCAAAAAATGTAGCGGATGCGCAAAGCGCGCGCAATCTCGCGCCAATTCTCAGAGCCTTGCATCAGCTTGGTGAGCAAATTGTAGGTGTTTGTGTAATCGAAACCCTGCGACCAAAGGTGACCAGGATAACCAAGCGCGACCTTCCGGCCTTGGAGCAAAACCGGGTGATTGTAAGTTGGGTAAGCGGCGAATCGAGCCTCCACTGGCAAACGCCGGACCGCATCGCCAACCGCGTCGAGTTCCGCGCAATCAGCAAGTCCCCAACCAGTTCGGTTTGCGGCCAGTCCACCTAACAGGGTAACAAATCCCGAGCCGAAAAGTGCAACGCAAACGCCTACCCGGACGGGAATGCTCCACCGAGCAATGAGCTCGGTCCATAGAATCGGCAACACGAGAAAGTAAGCCCAAATTATGAGTTTGAGATTGTCCCAGTCCCACGGCGCGGTCTGCACCAGGAACCCAAAGATAAAGATGGCAATAGCGGGCAAAAGGAAAGCGATGTCCTCTGGAGGTTTATTACCCCAGCGCCATCCAGCTTTCCATGCGCGCCAGCAGCACCAACCAATCAGCGCCAGGACCAGCGGGACCCATACACCGAAGTTCGTCAGCCAAAATTGAAAAGCTGGAGCGATGACGCCGTTCCATGTTTTTTGCAGGGCCCAGCCAAAAACCGGGCTGGACGTGCTAAAATTTACGGGGCCGATCCGAAAAAAAGGAGCGGCGAAATCCTCCGAATCCTGCACCCAGCCCGGATGCCATTGAAGCATCGACGCCGCGTGGAAGTGATCGGTGGTCAGCCAAACGAAGAAAGTCGCAGGAAGTAAGGCAGCGGCTAGCACGGCGCCGGCGTGTCTGCGTATCGGTGCGTCGCGAAAAATTTCGGGCCACATTGCCGGTTGCGAAATCAGGTGACCGATCCCGGTGCTTCCTCCGCTCCGCACAACATTAACGATGAACTTCAGTTCGCTCGGACGTTCGGAGATAAATAGAAAAATTAGGACAATCGTCAGGGCGAGAAATGTGTGGACGTGAAAGAGTGGCATTGAGGCGTAGAGGGATAGCTCGACCCAGAAAGGGAGCGGCCCGGGGTGTCGACTCTGCACGTCTTCGCGAAAGAACTTTTCGCGCCAATGCCAGAGCAGAAGCAGGCCGGCCGGGATTGCGTAAAGTAATCCGCGCTGGGTTACAAACATGGATAGCGCAATGCTTTTCCATGCAATTGTTTTGTCGCCCTGATAATCCAGAAACTTCAGCGTTTTGAAAAATTGAAAACCCGCTATGCCGCCATTAAATAAAAAGCCAGCGACACCGAAGGTTCCGGCCCATCGGAAAAACGCATAAAACGTCGCGAGTGACGCAAGCAATCCGGTCCAAACCAATCCACGAATCAGGTCGACATGAATCAAACAGAGCAGGGCGTTAAACAAATCCATCCCCACTGGATATCTTAGTTTGCTAAAAACATAGATTGGATTGTCCGGCCAAAGCGCGACGCCACTCGCAAAATTTCTGATGAACGTGATATGAAGCGCGAGATCGCCGAGGTTGTTGGGCGATTGAATTTTTAGTTGTTCGCCATCAATGTAGAGAAGCCAACAAAAAGAGCGCACAGCAAACAGCGCGAAACCCGCCGCCGTTAGCCAAAGCCACAGATGACGATAGCGCCTGGCCAGCGGTGAAGTGGCCTCGTGCGCGACACTCTCTCGCCGCTGCCGTTCAGACTTTAGACGTTTTTGTTCTACTACTGGAGAATTTACGTTCTCCTGTTGAACGACAGTGTCGAAAATTCCAAGATAGGCTGCAACAGCGAATGCTGCGCCAGATACAAGCGCGAAAATCGCGCTTCGTTCGTTCAGACCGTTCCCGGCGATTCCTAAAAGGAGGCCGCAAACAGTCGATAAATTGACAAAGACCAGGCCAGCGGAAAGCCACTTCATCGAAGCGAATGTCGCCTAGCCCGATCCTTTCCCGATGAAGTCCGGTGATCGGCCTGGGAAAAACTCTTTGAATATTTTGGCGCTCAAATAGAGCTTCGACGTGTCCTGATAGTTACGGATCGTGAGCGGCTCGGTGTAATAGGCGTTGTGCAGCTTTGATTCGACCTCTTTGATGCGATCTTGTTCCACGAGCAGAAAATCGGCATCGAGTGTTGAGGGGAGATTCCCGTGCTCGTAATAGCCGATGCGTGGGAAGTCGCCGAGAATCCACGGAAGCGGATACACGCTGCTCCGAATCATATGCCCCGCCAGCTGATAGTTGCGGGGATCTCTTTTTGCCAACCGCAGCAACGGTGTCGTTAGTTTAAAGATATCATTGTAAGTCTGAACGTAGACGTATGGCTCGGTATCCGTTGTGCAGCGGAAGTAATTTAGCCAGATCGTCGATTCGAGTGAAACGCACAAAAGAATGGCTGAGACAACATATGTGGCACGGCGATATCCTGGACGAACAAGCAGGACCGCCGCGCCAAAGATAAAAAGGAACGGCCAGACAACATTGATGATGCACCATGGTGTTTTGTATCTAACATAACTGTAAGCGATCAAGGTTCCGACTCCATAGATCGACAGATAACGCAAACTGAGGTTCTTAAACTGCCGGCAAAACAGGCAAAGAAGCAGACCGGCGCCCACAGGAATTTCGTAGCGCCCGATCAGTTTGAGCCAGTAATACCACGGTTTTTCATGACCGTGGCCGGCGTGGCCAGTCGCGAACCAAGCGTGGTACGCTCGATACAGACCCTTGACTCCGCTCCAGTTAAAAAACGTTCCAGAATAGAAGAAAACGACTACAGCGATGCCGACTCCGGTGACCATCGCAAGATCAAGATAGGTCCAGTCCTGCCTGGCCGGTTTCGCGTCGGGAAGACGGTTAAGCGCGCTGGAGATCATCAAGACGGGAATTGCCAACGCCGCGCAGGCAAGATGGATGATGTACGTTTCCTTCGTCAGGATCATGCCGGCTACACCCATGCCGGCGCACCAAAGATAATTCGCAGTCCCAAACTTCCAGAGGCCGAGCAATCCGAGAATGAACATCATCGAGAAGAGCACGAGCCATACTTCGTGGATCGAGTAGCGGCCGTAAAAAACAAACCCGGGTGAAACCGCCATGGCCAGGGCAGCCAATCGGCTCACGTTTCTGCCGATCAAGTCCTCGAATTTCAATGCAAGCCAGACGCAGCCGATGCTCACTAGGACCACCGGCAGCCGCAACGCCCAAACATTTCGGCCGAACAATGTTTCCGATAACAGCAGGACGTAAAAGTGAAGCGGGCCGTGATAATTCGTCGGATCATATCTGTAAAATCCGTTCTTCACCATTTGATCGACAAACCAGCCGTTGATGCCTTCATCGAAATGAGGTGGCTTGATGCCCAGCAGGAAAAAGCGGAGAAAAATCGCGAGCCCAAGGATTAGCCACGGCGTCCACCCCGTCTGCGCCAGGCGGCTTTTCCACGCTGCCAGTTGATCGCGCAGAATTGGAAAATCTGCTAGCGCGCCGCCGCCGACACTGCTAGTACGCGCTGCAATGCGCCTTCTCGTAACCGGTGGTTGTGGGTTCATCGGGAGCAACTTTATTCGGTATATATTGCAACATTACAAGCCGGCGTACGTGACCAACGTCGATGTGCTCACTTACGCGGGCAATCTCGCTAATCTCGATGGCGTGGTCGAGGAACATGGCCAACGCTACGAGTTTTTCAAAGCTGACATCGCCAACGCTGACCAAATGGACGCGCTCATGACCGAGCATCAATTTTACGCGGTCGTGAATTTCGCTGCCGAATCGCATGTCGACCGCAGCATCAATTCGCCTCTCAATTTCATCCACACAAATGTCGTCGGTACGAGTGTGCTGCTTGATTGCGCGCGGCGTCACGGCGCTCAGCGCTTCATCCAAATCTCCACAGACGAAGTCTATGGCTCGCTCGGCCCCTCCGGCAAATTCACGGAGGAAACGCCGCTCGATCCGAGCTCGCCATATTCGGCAAGCAAGGCCGGCGCCGACCTCCTCGCCCTCGCCTCTTACAAAACCTATGGCCAGGAAGTGCTCGTGACGCGCTGCTCGAACAATTATGGCCCGTATCAATTCCCGGAAAAACTGATTCCGCTCATGATTATCAAAGCGCTCCGTGACGAACCCCTCCCGGTTTATGGCGACGGCATGAATGTGCGCGATTGGATCCACGTGACCGATCACTGTGCCGCGATTGTCGCCGCGCTCTTCGAGGGAAAACCGGGATCGATTTATAATTTCGGAGGTGACGGCGAGATGGTGAATATCGATGTTGTAAAAATGATTCTCGATGAACTGGGCAAGCCGCACAGCTTGATTTCGTTTGTGACCGACAGGCTGGGACACGATCGCCGCTATGCAATCGATTCCTCGCTTGCACAACGTGAGTTGAACTGGAAACCGCGGCGCAATTTTAAGGATGGACTCGACGAAACCATTCAATGGTACATCGAGAACCAATTGTGGTGGCAACCGCTGCTCGAGCGCACCGGACGGTATTGACGGAACGCAGGCTTCCAGTTTATGCAGCCAGCACAGTTTTCTTCCCCTGGATAGCGCGCGCGCACACGCTCCGGGTTTGTAGCATCGGCATCTTTGCCCGTGCCACATGAACTGGAACCGCATGCTACGTTCTTCCGAAGCTTTATGAAAATCGTAATCGTAGGCGCGGGAGGCCGTCTCGGCTCGGCGCTCGTGCGCGAATATCGAGAAAGATTCGATGTCACTGGTGTTACTCGCGCACACCTTGATCTCTCGAATCTCGATGAAATGCGCGAGAAACTGCGCGCGAAGAATTTTGATGTTCTTATCAACGCCGCTGCATTTACTAATGTCGATCTCTGCGAGACGCAGCGCGATCAGGCCTTTTTAATTAATGCGGAAGCGCCGCGTGTTCTCGCGGAAATTTGCGGGGACAAGAATGCGAAGCTCATTCATTTCAGTACCGATTACGTATTCGATGGTGAAAAACGCGAACCCTACGTCGAAAGCGATTCCGCAACTCCCATTAGCGTTTACGGCGAATCGAAACGGGCAGGGGAACAATGGGTTTTACAAGCGGAAGCTCCACCCGCCTCGCGCCCAGAGGGCAGCCGATTGGATCAATCAGCTGGGTCGCCCAGCTCCTTCGATTTAGGGTGTTCCGCGGTTGCCGCGCCTGATGCTGAAGGAGCTGCCCGGCTTCGCCGGGTTGGGCGAAATCTTGTGGTGCGCGTCTCGTGGGTTTTTGGTCCAGACCGGCCAAGCTTTATCGATGGCGTTATCAAGCGGGCACAGGAGAATGAGAAGGTCGATGCAATCGCAGACAAATTTTCGACGCCCACTTACACACTCGACATCGCCGAAATGTTGCCGAGTTTTTTTGAACTGGACGTTGAAGGCGGCATTCTACATTTCGCCAGCGCTGGCGAATGCAGTTGGCAGGAATACGCGCAATGGGCGCTTGATTGTTGTCAGAAGTTTGGCGTTTTCGTGAAAGCGAAAACGGTCAGCCCGCTTAAATTAATAGAGATGAAAAACTGGATTGCGCGCCGTCCAGTCTATTCGGTGCTTTCCAGTGCGAAATATACCAGGCTGACGGGGGCTTCACCGCGCACTTGGCGTGACGCTGTCGCTGACTATATTAGGCGCTCTTATTCAAGAAAATGAAAACCCACATCTTTGCTTTTACTTTATCGATCATGATTTGCGTGACCGCGCGCGCGGAATTGAAATGGGATCAGACCTCGATAGAATTGCATCCGACGACTGCCGACAAACAGGCGATAGGCCATTTCAAATATCAGAACTCCGGCAGCAAACCGGTGCGATTTAAATCTGTCCGCACTTCTTGCGGTTGCACGGCTGCGCAATCTCAGAAGGAGGAAGTGCCCCCAGGAGAGAAAGGTGAGATCACCGCAACCTTCAACATTGGCGAGCGTACCGGCACACAGGTGAAAACTGTAACGGTGGAAACCGACGACCCCGAGCATGCCACCACGGTGCTTACCCTGAAGGCCGTGATCCCACAGCAACTCGAGATAACTCCGACATTTGTTTTTTGGGGGCAAGGTGAAGCGGCAAAGCCAAAGACAATCGTTGTTCGCGCAGCCAAGGATTTCCCAGTGAAACACTTGAGGGTCACTTCATCGAGCCCGGATTTCCAGGCGAAGGTTGAAGAGACGGGTAGCGGCCAGTTCAAAATCGATGTCCAACCGCAGGACACGAAGCGCCCCATCGCCTCAACTTTAACGATTCAACCGGAAGATTCGCCGAAAGTATTCTATGCCACTGCGCGCATCACCAATGCTCCCGCTATCCAGTAGGTGGTGAAATCTTCACTGGTCCGTCAGGTCCTGGTTGTCGCAGCGCTTGCGCTTGTTCCGGGACTTGGACAGGCGATCTATTTTCGCGACAAAGTTTCCTGGCAATCATCAGTTCCAGCCTCGGAAATGGTGACAATGGCGCAAGTGCGGGCATGGGGCGAGACTGCAATTTGGGTCGATGCCCGGCCGGATGATGAATTTGCGCGGGACCATGTTCCCGGGGCTCTGTCGTTGAATGAAGACCGCTGGAATGAATCGCTGCCGCAGTTTCTCGCAGCGTGGTCCCAGGAGAAAAAGGTTGTCATTTACTGTAGCAGCCAGAGTTGCAACGCCAGTCGCGAAGTCGCGCGCCGCTTGCGTAATGAGGCGCAGCTGAAAAATGTCTTCGTGCTTGAGGGCGGCTGGGAGGAATGGCTCAGGACGAATCGCTGAAACGTTAAATGGTTAATCGTTAAACCATTAAAATTTGAATGATCGCCGACCGGTGGGTCTGAAATGAATCAACCCTCAATTGTCTCCCAATTCGTCTGGCGGATTGCGGACGTTATTGTTGGCGGCGTTTTCATCTATGCCGGCGCGATCAAAGTCCTCGATCCGGTCCAGTTCGCTAACGACATCGACAATTACAAAATCCTCCCGTGGACCATCGGTGTTGGCCTAGCGTTTTATTTGCCATGGCTGGAAATTTTTTGTGGCCTTGCGTTAATCCTGCACCGCCTTTATCTCGGTGGATTGTCGATCTTGACCGCTCTCATCGCGGTCTTCCTTGGCGCCACAATTGCGGCGAAATTCCGCGGTCTCGACATCACCTGCGGCTGTTTCGGTCATGCCAGCCAACACTGGAACTTCTCGGTTCATCTCGCGCTCGATCTTCTCTTGCTTGTCGCGCTGATTTTTCTACTCCTTCGCTCAGGGCGAGTTTTTCGCTCGGGACAAATCCTCAATGATCAGGAAACTTAAATCGGGTGGGTTTCGATTGTATTCGCGGAAGAAGAATCCGAAGACTGGAAAGCGAAGGAATCTCGGCACCTTTAAGACGAAAGCTGCAGCCAAGAAACACGAAAGAGCCGTGCAATACTTTAAACGACGTTGACTCGTCTGGCTGCAGCGCCGATAGAACAAGCAACAAAAGGAGGTTAATCATTATGCATATGCTGATTCGTCACAAAGTCTCTGATTTCGCCAAATGGAAACCGGTTTACGACGAGCATGCTTCCGCGCGGCAGAACGCCGGATTGAGAGAGCTACATCTTCTCCGCAACACCGAGAACCCCAACGAAGTGATTTTGCTCTTTTCGGTGGAAGATCCCGAGAAGGCGAAAGCGTTCGCCGCATCGGACGATTTACGTCAAGCGATGCAGAAGGCCGGAGTAAGCGATAAACCCGACGTTTATTTTCTCGAGTAGCGGTCCCAAGTCGGCGGTTCCAGTCACTTTTGAGCCAGACGAAGGCTGTAAGTCCTGTTGTCGTGCGCGCAGCAAAGGGCGACTGACTGCTATTTCCTAATAAAAGGATTGTGCTGGAAATACGCGCAGCAACGGAAGCGGATCACGACGCGATTTGGGATATTTTTCATGTGATCGTCGCCGCTGGCGACACCTACGCGTTTGAGCCGGAGATGTCGCGCCAAGAGGCGCTGGCGTATTGGTTTCGAGGCGGCACGCACACGTACGTGGCTAAACTTGACGGCTTAAAGCCGTCGAGTTTGCGGCCAGCCGGGCGCGTTGTGGGGACTTATATTTTGCGGCCTAATCAATCTGGCGGCGGTTCGCACGTTGCGAATGCCGCCTTCATGGTCGCCCCTGACGCACGCGGACTTCAAATAGGCCGAAAGATGGGCGAGCATTGTTTGGGTGAGGCGCGGCGACTTGGGTTTCGCGCGATGCAATTCAATTTCGTTGTCTCGACGAACACAGCCGCGATCCGCCTCTGGGAACAGCTCGGTTTCAAGATCGTGGGAACACTGCCTGGCGCATTTCGCCATCCGGGAAAAGGATATGTCGATGTTTACGTTATGTATCGTTCCCTCCTGTAATCGCTTCGCTATGCGAAGCGCGGGCCCGAATACGATCTCGTGCGCATTGCGTCGCCCACATGGCGACGGCTATAACAGCAGCTCTAAACGAGCATTGCAAAAGACCTGATTTCCTGCTGAACCTAAGCGTGAAATGCAGACGGTGATTCAAGTCATCACGAGCGGACGTGGATCTTTACGCAACAAGATTATGAGTGATGCGCAACTCGAAAGGAAGTTCAAGCTCGTGCCGACAGAGCACCAGAGACCGGGGCGCCCACATGGCTGGGCAAAAATTCATAGCGCGCGCGAAGCGCATGGCGTGATCAATTTGGAATGGCACGGACGCACCGGTGTGCT
>WNGJ01002758.1_pt1 | contig 17932 bp, 16 predicted proteins | sample 5400611 | NCBI WGS metagenome assembly WNGJ01 (sample SAMN13153375, study PRJNA577476) | soil metagenome | isolation source: 40 cm soil or saprolite under Garry oak tree replicate 1 | place: USA:California | collected 2016-06-15 | reverse complement strand
TGCACTTCGCGCTGCCCGATGAGCTGCGCGCGCTCAACGGCCCGACGTTGTGCCGGCCGTGCACGATCGGCCTCAGGTACCCCGAACTCGACCTGTGGTGGTTCCTGCTGCCCGCGCTGGTCACGCTCGGCGTCCTGGCCGCGCGGTGGGTGGCTCCGCCCAGGCCGCAGGGTCCCGGGCAGCCGGATGCAGGGGCGCCGGGCATGAGCCCGCTGGGCAGCGCCCTGCTGCCCGCGGTGTGCGGGCTCTGCCTGGCCGCGCAGTATCTGTTCATGATCAACTACGCGGCGCCGCGGTTCCTGCTGCCCGCCTACGCGTTGCTCGCCATCCCGGCCGCCGACGGGCTGGCCTTCCTCGTCACCAGGACGGGCATGAACCTGAGGCCGGCCATGACCGCGGTCGTGACGTGCTTCCTCGTAGCCCAGCTCGTGGCCCAGCACCTTGTCGTCGACCACGAGGCCGGCGGGACCGTGGCGTTCCACGACGACTACGCGCCCTCTATCTGCGCAATACCCGCCGAACATCCCGCCGATGACAACGGCGTCGAAGTGCCGCGTTCCGTTTGCGGTCGCCTCTTCCCAGGTATTGCATACGAACCAGGGCGATATTGCTGGGTCACGCTCCGGACGCTCGAGCAGATTCATCCCCCGATTACCTGCCACTCACGCGGATGTCCCGCGCGTGCCGTGCGCGCTTTACCGGCCACAGCATTCTTGTCGCCCTGCTCACATCTCGCGGTGTGCGGCGGCTGGTGAGAGGCTGGACCGTGTACGACTTTGCCGGGCGCTGCGGAAGCTGCCACCAGGCGGGGTGAGCGGCGCGCTCGGGCGGTGCGAGGGCGCTGAGAGGGGTCTTTTGGCGATGGGAAAGACCGTGGTCCTGGCGGGGGCGCTGGACACCAAGGGAGCTGAGTTTTCCTACGTCAGGAAGGTCATCCGGAGGGCGGGGCTGGATGTGCTGACGGTGGACTTCGGCGTGCTGGGCGAGCCAGCATTCATCCCCGATATCAGCCGCGCCGAGGTCGCCCAGGCCGGCGGCGGGGACCTGGAGCGGTGGCGCTCGGGGGAGCACAAGGACGAGGCGATGGCCGGCATGGCGGCCGCGCTCGCTGTCGTTGTGCGCCGGCTGTTCGACGAGGGGCGTCTGGACGGCATTTTCTCGATGGGCGGCAGCGGCGGGACGTCGGTCGCGACGACGGCGATGCGGACGCTGCCGGTCGGGGTGCCGAAGCTGGTGGCCTCGACCGTGGGCGGCGGCGATGTCAGCGGGTACGCCGGGACCAAGGACATCACGTTCATGCCTTCGGTCGTGGACATCGCGGGGTTCAACCGGATAAGCCAGCGCATCTACGCAAATGCCGCGGCCGCGATCGCGGGCATGGTGGCCGCCGAGCCGCCCGCCGCGGAGCAGGCCACGATGATCGCCGCGTCGATGTTCGGCAACACGACGGCGGCGGTGGACCAGGCGCGGGCGCGGATGGAAGGGCAGGGCTACGAGGTCCTGGTGTTCCACGCCACCGGGACCGGCGGCCGGACGATGGAGGACCTGGTGCGGGACGGGTACTTCCAGGGCGTTCTGGATCTGACCACCACGGAGCTGGCTGACGAGGTATGCGGCGGCGTGATGAGCGCCGGGCCGGACCGGGGGCGCGCGGCTCCGGCCAGCGGCGTGCCGGCGCTGCTGGTCCCCGGCTGCGTGGACATGGCGAACTTCGGCGCCCCGCAGACCGTGCCCGCCCGGTACGCCGGTCGGCATCTGTACAACTGGAATCCCAATGTCACGCTGCTGCGCACGAACGCGGCAGAGAACACCCGCATCGGGGAGATGCTCGCCGCGGCGGCGAACGCGGCGACCGGCCCGGTCGCGGTCCTGCTGCCGCTGCGGGGAGTGTCCATGCTCGACAGCCCGGGCGGCCAGTTCTGGGATCCGGCCGCCGACCGTGCGTGCTACGAGGCGATCCGCGCGCACCTGAAGCCGTCGGTGCCAGTCGAGGAGGTCGACGCCAACATCAACGACGAGGCGTTCGCGCAGCGGGCCGCTGACCTGCTGCTCGCCATGATCAGGGAAACCTCACAGCAGAGGAAGTGACCAAGCATGGCATTCACCCGCGAAGCAATCCTGGCCCGGCTGCGCGAGCAGGTCCAGGCCGGCAGGCCGATTGTCGGGTGCGGCGCCGGCGCCGGCATCTCGGCCAAGTTCGCCGAGGCCGGCGGCGCTGACCTGATCATCATCTACAACTCCGGGCGGTACCGGATGGCCGGGCGCGGATCGCTGGCCGGCCTGCTCGCTTACGGCGACGCCAACGCGATCGTGACCGAGATGGCCGCCGAGGTCCTGCCCGTGGTGCCGGGCACGCCGGTGCTCGCCGGGATCAACGGCACCGACCCGTTCCGCCTGATGCCCGTCTTCTTGCGGCAGCTCGCGGAGATCGGCTTCTCTGGCGTGCAGAACTTCCCGACCGTCGGGCTCATCGACGGCACGTTCCGGGCAAACCTCGAAGCCACCGGGATGGGTTATGACAAGGAGGTCACGGCGATCCGGGCCGCGCACGAACTCGGCCTGTTCACCGCGCCGTACGTGTTCGACGCCGGGCAAGCGGCCGCGATGGCCGAGGCCGGCGCGGACATGCTCGTCGCCCACGTCGGCCTCACCACGGCCGGCAGCATCGGCGCGGCGGTGGCCCCCAGCCTTGAGGAGGCGGTGCAGCGGGTCCTGACGATCGCCGCGGCCGGACGCGCGGTGCGCGGCGACATCCTGGTGATCTGTCACGGCGGCCCGTTCGACGAGCCCGGCGCGGTCGGCAAGGGCCTGGCCATGATGCCCGGCATCGCGGGCTTCTTCGGCGCATCCAGCATCGAACGGCTGCCCACCGAGCGCGCGATCCGCGCGCAGGTGGAGGGCTTCAAGAACCTGAAGCTCGCCGGATAGCCGCGGACTTCCGGCCCGGGCGGCCGCGAATGGGACCGCCTTGACTCCCGGAACGGGCCGAAGCTAGGCTTAATCGATTATCGAAAGTAGGCTGGGTACAGCCAGGCGATTCCGGAAGGACCGGTGGCTATGGTTTCCCCCGAGGTCGCCAGCCACCGACCGCCGTCCGCCCTGGGCGCGGCGATCCGCCGCCGGGTACCGGCGCTGGTCGGCCTGCTGGTGCTGCTGCTCGGTCTCACGGGTGTTCTCTGGCAGGCGTTCAGCGCCGGGTTCGGCAGCTCCGGCAACGTTCCGACGTTCATCCTGGTCACGCTGAACGGGCTGAGCCTCGCCGGCCTGTACTTCATCACGGCCAGCGGCTTCACGTTGATCTTCGGGCTGATGCGCATCACGAACCTGGCGCACGGTGCGCTGTTCCTGCTTGGCGGCTACCTGGCGCTGGAACTGGTCGGCGCGGGCCTGCCCTGGGTGCTGGCCGTGCTGGCGGCGATGGTGCTCACCGGCCTGGCCGGCCTGCTCATGTATGAGCTGTTCCTGCGCTGGAATCAGGGCCAGGACCTGCGCCAGGCGCTCCTCACCATCGCCGTGTCGCTCATCGTGGGGGACCAGCTGCTGGCGCACTTCGGCGGGGCGCCGCAGACGCTCAATCCGCCGGCGTTCCTCGCCCAGCCGATGGGTCTCGGGATGTATAACCTGGCCTATCCGAGGTTCCGGGTCGCCGTGATCGTCGTCGCGGTCGCGCTCGCGCTGCTGTTCTGGCTGGTGGTCAAGGGGACCCGGGCGGGCCGGATCATGCGGGCCGGCGTCGATGACACCGTGATGACCTCGGCGCTGGGCGTGAACATCCAGCTGGTGTTCGCGGTGGCCTTCTTCATCGGCTCGGCGCTGGCCGGCCTGGGCGGCGTGTTCGGCGGCACGATGCTCTCCCTTGCTCCCGGCCAGGACCAGGCTTTCCTGATCAGCTCGCTCATCGTGGTCATCGTCGGCGGGATGGGCAGCCTCAAAGGAGCCGTGCTGGGTGCCCTGCTGTTGGGCCTGGTCGAGCAGTACGGCAGCGCCTACCTGCCCACCGCCTACGCCAACCTGTCGATCCTGCTGACCTTCGTATTGCTCGCGCTGGTGCTCGCCGTCCGGCCGACCGGGCTGTTCGGGAGCGCGAGATGACCCGGGCCTGGACGCTGGGCAGGGGAGCTTTCCTGCTGGCGGCGGCCGTCGTGATCCTGCTGTGCCCAGTGATCTCCTCCGCGTTCTTCACGAGCCAGGTGGCGCTCACCTCGCTGTGGTTCGGACTGGCCGCCGTCAGCCTGACCTTCCTGTCCGGATATGGCGGCATGGTGTCGTTGGCGCAGACCGGGCTGTTCGGCGTGGCCGGGCTGGTCTCGGCCAAGCTCGCGGTCACCATGGGGTGGAACGTCTGGCTCGCCGCGCTGGCCGGGATCGCGGTCGCAACCGCGGTGGGCCTGCTGTTCGGGGCGCTGGCCAGCGGGAGCCGGGGAATCTACTTCCTGGTCATCACGCTGGCCTTCGGCGAGATCACGTACAGCTACTTCGCCGCGGTGAACACCTTCGGTGCCCACGAAGGGATCAACGGCGACCTGCCGCCGGCGATCCTGGGCAATCCGGTCCTTCATCCGGCGCGGATGTACTACTTCACGCTCGTGGTGTGCGTCCTGGTCTACCTGGCCCTGCGCTACGTCGCCCGCACCCCGTTCGGCATCGCGCTGCAGGGAATCCGTGACGACCCGGTCCGGATGAGCGCCCTCGGCTACAACGTGCGGCTGCACCGGACGCTCGGCTTCGCGTTGGCGGCGCCCGTGGCCGGCCTGGCGGGAGTGATCTCGGCGTGGTCCTACACCCGGATGTCGGCCGACTCGGTCTCGCTGAGCGTGTCGATCTTCGTGCTGGCCGCCGCGGTCATCGGCGGGCTGTTCCGGCTGGAAGGCGCCTGGGTCGGCGCGTTCGTGTACACCATGCTGAGCACCTACCTGTCCAGCTGGACCGACCGGTACGCGACCTGGATCGGGGTCATCTTCCTGGTGATCGTCCTGGTTTCGCCCGGCGGCCTGGTCGGCGCGGCCAGCGCGGTGGGGGCGCGGCTGCGGCGCAGGCCCCGGCGGCCGGCCGGCCCGGAGCCCGCGGTCCCGGTCAAGACCCCCACTGGCGGCGTAGCATGACTACGGTCGTCGCGGTGCACGGGGTGACCAAGCGCTTCGGCGGGGTGGCCGCGGTCCGGGACGTGGACATCGCGATCTCCGCCGGAGAGCGCCGGGCGGTGCTCGGGCCGAACGGCGCCGGCAAGACCACGCTGTTCAACCTCATCGCCGGCAGCGACAGCCCCACGGCCGGGCGGGTGGAGCTGTTCGGCCGCGACGTCACTCATCTCGACGCGCGGAGCCGGGCCCGGATGGGGCTGTCCCGCACGTTTCAGACCTCGCGCCTGCTCGGCGGGCTGTCGGTGGCGGACAACCTGTACCTGGCCGCGCTGGGGACGGCCGGGGGGCATCTCCGGTTGCTGCGGACACGGCGAGATCACCAGGCGAGGGAACAGGCGGCGCGGGCAGCGGACAGCGTGGGGCTGGCCGGGCGGCGATCCGACCAGGCCGCGTCTCTGTCCCATGGCGAGCAGCGCCAGCTGGAGATCGGCCTGGCCATCGCGGCCCAGCCGCGGCTCCTCCTGCTCGACGAGCCCGCAGCCGGGCTGTCGCGGTCCGAACGCCAGCAGCTCACGAACCTGCTGCTCTCGCTGGCGCGCGACGTCACGCTGGTGCTGATCGAACACGACATGGACGTGGCGCTGACCGTGGCAGACCGGGTGACGATGATGCACGAGGGCGCGCTGATCACGGAGGGCACGCCGGCGGAGATCCGCGCCGACCAGCGGGTGCACGACCTGTACCTGGGACGGGGCCATGGCTGAGCCGGTGCTGCAGGCGCGCGAAGTGAACGCCTACTACGGCAGCGCCCACATCCTGCACGACCTGTCCTTCGCGGTCACCGAACAGAGCACCGCCATCATCGGCCGGAACGGCATGGGCAAGACCACCCTCTGCAAAGCCATCATGGGCATCCAGCCGCCGCGGGCCAGGGGGTCGATCCGCTTCGCGGGCACCGAGCTGCTCGGCCGGGCAGCGTACCAGGTGTGCCGGGTCGGCCTTGCGTACGTGCCGCAGGGCCGCCACGTGTTTCCCTCCCTCACCACCGACGAGCACCTCAAGCTGGTCGGCAAGTCCCTGGCGCGGCGCGGGGCGTGGACCGTCGATGCGGTCTACGACCGCTACCCGCAGCTCGCCGGGCGCCGCAAGGTGAGCGGGGCGCTGCTGTCCGGCGGAGAGCAGCAGATGCTGGCCATCGCCCGGGCGCTGCTCACCAACCCGAAGCTCATCGTGATGGACGAGCCCTCGGAAGGCCTCGCCCCCGCGGCGGTGGACACACTCGTCGACACCTGCCGCGACCTCATCGCCGAGGGCGTCGGGCTGCTCATAGTCGAGCAGAACTTCGCGGTGGCCACGGCGCTCGCCCGGCGCCTGCTCGTCATGGTCGGCGGCGAGATCGCGCTCGACACCGACGCCGCCACCCTGATGGAGGACCGGGAAGCGCAGCGGCGTTACCTCGGGGTCGAGCCGGTCAGCCAGGGAACCGCCAGTTCGGAGAGCTGACGCGCCCGGCGGGCGGCCGCGCGATCAAGTAACGGTTGTGAGTCGTTCACTGCTGCTTGACGGACGCGTGCACCGCCAAATAACATCTATCATCGGGAATCGATTATTTAGCTCCATTATTATTCGCCTCCGCGGCCCCGGCTCTGGCCGAGGCGGCCTCGTCGCCGCAGCACGCGAACTGCTTCGACCTAACAGGAAGAGGTGGAAGATGAGGAACCACGGCAAGTCCGCTCCGGGCCGGTTCAAGATCACGCTCGTCCTGACGGCCCTGGCCTTGGCGGCCGCTGCGTGCAGTAGCAGCAGCAGTACCACGTCCTCTGGGACCAGCCCGTCAGCGACAGGGGTAAGCAGTGCCTCTGCCCCGGCCGGCGCCATCAAGATCGGCATCCTCACCACATGCGGCGGCCCGTTCGCCACATTCGAAAACGAGTCCTTCTCCGGCGCCAAGTACGCGCTCGTGCAGGACGCGGGCGGCACCGCGCAAGGACAGGCTCCGGAAGCGCAGGTGACAGGGGCGACGGCCGGAGGCAAGCCCATCTCGATCAGCTTCGGTTGCTCGGACGCGACGCCGGACGTAGCCGTGTCCTCCGCGCGCCGGCTCGTCGAGAGCACCGGGGTCAAGGTCCTGCTCGGCCCGCTGTCAGGCGACGAAGGCATCGCCGTCGCCCACTACGCGAAGTCCCAGCCGGGAGTGACCTTCGTGAACGGGACCTCCGGCGCGCAGACCACGACGCTCACCGTCAAGGCGCCGAACTTCTACCGGTTCGGCGGTGACGGCGCGCAGTGGATGGCCGGCCTCGGCACCTACGCGTACAAGACGCTGGGCTGGCGCCACGTGGCGATCCTGGGCGAGGACTACTCGTACCCGTACACCCAGGCGGCCGGCTTCATCAAGGAGTTCTGCTCGCTCGGCGGCAACGTCTCCACTCGTCAGTGGGTTCCGCTCGGCACCACGGACTGGTCCTCCGCAGTGGCCCGGCTACCACGCAACCTGAACGGCGTGTTGTTGCTGACCGGGGGAACCGACACCGTCGCGGCCGAGAAGGCGTTCCAGCAGCTGGGCGAGAACCCGGGCAAGATGTTGCTCGGCGGGTCGTCCGTACTCGATCCAACCTCGTTCACGGTCGGGAACTCGCTGGTCGGGCTGGCCGGCGGCTCGCCGGTGCCGCTCGGCGGCTCCAGCGCGGCCTGGACGTCTTACGTCAGCGGGTTCGGCAAGGTCTATCCCTCCGCACCGGCCGACAGCCTGTTCACCGTGCTGTACTACGACGGGATGAAGGCCATCATCCGGGCCCTCAACCAGGTGCACGGCGACCTGTCCAACAACGAAGCGGCGTTCCGCGCGGCGCTCAACAGCCTGCACCCCACCTTCCCCAACGGGCAGGTGAGCCTGGATGCGAACCGGAACTCCATCCAGCCGGCTTACGTGGTCCAGATCACCCAAAGCGGAGGCCAGCTCGGTTTCAAGGTCCTCAAGACCGTCCCGGACGTGAGCCAGACCTTCGGCGGGCTGTTCAGCGCCAGCTCGCCGGCCCCGAGCCGGACCTCGCCCGCCTGCACCACGGGCACGCCACCGGCCTGGGCCACCGGCTGAGACGCACTAGTGTCGCCTCGTGGTCGGGAACCGCCTCCGGATTCCTGACCACGAGGCGCCCCGGCAGGTAGGAGACGCGGGTGAACCAGACCCGTCCTGACCAGGCCGCCGCGGTGAGCGCGGAAGCGCCGCCGCTGCTGCGCATGACACAGACGACCCCCACGTGCCTGTGGAACGACTCCGCGACCCCGGCAGAGCTGCGCGCGGCGCTCGGCTGGGGCGCGGTGGGCGCCACCTGCAATCCGGTCATCGCGCTGAACGCCCTGAACGCGGACCTGCTAGCGTACGAAGGCTCGCTCAGCCAGTCCGATGACGTGATGTACCTGAAGTACGACGAGCTGCGCTTCCTGATCGGCGATCCGGCCGGCAACCCGGTCACGGACACGGTCGCCCGGCGGCGCGCCGAACGCAAAGCCGCGCTGCAGCGCCGCCCCCACGACTGGATCGGAACGGTCACCGAGCCGCAGTTGAGCTTCCCCTACTGGATAAACTGGGGCTACCCCGAGCGGTTCTACCGCCGCGCGGCCCCCGGCGACCGGATCACGGGGATCGGTGGCTCGCCCGGGGCGGCGGAGGGGGTGGCCCGGGTCGTGCACACCGTGGACGACTTCGACGACGTCGCCGGCGGCGACATACTCGTCTGCCAGATGACCAATCCGGCGTGGGTCGTGCTGTTCACGAAGATCGCCGGCTTGGTGACCGACACGGGAGGGACGACCTCGCACCCGGCGGTCCTGGCCAGGGAGTTCGGCATCCCCGCGGTGGTGGGAACCTCTGACGCGACGCACCGTATCGCGACCGGCGATCGGCTGCGCCTGGACGGCGGCAGCGGAACCGTGGAAATCCTCCAGCGGGCCCCGCAGTCGGCGGGCGGACCCCCGCTGGACTGAGAGGGAGGCGGAGTTGGCAGAGGAGGCGCTGGTCCGCAGCGTGCTGGCCGACCAGGTGCGAGAGCGCTTGCTGGAAGGCATCCTAGATGGTTCCTACCCGCCGGACTCCCGGATCGTGGAGACGGCGGTGGCCAAGGAGCTGGGCACCAGCCAGGCTCCGGTACGGGAGGCGCTGCACAGCCTGGCGGCGCTGGGCGTGGTGGAGATCGTCCCCTTCCGGGGCGCCCGCGTCCGCAAGCTGCAGCCCGAGGAGCTTCTCGAGGCTTACGTGGTCCGCTCGACGATCGAGTCACTGGCCGCCAAGCTCGCCGTGCCGCGGATGACCGACGCCGACCTGCGCGAGCTCGCCGAGCTCGGCGACAAGATGCAGGCCGCAGCGAAGGCCGGGGACGGCCGCACGGTCGCCGAGTACGACGTCCGGTTCCACGAGCGGATCGTCGAGCTGTCCGGCAACCGCACCCTCGCCCGGGTCTGGCGCTCCCTAGAGCCCTTCTCGCGCACCTACCTGACGCTGGTCATGCCCGGCGCGGATCCGCAGTGGAGCGCGGGGCTGCACACGCCGATCCTCGACGCCCTGCGGCGGCGGGACGCGGACGCGGTGGTGCGCGCGGTGGAAGGGCACTTCACGGAGGTGAGCCAGGTACTGGCCGACCGCCTCAAGGCCCCCGACGCGACAGCGGGCGAAGCGGCGCAGACCAGGCCGGCCGGGGCGGTGCGGCCGCGGCCCGCAACGGCCCGCGTCAGCAGCCGAGGGCGGCACGGCCGGTAGACGTGGCCACGCTGAGCGCGGAACTCCGCCACACCAAGCCTCACCGGCTGGCGGACGCCTTCGACCTGCTGGAACAGTACGGGACCGGCGCAAGCCTGCTGGCCGGCGAACCGACCTGGTGGTCGGCCTGCGCAAGAACAAGATCGCCCCTCGCGCCCTAGTCGACCTCAAAGGGATAGAAGACCTTTCCTGGGGCGTCGAGGCAAGCGCGGGCCGCGCGCGGATCGGGGCGACCACCCCGCTCACCGACATCACCGCCCACCCGGCCATCAGCACCCGGTTCCCGGCGCTGGTCGAAGCCGCGAACACCGTCGGGTCGGTGCAGATCCGCAACCGCGCCACGCTGACCGGGAACATATGCAACGCCTCGCCGGCGGCTGACACGGCCCCGGCGCTGCTGGCCTACGGGGCAAGCGTCCTGGTCAGCGACCGCGAGCGCTCCCGCCGCGTGCTGGTCGAAGAGTTCATGCTCGGCCCGGGGCTCACCGCCCGCCAGCCCGGCGAGATCGTGACCGCGATCGAGCTTCCGTTGCCGTCTCCCGGCACCGCCTGCCCCCTGGTCGGGTCGGCCTCCTTGACAAAGGATGTATCGAGAATCGATTATTGTTTAAGCAGGCGGTTGCGCGATGAGGGGCGGCGATGGCCGCAGCCAGGCCCAAGGAGCTCCGGAGTGCAGCAGGTAACCGAAAACGTGTTCACCTCTACCCGCTTTCGCGGGTGCAACCCGAGCTTCGTCATAACGCCCGACGGCGTCGTAGTGATCGACACGCCGCAGCTTCCGAGCAAGGCGGTGGCGATGCGGGAGACCGCAGAGTCTTACGGCCCGATCTGTTACGTGGTGAACACCGAGCACCACGTTGACCACATCTTCGGGAACTACTACTTCAAGGGCGCCGGTCACGTCGTGCACCACCAAGGCGTGTACGAGAACTTCATGGTTTCGACTCCCGACCTCGACCCGTTTGACTATGCGGCAGAGGCGATCCCGACCGACGACCCGGAGGGGGCGGCGATCTTTCCCGCCCGGGAGCAGTACTACGCGGACCCCAACAAGGGGGCCGTGGTTTTCACCGGCGACCTGGACCTGCGGGTGGGCGGCCACGTGTTCCACCTCATCCATACGCCCGGGCACACGCCCGGCCAGATCGCCGTCTACGTGCCGGACGAGCGGGTGGTGTTCACCGGGGACACCGTGTTCTCCGAGTGCCAGACCTGGCTCATGACCTCGGACGTCGATGAGTGGCTGCGCTCGCTGGACCTGGTGCAGGAACTCGACGTGGACCACGTGATCCCGGGACACGGGCCGGTGACCACGACCAGGTACCTCGCCACGCAGCGGGCAGTGCTGCTCGACTGGGTCAGCGCGGTCGCCAGCGCGGTCGCAAAGGGCTGGTCACGGGAGGAGACGGTGGCGCGGATCAACTTCGCCGAGCGGTATCCGGTCGATGTGGGCCAGGAGTACATGATGGATCACATCCAGACGCTCAACGCCGCTTCCCTGTGGGACAAGCTGACTGCGCGCGGCAAGTGAGCGATGAGCTGAGCCGGTTCCGGCTCGAAGGTCGGGTGGCCCTCGTCGGCGGAGGTTCCGGCGGCATCGGATTGCGGGCATGTACCGCCCTGGCCGGGGTCGGTGCCGACGTGGCCATCATCGGACGCTCTGCCGAGCGCCTGGAGGAAGCCCGGGCGGCGGTAGAGAAGGCCGGGCGGCGCGCCCTGGTCCATGCGGCGGACATGACCTCCCGGAAGCAGGCCGACGCCGCCGTGGAGAGGACCGGCGAGGCGCTCGGCCAGGTAAGCGTCGTGGTGAACGGGATCGGCGGCGGCGCCGGCACGGCCCTGTACCCGGCAGAGCGTTACCCGGACAGCGAGTGGCAGCGAATCCTCGACCTGAACCTGACCACGGCGCTGCACCTTTCCCAGGCCGCTGCGCAGCAGATGATCTCGGCTGGGATCGGCGGCTCCATCCTGAACATCTCCTCGGTTCGCGGGCAGCTCGGGATCAACGCGGGCTACGCGGCGTATGTCGCGGCGAAGGGGGCCCTCGATGCCCTGACCCGCCAGCACGCCACCGAGTGGGCTGCGCACGGCATCCGGGTCAACGCCATCTCGCCGACCTTCGTCCGCACCGCGCAAGCCGCGAGCCTGCTCGCCGATCAGGAGTTCTACGAACGGCTAGTGGGCCGGATCCCGCTGCGCCGGATCGCCGACCCCGACGATCTGGTGGGCGCCTTGCTATTCTTCTGCTCCGATGCGAGCAGCTTCGTGACCGGCCAGATCCTCACCTTGGACGGCGGCCTGACCGCGACGCAGTGAACGCGGGCACGCTCGCCGGCTGGATCGCCGGCACTCGGCTTGGCCAGGCTGTCTGACATCGCCCGCGCTGTTCCCGGATTGGTGCGCCGCAATGGCCTGGCTTGCCGCCCTGCAGCGGCTGATCCGGGCGCAGCACCCGCGCCGCAGGCCGTCCAGGTGGCTTGCTATTACCCGGGCAAGCCGTGTTCCAGGCCACCGGGCCTCGTGGCCTGGTGACCCGCCCCGCGGCTCTGGCCGGTGCGGGGGAAGATGAGGAAAACCGGGACCAGGCCAGGCCCGGGAGGTCCCTATGAACAACGCCCAGTCCGGCCGGGGAGCCGCAGCGCAGCAGAGGGAGCAGGCCATCGGCGACTACATCACCGCGTGCAACGCCGGCGATGCTGAGGCGGTGGCCGCCACCTGCACGCCCGATGCGGTGCACTACTTCCCGGCCCGCATGTACGGCGACGACGAGCCCGTCCGGGGCGGCCGGGCGATCGGGCAGAAATGGGCCCGGCCGGTCCGATCGCTCGGCTCACGCTGGAGCATCGACGGCCCGATCCTGTGCGACCCTGGCCATCATCAGGCGTCCATCGAGTTCACCGCTGAGCAGAAGAAGTCCGCGACGATCATCCGGGGCAGCGAGTGGTACCGGTTCGACCCCGGCAGGGGGCTGATCGCCGAGATCCGCGCCTACCTCGCCTCGCCCCCGCGCAAGGCCTCCAGCGGCTGGAGCTGGGCAGCTTCCCGTACGCCGAGCGCGGGTAGGCCGCCAGCACCTGACATACCTGGGTCTGGCTCCGGCCGCAGTACCGGATGGTCCGGTGTGCCGGTGGCGGAAAGGCACGGCCGTGCCCCGCCACGACGTCAGGCCCGGCCGGCGTCGCCTCTGCCGCCAGACGGCTCACCGCTCGAGGCCGGCCGAGGTGTAACCACGCGCACAGAAACAGATGTTCTGTGCGCAGGATGCAGTTGGGCTCGCGTATAAGTAATGGCTTCATCCAATGGGACATTACATACCTCATACGCGGCTTGCACCTCCCGCGCCGAGTAGCTCTGCCAGGCACCAATTGGACTAAGTTCTGGGCTGGTGCAGGTGGTGCCAGACGCGCTCGGGTGTCAGCGGCAGGTCGCGGATGCGAACACCGGTAGCACTGGTGACGGCGGCACTGAGCGCGGGCGCGGTGCACAGGAGGCCGCCTTCGCTGACGCCCTTGGCGCCGTGGGGACCCGGTCCGTCCTCGTTCTCGATCATCAGGGCGTGCATCTCCAGCGGCAGGTCCTTGCTGGTGGGGATGCGGTAGTCGAGCGCGCCGAGGTTACGGATCCGGCCGTCGTCGTCGAGGACCAGGTGTTCCATCAGGGTGTGGCCGAGACCCATGATGGCGGCGCCCTCGTCCTGCGACTCGACCTGCAGAGGGTTGAGCGCCTTGCCGACGTCTCCGGCGGTAATGTGCTTGTGGATGCGGATCTCGCCGGTGTCGGTGTCGACCTCGATCTCGAAGGCGGTGCAGTTGAACTCGTAGAAGGCCGGGTCGCCGCCGAGCGGGTGATCGGGCATGTCGGGCTTGCGCATGATGCCGTTGCCGATCACTTCTCCCCGGAGCCGGCCCAGGGACGGCTGTACGATGTCGAGCAAGGGGATGACCCGGTCGGGCAGGCGGACCTCGCCCCGGTCGACGGTGATCACGGCGGGGTCGAGGCGGTAGAGCTGGGCGGCCATGCCGGCGACCTGCCGGCGGATGTCCCGGCAGGCGTCGAGGATCGCGTTGCCCATGAAGACGGTGGACCGGCTCGCTGACGTCTGCAGGTCGAAGGGCACCAGGGTGGTGTCTCCCATGATCACCCGGACCTTGTCCAGCGGCGCGCCGAGCTCGTCTGCGGCGACCTGCGCGAAGATGGTCCGGGCGCCCTGTCCCATGTCGGATGTCCCGGCGAAGACCAGGACGCTGCCGTCGAACAGCAACCGGACGGTGGAGTAGGACAGCCCGGTGGTGGCGCCGGACTTGATCCCGCACGCGATGCCGCGGCCCCGGCCGGGCGGCAGCGGCGTGTCCCATCCCACTGCTTCGGCTGCCGCCCGGAGCGACTGTTCCCAGTGGCCGTCGGCGGGAAAGTCACCGGGTACGACGGCTTGGCCCTTGGCCGCGAGGTTACGCAGCCGGATGGCCAGCCCGTCGAGGCCGAGCCGGTCGGCCGCCTCGTTCAGCTGCGACTCGATCGCCCAGTTGACCTGCGGGGTGCCGAATCCGCGGAATGCCGTCGAGGGCGGCGTGTGCGACAGAATGGCCCGGGCGTGGATCCTGGCCGCCGGGACCGTGTACGGGCCGCACGCCAGGTAGTTGGCCTTCGTGACGACCCGCTCGCCGATGTCGGCGTAGGCGCCGAGCAGGTAGTCGCTGGTGATGTCGTGGTAGGCGATGCGGCCGTCGGCGCGGAATCCGGACCGTACGCGGATGACGGCGGCCGCGCGGCGGACAGCCTGGAAGGTCTCCTCGAGGGTGAGGACAAGCCGGCAGGGGCGGCCGCTGCGGCGGGCCAGGATGGCGAGCAGCGGCTCGAACTTGGGGTTCTGCTTGCCGCCGAAACCACCGCCGGGGTCGGGCGCGAGCACCCGCACCTGGGCGAGCGGCAGGTCGAACAGGTCGGCCATCACCCGCTGCAGCAGGTAGGGGTGCTGCACGGGGCTGTAGATGGTCAGCCCGCCGTCGTCGTCGGCCACGGCGATCGCGCCGTGGGGTTCGATCGCGAAGTGGGTGACCATCGGGAACGTGTACGTGTTCTCGACGACCAGGTCGGCGGTCTCGGCGCCGAGGTCGCCCCACTCCCAGTGGCGCTCCTTCAGGATGTTCGTGCGGGCCAGCGCGTCGCCGGGGCGCAGCGAGGGATCCTGGACCAGCGGGGCGTCTGCGGACAGGGCGGCCTGGGTGGTCAGGACCGCCGGCAGCACCTGATGGTGCACGGTCACGCGCCGTGCCGCTTCTTCCGCCGCGTCCCGCGTGGCCGCTACGACGGCGGCGACAGCCTCGCCGTGGTACTTGGTCTCCTGGACCGCCAGGATGGGCCGGTCGGCGTAGACCGGCCCGAAGCGGGGCACCGGTTGCGGCAGGTCATCCGCGGTGATGACCACGATCACTCCGGGCACCTGGAGGGCGCTGGCGGCGTCGATGCCGTCGATCCGGGCGCGCGCGCAGTCGATGGTGACGAGCTTGACGTGCAGCATCCCTTCCAGCCGCAGGTCGGCGAGGAACGCTTGCTCACCGGTGACGCGGTCGAGGCCGCCGAAGCGGCGGGCCGGGGTGCCGACGGTTCTGGCCGGGGCACGGCGCTGATCCGGGTGGAACGTCGTGGTCACTGGTCCACCTGCCCCGTGACGACGGCTTCCCGGACGGGGGCCTCGGCGTCGGTCGGCGGCCCTGCGGGGGAACCGCCGGCCCGGTGGGCTGCCGCCAGGACCGCGGCGATGATCCGGTTGTAGCCGGCGCAGCGGCACAGGTTGCCGGAGAGCGCCTCGCGCACGTCCTCGACCGTGGGGGCCGGGTTAGCGTTGAGGAGCTGCTGTGCGGAGATGATCATGCCGGGGATGCAGAAGCCGCACTGGACCGCGCCGTGCTCGAGGAAGGCGTCCTGCAATGCGCTGGGTTGCCCGTCGCGGGCGAGTCCTTCGACGGTGGTGACCCTAGCGCCGTCGGCTTCGACCGCGAGCATCAGGCAGGAGTTGACCGACATACCATCGACCACGACGGTGCACGCTCCGCATTCGCCGACGGCGCAGCACTCCTTGGTGCCGGTCAGGCCGAGGTCCTCGCGCAGGACGTCGAGCAGGGGCCGGTGGCCGGCCACATCGAGGGTCCGCAGGTCCCCGTTGATGGTCATCGTGATGGTGGGCATGGTTCAGCTCTCCGGTGCGTGGCTGGCGTGGCGGTGCAGCCGCTGGATGGCTTGGCTGGCAGCTCTGGTGCTGAGGACGCGGAGCATGGCCATCCGGTAGTCGCGGCTGCCCCGCACATCGCTGATCGGTGATGCGTTCAGCAGCAGGCGGTCCAGGACGGCGTGCTTCTGCTCGGCGGTCGCGGCGGGGTCGGCCAGGGTGCCCGACTCGTCCACGGCGGTGAACGCGCGGGGCGCCGCCGCGCCGTAGGCCAGGCGGGTGACGCCCGCCTCGTCGACCGAGCAGGCCAGGTTGACCGTGGCGAGGTCGACGCCTCGTCGGCGGGTCATGCGGGCGAACGCGGTGCCGAGCGGGCCGCCCGGCAGGGGCAGCTCGACGGCGGTGATGATCTCGCCGGGCTGCAGGGCGGTGAGACGGGGCCCGAGGATGAACTCTTCCAGCGGCACACGCCGCTCACCGCCGGGACCGGCGGTAGTGACCAGCGCCCCGTAGATCAGCATCGGCGGCACCGTGTCGGCGGCGGGCGAGGCGTTGGCGATGTTGCCGGCGAGCGTGGCCCGGTTGCGGATCTGGATCGACCCGACCGTGTTCATGGCGTCCACGAGCGCCGGGAACGCGCGGCGGATATCGGCGTCGTCAGCCAGCCGGGACATCACCGTCGTCGCGCCGACGCGCAGGCGGGTTCCGTTGTTGCCGACCCCGGCGGGCAGGTCCCGGCAGCCCTTGATGTCGACAACCACCCGCGGGGTGAGGGTGTGGTGGCGCAGGCCGACGAGGAGGTCGGTGCCCCCGCACAGCACCCGGGCAGTTCCGTCCTGGCCGTGCAGGATGCCGATGGCCTCGGCCACGGTGGAGGGGCGGGCGTAGTCGAAGGTGAGCATGCTCTACTCCGTCGCGGGACCGGCGGGCCGTTCGCCGCCGCCGACGTAGAACGTGCGGGCGTTGGTGAACTCGTACAGCCCCGCGGGGCCGAGTTCACGGCCGTAGCCGCTATTCTTGATGCCGCCGAACGGCAGGCGGGGATCGGAGGCGACGACGGCGTTGACGAACAGCGCTCCGGAGCTGATCCGGCGGCCGAGCCCCAGCGCCCGGTCAGGATCCCCGCTCCACACGCTGGCCCCGAGACCATAACGGGTGGCGCTGGCGACACGGGCAGCCTCGTCGTCGTCGCGTACCGTGATGACCGCGGCCGCCAGCCCGAACGTCTCCTCTGTCATGGCAGGCATATCCGCCGTCACGTCGGCCAGCACCGTGGGGGTGTACCAGGCGCCGCGCCGGTCGAGGCGGCGGCCGCCGGCGCGCACCGTGGCTCCGGCCGCGACGGACGCACTGACCTGGGCGTGCAGGGCGTCGACAAGGTCGGCGCGGGCCAGCGGCCCGAGCTGTATGGCCGGGTCGGCGGGGTCGCCGACCACGAGGGCGTCCACGGCCTTGGTGAACTGCTCGGTGAACCGTTCGGCTACCGCGGCGTGGGCGATGAACCGTTTGGCGGCCAGGCAGCTCTGTCCGCTATTAAGGAACCGGGACCGGACGGCCGAGGTGACGGCCGTGTCCAGGTCGACGTCGTCCAGGACGACGAAGGGGTCCGAACCGCCGAGTTCGAGCAGGCTCTTCTTCACGGCGCGTCCGGCGGCGGCAGCGACGGCCGCGCCGGCGCGCTCACTGCCGGTGAGGCTGACGGCGGCGACGCGCGGGTCGGTGATCAGCCGTTCCGTCGCCGCCGGGACGTCGGGCTCGGCGATGACCAGGCTGCGGAACACGTCGGACGGCTGCAGCGTCTCGCCCGTGGCCGGGTTGATGGTGCGGACGGTGTCCGTGCTCATGGCGGGTCTCCGTGTCGGGTCCGGTGTACGGGGTCGAGCACCTGGTGGCCGCGGCCGGGGATGGCGGCCGCCGGGGAGATCGCGC
>WNGJ01002757.1_pt1 | contig 17934 bp, 18 predicted proteins | sample 5400611 | NCBI WGS metagenome assembly WNGJ01 (sample SAMN13153375, study PRJNA577476) | soil metagenome | isolation source: 40 cm soil or saprolite under Garry oak tree replicate 1 | place: USA:California | collected 2016-06-15 | reverse complement strand
CGTTGGCCACGCTCGGGCCGAGCGCCGCCATCAAGGTGATGGCGAAGAGCACCGCCGGGAACGCCATGAGCCCGTCGACGATCCGCATGATGGGCCCGTCAACTCTTCGATAATAACCGGCGATTACGCCCAGGGGGACGCCGAGCAGCAGGCTGAGCGGCACCACGATGGCCCCGATGGTCAGGGTGAGCCGCGCGCCGAAGACGGCCCGGCTCAGGATGTCCCGGCCGAGGTCGTCGGTGCCGAAGGGATGCGCCGCGCTCGGGGGCTGCAGGCGCTCCGTCGGCCGCATGCGGTTCGGTCCGAAGGGCGCGACCTGGTCGGCGAAGAGGGCCAGGACGATCAGGGCCCCGAGGATGCCGAGCCCCGCGATGGTGTAGCGGCTGCGCCACAGCCGGGTAAGGCCCGGGCGCGTCCGCCGGGCGGCGGGGCGGAGGGCGGAGACCGCCGCGCCGCGCGGCTCAGTAACGGATCCGGAGGCGGGGGTCGAGGTAGGCATACGTGAGGTCGACCAGGAGGTTCATGACGATGAAGATCATCGCCACGAACATCAGGATGGCCTGGATCAGCGGGTAGTCCCGGTTGAGCAGCGCGCTCGCGGTGAGACGCCCGAGCCCGGGGAGCGCGAAGATCGTCTCCACCACCACCGCGCCGCTCACGAGCGCGCCGAAGCCGAGCCCCACCACGGTCACGGTCGGGATCAGGGCGTTGCGGAGCGCGTGGCGCAGCACGATCGCGCGGCCGGTCATGCCCTTGGCGTGGGCGGTGCGGATGTAGTCCTCGCGCAGGACCTCGAGCATGCTCGAGCGCACCATGCGGGCGGTGAGCGCCATCTGGATGAGGCCGAGCGAGATCGCGGGCAGGATCATGTGCTGCAGGAACGGGACGACGCCCTCGCGCAGCGGGCGAAACTCGCCCACCGGCAGCCAGCCGAGCTTGACCCCGAACGAGAACACCAGCAGCAGGCCGAGCCAGAAGGCGGGGATCGAGAGGCCGGCGAGGGCCAGGGCCATCGCGGCCTGGTCCAGCCACGTGTTCGCGCGCACCGCGGCGAGCAGGCCGAGCGGGATCGCGAGCGCCAGGGCGAGCAGCTCCGCCACGATCGCCAGTGAGATGGTGGGCTCGAGCCGCTCGAGGATCGCGGTGGTCACCGGGCGGCCGAGGAAGATCGACTGCCCGAAGTCGGCGCGGGCCAGCCGGCCGAGATAGCGCGCGAACTGCACGTGGAGCGGCTGGTCGAGCCCGAGGTACTGGCGGGTTCGCTCGATCTGCTCGCGGCTGGCGTTGTCGCCCGCGAGGAGGGCGGCCGGATCGCCCGGCGTCAGGCGGAACAGCACGAACCCGACGATCGCCACCACCAGGATGACGGGGATCGCGCTGGCCAGGCGCCGGGCGAGATAGCTCCTCACTTCTTGCCGTCGAACCAGACTCCGAAGTAGATCGGGCCGCCGATGTGCTGGGAGCCCTTCACGTGCGGGCCGACGGTGTCGAGGGTGGCGAAGTTGCCGAACGGGAACAGGGGCACCTCGTCCCAGAACCAGCGGTGGAAGTCGTCCCGGATCCGGGCGATCTCGGCCGCGCTGGTGGTCTGCAGCCGCCGCTCGAGCAGCTCGTCGCGCGCCGGGCTGGCCAGGAAGCCGGAGGCCGGGTGCTGCGGGTTGTTCCACGTGGGCGCGACCAGGTCGTTCTGGTACCAGACGTTGAACGCGTTGTACATCGCGTTGTGCTTCTTCTCCCACCGCTTCTGCACCATCACCGTCCAGTCCATGATCTGCAGATCGACCTTGAAGAGCTTGCTCTCCTCGAGCTGCTGGACCGCCACCTGGATCTGGCGCCCGCCCGGCATGCTCACCGGCACCGAGATGACCGTGATCGCGACCGGCGGGGTGAGCCCCGCGCTCGTGATCAGCTCGCGCGCTTTCTTCAGATCGCGCTTGCGGTAGGTCTCGAAGCCGATCTTGCTCACCCACGTGGACTGGTTCGGGAAGAACGGGCTCGAGTTGACCGTGTAGAGCCCCTTGGGCGCGATCGCGGCCAGCATCTCCTCCGGCTCCAGCACGTTCGCCACCGCCTGGCGCATCGCCTTCTTGTCGAAGGGCGCGATCGTGCTGTTGAAGGTCAGCTCGGTGCGGCCGCCGTAGGGGTTGACCTGGGCGACCACCGCGGGGTTGCCCTTGATCTGGGCCATCTGGTCGAGCGGCAGGTTGATCGCGAGGTCGTAGCGGCCGGTGAGGGCGCCCGCGACGCGGCCGGCGGCCTCGGGCACGAAGTTGTGGTGCACGCGATCGAAGTAGGCGGTCTTGTTGCCGGAGAACCCGCTCAGGGGCTCCTTGCGGGCCGCGTAGCGGTCGAAGCGCGCGAGCACGATGCGCCGGTCGCGCTCCCAGCTCACGAGCTTGTAGGGGCCGGTGCCGATGACGTCCTCCTCCTTCACGCGGTCCTTGTCGCCCGGGTACCGGTCGAGCACCGACTTGGGGAAGATGACCGGCTGCACGCCCTCGACCATCGAGAGGGCCTCGAGCATGGCCCCGAACGGCTTGGAGAGCTTCATCCGGACGGTGAGATCGTCGACCCGGTCGAGCGACTCGAGCCGCGACTTGATGTGCGGCGCCCACGTGCCGTCGCGGCCGAGCCAGCGCCGGAGCGAGGCCACCACGTCGTCCGCCTTGAGGATCTCGCCGTTGTGGAAGGGAACGCTCTTTCGAAGGACGAACGTCCAGGTGAGCCCGTCCGGGCTCACCGTCCACCGGTCGACCAGCATCGGGCGCGCCACGAGCCCCGCGTCGGGCGCGAACAGCGCCTCCTGCACGTTGTCGACGATGTGCGACTTGGCGCTGATCGTGTCCGCCATCGCGTCGAGGGTGAACGGGCTCAGGTCGTAGGCGACTTCATAGGTGCCGCCGGGCTTCGGCTGGCCCTGGGCCGCGGCGAACCCGGTCAGCGTGAGCAGCGCGACGGCGAGCAGCGAGCCGATCCGGGATGGAGCCAGCGGCGAGGGCGACATGGTGCCTCCTGTTTGACGACGAGGGCGGGCGACCGAGCGAGCCGACGTTACCCGCCGGCCCAGGAGGTGTCAAGGGCGCGGGGCGGTCGAGCTCAGTGGCCTCCGCGCTCCGCGCCCAGGACCGCGGCGAACGTCTCGGTCAGGCTCTCCATCTCCGCGTCGCCCATCGGCGTGGAGAGGCAGCCGAGCCCGGTGATCGACATCAGCACGCCGCGCTCCATGAGCCCGCGGATGATCCGGTGCAGGCGCGCCTCCTCCTCGGGCGTGGTGCGCGTGCTGCGGTAATCGACCAGCTCGCGGTCGGTCGGGTGCACGCGGAAGAGCGAGCCCTGGCCGGTGACCGCGCCGGGCACCCCCGCGCGCTTGAAGCAGGCCTCGAGGCTGCCGCGCAGCTTGGCTCCCAGCTCGTCGAGCTTCGCGAAGGCCTCCGGCGTCAGCAGGCGCATCGCGGCCAGGCCCGCGGCCATGGTGACCGGGTTGGCGTTGAACGTCCCGCCGTGCGGCGCCGCCGGCTTGCCGCCGGTGGGATCGAACACCGCCATCACCTCGGCCCGGCCGGCCACCGCGCCCACCGGAAAGCCGCCCCCGATGATCTTGCCGAGCGTGGTCATGTCCGGGGTCACGCCGAACACCCCCTGGGCACCCCGGTAGCCCACGCGGAAGGTGATGACCTCGTCGAAGATGAGCGCGATGCCGTGGGCCGCGGTCACCTCGCGCAGCGCGCGCAGGAAGTCGCGCTGCGCCGGGATCAGCCCCACCCGGTTCGGGATCGGGTCCACCAGCACGGCCGCGAGAGACTTGGCCTCGCGCTCGATGCGCGCCACCGCCAGCTCCGCGTGGTTGAACGGCAGCACGACCACGTCGTCGAGCACCGCGGGTGGCACGCCGCGCGAGTAGGCGGTGCTGGCCGGCGCGGCCAGGCTGCCCCACTCCCCGGGCGCGGAGGAGAGGCTCACCTCCGCGTAGTCGTAGGAGCCGTGGTAGGCGCCCTCGAACTTGGCGATCTTGGGCCGGCCCGTCCAGGCCCGCGCGCCCTTGATCGCCATCATCACCGCCTCGCTCCCCGAGTTGGTGAAGCGCACGCGCTCGGCCGAGGGGAGGCGCTCGCAGAGCAGCGTGGCCAGCTCGACCTCTTCCGGCGTGGGCAGCGGGAACGAGGAGCCCAGCGCGAGCCGCCGCGTGGCCGCCTCGACGATCGCCGCGTGCGCGTGCCCGTGGATGAGCGCGGTGTAGTTGTTCAGGCAGTCGAGCCGGCGATCGCCCTCCACGTCGGTGATCCAGCAGCCGTCGCCCGAGGCCGCGTACGGCGGGTAGGGCGCCATGTAGACGGTGGTGCGCGTATTGCCGCCCGGCATCACGCCCTGGGCCTGCGCGAAGAGCGCGGCCGACTTCGAGCCCGGCGCGGCCCAGCGTCGGGTCTCGGCGAGCGCCTGCGGGGACTTCACTCCGGTGGTCGGGGTCATGGGGGCTCCTCCGGCGGTGATTATAGTCGAGCCCGCCCGGCTGTGGACGGCCCGCGACGCCATGTGGCAGACTCGGGCCCGGCCCCGCATGAAGCCTCTCGGTGACCCCGACGCGCTGATCTCGACCGACGACCTGGCCGCTCGGCTTGGCCAGCCCGGGCTCCGCGTCTACGACTGCACGACCTATCTCGAGCCGTCCGATCCCGGCTCGGACGATCCGTACAAGGCGGTCGCGGGCTGGAAGACCTTCGTCGCCGGGCACATCCCGGGGGCCGACTTCCTCGACCTGCAGGAAGAATTCTCCGCGACCGACACGAAGCTCAAGTTCATGATGCCGCCGGCCGAGTCCCTGGCGCGCGCCTTCGGCCGGCACGGCCTGGGCGACGGCGCCCGCGTCGTGCTCTACAGCATCGGCACCATGATGTGGGCGACGCGGTTCTGGTGGATGCTGCGCTCGCTCGGCTTCGACGGCTCGGCGGTGCTCGACGGCGGTTTCGACCGCTGGCAGGCGGAGGGCCGGCCGATCGAGGCGGGCGATCCCAAGGGCTATCCGTCGGCCACCTTCACGCCCCGCCCACGCCCGGGGCGCTTCGTCGACAAGACCGCGGTGAAGGCCGCGATCGGCGATCCCCGCACGGTCACCGTGAACGCGCTCGGCCCCCAGTTCCACCGAGGTCTGGAGCCGCACGCTACGGCCGGCCGGGTCGCGTGCCGGGCTCGGTCAACGTGCCGGCGGCAAAGTTGATCGATCCGGCGACCGAGCGCTTCGTCTCACCGGCCGACGCCCTGGCGAGCTTCGCCGCCGCCGGCGTGGACAAGAAGCGGCGGGTGATCGCCTACTGCGGGGGCGGCATCTCCGCGACGATCGACCTCTTCCTGCTGCACCAGCTCGGCTTCGACGACCTCACGCTCTACGACGGCTCCATGGGCGAGTGGGCGAAGGACCCGAGCCTGCCCATCGAGACCGACTGAGGCCGGCTCGGCCGCCGAGGCTCCCGGCCTCGTCGACCGGGCTAGGCCCGCTGCAGCACGTCGGCCCGCGGCGCGCCGGCGGCGAGCAGGGTCCGCCAGTCGGTGTCCCTGGGCACCACCGCCTCCGCCGGGTGCAGCGGGTAGTAGGTCGCCTCGACCCCCGGCGGAGTCCCGCCGGCCTCGACCGTGCGGGTCGCCTGCAGCAACAGCCGGCGCGCCTGGATCACGGCGCGGTCGGCGGGACCCAGGTGCTCGCGGGTGCGATCGACGACGGGACCCATGCTCTCCTGCACCGCGCGGTCCTGGGCGTTGACGCCGTCGATGCCGGTGAAGGTCTCGGTCTTCTGCACGCGCCGGTCCAGCAGGTAGTTGTTCTCGCGGTTGCGCTTCGAGCGGAACGTCGTCTGGTCGACGTCGAGCGGGCCGTTGCCGAGTCGCCGCTCGAGCCGGTCCTCGTCGGTGAGCGGCTCGGTCGTGCTGTGCTCCCAGTTGTAGACCATCGTGGTCTCGTCATCCATCGGCACCCAGATGTGGCCGGCCGCGCCGGAGAACCCGCGCGCCCCGGAGCCGGTGCGGGCCGGGCGGATCTGGTGGAAGGGCAGGATGAAGTGGTAGGCGCGTACGTGGATTAGGCCGTCCGCGAGGGGGCGCAGGCCGGCGTACCGGTAGCCGTAGTCGGTGACGTCGAGCTCCAGGGTGGGCGCCCCGCCGCGCACGAACGGGTCCGCCGGGTTGAAGCCGGGCCGCGAGGAGCCGGTGGCGAGCACGCGGTGCAGGATGGGCACGTGCGAGGTGTCGATGCCGCCCTCGAGCCCCTGGAGCCAGTTGCTCTCCTGGATCACCTTCGAGACGTGGCGGTGCGTGGGCGGCGCCTGGGTCCACGCGAAGTGCGGGAGCGGTGGCTTGTGCCCCGCGGGCCCGAGATACGCCCAGATGATGCCGCCCGCCTCCACGGTCGGATAGGCCCCGGTGCGGATCTTGGCCGCGAAGGCCAGCTCGGGGGGCTCGTTCATCATGTCCACGCACTGGCCGTCGGCGTCGAACTTCCAGCCGTGGTACACGCAGCGCAGCCCGCACTCCTCGTTGCGCCCGAGGAGGAGCGAGGCCTGGCGGTGCGGGCAGCGCTCGTCGAGGAGCCCGATGCGGCCGCGGCTGTCGCGGAAGGCCACCAGCTCCTCGCCCAGCAGCTTCACCCGGACCGGCGGGCAGTCGGTCTCCGGCAGTTCCCACCCGAGCAGCGCGGGCAGCCAGTACCGGCGCATGGTCGTGCCCATCGATGTGCCGGGCCCGACCCGGGTCACTCGCTCGTTGTCGTCGCGTGCCAGCATGGCGGTCTCCTTGCCAGGGGCGCTGGGCCTAGCGTGGTTCGGATTGCCGGAGCGGTGGCCGTGGAACAGGGATCGCGGCGCCGCGGTCCCACATCTGCCGCAGCATCCGGAGCCGCTCCCGCTCCAGCCGGTCGAGCGCCTCGAGGGCGGAGGGCGCTTCGGCGACGCAGCCGGGCAGCTCCGGATGCTCCGCGCGGCGAATCCATTCACCGCCGCGCTCGACCGACTCGAGCACGAGCAGGTAGGGCACCGCCTCGTAGTAGGCGAGCGGCCTCCGGTCGTCCATCACACGAAAGGCACCCACGCGATGGGCACGCCGGCGTCGGACTGACGCGCCTTCTCCGTCGCGCTGATCCAGCTCGCGCCGTCGGCCAGGACCGCCGAGGCCGGCCGCACTCGGCAGAGGTTCGGGTCGTCGACGTTCGGGGGCAGCACTCCCTGGTCCCGCAGCGCCCGAGCGGCCTCGATGAGCCGGCGCCGAACGAGGATCACCATGGCGTCGGTGGTGCCCAGGTGCTCCTGCGTCCGGTCGTAGATCGGCCCCATCGTCTCGGTCATGGCGCGATCTTGCAGGTTGCCGAGGAACGGGATGCCGAGGGTCAGCTCCTTCTGCAGCTCGTGGTCCTGCCGGTAGTCGTTGTGGATGTTGGCGGCGGTGTAGAAGCGGCGGCGCGGATCACCGCCCGACTCGACGTAGCCGCCCCAGGAGGCGAAGGGATCGCGCACCTGCCGCGCTTCCTCCTCGGTCACCGGCCGATCGAGCCGCGCGCGCATCACGAACTGGAGATTGTGGTGGTCGTCGAGGGGCACCCAGGCCCGCGCCGAGACGATGTGCGGATCGCTCGCCGCGATCATCGAGTAGAACGGCAGGATGAACTGGGTGATGCGGTGCCAGTACAGGCCCTCGACGTCCGAGCGCCGCCGGGCCGAGTAGCAGGCGCCGTAGTCCGTCGGCAGCACCTCGAGGCGGGGGCGCTTGTCCCGGTGGAACGTGCCCCGCTGCTTGGTGTCGGGCGTGCGCTTGGCGTGCACGAAGTCGATGTGGGACGAGTCGATATCGCCCTCGAGCGCCTGCACCCAGTTGCATTCCTCCAGCATCATGAGCGGGGGGTAGACCTGCGCGGCGGGCAGGGTGTTGATCTCGAAGGCCGGCAAGGGCGGCGTCGTCTCGCGCGGCCCCATGTAGGTCCAGATCACGCCGTTGACATCACGGCACGGATACGCGCGGGCGCGGATCTTGTCCTTGAAGGTGGACTCCTCCGGCTCGTTTGGCATGTCGACGCAGCGTCCCGTGACGTCGTATTTCCAGCCGTGGTACGAGCAGCGGAGCCCGCACTCCTCGTTGCGGCCGAAGAAGAGCGACGCCCCGCGGTGCGGGCAGTTGGCGGCCAGCAGCCCGACCTCGCCCCGGCTGTCGCGGAACGCGACCAGGTCCTCGCCGAGCAGGCGCACCTTCTTCGGCGGGCAGTCGGGCGCCGGGAGCTCGGCCGAGGGCAAGCACGGCATCCAGTAGTGGCGCAGGAGCTCGCCCATGGGGGTTCCGCGTCCGATCCGGCACAGCAGCTCGTTGTCTTCGCTCGAGAGCATGGGCGGCCTCCTGTCGCCTTCCCCTATTGCCAGACCGCGAACGCCATCCCGACGCCGGAGCCGGCCTCGGAGCGGTAGCTCGGGACGTAGTCCACGAGGCGCATCGCCAGGTGCTCGGCCGCGCCGGCCGTCGCGATCCAGTTGCGGATCTCGGAGTTGCCGGATTCGAGCTTCGCCGCCGGCAGCGCGCTCAGCGCCTCGCCGTCCTGCTTGGCCAGCAGGTCGAGGACGTGGCGGTCCAGCTCCTCGTCGACGAAGAAGTGGCTGAGCCCGCCGGAGGCCAGGACCGCCACGCGCTTGCCGACCGGCCAGGCCTCGATCGCCTGCCGGATCGCCCGCCCGAGCTGGAAGCAGCGCCTCGGCGTCGGCTGGTTCGGCGGATAGTACGTGTTGAGCAGCACCGGCACGATGGGCACCACGCGGTCGCCCATGAGCCGCTGGTGCACGAAGCTCCAGGCGTGGCCGAAGGGCCCGTGGCGCGGCTGCACGCGCAGGTGGGCGACGTCGAAGTCGAAGTCGCGCGTGAGCGCCTCGACCAGGTGCCGGCCGAGGGCCGCGTCCACCGGGAACGTCCGGTTCGTCCCGTCGCCATAGAGGCCCCAGTAGGAGAGCCGCCGCAGGGGCGGCACGCCCTCGCGCGGCGGCGGCAGGTTCTGGACGGACTCGCCCCAGTAGATGCAGAGGGCGGGCTGGTTGTCCGGACCGAACCACTCGTTCTGGTCGTCGCCGATCACGACGACGGCGTCGGGCGCCTGCTCGGCCAGGACGGCGCTCAGCTGCCGGATGGCGGCCTGCGTCGCCTCGTGGCGGGCCCGGGTCACGTCGGCCTGGAGCTCGCGGCCGATCCACGCGGCGCTCGCGCGCGCCTTCGCGGCGAACTCCGGCAGGCGCGCCCGGTCCAGATCGCCGAGGCCCGCGAACGCCTCGTACGGCGTGCTCAGCATCGGGCTGTGCGAGCTGCCGATGCCGAGCGTGACCTGCGCCATGCCGCGCTCCTGTCGCCCGCGCCGCCTAGCGGAACGCGGGGATGATGTGCTTGGCGAACAGCTCCATCTGCCGCTCCTCCTCGTCCCAGGACATGAAGCCCTGATCGAAGAACCAGCCGAACCACTCGAGATCGCCCTGGCCGCCGATCTTCTGCAGCGCCTCGACCTCCCGCTTGATCTGGTCCACCGTTCCGGCCAGAGCGTACTTGACCTGGCGCATCCGGTCCACCGTCCATTCCGGCGGCGGCAGCGGGGTGTACGGATCGAGCGGATACTTCGCGGCGTCCTCGGGCGTGCGGAAGGCTTCCCAGAAGCCGAAGCCCCCGAAGTAGTTCTGGAATCCGGCGTAGTTGGTGTCGCGGAGCAGCGCCACCGCCTCGGCCTCGGTCTTGCCGAAATGCACCGCCCGGAACGCGCCCACGCTCTCGCCCAGACCGAGCTTGCGCCCGTTCTCGCCCGCGACCTCCTGGTAGACCTTGCACAGGCGCTGGAAGTCCGGCGGGTGGGCCACGAGGATCCAGGGGACGATGCTCGACTGGGCGGTGTAGCGGATGGTCGTCTCGCTCACCGAGAATGGCTGGAACATCGGCGGGTGCGGCTGCTGATAGGGCTTCGGCACGACGCAGATCTTCCGGATGACGCCCTCGTCGTCGATCTCCCCGGGGGCGCCGTACTGCCGCGTCCAGTCCGCGACCGGCCAGCGCCGGATCCCTTCCTTGTAGGGGTAGGGGACCTTGTAGTACTCGCCGTCGTAGTCCCACGCCTCCTCGGTCCAGGCCTTCCTGATCACCTTGACCGTTTCCTCGTAGACCCTCCGGTTGTGGTTGTCGATGGAGGAGCCGTCCATGGGCGCCCCCGTGACATGATACTGCTGGCCCAGGACGTTCACCCACCGGTCCTGGTACCCGCGGGCGAACCCGGCGTAGATGCGCCCCTTCGTCAGATGATCGAGGACCGCCAGCTCCTCGGCGGCCCGGATGGGATCCCACGACGGCAGGACCAGCCCGAGCGGGGAGAACTTGATGCGCTTGGTGCGGGCGGCCAGGTCGGCGTAGATGAGGAGCGGCGCGACCGACGTCTCGTAGCCCTCGGAGTGGAAATGGTGCTCGGTGGTGGCCAGCACGTCGAAGCCCGCGTCGTCGGCGAACACCGCGAGCTTGCGCAGCTCGTCCAGCATCTGCTGGTAGCGCTCGTTGTTCCGCCCGATGGGCCGAAGCCGCTTGCGATCTTCGAGGGTGCCGGGCACGGTGGGCAAGACGAACAGCATGAATTTCATGACGGCCTCCTCTGCCAGCGGTCGAGGTTACCGAGGAGAATGGGCGGAGTGTGCTCTTCGCCCCGCGGGAGGTCAAGGGGGGTGCGCGGGCGGCAGTGGGCCGGCCCGTCTTGACATCGGAGGGGTCGCCTGTAAGGTGGGCTGCATTCCGCCCAGGGCTTCGGGAGGGAAGGGGACAATCCCAATGGAGACGATGACGATCACCATCGAATCTGACAGCGGTACGCGCATGCGGTTTCAAGTGGACCACGAGCCGCGCTTCGACCTTCGCTCCGAGGAGGTGGACGGGCTCCGCAGCGCGGTGCGGACGATCGAGACCACGCTCGCGGCGCCGGACGAGGGCCGCATGTGTCTCCTCCTCGCCCAGATGACCCTCGACAGCCTGATCGAGGCGCTGCCCGATGAGGAGGACGAGGAGGAGTAGGCTTACCTCTCCTCGACGAGGCGCCGGACAACGCTGCGCAGCTCGTGGACGTCGAATGGCTTCGCCACGACCGTCGCGCCGGTTTCTTGCAGGAACGGGACGAACTCCGTCGCATTGGTGAAGCCGGACATGAAGACGATGGCCGGCCGCGGGGTCGGCTGATTCTGCACCGCCCGATAGACCGCGATTCCGTCCACGTCCGGCATTCGCAGGTCGCTGACCACGACGTCGTAGCTGTGCTGTGCGAGCCGCTCGAGCGCAGCTTTCCCGCCGTCGGCGCCGTGAATCTCGTAGCCCTGGCCGGCCAGGAGCGTCTCGACCAGCTCCCGGACGTCCGGTTCATCGTCGACGACGAGAATATAGGGCACGGGGGAAGCATACCAGCCGGCGACCGGAATGCTGGCTATCTCTGACGGCGTCGCGACCGACGGACTCCGGCCTGCACGTCGTGGACGCGATCACCCTCGAAGCTGATCTCCACCTCGTCGTCCTCGACTTCCCAGTAGCGGACGGTCGCGACCCAGCCGAGCGACCAGCCTCGGCGCGTCACGCGGCGCTCCCGGTACACGACCGTCCGGGTTTGGCGGGCGGGCAGGCTCACCCGTTCCTCGGCTCCCGGACCGACCAGGCGTCGAACGTCCTCGTACGTCGTCTCGCCGGGGCGGATCCGGGCCAGGGCCTGCGGTGACGGCGTGGTGCCGTGGTGCCGGCCGGCCGCCGTGCGGCCGAGGAGGACCCGCGCGCGCAACGTCCGCCCCATCAATGCCATCGCCGGTGTGAACAGCCAGCGCAGGGTGCCGCCCAGGACCACGAGGGCCGCGGAGACGAGGAGGGGCCGCGCGGGCAGCCGCTGGGCCGCGTAGGTGAAGTGGACCTTCAAGAGCTGGGGACGGAGGCCCTGGGACGGGGCCAGTGCGACGGAGATCGTCGCTCGGTCATCGCGGCGCTCGCCCTCCCGTCGGAGCGCCGACGCGGGGATGGTCTCGTCGACCCGGAGGCGACGGGCGTCGGCGAAGTCGATCAGCAGCATGGAGAAGTCTCGAGCCACGGGGACGACCCGGTCCCGGACCCCGAAGTAGAACGGGTAGAGCGCGAGAGACTCCAGGTCACCGAATGCCAGCGTGACCACATACCACCGGCCCCAGAACAGGTCCTCGATCCACGTCACGGGCCTGGGCACGATGACGTCCCGCACCGGGATCTGGAGACGGACGAGCCAATCCGGACTGCCTAGCTCCGGTACCCACGGGATCCGGATCACGGTCGCTCCGGTGGCCCCGCGGGCTGCACCGCCCTCCACGAAGGTCACGAATGGAGCCTCCCCGAGCGGTCGAAGCTCCGCTCCGGTCCCCAGATCGGAGCGCCGAACGCCCGAGAGACGGAGTCGGCCGGACTCCTTGGCCCGAAACCCCAGAGCGTCCACCTGAGCGCGCAGCTGAGGGTCCGTCCTCTCGTCCCCTGCCGCCCCCGGCACTTCGCCCGGCCAGAGCAGGTAGAGGTCCTGGGCAATGTCGGTCGCCGTGCGGTGCTCGGGGAGAACGAGGTTCCAGGTCACGCTGACGGTCACCGGACGGTGGGCCGGTCTGACGTCGTTCTTGCCGACCGACACCGACACGAACAGGGGTCCGATGCCGAACTCGGGGTGGGCCCGCGAGGCAATGAAAGCCTGGGCATGGAGGTCATGCGGCCACAGACCCAGGATCAGCAGCGCGAAGGCGATCCTCATGAATGGCCTCGAGCTCCGTCGGGTTGACCGCGGAGCCAGGGTTGCTTATACTCCGGCACCACAGTACGCCCTCTGAGGAGAAGCAGGTGGGCCACTCGGAGGGAATCGTGCGCCAGCACACCAGCAGAGCCACGCCGGGTCAGCCGAGCGGGCCCGCATAATGCCTCGCCTGAAGGGCTGGGTCGCCGCGGTCGCCGCGGACCCCGCCGCCATGTTGTTCGTGGCGGCCGTCGTTCTCCTCATCGTGATCCTGGTCGGGATGGCCCTCGCGGCCCGGACCCGGCGACGGGACGCCCACCCTGAGACGGTGGCTCCGGAGAGTTCCGTCCAGGTCGGCATCGCCCCGTGGGTCGAAGAAGGCCGGCAGCTGTTCACCCTCTGGCAGGAACGGGTCGAGCGCCTCGGCGAGCTCCAGGGCCGCCTCGCCGGGATGGCGCAAGAGATCGAACAGCTCAAGGTACAGGCCGGCGCGCAGGCTGGCCGCATCGACGAGCTGCGCGCCGAGAATCTCCGCCTCGGTCAGGAAGCCGAAGCGTTCTCGATGGAGCGGGACCAGCTCCGGGCCGTCATCGCGCGTATCGGCGAGCTGGTCCGCCAGGCGACCGAGGCCCGCCCGAGTGACGCGGGAGAGGCAACCCCCGCGGCGGGGCCGTGATGCAGGCCCACCCATACCGCCGGACACGAAGGTAAGCCCTAGCAACCTCGCCCGAAGCCCACGACGTCAGGCCCGGAACCCCAGGACGTACTCGCTGGCGGATTTTCGACGCCTGGAGTCTGTACTGGCGCCATAACCTCGAAACTTCCCTGATATGCGCATGGCTCGCCTCTTGCTGGGACAGAGGTGCACAGGCGTGCAAGGTCGCCACCTCCCCCACTGGCCCGGCTACAGGAAAGGGCACACGGATGACTCATGGTTCATTGCTCGTCACAGTCGCGGCTGTCATGACTGCCATCGGCCTCTCCGCGTCCTGGGGAGCCGCCGCCGAACCTACGGTGACGATCCCGGGGGCTACCCCTCCGACGCTTCAGGTCGAGAGACTCTCCGACGAGCAAGTACGGGCGGAGCTCCGGCGCCTGAACACCATGAAGATGGACTGCGGCGCGCAGGCGCGGCAGGCGCTAGCGGCCCAGCAAAGCGCGAGCGCGGCGGGTCGCGCCTCGGAAGCCGAGGCCCACGGGCAGCTTCTCTGGACGAACATGAAGTGTATGGAGCAGGCGAACCAGGGCCTTCTCCGCCTGCGAAACCAGATCACCCGAGACCAACTTCCGCTCTTTTCCCTGGAGGACGGGTTCCACCAGGAATATCGTCAGGGGCTCCAGTCCCACCTGAACACCCTGCAGCAGGTCGGTAAGCAGCTCGTCGACCCGAGCGCCTTCACGGCTGAGACCTTCGCCAAGCAGATGGAGAGCTTCCGACGGCAGCGGGAGAACTTCAGGAGTCGATACATCCGCCTGGTCAACGACCCCGAGACCAAGGGGCTCGCGACGACCCTCTTCCAGGCGGGCGATCTGCTGATCGGGAGCGCCCAGGTATGGGTGCGGCAGGCGAAGGCCGAGGCCGAGATTGCGGACCTGACCCCGAACGGCGGATCCAGCCCCCGGCTCTCCCGCGCCCAAGCCGTGCGCGAGGCGGCCGTCACGGAGCGGGCACGTCAGTGGGAGCTCGCTCAGGGCCTGATCCTGCAGGCGACCACGCTCACCGCGGCGACGCGGTGATCCCAGGGAGGTATGTGCACATGGCTACGACCGAGCAGCAGAACCGGCGGCGGCACCCTCGCACCCGAATTTCGTGGCCCGCCATCATCGAGGCGGGGACCAGTCGATACGCATGCCAGGCCGCGGACATCAGCACGCACGGTGCCCGGATCAGAACCAAGGCGCGCCTCCGGACCGGGACCGCGGTGCGGCTGGAGTTCATTCCCCCCGAAGGGCCGCCCGTCCGAGTTGGGGCGCTGGTGTGGCGGGTGGAGGCCGACGGGCTCGCGTTCCTGTTCGGTCGCGGCATCCAGCATCGCTTCATCCGCGCGGCGTAGATTCAGCTCCGAGTGCCGTCATGAGGCCCTGAGCGGCCTCGAGCCCCTTGCGCAAAGACTCGCCTTCGACGGCGCCGCTGACGTCCCAGACCGGCTTTCCGGGTGCCGGCTTCGAGTGCACCAAACCGTTCCGCACGCGATCGATCTCAAGAATGCTCTCGGCCGCGGCAGGGGAAACCACGTTCAAGGTCAACGCGAGAGTCACCCGGGAGGAAATGGGCAGCGAGGCCATGGCGTCGAAGATGGATTCGCGGCTGGCCGCCAGCCTCGCGGCGAGGACCAGCGTGACGAGTCGATCGAGAAGGGAATGGACCGCCAGGAGGCGGGTGAAGCGATCTCCTTCATGTAGACCAGGCCAGCTGACCTTCTCGGCTTCGATCCGCCTGGCTCGGGGCGGGGCCTTGACCCGCGCGTCTTGCCCCGGCTGCTCCGGCGGGATCCGCGGAGTCGCTTCTCGCTCGCTCTCCTCCACCCACGCCTTGGCCATCTTCACCGCCACGGCGTCGGCATCGGCGCGCGTTGCCTGTATCTCCCGAGGCGTGGCTCGCAGCGGGGGCTTCGGGGTCACGACCCCCCGACTGTTGGCTTCGAGCTCCGCCACCGGCAACCAGCGCCCGTCGGGCTGCCGCTCGGAGTTCGGACTGATCGTGTAGCCCTTGTAGGGGATGTCCATGTCGAGCCCGGCCCCGGGACCGCGTCAGCAGCGGCCTTGCTTGGCGAGCCCGGGCGGGCAACCCATCTTCTTCGCGTGTCCCGGGGGAATCTTGTAGTACGCGACCGGGACCGCGAGGACCGGCCGTGGGACTCTGGCGGGTGCGATCGTCTCCCACGGGCTGCCGTATGTCGTCGCGACGAACCACGCCCCCTCGTGGAAGGTGTAGTAGCGCCCTCCGTACGCGAAGAAATTCATGCGGGCGCCGGGCGCATAGAAGACCGGCGATCCGGGGACTACCACCAGCTGGGGCGGAGCCATGACGACGACCGGCGGGCGGGGCGGAGCGATGACAACCGTGGGTGGCGCAGGCACGGGAACACTGATACCGATCCGGACACCATCTGCCGCTGCCGGGTTTGCGGCCATGAGCGAAAGACCTGCTGCAAGCGCGAGGATCTGTCGCATGGGGGGGAACCTCCTGACGTCACGAAATACTTGCTGGTCCTCCGGAGTGCATACCGGCTGCCAATCCTCGTGCAGGAGCCGGCGTTCGTTTTCACAAGGGGTTGGCGTGCGGAGCCCCCGGAATAAGTCGGCCTCGAAGTGTCGGGTAGGGGGTCAGGAGCGTATCGGGCTGTAACATCTTTCTCTCCGTCCTTGACCCGCGCTCGGTGGCCGGCAAGAATGCTCCGGCGCGTCCCCCGTGTGGTCGCAGAGGACATGACCGTCCCCGCGAAATGTGAAGAGGAGATGAGGAGTGCTCCGGGATTCGCTGTTCGTGTTCCTGATTGTCGTAGGCTCGGCGGCGCCGTATCTCGGCGGTCTCGGCTTCTACAGTGACGACTGGGCGTTTCTGGCCGACATGATCGGCTCCCGAGAACCGACCATCCGGGCGGCCTTCGAGGCGCTCTACCGGGCCGACATGCGGATGCGACCCGTCCAGATCCTCGTCCTGGCGGTACTGTTCCGACTCTTCAAGCTCGAGCCGCTCGGATACCACGTCGTGAACACGACGCTCCTCGGGGCCGGTGCCGTGCTGTGCTGCCTGGTCTGCAGAGAGCTGGGCATCTGGCGTCACCTGGCCCTCGCGGTCGCGCTCGTCTTCGGTCTGCTGCCCCACTACTCGACAGACCGATTCTGGGTGGCGACGATACAGGTCACACTCTCGATGACCCTGTACCTCCTGAGTTTCTATGCCGACCTGCAGGCGACCCGCTCGACCTCGACCGGCAGCTGGGGATGGCGGGGGCTGGCCTTGGCGACCATGATCACCTCCGTGCTCGCGTACGAGGTTGTCCTGCCGTTTTTCCTCCTCAATCCGGTGCTGGCCGCCGTTCAGGCTCGTCGAGCGGTCCGGGTGGGAGGGTCCCCGGTACCCACGGCGGTGCGACTGCCGGCCCTCCTCGCCACCACCGCACTCGTGTTGCTCCCCGTGCTGCTCTGGAAGCTCGAGGCTGCTGCGCCTCGGCTCGCGAGCCTGACCTTCGGCGAGAAGGTCACATCCTTCGGCCGGCTGATGTGGGGGTCGGTCGCGGTCAGCTACGGCGACTACGGTATCCGCCTGCCCCTCGTCGTCGTGCAGATCCTACGGGACCACCCGAGCGTCGCGGTGTCGGTCACGGCGCTGGCGGTGGCTTCGATTGTCTTCCTGTACGTGTGGTGCGTGATGCGGGAAGCCGGGCACCAGGGACGGAGCCCGGCTGCCGCGGCCGTAGCGCTCGTGGCGGCAGGATTCGGCATCTTCTTCCTCGGCCATGTCGTCTTCTTCTACACGCAGAACGCGGACTACTCGCCGACCGGGATCAGCAACCGTGTCGCCATCGCCGCTACGCTCGGGATCGCGCTGGGATGGGTGGGTGCTCTCGTGGCCATCGTCGCGCCGATCACCCGGGAACGGCTGCGCAATGCCGCACTCGCCGGCGGGGTCGCCGCCGCGGCCGGCGTGAGCGTCCTGATCGTCGACACGATCGGCATCTTCTGGGTGGAAGCCTACCGGCAGGAGCAGCACGTCCTCCACGAGATCCGCCGCGCTTTTCCACACTTGCCGCCCGAGACGACCTTGATCCTCGACGGGATCTGCCCCTACGTCGGGCCGGCCACCGTCTTCGATGCGAGCTGGGACCTGGCGGGCGCCCTCCGCATCATGTACGGCGACGACACCATCCGCGCCGCCGTCGTGACGCCCAATCTTCGGGTGGAGGAGACCGGCCTCAAGGTGTCGGGGTACGGCGTGGTTACCGAATACCCGTATCACCGGCTACTGCTCTACCACGCCGGCCTCCGACGTCACTTCGCGCTCGATGACGGCCACGCGGCCCGCCGGTACTTTCAGACGCACAATCCCACGCAGGGCAGCTACTGCCCTTCAGGACGCGAGGGTCATGGCGTGCGCATCTTCGGGCGAAGTGCTCAGCCGCCGATCGTCGTCCGGATGCTGCCCAAATGCTCGTCGACGTGACCGAGGAGAGCGCGCTTGACCA
>WNGJ01021922.1_pt1 | contig 17936 bp, 14 predicted proteins | sample 5400611 | NCBI WGS metagenome assembly WNGJ01 (sample SAMN13153375, study PRJNA577476) | soil metagenome | isolation source: 40 cm soil or saprolite under Garry oak tree replicate 1 | place: USA:California | collected 2016-06-15 | reverse complement strand
AGCGTGTGGGACTTCTCGCGCGGCGGCGGCACGCTCTCGTTCGAGACCAATCGGGCGATGGCGGCGTGCGGCGGAACGTGGGGCATCTACATCCAGGCCGACGAGGTGCTGCACGAATCCGGCGCGGCGCTGATCGGTGCGGCGCTGCGCCGCTGCGACGGCGAGCCGCTCGTCGAGGGCCTGCTGGTCGATTACCTCCATTTCTACGGCGACTTCTGGACGATCGCGACGGACCGGCACTGGTACCGCCGCGAAGTGCGCGTGGTGCGGCTGGGCGGCGAGATCCGTTCCTACCAGGACGCACAGGGCTTTCGGGTGGGTGCCGGCGACCGGCGCGTTCGGGCACGGGCCACGGGCGCGCAGATGTTCCACTACGGCTGGGCGCGGCCGCCGCAGTCGCTGCACCGCAAGGTGATCGCCGCCCAGGAGATCTTCACGGAGGCCGCCGACCGCTGGGAGCGGCGCGCCGCGTTGGAGCAGCTCGACTGGACGCCACTGTTGCGCCGGTTCACCGGCACTCATCCGCGCGTGGCGCAGCAGTGGATCGCCGCCCAGCAGGCGGCCGCGACGGCGCCCGCCGTGGGTCCGCGGCGCTTCCGTCCGGCGCACCTCCGACTCTACTTGTCTCACTGGATCGAGCGCCTGACGGGCACGCGGCTGTTCGAATACCGAAACTACCTCGACGTATGACGGCGGCGTCGCGCTCGCCGTTCGCGGGACTGCGTGTCGTGCTCGTCGCCGCGTTCAACCGTCGCTATCACCGGAGCGGCCTCTCCCTCGCGTCTGCCCTCACGTCGCTCGGCTGCGAGCTGCGTCCCTGCGAGGAGCGCCGGCGGGGCTGGAACTCCATTTTCCGGCGCTCCCTCGCCGACCGGCTCGCCGCCCGCCTGCGTCGCCAACCGGCGGACGTGGTGCTGGTGTTCAAGGGGGCGCACCTCGATCCGGCGGTCGTCGCGGACTTGCGGCGGCGGTTCGGCGGTCGCTGGGTCAACTGGTTCCCCGACGACCCGCACGACCACGAGACGTCCACCCGGCTGGCGCCCGCGTACGATTGCTTCTTTACCCACGACAGCTCCAGCCTCCCGCGCCACCGCTCGGCGGGCGGCCGACCCTACTACCTCGCGTTCGGTTGCGACCCGGAGTACCTGCGGCCGCCGCCGCCGGCTGCCCCGCACGGGACGGCACCGCTCGGGTTCGTGGGCTCGCGCGATGCCGTACGCGAGCGCGTGGTGCAGGCGCTCGACGATCTCGGTCTCGTGGTCTGCGGACCGGGATGGCCGCGGGGCGCGGTGTACGGCGACGCGTTCGTGCGCGCCCTCGCCGGTGCCGCCGTGGGAGTGAACATCCACCAGCAGTTCGGGCCGGGCGGCGACGTCACGCGCTACGGCGCGGGCGCCAACATGCGCGTGTTCGAGCTCGCCGCCGTCGGCACGCCCCAGCTTTCGGACGCGAAGGCGGACATCGCCCGCCACTTCACGCCGGGGCGGGAGATCGTGCTGTACCGCAGCATCGCGGAGCTGCGCGCCCGGGCGCGCGAGCTGCTGGGCGACGAGCCCGCCCGCCGCGCGCTCGCGGCCGCGGCCCGCGCGCGCGCGCTGCGCGAACACACCTGGCGGCATCGGCTGGAGGAGCTGCTGACGGTCACCCTGCGGTGAGTCACGGCGTGGGGCGGCCGGGCGGCAGGACTCCCGTCTCGAGATACGCGCGGTACATGCTGACGTACTCCTGCGTCATCACGAGGTGCGAGAAGCTGCGCTCGGCGCGGGCCCGACAGGCGTGCGGGTCCCACTCGGCCAGGCGGCCGCGCAGCGCGACGAGCTCGTCCAGCGTCGTCCCCAACCCTCCGGTATCCGGGGAGATCAGCTCCGGCAGCGAGCCGCGCGGCGATCCGATGACCGGCGTGCCGCTCGCAAACGCCTCGAGGATGTTCACCGGACACGGGTCCTCCCAGCGGACGGGCATCCACAGGCAGCGCGCACCGGCTAGCAGCTCGCGTTTTTTGGCGCCGCCGACCTCTCCCACGAACTTGACGAAGCGCGAGAGACTCGGCCGCCAGCCGCCCGCCAGCACCAGGCGCGTGCGGCTCCGCTTCGCGGCCGCGATGGCCACCTGCCATCCTTTCACGCTGTGCAACCGGGCGAGGAACAGGTCATAGTCCCCCTTCACGGACCGGAATTCGTACTCCTCCAGGCGCACGCCGTTGCGCACGAAAACCTCGGTGCCATGGCGACGCGCGTGGTCCCGGCTCACGCAGATGGTGCGGGCATCGGCGCGCCGCCCAGGCCCGAGGTTCCCCTGCAGCGTCCACACGGACGGCACGCCGGAAGGAGGGTGTTGCAGCGGACAGTGGTAATGCATGATGTCGACCGGCTCGGCGACGTAGCGGCGCAGATCGAAGTCCGGTCGCAGGACCTCGTCGGGCCGGACCTCCACCACCCGCACCCCCGCGACGTGACTCCCCTTGGGCGCGAGCAGCGTGACCCGATGTCCCAGCTCGACGAGCCCCTGGCACAGCCACACCAGGATCCGCTCGCCACCCCCGTACTTGAGGACGGGCACGCGCGTGTGGTGGAACTGGACGATGTGCATGCCCGGGCGCGGCGGCGTCACGCCGCGACGAACGACGTCGTTCGTCCGGCGGGCAGCGTGCCCGTTTCGAGCACGTGGCGATACATGCGCAGGTACTCGCCCGCCATCACGAGGTGCGTGAAGAAGCGCTCGGCATGGGCCCGACACGCGCCCGGGTCGCGCGACTGAATCTGCTCGGCGGCGGCGATGATCTCGTCCATCGTGTCGCACAGGGCCCCGACCGCGGGCGTGACGAGCTCGGGCAGCGCGCCGCGCCGCGTGCCCAGCACGGGCGTCCCGGAGAGCAGCGCCTCGACGCTGACGAGCCCGAACGGCTCGTCCCACTGCGCCGGGTTCCACAGGCAGCGGGCGCGCGCCAGCAGCGCGGCCTTGGTCGTGCCGTCGACTTCACCGACATACTTCACGGAGCCCGTGAAGCTCGGCCGCCAGCCGCCGGCGACGATCAGGCGATGCCCGGTACGCTTCGCGGCCTCGACCGCCCAGTGATAGCCCTTGGCGCTGTGCAGCTTGCCGAGGAACAGGTCGTACTGCTCGGCGCGTTTGGGAAACCGGCGGAACACGTAGTCGGCCGGATCGAGCCCGTTGTAGACGAACACCTCGCTGCCGTGTCGGCGTGCGTGGTCGCGCGAGAGAAAGATGGCATGGGGCGAGGGCGGGGCGCCGGGTTTCAAGTTGCGGTGGATCGTCTGAACCACGGGGATTCCGGTCGGGTCGCGCCGCAGCGGGAAGTGGGTGTGCAGGATCTCAGCGTCCCGCGGCAGGCGAGACGCGACGCCGGCGGGGTCGGCGAGCTGGCGCGACGGCACCTCGATCACGGTCGCTTCGGGGACGCGCGTGCCGGGCGGGGCGAGCAGGGTCACCCGGTGGCCGAGCGCCGCGAGCCCCCGCACCAGCGCGACGATCACACGCTCGGGACCGCCGTAGCCTTTGGCGGGAAGCGGCTGGTGAGAGGCGACCACGACCCGCATCAGGAGGACTCAGTCCTTCGGGACGCAGAACACGTCGTACACGTTCCCCCGCATCAGATTCCCCGGCGTGACGAGCTCGCTCAATAAGTTCTCGCCGCCGTTCATGCGATGCACGTCGTACCCGTGGCCCACCAGGAAATCGTACAGCTGCCGGCGGTACGCGGGCGTCGATTTTCGCAGACTGAACATCTCCACCTGGAGATAGGGCCGGCGGCTTCGGATCAGCTGTTCGAGGGTCTGCAAGACGGCGAGATCGAACCCTTCGGCGTCCACCTTGATGAACCGGAGCCGCGCCATCAGGTCGGCATGCGACTCCTGGAGAAAGGCCTGGAGGTTTCTTCCCTGGACCTGCACCGCGAAGGCGCTGCCGTGCAGCCACTTGCTCATTCCCTCGTGGAAGCCGCCGTTGCAATACCCCGCTTCGCCGTACTGGAACTCGTACGTCCCGTCCGTGCGCATCGCCGCGAAGTTGAGCGCCACGATGTTGGTCTTGTCGCGATTGAGGGCGGCGGTGCGCTCGAGCACGGGGAACACGTATGGGTTGGGCTCGAGCGCCAAGACGACCCCCGACGCCCCGACCGCCAGCGCGATGGGAATCGTCGTATCGCCCGTGTGCGCGCCGACGTCGATCGCGACATCCCCGGCGCGCAGGAAGCGGCGCAGCTGATCGACCACCGCCTGGACTTGCGCCGCCGCGATCCGGTAGGCACCGGGGTGCAGCCAGCGCGCGACTTGGATCCGACCTTCGCGCGCGAGGTCGTGCGCCTCGATCACGAATCCGTAGGTCTTCGGCTTCGGTTTGAGCCCGAGCAGGTAAATGAACTCCTTGGCTTTCAGCGGGCTCCCTCCTCTACTGGCGCCGGACAATAAACACTAGCTTCGAGCCATGCCAGCCCGGCCGCTCACGATCCTCCAGCTGACGCACCAAGGCGGCGGATCCGGCTCGACCGTGGCGATCGCGAACCTGAGCCGCCAGCTCGCCCGGCGCGGGCATCGCGTGCTGATCGGCTGTCGGCCCGGGACGATGCTCGCCGGGCTTACGGTCGATGCGGGGCTCGAGCTCGTCCCCCTGGACTTCCGTCGCCTGGGTCCGCTCGCCGCTGCGCTGGGCGATGTGATGGCGCGTGAGGGCGTGGAGGTGGCGAACAGCAACGCCACGCGCGACCGCCGCGCGCTCACCTGGCTGCGGTGGCGGCGACGGCTGCCGCACGCCTTCGTCGTCACACGCCACACCATGCCGCTCACGCTGACGCCCGCGCTGATCGCCGTGGCGGTTTCCGCCGACCGCACCATCGCCGTGAGCCCGGCGGTTGCGCGCGCGCTGCGCCGCCGGCTGCACCCGCGCGCCGGCCTCCGCGTCGTGCCCAACGGCATCGACCGCGACCGGATCGACGCGGCGCCGTCCGCTGCCGACGTCGCCGCCGCGCGCGCGGCTCTCGGTGACCTCGCCGGCCGGCCCGTGGTGCTGGTGCTGGCGCGCCGCAAGGACCAGCACGTCCTGCTCGAGGGCCTCGCGGCACTGCAGCGGCCCGTCGTGGTGGCGTGCGTAGGCATCGAGGGTGATCCCGCGCTCCGTGCGATCGAGCGGACGGTGCCGGAGCGCCACCGCGTGGTGTACGTGCCGTTCACCGCGCGGCCGCTCGCCTTTTGTCGCCTCGCGACCGTGTCGGCCCTGCCGTCGCGCATCGAGGGGCTCTCCATCGCGCTGCTCGAGACGATGGCTCTGGGATTGCCCGCGGTGGCGTCGCGGGCCGGAGGAAACCCGGACGTGATCACGTCGGGAGAGACCGGCGTGCTGGTGTCCCCGCTCGATCCCGTGGCCTGGGCCGGCGCGCTGGAGCGCGTGCTCGGCGATCGGGAGTTCGCGCAGCGTATTGCACGGGCGGGGCGTGACCTCGTGCGGCGTGAATTTACCCTGGAGCGGACCGCCGAGCGGACCGAGGCGGTCTATCGTGAGGCGCTGGAGCGACGGCGCGGTTGAGCCCGACTCTGCTCCTCGCCCTCAACTTCCCGCCGTTCGGCGGCGGCATCGCCCGCATGATGGGCGAGGTCGCGCTCCGTTATCCTGAGCACGGCCTGCTGGTCTCGACGGGAACCTGGCCGGGAAGCGAGGCCAGCGACCCGCGCTTCCGCCAGACCATCGACCGCGTGGCCGTGGGTGCGAAGCGGCTGCGCACGCTCAACGGGCTCACCCGTTGGACCCGACGCGCCGCGGCGCTGGCGCGCCGGACCGAGCCAGCGTTTGCCTGGTGCGACGAGGTCAAGCCCGCGGGGTACGCCGCGGCCTGGCTGCACGCGCGCCGTGGTCTCCCGTTCGGCGTGCTGGCCCACGGGGCGGACCTGTTGCTGCTCCAGGCGAAGGTGGGTCGCTCGCGCTTCAAGCGGTGGACGGCGCGGCGCATCTTCGAAGGCTGTGCGGTAGTGGTCGCCAACAGCCGCTGGACCGCGGATCTCGCCCGCGACGTGCTCGAGTCCCTCGGCTGCCCCGCGCTCGCCGGCGATGTCCGCGTCGTGCACCTCGGTACCACGCCCGCTCACTTCCGCCCCGGCATCGACCCCCGGCCGGTCCGTCGCCAGCACGGGCTCGACGGAGGCCCCTGGCTGCTCACGGTTGCCAGGCTCGACTTCCACAAGGGGATCGACACCGTCATCCGGGCGCTCCCCGCGATCCGGGCCGCGGTTCCGGGCGCGCGCTACGCCGTCGCCGGCGTAGGGAGCCGGCGCGATACACTCGAGGCGCTCGTCTCGGAGCTCGGTCTGGGGGACGCGGTGCGCCTGCTCGGCTTCGTTCCCGACGGGGAACTGCCCGCGCTGTACAACGCGGCGGACCTGTTCGTGCTGGCGTCCCGGCGACACGACCTGCTAGTGGAGGGATTCGGAATCGCCTGTGTGGAGGCTTCTGCGTGCGGTCTTGCGGTGATCGGCAGCCGCTCCGGCGGCATCCCCGAGGCCATCCGCGAGGGCGAAACCGGCTTGCTCGTTGATCCGGAAGACCCGGCCGCGCTTGCGGCGGCCGCCGTGCGGGTGCTCGAGGATGATGCCCTGCGCCGCCGCCTGGGCGCCGCCGGGCGCGCGGCGGTGGAGCGCTACTACAATTGGGATCGCGTCACGGACGACCTGCTCCGGATCGACCGGGAATTCCGCCGACCACGACCGTAGATTGTTGGCGCAGGACTTCCCCCCGATGGGCGGCGGCATCGCCCGCCTGCACGGCGAGCTGGCGAAGCGGTTTCCGCGTGGCGACCTCGTGGTTTCCACGCCCACCGATCCCGACGCGTCCGAAGTGGATGTCGGCCTGCCCGCTGTCGTGGACCGGCTTCCCATCGGCGCGCGGCGGACCAAGACGCTGCCGGCGATCCTGTTCTGGGCCCGGCGCGCGGCCGCGCTGGCGCGCCAGCATCGCGTCGGCTTCGTACACTGCGGGAACGTGAAGCCCGCTGGGTATCCGGCGCGCTGGGTATACGAGCGCCAGCACATCCCCTACGGAATCTTCTTTTATGGGGCCGACCTGCTGAGCGAGCAGCACAAGATCCGCCACTCGCGCCTCAAGCGTCGCACGGCCCGCGTCATCCTGGGTGGCGCCGCGGTCCTCATGACCATCAGCGCCTGGACCCGCGATCTCGCGCTGTCGTTATTGGGTGACCTGGGACTCGACGGGCACGGCCGCCGCATCCGGGTGGTGCACCTCGGCACGGACCCCACATGGTTCCGCCCGGGGATCGACGTGACGGCGGCGCGGGACCGGTTCGGTCTGCCCGACCTGGGAGGGCGCTGGCTCGTGACTGTGGCGCGGCTGCAGGAGCACAAGGGGATGGACACGGTCATCCGGGCGCTCCCGGCCATCCTGGCGCGCGCCCCAGATGTGCGATACGCCGTCGCCGGGACCGGGCCAGATCGCGAGCGGTTGGAGCGACTGGTGCAGGAGCTCGGCCTGGGCGACCGCGTGCGGTTCCTGGGCGGCGTCGGCGACCAGGACCTCCCGGCGTTGTACAACCTCGCGTCGGTGTACGTGGGCGCTTCGCGTCGGGCGGGGCGCCTGGGCGTCGAAGGATTCGGCATCTCGCTCGTGGAAGCGTCCGCGTGCGGCTTGCCGGTGGTGGCAGGCAACTCCGGCGGCATACCGGACGCCGTGCGTGACGGCGAGACCGGGTTCCTCGTGCCCCCCGAGGACCCCGCGGCCTTCGCCGATGCGATCTGCCGCCTGCTGGCGGACAAGGCGGCGACTCAGCGCATGGGGCAGGCCGGCCGACGCGCGGTGGAGACGTACTTCAACTGGGATCGTGTGGTGCGCGATCTGCGGGCGATCGAAGCGGAGGTGACGCGGGGCCAGCCTGCCTAGGGCGGGCTCGCCGCGATCTTGCCCGGCCGCTCGAGCACCAGCAGGCCCAACAGGAGCAGTGCTCCCCAGGTATAGATGGAATGCGTGAGCAGCGTGTGTCGCAGCTCGAGTGACCACACGGTGAGCACACCCGACGTCGCCAACCCGGCCGCGAGCCGCAGGGCCATCCACGCGCGCCGACCCTCGCGCGCCGGAGGATTTTGCAGGACCACGACCCACGCGGGGAATGCCAGCAGGAAGTAGTGCGTGTGGGCGATCGGTGAGAGCAGCACCGCCACGACTGTTACCGCCGCGACGTCCGGCAGTGTCGTTCCACTCGTTGCCCAGTGCCGACGCAGCGCCATCAGCCCCGCGCCCAGACAGAGCAGGTCGAGCGCGACCAGCAGCAGTGGCGGCCCGTGGAGCCGCGCCGCCATGGCGGCGAGCGACTGGTTGCTCTCTCCCGACCAGTTCCAGTTTCCCGGCGCCGACAGCGTGAGCCAGTCGCGCAACCCTTCTCCCGCCCCGGACAGCCCATAGGGCAGCAGAGCGCCGAAGGTGAGGCCCGCCGCCACGGCTGCGCCGACCGCCACCGTTCGCCAGCGTCGTCGGTAGGCGAAGTAGCCGAGCAGCAGTCCCGGGAACGCCTTGAGCGCCGTGGCCACGCCGATCCAGCCGCCGGCGCGCTGCTCGCGTCCGCGGTCGAGTGCCACGACGGCGGCGAGCGTCAGCGCGAGCAGCACGCAGTTGATGTTCAGGTCCTCGAAGTTACGATGGAGCGGCACGGCCACCGCGGCGAGCGCCCAGCCCACGGCCCAGCGGCGCTCCGACGGGACCCGGCACACGCTCCAGACGAGACAGGCGAGACTCAGGATAGCCCACAGCGCCTTGGAAAGCCGTAGATCGCGGCGCGCCACGACGGCGAACGGGGTGAGCGCGAGTGCGCTGAAAGGGGGCCACGGCAGGCCGATCCGCGTGCTCACTGCGGCGAAGAGCGGACTGCCGTGCAGCAACCGTTCGCTCTGCCCCAGCTCCGCCTCGAAGTCACTGCCTCGCCGGACGCCGACCTCGATGGCGACGGCGGCGTAGATCGCGAACGCGACGATCCCAAGCGCCCGGCTGCGGCGCGTCCACATGCTCACGGGCTGCAACTTGCCGTTCACGCATCCGGCCCGCAATCTTCGCACCCGTGTCCCCGCGTCTGTGGCTCGCACTCGGGTTCGTCCTCGGCATCGGCACAGCACTGCGGCTGGGCGAATTCGCCGCCCTGACGCCGCTCGACATCGACGAAGCGATGGTGGGACTGAACATCGCCGCGCGCGGCTACGCCGGACTGCTGCAGCCGTTGGACTACGGTCAAACGGCGCCCGTCCTGTTTCTGTGGGGGGCGCACCTCGCCACTCGGCTCGCCGGCGTGAGCGAGCTTGCCCTGCGGGTATTGCCGTTCATCGCTGGTGTGGTACTCCCCTGGGTGACGTGGAAGCTGGCAACCCGGCTGCTCGAGCCCCGGGCCGCCGTGTTGGCGGCGGCGTTCACGGCCTGCGCGCCGATTCTCGTGCGCTACTCGAGCGTCGCGAAGCCATACGCCATGGATGCACTCGTCACCGTCATCCTCGTCTGGCTCGCGCTCGACACGGCCAATGAGCCTGAGCGAGCGCGGACCTGGTGGCGGCTGCTCGGGGCGGGAGCGGTGGCGCTGCTCGCGTCTCAGCCCGCGCTCTTCGTGCTTGCCGGGCTTACCGCCGCGTTGGCTCTGGATCCGCGAGTGCGGCGTGTCCTGGGATGGGTGTGGCGCCTGGCGACGGGCGCCGCCCTGTGGAGTGCGCTGTTTGCGACGTTGTACTTCACGTGGTACCGGAGAGTGGCGACGGACGGCTACATGCGGCAGTTCTGGGCCTGGAGCTTCCTGTCGCCTGGCTCGCCCTCCCTGGTCGAGCGCCTGCCGCTCATCGCACGAGAGACGCTGTTCCCCTTTTTCATAGGGTCGCGGCCTCACACATTCCTCGTGATTGTCGTCTTGCTCGCCTTGTGCGGCGTCGGGTCAGTGGGGCTGCGCAGGCGGTGGGGGCTCTGGGCCACGGTGCTCGCGGTGGGACCGGTGGTCGCCGCGCTCGTGGCCTCGACGGTCGGTGGCTATCCCATTGCCGCACGCCTGATGATCTACGCGGCTCCGCTGCTCATGCTCATCATGGCCCAGGGAGTGGCGACGGGCATCGGGTGGGTGCGACATCCCGCGGCCGCGCGCGCGGCGTGGGTCCTGGTCGTCGTATGGCTCGCGCTGATGGGTGAGGCCGCGGCGACGCGACGGCGCCCAGCGCCGGACGTGCCGTCCCTGGTGCAGCTGTTGCGGCGCGCATCACGGCCCGAGACGCCGGTCTACGTCCTGGCCAATGCGCTCCCGATGTGGGCGTTCTACACGACCGACTGGGCCGCGCCTGACACGGGACGCTGGTCGGGCGCTGGGAGGGGGGCGCGCGCGCCGAAATCATCGGCCTCGCGACCGGGATGCAGAAGCGCGACCTGGCCGGCCTCTCCCGATCACGCCCCGACTCGGGCTGGGTGGAGGACGAGGTGAAGCGCATCGTGGCGGCAGGGGATCACGACGTATGGCTCCTCTTGGCTTTCGCCTTTTCGCACGAGGGCGACGAGTTGTTGGCGGGTCTGGACGCGGCTGGGGGAGAGAGAATCTACGAGCGCGACGCGCCCGACGCGTCGCTGTACCGTTACCGGTTGCGCTAACCCGCCGCGTCGGCCGCCTTGGGCGCGGCGGCGGGGCGCGCGCTGATCGCGTACGTGGGGCAATGCCGGATGAACTCGCCGTCGATAGGCGACCAGTCCTGCTCGGGCCGCGTGACGACCGCCTTGCCCTGCGCGTCCAGCACGAACATCCCCGGCGGTGCCTGCACCAGGCACGCCCCGCACCCGATGCACCGCTCGCGCTGCACTCGAATGGTCACGGCCCGGCGCGGATACACGCCCGAGTCGCCGGGGGCCGGCCACTCGGACGGGCGGTCGAGCCCGGCCACGGTGGCGCGATAGCCTTCCTCGACAATCTCACGCAGGTGGTCGAAGTCGAAGGCGGAGATGTGCTCGACGCGTGGGTGGATGTAGTAGATCGGCGGCGTGGTCCACTCGCGCATGCGCAGCTCCAGCAGCGACTGCATCGCGATCTCGGTGGCGCGCGCGAACACCGCGGAGAAGCCCTCTTCCTGCGTGTCGGCGCGAAACGCGTTCGACGCGGACACGTCGACCGCGAGGATCACGTCGGCGCCGAGGATGCGTCCTGTGCCGACGGGCAGGTTGTCCACGGTGGCGCCGTCCACGTAGAAGCGTCCCCGGATCTCGCGCGGCGGCAAGAAGCCGGGGATGGCGCACGACGCGAACACGGCGTCTTTCACCGGCACCTCGTCCAGTCCCTCGAGCCCCCAGAAGACCTGCATCCCCGAGTTCACATCCACGGTGTTCACGATGAGCGGATGGTGGAGGTCTTGGAAGGTGGCGTCGCCGACGAGGCGGTGGATCAGGAGGTCGAGGGGCTCACGGCGGAACAGGGCGGGGGAGCGCATTCGCTTGAAGGCCATGTCCGCGTGGGCCACCACGAACACGTCTTTGCGGCGCAGCTTGATCGCCACGTCGCGCAGCTCGGCGATGCTCCGTCCGGCGGACCAGGCGGCGCCCACGAGCGCGCCCACGCTCGAGCCGACGATCTGCGCCGGCACGAGGCCGCGCTCGGTGAGCGCCTGCAGCACGCCGATGTGGGCGACGCCCTTCATGCCGCCGCCGCCCAACACGAGGGTGAATCGCGTTTGGCTGTTCACGTGACCCGCCGCTTGCCCGGAAGGTGAGCCTCCGAGTAACGTAGTCGTGATCCCCAGCCCCGCGCTACTCATGCGCCATCGCGTCGTGCGCAGTCGTTGGACTCTGACCGGTCTCGCCGTCGTCGTCGCACTCGCGCTCGCGGCGCTCGCGGCGCCGCTCATCGCGCCAGGTGATCCTTATCACGGTCAGCTCGCCGCCGCGTTGCAGGCGCCGTCGCGCGCCTTCCCGCTCGGCACCGACGCGCAGGGGCGCGACGTCCTCAGTCGCCTGCTGTTCGGCGCTCGTCTGTCGCTCGCCGTCGGGCTCGCGAGCCAGCTGATCGCCCTCGCGGTCGGGCTCACGCTCGGTCTCGCGGCGGGCTTCTACGGGCGCTCCGTGGACGCGCTGGTGATGCGCGCCGCCGACGTCACTCTCGCCTTCCCGTCGCTCCTCCTGCTCATCGCCGTCGCCGCCGCCGTGAAGCCCACGCTGCCGGTCGTGTGCGTGGTGATCGGCGTCGTCGGCTGGGCGGGCATGGCGCGCCTGGTGCGCGGCCAGGTGCTCGTGGTGCGTCGCCTCGACTACGTCTACGCGGCGCGCGCCTTCGGGGCCTCGGACGCGCGGCTCGCCGCTCGCCACGTGCTCCCCAACGTGCTCGGGCCGGTGATCGTCGCCGCCACGCTCGGCGTGGGTGGCGCGATCATGGCCGAAGCGGCGCTCTCGTTCGTGGGGCTGGGCGCGCCGCCGCCCACGCCCTCTTGGGGCGCGATGGTGGCCGAAGGCCGCGACCTGCTGCGCGTGGCGCCATGGGTGTCGCTCTTTCCCGGGCTCGCGATCGGCGTCACGGTGCTGGGCGTGAATCTTGTGGGCGACGGGCTGCGCGACGCGCTGGATGTCCGGGGACGGGCGGGATGACCTTGTTGAAGTTGTACCCTGGGCTGAAGCCCGGGCTCGGCGCAGGGGCGTCCTTAAGGACGCACTCTCGGGCCGAGCCGGCCCTTCAGGGCACGGGGGACACGTGACCGACATCGCCTACCACCCGACGCGCCTGCGCGCCCTGCGCGACCAGTTCCGCGCCCTCCGGGCCGCCGAATTCCCCTGGACGGCGGACACCGTGTATCTGAACAACGCGTCCATCGGGCCCATCCCGGAGCGCACGCGCCGTGTGCTCGACGAGTTCACCGCCAAGCGCACCGCCCCGCACCTCCTCCCCGACCGCGAGCTGCAGGCGGGGCTGCAGGCGGCGCGGGTGGCGGTCGCGCGCCTGCTGAATGCGGACCCCGCCGAGATCGCGCTCGCCACCAACACCAGCCACGGGCTGAACCTCGCGGCCAGCGCTCTGCCGCTCAAGCGCGGCGACGTGGTACTGGTATCCGATCGCGAGTTCCCCGCCAACGTGTACCCGTGGCTGCTGCTCAAGAAACAGGGGATCGAAGTGGAGCTCGCGCCCTGCGGGGGCGAAGGCTGGCCCGACGAGGACTATCTCGTCGAGCGCCTGCACGACCCGCGTGTGCGCGTGCTCGCGGTCTCCTTCGTCCAGTTCGCCAACGGGTACCGCGCCGATCTGGCACGGCTCGGCGCCGCCTGCCGCGCCAACGGGACGTTTCTCGTGGTAGACGGGATTCAGGGTGTCGGAAACTCGACGCTCGACGTGCGCGAGACACCTGTGGACATCCTGGCGTGCGGCGGCCAGAAATGGCTGCTCTCCCCCTGGGGCTCGGGCTTCGTCTACGTGCGGCGCGAGCTGATCGCGGCGCTCGAGCCCGCCGTCACCGGCTGGATGGCGTTCGAAGGGACCGACGACTTCTCCCGCCTCATCGACTACAATCCCACCTTCCGCGCCGACGCGCGCCGCTTCGAAATGGTCACCTTACCGTTCCAGGACTTCCACGGCATGACCACGTCGGTGGGGATGCTTGCCGAGCTGGGTGTCGACGACATCGCGCAATACGCGCGCACGCTGCACGAGCCGGTGCTGCACTGGGCCGGGCGGCATCCGCGTCGTCTCACCCACGGACGAAGCGCACCGCTCGGCGATCGTGTGCCTCGCGCCCGCGCATCCCGCCGAGGCGTATCATGCGCTCAAGCGCGCGCACGTCGTGTGCTCGCTGCGTGAGGGCGCCATCCGGCTGGCTCCGCACTGCTACAACACAGTGGAAGAAATGGAGCGGGTGCTGGACGTGCTGGATCAGCTGGGGTGAAGCGATGTCGGGTGAGGCGTGGGCGGATGCTGCGTTGTCGGGTGAGGCGTTGTCGGGTGAGGCGATGCCGGATGGTGCGTTGTCGGGTACCGCGTTATCGGATACTGCGTTGTCGGGTATTGCGTTGTCGGATGCTGCGTTGCCTGTAACGCCCTACCCGACAAACGCCTCACCCGGCAACGCTCTACCCGGCAACGCCACCACTCCATCCGGCCCATAGCACGAACAGCCACCCGAAGATGATCCCGCCCACGGCGAGCGCGGTCTGGGTCGGTGGCGGTGGACTGAACAGCGAGCCCACGTAGGACAAGAGCAGCACGGCGATGAGCGCCCAGAATCCGTAGGTCCCGACGCCGTCGCGCGCCTTCGTAGTCCTGGCGTAGAGCCACACCCCCGCCGCGAACATCACGCCCTCGACGCCGACGGTGCCGGCGACGGAATTCCACAGGCCGAGGCCGAGCGGCGTGCCGCCCGGGTACAGCGGCATGTCGGGGCGATGGGTGACGAAGTCGAGCACCCAGTGGCTCACGACCAGGAGCGCGATGACGACGCCTCCCCGTCCGTCGCCCGTGAGCGTGCGGTAGGTGAACCCGAACAACGCACCCCATCCGATGAGCGTCACCAGGCTGTGCGAGATCGGGATCGAGTCGAGCCACAGCGCCAGGAACGGGTTCGGGCCCTGAACGACGTGTGCCCGTTCCCACCCCAGGAGCAGGAATACCGGCCACAGCAGGTCGGCGAGCGATGTGGCGGCGAACAGCGTGCCCAGGGAGGCTCGTGGCGCGGCGCGCTTGGCCGCGAGCGCGAGGGCGTAGTGGCCGATGAACATTGGTGATGTCCCCCATGTGTAGGGGCGCAGCATGCTGCGCCCCTACGATGCGCCGCGATCGGGCCAGTCAGCGCGCCACCCGCAGGAGCCCGTAGTCCTTCTTTCCCTTGCGCAGCAGGAGGTGGCCGCCCCCGAGCCAGTCCGACGGCCCGAGCGTCCTCGCCACGTCCTTCACACGCTCCTGGTTCACGTAAATCCCGCCCTGCTCAATCGCACGCCGCGCTTCGCTCTTCGACTTCGCCAGGCCCGTCCGGACGACGGCATCGACGAGCGTCAGCCCGTCAGCGCTCTCGAGGGCGACCGTAGGAATCTCCTGCGCCAGCGTTTCGAATGCGCCGAGTTCGACATTGCGCGGGCTGAATTCGTCGAACAGGATCGCGCTCGCAGCGACCGCGTTGTAGCGGGCCTTGTCACCGTGCACGAGCTGGGTGACCTCGATCGCCAGTTTCTGCTGCGCCTCGCGCCGACCCGGCTCCTTGTGATGCGACTTGAGCAGGGCCTTGATCTCGTCCTGCGGGAGCAGCGTGAAGAGCTTGAGGTACAGCTCCGCATCGCGGTCGTCGGTATTCATCCAGAACTGGTACAGCTTGTACGGTGACGTGAGGGCGGGATCGAGCCAGACCGCACCGGCTTCCGTCTTTCCGAACTTCGCTCCGGACGCGGTCGTGAAGAGCGGCGCGACGAGGCCATGCGCCTCGCCGCTCTCCACGCGGCGGATGAGGTCGATTCCCGCCGTGATATTGCCCCATTGATCGCTGCCACCTACCTGGATCGTGCACTGCTGCTTCCGATACAGGTGCAGGAAGTCGTACGCCTGGAGCAACATGTAGCTGAACTCGGTGTAGGAGATTCCGGCATCGAGTCGAGCCTTCACGGACTCTTTCTGCATCATCACATTGACGCTGAAGTGCTTGCCAACATCACGCAGAAAGGCCACGAGTCGCTGTTCCACGAGCCAGTCGGCGTTGTTCAGCACGAGGGCACGCGTCTCTTTCGCGTCGAAGTCGAACAGCCGCACGAGCTGGTCGCGCTGGCGGCGCACGTTCTCCCGGATCTGCTCCTCGGAAAGGAGCGGCCGTTCACTCTTCTTGCCGCTGGGATCGCCGATCAAGCCGGTTCCCCCGCCCATCAGTACGATCGGTCGGTGGCCGGCGAGCTGAAAATGCCGCAGCAGCATCAGCGGCATCAGGTTCCCGACCTGGAAGCTGGGTGCGGTGGGGTCGAAGCCGCAGTACAGCGTCCGGCGACCCGCTGCGAGGTGAGCCGCGAGGTCGCGCGTGGCGTGATGGATGAAGCCCCGCCACTCGAGCTCCGCAAGGAGGTCCGACATGGCGCGGAATCGTACGAGAACCCCCAACCGCTGGCAAGCGTCCGGCGACCTCACTAGGTTGTAACCCGATGGCGTCCATCCCCGCACCCGCACCCGCCAGCCTGCCCGGACCGCTCTCCTGGTGGCACAATCCCAGGACCCGCCGCCGCGTGATCGCGGTCGCGGTGCTCGTCGCCGCCTACGGTCTGGGCCTCACCTACGGCGCGTGGACGCGGGTGTGCGCGGGCGAGCATTGCCCCAGCATTTCGCGCCTGAATCCCGCGAGCGCCGGCGGCAACGTCCAGGTGCAGACGTCCAAGATCTACGCGGCCGACGGACGGCTGATCAGCGAGCTCGGGGCCGAGCGGCGCACGGTGGTACCGCTCGGCGAAATACCGATGCCCGTCCGCCAGGCGTTCATCGCCACCGAGGACAAGCGCTTCTACGACCACCACGGGATCGACTTTCGGCGCATCCTCGGCGCCATCAAGGCCAACGTGTTTTCGCTCGGTTTCGCGCAGGGCTTCTCGACCATCACGATGCAGCTGGCCCGCAACATCTTCCCCGAGGAGATCAGCCGCGAGAAGACGCTCACGCGCAAGCTCAAGGAAGCGCGCGTCGCGGTCGAGATCGAGCGCAACTTCCCCAAGGACACGATCCTCCAGCTGTACTTGAACCAGATCAACCTGGGCGCCGGGGCGCACGGCGTGGAGGCGGCGGGGCAGATCTACTTCGGGAAGCACGCGAAACAGCTCAACGTCGCCGAGGCCGCGATGCTCGCCGCGCTCCCCAAGTCACCCGCCAAGTACAATCCGCGCACGCACCCCGATCGCGCGGTGATGCGCCGCAACGTCGTGCTGGACCTGATGCGCGATCAGGGCTTTCTCACGCCCGAGGAGTGCGAGCTGTGGCGCTCCTACCCCCTCGTGCTCACGGGGACCCGCACCAACTACGGCGACGTGGCGCCGTATTTCGTCGAATGGCTGCGCGTGCAGCTGGACGCGAAGTTCGGGCGCGATCTGTACGAGGGCGGCCTGCGCATCTACACCACGCTGGACCTGGACATGCAGGAGGCGGCGGAGCGCGCTCTGCAGTCGCAGCTCGACGCCATCGAAGCCGGCGTGTACTCCAACGGTAAATTTCCCGGGCGCATCACCTACCGCGAGTATCTCGAGTCGTCCAAGGCGTCCGGGGAAGATCACGGCGACTTCACCCGCTACCTCCAGGGCGCCCTCGTGTCGCTCGAGGCGAACACGGGCTACATCCGCGCCATGATCGGGGGACGCGACTTCGACGACTCGAAGTACAACCGCGCCACCCAGGCGATCCGGCAGCCGGGCTCGACGTTCAAGCCGTTCGTCTACTCCGCGGCCGTCCGGGCCGGCCACCCCGTGACCGAGATGCTCGACGATTCGCCGCTCAACCCGCCCGTCATCCAGCTCGACTCCACGCTGTGGCAGCCGAAGGACGACGATGACACGACGCTGGGGATGATCCCGATGCGCGAGGCGCTCTACCTCTCGCGCAACCTCGCCACGATCAAGCTCGGCCAGACATTGGGCGAGCAGACGGTGATCGGCGAGGCCCGCAACTACGGCATCACCACGTCGCTCCCGCCGTATCCGTCGATCTTCATCGGGGCGAAGGGGGTCAAGCCGATCGAGATCATCGGCGCCTACACCGCGTTCGCGACGCTGGGCACGCGCGCCGAGCCGGTGGGCATCCTGCGCGTCGAAGACCGTCAGGGCAACATCCTGTGGCAGCCCGCCATCCGGCGCGAGACCGTCATCGACTCGTCGCACGCCTGGCTCATGGTCGACATGATGAAGGACGTGATTCGCCGCGGCACGGCGTTCACGGCCGTGTGGAAGGGCGGCTTTACGCTCCCCGCGGCCGGCAAGACCGGCACGACCGACGACTACAC
>WNGJ01002756.1_pt1 | contig 17936 bp, 20 predicted proteins | sample 5400611 | NCBI WGS metagenome assembly WNGJ01 (sample SAMN13153375, study PRJNA577476) | soil metagenome | isolation source: 40 cm soil or saprolite under Garry oak tree replicate 1 | place: USA:California | collected 2016-06-15 | reverse complement strand
CGTTCGGGGCGGTCCCGGCCGTTCTCTGCCTCGGCTACCCGGCCATCGCCTAGCTCTTCATGACCAGCCAATAGGAGGTAGGCCAGATGCTGCGCTTGCTGATTTTCCTCGTGGGCATGCTGTCCACGCGCCGCCCGGGAGCCGTCCCACCGCATCCGGCCCGGGACCAGGACGATCTGGACGAGGACGCCACCTGGTTTCTCCCGCCCCGGCCGGAGCCGCCGCAACCGCCCCGCGAGCCCCGTACCGTGCCGCGCCGGCCCGGGCGGGGGCGGCGGCGACCGCGCATCCCGCGCACGTTCAAGTGGGCCGCGGTCCTGATCCTGGCGGGCCTGATCTTCCGCAAGGCGATCGTCTGGGTAGTGCTGACCGCGCTCGGCGCGACCCTTCATCTGGTCGGGATCAACGTGCACCTGCCGCACGTCAGGTTCGGCTGGCCGTGGCAGTCGGTCACCGCCGGGACCACCACCGATACCAACATCGGTCCGTGGGTGCTGCAGAAGATCCAGGGGATCTCCCGGCCCGCCCTTGGCACCGAGAACTTCAACTTCACCTTTACGCACAAGGTGTCCAAGGGCATCGGCATCTGGCCCTGCTGGTACTCGGCCACGTTCGCCACGGCCGGCCACGCGTCGGCCACGGTGGACCTCAACCCGGGCCCGGCCTGGTGGACGCCCGCGACCGGCCATTACCAGCTGCAGGTCCTGAGCCGCCCGGCGGGCGGAGCGCCCGGCCGGGTCAGTGTCGCGATCGTCCTGCCCCAGCCGCAGCTGCCGCAGTCCGTGCACGACGTCACCGTGGACGACACGATGTCGCACCCCATCGACGTGCAGCACAGCTGGACCTATCCCGGGCTCGGCTGCGGCGCCCTGATCCGGCCGCAGTTCTCCGAGTCGGTGCTCTACGGCCAGGCCCAGAACCTCGCGTTCGCGCAGGTGAGAAGCAACCCGAAGGTGACAGGTCCGCTGATCAGCGCGGCCGAGGCGCAGGCGGCGCTGATCATCAAGAACAACTTCATCCAGCCGACGGTCAACGCGCTCGGATACACGCTGTCCGATTTCGCCATCCACTGGTCGGCGGGACCGGGCGGGACCGTAAGGGCACCGGGCTAGATTAGGCGCCGTGCTGGACGTCGTCCAGCGCGGCGGACAGGGCGCGCAGCCTGGCGACGGCACCGGCCAGTTCCTCCTCGCCGAGGGCGGCGGCCAGCCGGGCAGCCGCCGCGGCGTGCGCCGGTCCGATCCGGCCGATCGCGGCGCGCCCGGCCTCGGTCGGGACGAGCAGCTTGGCCCGGCGGTGCGCCGGGTTGTCGCGGTACTCGGCCAGGCCGCGCTCGACCAGGATGTCGGCGATCCGCTGGACGCTCTGCCGGGTCAGGCCCATCTCGCGGGCGATGCCGGCCACCGGCAGCGGCGCGCCCAGCACCGCCCCGAGCACCTGCCACCACGCCGCGGTCAGCCCGGCCGGGCGGGCCAGTTCCTCGGCGAGCGCGAGGAACTGGCCGTTCAGCTTGAACGTGGTGATCGAGGCGGCGGACAGCAGGTCCTGCTCGCGTCGGGTCACGCCGACATCAGCTCGTAGTAGCCGGCCGGATCGCGGTCCCCGTAGAGCTTGAACCAGGACGCGGCGACATCGGGCTCGTACAGGTCCAGCCGGGCGAAGATGGCCCGCGCGAAGTGCACCGGCGCCATCCCGCCGGCGGTGATCAGGTCCCCGTCGGTCACCTCGGGCTCGGCGACGTAGCGGTCGCCGCCTGCGTACCCGCTGAACGCCAGGTATTCGGCGGCATTGCTGGTGTGAGCGCGATCGTCGAGGAGCCCCTCCAGGGCCAGGCCGTACGTCGCGCCGCAGATCGCCGCGACCGGCACCCCGGCCGCCAGGAAACGCCGGGCCGCGGCGCGGAAGCCGGCCATCGAGTCCTGGTCCCACCGGTCACCGCCCGCCAGGATCAGCATCGCGCTGTCCTCCGGGCGCAGTTCGGCCAGGGTGATGTCCGGGGTGATACGCAGACCGCCCATGGTCGTGACCGGCTCGCGGCCGGGGCCGACGGTGACGATCGAGTAGCGGCCGGGCTCGCGCTGCCACGATTCGCGGCGGATGTGCGCGGTGGCGTAGCCGATCTCCCAGTCGGCGAGGGTGTCGAATACTGCGACATGGACTACTGTAGCGTTCATGACAGTATTCTGTCATATGGACAGGATGCTGTCAACTGATCGGGGGCGACAGTGGGGTGCCGGCCGGACCGATTGGTGCCGGCTCGGCTGATGGGTGCCGGCTCGGCTGTCAGCCGGATGGTTGATGACTGGGACGGGCACCGGATGGAAGGGTGTGCCACATGAACTACGAGGTGTCGGTGGCAGCCCAGCCGCGGCGGCGGATTGCGGCCGTCGCGGCCACGACTACGTGGGACCGGTTCCCGGGCCAGTGGCGAGGGATGCTCGATGAGGTCTGGGCCTGCCTAAGGCAGGCCGGGGTCAAGGGCGGCTGCAACGTCATGCTCTACCGCGACCTGCCGACCGCTGGCCACGTTGCCGTGGAGGTCGGGGTCGAGGTGAGCGAACCGTTGGCGGTGACCGGGGCGGTCGTGATGTCGGCCCTGCCCGCCGGGCGGGCCGCCGCGACCACGCACCGCGGTCCTTACGAGGAGATCGGCGCGGCCCACCAGGCCGTCCTGCACTGGTGCGCCGCCCAGCGCCGCGAGATCACCGGCGAACGCTGGGAGGTGTACGGCGACTGGCACGAAGACCCCGCCCAGCTGCAGACCATGGTCTTCTACCGCCTGCGCTAAGCGCGCCCGGATCTGGCTCGTCGCGCCGGGCCGGAAAAGGGAGGTCCTCCGGCCGGAACCGTTAGACGGAGAGATCGTTCTCGATGCGCTTGAGGTTGTGCCGCGCCAGCGCCAGGTTGGCCTTCTGCCGCTCGAGGACCAGGTAGAGGAACAGACCCTGCTCGTCGCGGGAATTCTTGAGCAGGCGGATCAGGTGGTACTGCTTGCCCAGGGTGATGAGGATGTCCTCGATGGCGTCGTCGAGCCGGAGCGATTCCATCGTCCGAATCTTCGCCCGGATGACCTCGGTGTTGCCCGCCGCGGCCACGTCCAGGTCGAGGTACTTGCCGCCGCCGAGGGTGCCGAGGGACATGCCGCTGTCCCAGTCGACGAGACATACGCCAAGGGCGCCGTCAATCGTCATTGCTTCCTTGAGGGCTGTCTCAATGTTCACGCGGCCCGCCTTTCTCGTTTTGTTTGATTGGCCGTTTGTCACGATAGTGTCACCCGTCGAGGATCGTCATGGGATTGCAGTTAAACGAATTTACTTAAAGTAGTTCTATAGCTACATTTAGTTAATGTCAGCCAGTTGAACTGGGTATACTCATGGGCGCATACGATGCCATCCGGTTGGTCACTATTAAGTAGCCAGGGAGTAAGGATGGCCGCGGCGAGCAAATCAGTAAACTCGGCTAGCGGGCGGCGATCGCATCAAGTAGCGAGCGCATAGCGGGCCGGGAGTGGACCCGGGAGTGGACGGAGACCTTTCCAGCCAAATGCATGCTTGGTGCCCATTTTGGACATTTCCGCCTCAAGCATTGTTTATGCCGTTTGCACGGTGCTTGTTACACTGGGCGCGCGGCCTGGCCGGGGATGTGAACTGTGCTGACCAGAACCGATGAGCTAACCGGAACGCGGGTCACCGCGATCCTGGAGAGGCTGGCCGAGCGGCGGGTCTCCGGGACCATGGAGATCGACGGGAACCCGGCCGGGACCATCTACCTGAACCATGGGCAGATCACCTTCGCCCAGGCGTCCTGGATCCCGGACCTGAGCGCGCGCCTGCTCGGCGCGCTCCGGCCCTCGGCCGCCTCACGCGAGCTGATCGCGGGCCCGGACCGGCCGGACCGCGATATCGGCACCGTGCTGGTGCAGCGGAACTACCTCAGCCGCGGTAACCTGCAGGCCATCCTGCGCTCGGTCGTGGTAGACGCGGCCCTGGTGCTGATGCTGCCCGTGGACCGGGACGCGTTCGTCTCCGACATCAGGTTCGCGGCGGCCGGCGCGCCCGGTGCTAATCAACACTGGGCCGGCGCGTTCTCCAGCCTGTGCGTCGACTTCGTGCTCACCGAGGTGATCAAGAAGGCCGAACGGATGGCCCGCTTCAACGTGGCTCGCACCACGCCGATCCGGCTGCGTGATCTCGGCGCGTCCTCGGCCGTGCTCAGCCGGGAACAGTGGGCCGTCGCGTGCGCGATTGATGGCGCCCGTTCGGCCCAAGATTTGGCCTGGACCTGTGGCCTCGCGTTGTACGACGCGATCGAGTGCGTCGGCCGCCTGATCCAGGCGGGCGTGTGCGTCCCGGAGCCGGCCGAGATGGCGGCCGGCGACGACTTCACGCCCGCCCAGCCCGAACTGCTCCGCCGGGTCCTGGACGGACTGCGCCGGCTCGGCTAGGACGAGGCCGCCGGGCGGCGCCTGGGCAGCGAGCGGGTGCTCTTGGCGGACTCGCCGTTCGCCGCCCGGACGGGCGCCTTTCTCGACGGACACCGCCCGGACGAACGACATGGCGGCCAGGCCGGGGGCCTCGCCGGGGCCGTCCGGGCGGGGGCTGGCCACCGACAGCAGTTGCCGGGCCAGCAGCCTGTACGCCTCGACCGTCGTGCCGAACACGCTGCGGCTCAGATCCCAGGCGAGATCACGAGGCGTCGAACCATGCCTGACGCGGATCAGCAATGCCCACTGCAAGGCCGACACGCGGATTGCGTCCGGATGGATATGCGGATTGCGCGCTAATGCGGTATCGGCGGTGAGCACGACGGACAGCTGCCCGAGCACCCGCTGGCGCCTGGCCACCTCGGCCAGCAGCGTGTCCAGCGAGATGTCCGACGCCGGGCCGGTGTCCGGAACCCTCGACGGCCTGAATTTGGCGTAGCGCGATTGGACGGAGAGCAATTCGAGCGCGGCGTCGACGGTCGGCTCGGTAATGGCCAGGATGGCCGTGATCTTGTTCAGCGGCGGCTGGTCCGGCGTGAGCTGGTCGTGGAGGGCCGGGCCGGGAGTCCGGGTCGATTCCGCGTAGGCGACCTTGCCGTCCCTGAAGTAGATCGATCCGTCGCTGCGGCCGGAGAACGGGAGCATTCCCGTGCTGCGGGCGGCGGCGATCCGGCGCGGCCGCCCGGTCACCTGGTCCGCGTAGCCATCCGGCCGCCGGCCCGGCAGGACCGTGGAGGTCAGCTGGCGCGCGCGGGTGAACCGGGAGGTCTGGCTCATGCGGCGAAGCTCGCACAGAAGGTACGGATCTGGTGGCGCGCCATGGCCAGGTTGACCCGGTCGCGGTCGAGAATCACCAGCAGCAGGATCTGCGGCTCCGGACTGACCAGGCGTATCACGTAGAGCTGGCCGCGGAACGTCACCATCACGTCCTCGAGGCCGTCCACCGGAAGCTCGCCCGTCAGCTGCGAGAGCACGCTGGCGATGTCGGCCGCCCCGGCCGCCGCCGTGGGCAGGCTGATACCGTCCTGATCCTTCCGCGAGGCCAGGACCATGCCGGTCGAGGCGTCGACCAGGCAGGCGAGCATGAAGCCCTCGATGTCCGACACGGGGTCGAGCAGCGCTTCGGCTTCATCGAGAATCACAGATAGTTTCTCCCTCGCGGCGGACAGGCCTGGGGTACGCAGACATCGTAAGACAAGAATTGGCCAGGCCGGCGGCATAGTGACGAATAACGATCTAACGACCATTCTGAGCGATTAGTCGCCTGTCTGTGCCCTTTTAACGACCCGCCAGGCGGGCCAGTTCGGGGACGAAGTACTGGCCATTCACCGTGCCCAGGCCGGCCGCCAGGTTGTATCCGGCCCGGGCGCCGTAGCCGTGCACCGTGTGCGAGCGGCCGCCCTGGCGGAACGACACCGTGGTGTTCCCCGACCGCACGCTTACGATGCCCCGGGAGTGCTCGGACGCCATCTTGTACAGCGCCGGGTTGATCAGGCCGAGCGGGTGCCCGGCTACCTGGTCGGCGAGCGCCACGATCCCGCCGAACATGGGCGTGGCCGCGCTGGTGCCGCACAGCGCGTACCAGCCGGCTGGCTGGCCGCCGAAGCTCTGGTACACGTTGACCGTCCCGGTGCAGGCGGCGCTCATGGAGATGTCGGGCACGCCACGATGGCTGCCCACGACACTCCGGATCCCGTTCTGGTACGAGGGCCGCCCGAAGATGACCGACTTGCCGCCGCCGCCGGCCAGCGGGTTCGGCCCGTTGTCGCCGTTGACCAGCTGGTTCGCCGTCCGGCTGTAGGTGTCGTTCCACACCGTATCGGCGGAATTGCGGTTGCCGTTGGCGTCCAGGAACAGGCGGGTCCCGCCGACGGCGGTCACCAGCGGGTCGCTGGCCGGCCAGGACGTCACCTTATGGGTGTAGTAGCTCTGCTGGTTCGACTGGAAGCCAGTCGCGCCGCTGTCGCCCGAGCCGGCCAGCACCGTGACGTGGCCGGAGTACGCGGCCTGGTAGGCGCCGCGCAGCGAGCGGATGGCGGCGGTACCGATGGCCTGCTCTGTGGCCACGAAGCTCTGGCTGATCACGCCGCCGAGGTGGTGCCTGACCACGTACTTCTCGGCCGTGACGATCTGGTCCATGCTGACGGTGCCGGTCTTCCCGCCGCCCGGTGTCTCGACCAGCAGGATCCTCGCGCCGGGCGCGATCGTGTGCGCGTATTCCACGTCGAGCGTGGTCTCGCTGGCCCAGCCGACCATGTTGGCGTTGTTCGGGTTGAAGGCGGGGACCTTACCCGCAGGCCTGATGATGCGCAGCGAAGGCGGGTTGGGCACGCCCTCGGCGCGGTCGAATGTGCGCAGGTCGCTGCCGATGGTCGGCGAGCCATACGGGTCGATGACGACGATCGTCGCGCCCTTGCCGGTGATCCCGCGGGCATAGAGCGCGGGCAGGTTGTACGCCCGCTGGATCTGCGCCGGGTTGTAGCAGGCGATCTGGATCGCCTGCTCGCAGTCGGCGGTGCTCGACGGGCCTGTCTGGGATTCCCGCTGCTGGTGCTGCACCCCGGGGGTGATGGTCACAGCCGGGGCGGCCGCCGTCGCCGTCGCGGCGGTGGTGATCGTCGCGGCAGTGGCGATCGTCGCGACGCCGAGCGTTACCGCCGCCACGGCCCGTGCCCCGTAAGCCAGAAACATGCCCGCTCCCCGTAGCGTAACAATTCAGGTTAATTCCCGTTATGCGGACGTAGGTAATAATTCAGCCCTATCCGGCTAGAGGACCATAGCATTAGCTAAGGGTGTGAAGGCCTCAAATCAGGGCATCGCCGATTCGTGTCTTGCCGGCGCCGGAGGCGGCGCTGGAAACTGGACTGATGACGATCGAGGTGGTGCCGGTCGGCTGGGTGGAATCACCGCTGACCGAGATGGCCCAGGCGCCCATGCAACCTGACGAGGGCGCGCCGCCGGCCTGGCTGGTCTTCGAGGCCGGAGTCGCCGACGCCCTGCGCGACCTGCGGCCCGGGACCGAGATCCTGGTGCTGACCTGGCTCGACCGGGCGGACCGCGGCGTGCTCCTCACCATCCCGCGCGGTGATCCGCGCAATCCGATGACGGGAGTGTTCAGCACCCGGTCCCCGGACCGGCCCAACCCCATCGGCCTGCACCGGGTCCGGGTGATCGCGGCCGACGGGCTCCGGATCCAGGTGGATCACCTCGAGGCCCTCGACGGGACCCCGGTGATCGACGTGAAGGCGGTGCTGGACCAGGTCGCCGACCGGTAGACGCGGGAGCCCGGACCCCCGCGTCGACCGGTAGACGCGGGAGCCCGGACCCCCGCGGGGTCCGGGCTCCTGCTCCGGCCTGGTCAGCGCACCAGGACGGGGACTTCCTCGACGGCGGGGCTGGCTTCCGCCTGGCGGAGCCGCGGCAGGAACAGCGCGGCGGCCGCGGCGACGGCCACCGCCGCCCCGCCGACCCAGACGGCCGGCGCCAGCCCGGAGACGAACGCCGTCCCGCTGGCGTAACCGCCGCGGGCGGAGAACACCGCGCCGAGCACCGCGATCCCGAACACGCCGCCCAGTTCCCTGATCGCGTTGTTCGCACCGGACGCGATGCCTTCCTGGTCCCGCCGCACCGAGCTGAGCACCACGTTGGCGACGGGCGCGAAGAACAGGGACATGCCGACGCCGGAGACGACGAACGCCGGGACCAGGGTCAGGTAGGACACGGTGGGGCTCGTCACCACGGCTAGCCAGCCAAGCCCGATGGCCTGCAGGGCGAGCCCGGTGACCAGCAGTGGCCGCCCGCCGATGCGGTCGGACAGCGCGCCGGCGACCGGGGCGACCAACACCGGCATGGCGGTCCAGGGCAGCGTCCGCAGTCCGGCCTCCAGCGGGCTGTAGTGCTGAACGACCTGGAGGAACTGCGCCAGCAGGAAGATCGAGCCGAACATCCCGAAGAACATGAGCAGCGAGGCCGCGTTGGTGACGGCGAAACCGCGGCTGCGGAACAGGTGCAGCGGCAGCATGGGCTCGCGCGCCCGCAGTTCCCAGCCGATGAACGCGGCCACGAGCAGCGCGCCGATCACCAGGGGCGGCAGCACGGTGAGGCTGGTCCAGCCGTGGTCGTTGCCGCGAACAACGCCGAGCACGATGCCGAGCAGGCCGACACTGGCCAGGACCAAGCCCGGCAGGTCCAGGCGGGACGACGGGCCGCGGCTCTCGGTGAGGCGGAGCCGGGCGATCGGCAGCAGGGCGATGCCGATCGGCACGTTCAGCCAGAAGATCCACTGCCAGGAGGCGCCCTCTACCACGGCCCCGCCGACCAGCGGGCCGATCGCGATGGCCAGGCCGCCGACGGCGCCCCAGGCACCCAGGGCCAGGCCGCGGCGCTGCGGGGACACCGCGGCCGACAGCAGCGTGAGGGTGAGCGGGATGACGATGGCGGCGCCGACGCCCTGCACGGCCCGGGCGGCCACCAGGGCGCCGATACCGGGCGCCATGGCCGCGGCCGCCGACCCGACGGTGAACAAGCCGAGGCCGATCGTGAACATGCGCCGACGGCCGTAGCGCTCGCCGAGCGTGGCGCCGGTGAGCAGCAGGACGGCGAAGGTAAGGGTGTAAGCGTTCACCGTCCACTGCAGCCCTTCCAGGGAGGCGTGCAGGTGCTCCCGGATCGACGGCAGCGCGGTGGTCACCACGAGGTTGTCGAGCGAGGCCATGAACAGCGCGGCCGAGGTTACCGCGAAGGTCCATGCGGTGCGGTGTCTGGCGGTCATTGCTTCCTCCTTAGGAAGTGAGTAGTTACTAACTTCGCGGCTTAAAAAAAATATTCAGGGATGGGTAGCTCAGCGGATGGCGGATGGGCTTGCGTTCGGGGCGGCAGGCTGGGGTCGGGGGTTGGCGGGCTGGGGTCGGGTTAGTCCTTGGGGCAGTCGTCCGCATCCTTCGGGCACCAGCTTGCCCAGCGCTCGTCGACAGACGGCAGATCCATGGCGGCGGCGACGTTCATCAGCATGCCGACGGCGAAGAAGTCCACCACGGTCTGGAAGGGCAGGCCGGTGATCCGTTCGACCATCTCCCACAGACGCTTGTAGGCGGCCCGGGTGGCGTCGCGTATCACGGGGTCACTGCAGGCGGCGTAGATCTGCATCTGCAGCAGGAGCAGGGTCCGGTCGTCGAGCAGGCGCGTATAGGAGTCGGCCATGGCCGACAGCGCCTCGTCGCCGGTCAGGTCGCCGGCCGCCGCGGTGAAGGTGTCCTGCACCCGGTGGAAGCACCGCTCGATAAGCGCGAGGAACAGCGCCTTCTTGGTCGGGAAGAGCCGGAAAAGGTACGGCTGGCTGATCCCGGCCCGCCGGGCGACATCCTCGGTCGATGTGCCCGCCAGCCCGTGGACGGCGAACTCGGCCACGGCGGCCTCGAGCACCATCTCGCGGCGCTCGGCGGCCGGCATCCGCTGCCTGGTCTGTACGGTCATGAAAGCTAAGTTAGTAACCACTCACTACTTTGTCAAGGGGTGCCGACGCCCGGGATCGCGACGGCGCCAGACCGCTGCTGTGGAACCTGAGGAAAGCATTCCCCTCGGTCGAGCTCACCTGGGCCGACAGCGGATACGTCGGGGCACGCGGCGGAGCTGGCCACGTCCCATGGCGCTAGGATCACGCCATGCCACGTACAGACAGGGGGTCACGGGTGATGGCTGCGCCACCCGGGCGCGTCTGGGCCGCTCTCGTCGATCCCGAGGCGCTATTGGCATGGCTCCCTCCTGGCGGGATGACTGGCAGGTTCGAGCGGTTCGATGCCCGGCCGGGCGGGTCGTACCGGATGGTGCTGACCTATTCCGACGCCTCGGGCGCACCGGGCAAGGCGACCGCGGAGTCCGACATCGTCGAGGCCCGCTTCGTCGACATCGTCCCAGGCGAGCGGGTCGTGCAGGCGGTGGACTTCATCTCGGATGACCCTGCCTACGCCGGCACCATGACCATGACCTGGGAAGTCGCCGCCGTCGATGCGGGGACGCGCGTCGACATCGTTGCCGAGGACGTTCCGGACGGCATTTCCGCGGAGGACCACGCCGCAGGGCTCGCTTCTTCCCTGGCGAAACTCGCCGCCTACGTGGAGCAGTAACCCCCGCTCCATGGCCGGCTCGGCGCCTGGCGCGGCACTATTCTGTCTCCTGTGAGCCAAGGTAGGGAAATCTCCGTCTCGCGCGTCTTCGACGCGCCGCGCGAACTGGTCTACCGGGCCTTCGTCGATCCCGACCAGCTGTGCCTGTGGTTCGGGCCCGCGGGCTTCTCGGTGCCGTGCGAGACGGTGCAGATCGACGCCCGCCCCGGCGGTTTCCAGCGCTTTGTGCTGGTGAGCGACGCGGACCCGAGTCACCGCACTCCGGTCGACGTGGCCTTGAGCGAGGTCGCCGAGGATGAGCTGCTGGTGGCGCACGCCGATATCGGCGGGATAGCGGACGCCGGGAGTACGGCCAGGATCAGGTTGCGGCTGGAATTCCTCGACGAGGCCAGCGGCAGGACCAGGCTCGAGCTGCGCCAGGGCCCGTCCCGCGACGAGATGTGCGGCGACCCGGAGGCAGCCTGGGAGAGCTCGTTCACCCGGCTCGACTCCCTGTTGCGGCGTTCGCTGTAGCTCACCGGACGCACCCTGGACTGGTACCTGTCGCAGGGCCGCCAGGTGGCCACCGCATACAGTGCCGGGGACGACGAGCCCAGGCTGCGCTGGCCGTGAGCGGTCCGGCGGGCCCGTCTGGCTACGGCGGATGCGGGTGCGGCGGGATGCGGGGCTAGGGAGCTACGAGGCGAGGGCGACGGCGGCGATGAGGGCGTCTAGGGCGGATGTCTGGCGGGCGGGGCTGGCCTGGTCGAACGGGCCGGCCCAGTGCAGGCCGAATTGGGGTGGGCTGGACTGGGCGGGTGTCTTCCGGGCGTGGTCCCAGACCGAATTGGCGTTGGCCAGGATGAAGCCGCGATAGCCGGGCTGGCGGCTGCGCAGCCAGAAGTCGCGGAGGTAGCGGACGAAGATGCCCTTGAACTGGGCCTGGTCCTCGTTGCAGGCGGCGCCCGACTCGCAAGGTTCGGCCAGGATGCCGCCGGGGGCCAGGCCGCGGAGGGCGGCGGCGGCGATCGCATCGCCCTGGGCCAGGTAGCCGCGGTCACCGGTGATCTCGGACAGCGCGGCCAGCCCGCCGAGGATCACGCCCTGGTTGTAGGTCCAGGTGGTGCCGCCATTGTTCTGGCAGTCCCGGGTGATCCCGTCGTTGACCAGGCCGGCCGGGCCGATGAAGCCTCGCCCGCTGAACCACTCCCATCCGCGCTGGGCCCAGGTCAGGTAGCCACCCCCGGGGCTGCGCTGGTGCAGCAGGGCGGCAAGGGTGACGAACAGCTCGTTGGTGACCGCGTTCTTGTAGGTGCTCCCCGCGTGCCAGCGCAGGCCGCCGCCGCAGGAGTCGTCCCAGGCCGCCGTGTTGCGGGCGAAGATGACCCTGGCCGCGTCGAGATACCGGCTGTTCCTGGTCAGGTCGAAGGCCGCGATCCAGGCCAGCGCCCACCAGGCGTTGTCGTCGTAGTACGTGTTGACGAACTTGGCGTGCTGGCGCTGGGCGGCGGTGAACGTCGTGGCGATGGCGCCCGCGTGGCTGCCGTCGCCGGTCAGCTGGGTATACCTGATCACCGCGGTCAGCGCGTTGGCGCTGTTCCACCAGCCGGTCCCGGCCCACAGGCCGGTCCGCGGCCGGTACCACCGCTGCAGCACCGTGATCCCGGCGGCCGCGCGGCCACGGTAATCGGGTTCGGCCACGCAGACTAGGGTAGTGCCGCGCGTGGGAGGTAAGGCACGGATGTCAGCCCGGCGGCAGTTCGGCATCGCGGTGGCGGCTGTGCTCGCTACCTGCTGTTTGTCCTCATGCACAGGCTCGCACCCGGCCGCGCCCGCCAGGCACGCGCGCACTCAGGGGCCCGGCCCTAGGTCCGCGTTGACGCTCCAGGTCATGCCCGCGCCGTACCAGTTGCCGGCCGCCGTGTCCCGTGAGGTCCTGCTGCCCGCCGCAGCCGGGCTGCTGATTATCGGCGGGCTGACCCCGTCCAGGACGTCGGCCAGCACGGTGACCAGCCTCGACCCGGTCACGGGCGGCACCCGCCCGGCGGGCCGGCTGGCTCAGGCCACCCACGACGCCGCGGGCCTCGTCCTGGGCGGGCGGGCGTTCGTGCTCGGCGGCGGGACCGCGAGCAGCGTGCCCACGGTCCAGGCGTTCACCCCGGGAACGCCCGCCACGGTGACCGGGGCGATGAGCCGGGCCCGTTCGGATTCCAGAGGCGTATCGGCGGGACCGGCCGGCTACGTGATCGGGGGCTACGACGGCACCCGGCTGGACCCGGAGGTGCTCGCAACCAGGGACGGGCTGCACTTCCGGGTGGCGGCACGGCTGCCGGTGCCGGTGCGGTACGCCGCGACGGCCGCAGCCGACGGACTGATCTGGGTGTTCGGCGGCCAGACGGCGATGGGCCCGACGGACGTCATCCAGCGGATCGATCCGGCCACCGGCGCGGCCGCCGTGGCCGGCCACCTGCCGCGGCCGGTCCAGGGCGCGGCCGCGCTCAGCCTAGGCGGGCAGGTCTACGTCGCGGGCGGGGCCGGGACCGGGGACGTGCTCAGGTTCAACCCGGCCACGTCCCGGGTGAGCGCGGCGGGCCAGCTGCCGGTCCCGGTCGGCTACGCGGCCGCGGCGGTGACAGGGGGCATGGGCTACCTGGTCGGCGGCGAGGACAACGGCCGCCCGGTGCCCGCGGTGACGATCTTCCGGCTGGCGCCCGCCGGGCCTGCCGCCGCGGGCGGCCAGGCAAGCAGGACCGTGCCCGCCCCGTGGCTGGCGGCGGCCGCGGGTCCCGGGCGGCTGGCGCCGGGCTCGGATCCGTCGGTGCTGCCCGCCGATGTCCTCATCGCCGACCACCACAACAACCGGCTGCTGATCGTCGATCCGCAGGGCCGCATCAGGTGGGAGTTCCCGCGCCCGGGCGACCTCGCGCCCGGTCAGACGTTCCTGCAGCCGGACGACGCGTTCTTCTCCCCCGACGGCCGGTCCATCATCGCGACCCAGGAAGACAACCAGGTGATCAGCGTGATCTCGGTCGCGACGAGCAGGATTACCTACCGGTACGGCGTGCCGGGTACGCCGGGTTCGGGGCCAGACCGCCTCTTCAACCCGGACGATGCCATGCTCACCCCGGCCGGCATCATCGTCTCGGCCGACATCAAGAACTGCCGCCTGGTGATCATCACGCCGCCGGCACACACCCTGACCCGGGTCATCGGGCGGACGACGAACGCGTGCCAGCACGATCCGCCGCGACGATTCGGCAGCCCGAACGGGGCGTTCCCGATGACCAACGGGGATTACCTGGTCACGGAGATCAACGGCGACTGGGCCGACGAGATGTCGCTCGGCGGACGGGTCGCGTGGTCGGCGAACCCGGCCAGGGTGCTGTACCCGTCGGACAGTAACGAGGTGTATCCGGGCCGGTACCTGACCGCCGACTACTCCGATCCCGGCCAGGTCGCCGAGTTCACCTCGTCCGGCCGCGTGGTGTGGCGGATGGGCGGGTTCAACCAGCCGTCGCTGGCGCTGCCGCTGCCGAACGGCGACATCCTGCTCAATGACGACTTCAACCACCGCGTCTGCGCGGTGGACCCGGCGACGCACCGCATCGTGTGGCAGTACGGGCACACGGGAAAGGCCGGGCGGGGGCCCGGCTACCTGTCCGACCCGGACGGGGTGGACCTGGTGCCGCCGGACTCGCTGCTAGTCACGCACGGCGCGACGATGGGCGCGCCGTAACCCCGAGGCCCGGGCCTAGGTTTCCGGCAGGCGCTGCGGTGGGATCGCCGCGTCCAGCAGTACGGTCGATCCGGCCGGGCGGGTGACCGCGCCCATCGTCCGCTGCCGCAGCCGTTCGAGGAACTCGCCATCGCCGCGCGGCACGGTGGCCTCCAGGCGCTCGCTGTCCCGCACCTCGGGCAGGTCCATCACCGCGTCGACCAGGTCCGTGCGCCAGCCGGGGGCGACATGGCCGGCCGCCGCGCGCAGCGAGGTCCGGGCGGTCCCGGCGGCGGGCATCGTCACCTCGGCCGCGGCGACGATCGTTCCGCCGTTCCTGACCTCGACGTGACGTGGCGGGTGCGGGTGGGTCATGGTGGTGCTCCTGGGATGGCGGATAACGGGCCAGCCGCGTTACTGTCACGGGCCGGTTACTGCCCTGCCCGGCCCGCGCCGGGACGAAACAGGTCTATACCATCGCAATCGTCTGCTGGTGTGAACGGCCGCATCATGGGCAGTGTGCGAGCCATGCCTGCTCGCGCCTCATCCCGCCCCGGCGGCAGCCTCATGCCGCTCGTCGTGGTCACGGTCGCGGCGCTGGTCTTCGCGGTCCTGCTCATCGGAGTCCGGCTGCAATGGGCGCCGCTCGAGTCCGCCGATCACGGCGCCGCGGCCCGGCTCAACGGCCTGATCGCGGGCCACGCCGCGGTCGTCGCGGTGGTCAAGGCGGTCACCTGGCTGGGCAGCGGCGGGGTGCTCTGGACGGTCATCGGGGCGGCGGCGATCCTGCTGGCCATCCGGCGGCGCTGGCGGCTCGCGCTCTACCTGCTGATCGCGGGCGCGGGCGCGCTGGTGCTCGACCCGGTGCTCAAGTCGCTGGTCGGGCGGCTGCGCCCGGTGGTGGCGCACCCGGTGGCGCACGGCAACGGGAACAGCTTCCCCAGCGGGCACTCGCTCAGCTCGATCGTCTGCTATGGCGCGCTGCTCCTGGTCTTCCTGCCCGCGGCCCGCGGCCGGTGGCGCCGCGCCCTGGCCGCCGGAATCGTCACACTGGTCGCCCTGATCGGGATCAGCCGCATCCTGCTCGGCGTGCACTACATCTCCGACGTGCTGGGCGGCTGGGCGCTCGGCATCACCTGGCTGGGGGTCACCGCCTTCGCCTTCGAGCTGACCCGCCAGGCGGCCGGGCAGCCGGTGACCGACCCGGTCACAGAGGGACTCGAGCCTGAGGCCCGCGCCGACCTCCAACCAACCCAACCGGAGTCCGCAATGGCTAAAGCGCCTGCCCGCCACCCTGCCTCGCACTGGGGCCGCGTCGCCGCCGGGGTCGTGGCGGCCTGGGTGCTGATCCTCGGCGTCATCGTCGGCATCGGCAAGCTGATCATGGTCACCGGGAACGGCAACGGCAACGTGCTCGGCGACCGGACGATCCCGCACTGGTTCGCCTCCCACCGCACGCCAAACCTGACCCCCTGGAGCGAGACCTTCAGCACGCTCGGCGCGACCCAGGCGATCCTCATCGCCGGGGTGGCCACCTGCGTGGTGTTCCTCGCCGTCACCCGGAGCTGGCGGCCGGCGGTGTTCGTGGCCGTGCTGATGTTCGGCGAGCTGGGCGCGTTCCTGGCCGCCGCGGCCGTGGTCAAGCGGCCCCGGCCGGACGTCAGCAACCTTGACACGCACCTGCCCACCTCGGCGTTCCCCTCCGGGCACGAGGCGGCCACCTGCTGCATCTACATCGCCATCGCGATCCTGTTCATCGGGCACTTCCGCGGCTGGTGGCGGTACCTGTTCCTGATCCCGGCGGTGGCGATGCCGGTCCTGGTCGCGCTGTCGCGGCTGTACCGGGGCGAGCACCACCCCACCGACATCCTGGCCAGCCTGCTATTCGCCGGGCTCTGGCTGACCGCGACCACGCTGCTGATCAAGCCGAACGACGTCACCCGCAGGCCCGCCGCGGACCGGGCGCGCACCGAGGCGCCGGACCGGACGGATGTGACCGCGCGCCGCTAAGGTGAGCGCATGGCGGATGCGGACGGTGCTCCGCCGCGGCGGGTCGCCTGGGTGACTGGAGGCAGCCGCGGCGTCGGCCGTGGCGTGGCGGTCGCTCTCGGGCAGGCCGGCTGGGTGGTATACGTGACCGCGCGGTCCTCGGCGGCCGGGCGGACCGGGCATCTGCCCGGCACGGTGGAGCAGACGGCGGACGCGGTGACCGCGGCGGGCGGGGCCGGCGTGGCGGTGCCGTGCGACCACACGGACGACGACGCCGTCCGGGCGGTCGCGGCCCGGATCACCGCCAATCACGGCCGGCTGGACCTGCTCGTCAACAACGCGTGGGCCGGTTACGAGCGGCTGAACGCAGGCGGCTTCCAGGAGTGGAACGCGCCGTTCTGGGAGCAGCCGCTCGAGCTGTTCGATGCGATGTTCGGCGGCGGGGTGCGGGCGCACTATGTCGCGGCGGCGGTGTGCGCCCCGCTGCTCATCGCGACCCCGCACAGCCTGGTGGTGACGGTCTCGGTGGCGGTGCCGGAGACCGAGCAGCACGCGTTCGGCGCCGCCTACGCGATGGCCAAGACCGCGGACGACCGCCTCGCGCTGGCCGCCGCGATCCAGCTGGGCGAGCACGGCGTGGCCTCGCTCGCGGTGCACCCGGACTGGGTGCGCACCGAGGGGGTGCTGCAGTTCGCGGACCAGGTGGACCTTTCCGCGTCGCAATCGCCGGAGGGGGTCGGTCGGGCCATCGTCGCGCTGGCCGGAGACCCGGAGGTGATGGGCCTGACCGGGCAGGCGCTGACGGTCAAGGCGCTCGCCGCGCGCTACGGCGTGGACGTGTCCTCGTAAAGGGCGGACGTCCAGATGTGCAGGAGGGTGCCGACCAGGGTGTCCTGGTCGTCGAAGGGCGGGGTGCCGGTCGCGGCCAGGTAGTACAGGCGCTCGCCGAGCCAGGTCAGCGCGCTGGCCAGGGCGGCGATGTCCTGGCCGGCCAGCCGCTGCCGGGCGCGCGGGTCGGCGTTGATCTGGGCCACCGTGGCGTCGGTGAAGGTCTGCATCTGCTCGGCCCACAGCGCCTCCAGGCGCGGGTCGGTCCGCCAGTTCTCCACGATGGCGCGCAGGACCGGCGCGCTCTGCCGCCACAGCTGCGCCCCGGCGGTGATGCCGGTGCGCAGCGCGGCCGCCGGGTCGGCCGGACCGCCGGGTCCGGCCAGCCAGGGGGCCGCGGCGTCGTGGCCGCGGGCGACGGCGCGCCGGACGAGTTCGGCCAGGACGTCGTGCTTGCTGTCGAAGTAGAAATAGAAGCTGCCGCGGGAGACGCCGGCCGCGGCGAGGATGTCGCCGACGGCGAGGTCGCCGAACTGACGGTCGGCGAGCAGCCCGGCGGTGGCGGCCAGGATGGCCTCGCGCAGGTCCGTGGTGTCGCCGCCGCCCGCGGACCGGCGCCCGTGCGGCCGGGGAGACCGGGATGACCCGGGAGACCGGGATGGTGTCGCCATGGCCGGGAGCCTACCCGGCACCGTGTATATACACACTGTCCGGACAACATGTATAATACGGGTCATGAGCACGCTAACCTGCCATCTGGTCACCCGGAACCCGGACGCGGCCGCCGCCTGGTACATATCGGTGCTCGGCGCCGCCGAGG
>WNGJ01002962.1_pt1 | contig 17939 bp, 19 predicted proteins | sample 5400611 | NCBI WGS metagenome assembly WNGJ01 (sample SAMN13153375, study PRJNA577476) | soil metagenome | isolation source: 40 cm soil or saprolite under Garry oak tree replicate 1 | place: USA:California | collected 2016-06-15 | reverse complement strand
TCGCGTCCGCATCGGCGCTGGACTGGAGCCGATTGTCAACGAACCACCGGTTCGCGTGGTAAACCTCTCGGGGTTGAACGGAAATGTGCGGAACATCGCCTGCATCGAATTGCCGGCGAAGCTTTTCGGCAAGGACAGCTTTCGATCATGAGATCCGATCGAACTCTCCTCCACTTTCTTCACGCACTGTCGGGGTTATCGCGTGGAGTGGCGAGGGAAGTTCAAACTGCGGAATGAGCGATGAACAAGCACTCTTGCCGATGTTCACCAACGGGCATTCTGATTCACCGCAGCGTGGCTCAGCTCCAAATTCCGGGAGAATACTGGCGCGGCAGTAGCCAAGTGCTTCAAATCAACCGAGGTCTGGCAAGGCAGGGGTTAAACACTCTGATTCCCATTGCCTGCCGCCAACCCTACCGTTACCAGTTCCAAAAATCGATGGACGATCTGGCCAACTATTCTCGCAAGCTTGCCGCTACTCGCAGGAGGTAACCCTCGCGCAGGCGCAGGGCGTAAACATACTCGGCTGAGGATCAGTGGTTGGGAGGTGATAGGCGACGACTTGGATTCCCCGAGTGACTGGCCCTGAGAGCCGGGGATTTGCCGCTTCGTTTCTGCGCGGCGCGATGGTACTCTCCCCTGTGCTTAGTGGCCGGCTCAAGCGGAGTCTGCGCGCCACCTTTATTGGGCTGGCGGCCAATAGCATCCTGACCGCAGCCAAGTTTTGCGCCGGGATTCTGGGCCATTCCCATGCGCTGGTGGCGGACGCGGTCGAATCCCTGGCTGATATTTTCAGTTCGCTGGTTGTCTGGCGCGGCCTGGTTGTGGCGGCGGCACCGGCCGATGAGGAACACCCCTACGGCCACGGCAAAGCCGAACCGATTGCTGCCGCTGTCGTCTCCACGATGCTGTTGCTGGGGGCGCTATGGATCACTGTCGAGGCCGCGCAGGGCATTGCGCGCCCGCGGCAGGGACCGGCCCCGTTTACGCTGCTTGTGCTGGTCATCGTGGTTTGCCTGAAGGAAGGCTTGTTCCGGTTTGTCCGGCGGGAATCGCTGTCCGTTGACAGTTCAGCGGTGCAGACCGACGCCTGGCACCATCGCAGCGACGCCATCACGTCGCTGGCGGCCGCCATCGGCATTAGTGTGTCGCTGCTGGGCGGCAAAGGTTATGAATCGGCCGATGACGTGGCGGCGGTGCTGGCCGCCAGCATCATCGCGTGGAATGGCTGGCGGCTGCTGCGCCCGGCGCTCAATGAGCTGATGGACACCTCGCCCAGCCGCGAGATCGTCGGGCAAATCCGCCTAACCGCCGAGGCGGTGGACGGCGTGGAGCGGGTGGAGAAATGCATGGTGCGCAAGAGCGGCGATCACTTCTTCGTGGACTTGCACGTGGAAGTGGATCCACAAATGACCGTCCAACGCTCACACGACATCGCGCACATGGTGAAGAACAGGGTCCGCGCTCAGATCCCGGCGGTGCGTGACGTGCTGGTGCACATTGAGCCATCCACACGCGCGCGGGCGCAGGACAGCCGCCAGCAGAAGGCCATTTGAAATTTCGGCTTGGCGTTGCCGGCGGGTTGGCCGTTAATGTGCAGCGATGATGATTGTTTTGGCCTACTCCGGCGGCCTGGATACCTCGGTGTTACTCTCCTGGATAAAGGAAAAGTACGATGCCCAGGTAATTGCTTTCTGCGCCGACATCGGGCAGGAGGAAGAACTCAAAGGCCTGGAGCAAAAGGCGAGGAAAACCGGCGCCGCCAAGGTCTTTATCATGGATTTGCAGGAGGAATTCGCGCGCGACTTCATCTTCCCAATGATGCAGGCAGGCCCGCTGTATGAGGGCCAATACTTTCTTGGCACCAGCATCGCCCGACCGCTCATTGCCAAGGGCATGATCCAAGTCGCCCGCAAAGAAAAAGCCGATGCGCTCGCCCATGGCGCGACCGGCAAAGGCAATGACCAGGTGCGCTTTGAATTGACCGCCGCGGCCCTGGCGCCGGAGTTGCCGGTCATCGCCCCGTGGCGTGACGCGTCGTTTCGCGCGCAATTCCCTGGCCGCGCAGAGATGATTGCTTATTGCCACAAGAAGCGCATTCCCGTGCAGGCTTCAGCCCAAAAACCCTATTCGATGGACCGGAACCTTCTGCACATTTCGTTCGAGGCTGGCATCCTTGAAGACCCGTGGATGGACGCCTTCGCCCCAGACAATAAAGACATGTTCAAGCTCAGCGCGGCGCCTGAGGACGCGCCGAGCAGCCCGGAATACGTCACGCTCGATTTTGAGAAAGGCAACTGCATCGCCCTGAACGGCAAACCGATGAGCCCGCTGGCCGTGATGAGGACCCTCAACAAGCTGGGCGGCAAACACGGGGTGGGGCGCGTGGATATGGTCGAGAACCGCTACGTGGGCATGAAATCCCGGGGCGTTTATGAGACCCCAGGCGGAGCGATACTGCACTTTGCGCATCGACAGATGGAGACGCTAACGATGGACCGGGAAGTCATGCACCTGCGCGATTCGTTGCTGCCGCGTTACGCCGAGTTGGTTTATTACGGCTATTGGTTCTCGCCCGAGCGGCTGGCCTTGCAGGCCTTCGTTACGGAAAGTCAGAAAAATGTGACCGGCACGGTGCGAGTGAAGCTTTACAAAGGCAACATCATGATCTCGGGCCGCAAGTCGCCGGTGAGTCTCTACCATCCCGCCATCGCCACGATGGAAGCCGACCCGACGCAGGCCTACAATCAGGATGATGCGACGGGCTTCATCCGCCTCAACGCCCTGCGCTTGAAAGTGGCGGCGAAGGTGCACGGGAGGAAGAAAGCGAAAACAACCCGCTCAAAGGTATGGGCCTGAAGGAAAAGGGACGCGACTGCCGGGAGCGTACCACCTTAACTTCACCCAAACCGGCCTGGGTCGCCTGGCGGTTGCTGCTCTTCGCCCGCAATTTCCTTAGGCATCCTAACATGGTGGGCTGGATGCTGCCCAGCTCGCCCTTCCTGGTGGACGAAGTGCTGAGGCAGGTGGATTGGAAGCACGCGCGAGTAATCGTCGAGTACGGGCCCGGCATCGGCACGTTCACGGTGGAAGTACTGGCGCGGATGCATCGTGGGGCCACGCTCATCGCGCTTGAAACTAACGCTGATTTCTTCCAGTTCTTGAACGAGTCGCTGCGTGACCCCCGGTTGCGGCTGGTCCATGAGTCGGCCACCGAAGTTGACGCCGTGCTTGAGCGGCTGGGCTATACCCAAGCCGATTGCGTCATTTCGGGCATCCCGTTCAAGACGCTGCCGCATGCCCTTCGGGATACGATCGTGCGCAAGACCCATTCGGTGCTCCGGCCTAAAGGAAGCTTCCTGGTTTATCAACTCTCCAGCGTGGTCTTGCCCTATCTTGAAAAAGTCTTCGGCAAGGTCTCTCGCGATATCGAACTGCTGAATATCGTGCCAGCGCGGCTCTTTTACTGCGCCCGCTGATTGGAATTTGAGATTCCTGAATCTTCAATTGCTAAACGCCCAAAAGCATCCGCGGAATTTTCTTTCCCTCCACTTTTTCCCCCAGGCCGAGCGGGAAGGCATCGTCCACCGAGGCAGGGTCCACGTAAGTCCCGAACATCCGGTCCCAAAGGCGGAAAGTCGTGCCCAGATTCTTGCCGCGATGGACGGTGGCTGAGTGATGAATACGATGGTAATCGGGGGTCACAATCAGCCAGGCCAGCGGTCCGACGTTCACCTTCAAATTGGTGTGCTCCCAGAACTGAATCAACAGGCCAAGCGAATAGCCGATGCCCGCCTCCGCCGGAGTGAGCTTGAACAAAGTAATCGGGATGACCACTTGGGGAATGTTATAGAGGAAGGAATGCAAGAAGCTGGTGCGGAAGCCGGCAAACCAATACATTTGCTCGATCGAGTGGTGCCAGGCGTGGGTCCGCCACAGCGGGCCAAAGCGGTGCTGGCCTCGGTGAATCCAATAGATGACCAAATCAACCAGGAACAGCGCGACCACAATTTTGCAGACACTGGGCCATTCTTGCACCTGCCGGACCAGCCACGCCAGCGAATCGGGGGCCGCCTGCTCAGCCAAATTGCGCAACAAATAGGTGCAGACACGATTGACGGCCAAGGCGAAGGCGAAGGAGAGCACGTCCAGCTTGAGATCGTGCCAACGGTCCACTGGGCGAGCCGGCCAAACACGCTCGCACAGTTCAAAAACGGCCACCAGCCCGAAGAAGGCCGCCGTTTCATAATCTTCCACTCGCAGGATCATGCAACTATAAATGCCCCGCCCGGCAAATTTTTCAATCCGCAATTTTCAATTCCCATTGGTTACTCCCAAATTCGGTAAGGCAGCGCATTCTTCTCCAAATACAGGCCGCATCGTGGGCATTTGACCGGCTCGTTCCAGATTTGGATGCGGTGGATGGGCGAAACCGGACACTGGGGCTTGAAATGGACCCATCTAAAATGCTTCACACCCGTGTAATCCAAACGGTTGAGGACCGATTCAAACGTAGGCGGACCGCTACTGGTTTTTCGCGGGCTCCAGGATTTGGGCCGGAGGCAACCAAAAAAGTTTCGCCGAACTCCAGCCTCCGGTTCATCCGGAATTTTTACTCGCGTCACCGCGTCGTACAGCTCCTTGCAATCACGGCAAGCGATCGTTTGGACAAAAAAATTCAGCCCCCGATCCAACCGGCCCGCTACCTTGGCTCGATAACCGCACCTTGAGCACTCGAACAAGTACGATCTGCCCATGCCAATTCCTCGTTCATGGTTTTGTCAAATTTTGGCCTTCAGCCCGCCCGCACTCAAGTCTCAATTGAATGCCCCCCAAAAAAAGCTGAAACACTCAAAAACTGAAAAGCTGAAAAACACGAAGCCTTTCAGCTTTTCAGCTTCTTCCCTCCCCCTCCTGCCTGCTCTCCCGCCTTGACTCCAAGGGGCGGTCGTTTCACATTTCACATTCACTTTCTTCGGTCCATTTTGTTTGTGAGTACGAAAAGAACTATGGCTAAATCGAAGGTTAAAAAGGCCGTGTCGAAATCCGGCGCCGACCATCCTCCTGACCGCCCTGCCGATTTGCAGCCTGGGCGCCCTCTGGATGAGATTGCAGTCCCTCCTGCCGCCATGGGCGCAAGCCATCAAAGTCAGACTTCGATCCCAGGTGAGGTCATCGTTGAGGTAGCCGAGAAGATCAAAGAACTGGTCCGGCTGGCTCAGGACCAAGGTCACCTGACTTATGGCGATATCAATGATGCCTTGCCCGATACTCTGCTGACGCCGGAGACGCTCGACGACATTTACGTCAAACTGCGCAGTCTGGAGATCGAGATTGTTGGCCAGGCCGAGGTGGATCGGGTCAAACAGCCTCAGCCGGAAGAAGAGGATGACAAAACGCGGCTGGACATGCTGGACGATCCGGTCCGCCTCTACCTCAGACAGATGGGCCAAGTGCCGTTGCTGACCCGCGAGCAGGAAGTGGAAGTCTGCAAGCGGATCGAGGAGGCCGACCATGAAGTCAGGCGCATCATCTACGGCCTGGGTTTCTCCGCCAAGGAGCATGTTGACCTCGCGCAGAAACTCCTTTGCCAGCCGCCCAAAGAGCGTTTCGAGCGTGTCATTGTGGACCAGAAAATCGAACGGCGCGAAACCCACCTCAAGCAACTGCTCAAACTAACCGAGGTGGTCCTCGCCGCCGACCTGCAGGTCGCCCAGACCTACGCCCAGTGGCAGGGCAGCCCGTCTGAGGCCAGGAAGAAGCGGCTCCAAGCCAAATTAAAGAAACTCGAATCCAAACTTCAGTCCAAATTGGGCAAGTTTTGCTACAAGCAGAAAGTGATCGAAGAGATGGGGTTGGTGGCCGAAAACATCCGCGACAAAATGCAACTGAGCTGGCGCGCACTCCAGGAGGTCGAAGCACTGCCCAAATCGCCGCAGCAACAGGCGCTGCTTGAGGCCGAGCAGCGCAAGCTTCAGGCGCTGGAAGCCTCTGTGCGTCTGCCGCGCGCGCAATACTTCAAGGCCTCCGAGCAGTTGCAACTTTGGTCGGCCAAAGCGCTCCAAGCCAAAACCGAAATGGTCGAAGCCAACTTGCGGCTGGTGATTTCGATTGCCAAGAAGTACACCAACCGCGGCCTGGCGTTTCTGGATTTGATTCAGGAGGGCAACATCGGCCTGATGAAAGCCGTCGAGAAATTCGAGTACCGCCGAGGCTACAAGTTTTCGACTTACGCCACCTGGTGGATTCGCCAGGCGGTGAGTCGCGCCCTGGCCGATCAGGCCCGCACCATTCGCATCCCGGTGCACATGATCGAAATTCTCAACGGGCTGATGCGCACCCAAAAACGCTTGTTCCAGGAGCTCGGCCGCGAGCCTGCGCCCGAAGAAATCGCCGAGGAGATGCAGCTCCCAATCGAGCGGGTGCGCGGGGTGCTCAAGATGGCCCAGCCCCCCCTCTCGTTGCATGCCCCAGCCGGGGACAGTGACGACAGCCAGTTAGGCGATTTCATCGAGGACAAATCCACCGAAAGCCCCTCCGAGGGAACCAGCTTCAATTTGTTGAGAGACAAACTCAGCGACGTGCTCTCCAGCCTCAGCGGGCGGGAACGGCAAGTGTTGGAATTGCGCTTTGGGTTGGGCGATGGCTTTTCGCGCACGCTGGAGCAAGTCGGCCTACAATTCAAGGTCAGCCGCGAACGTATCCGGCAGATTGAAGCCAGGGCCCTGCGCAAGATGCGCCATCCGGCGCGCATTCGCCAACTGCACGGCTTCCTGGAACTCCAACAAGTCGAATAGCTCAGGGATTGGGCAGATGCCGCTGGACCTCAGCGAAGAGGTGACCGAGCGGCTCGGTCTTACGCATGAAACCGTTCGCGCCTCGGGCGCGAGCTTCCTCCATTAAACCTTCATCGCCATCCAAGCCGGTGAAGATGATAACGGGTAAATTAGGGTAGTTCCGTTTGAAGGAACTCAGCAGATCGAGGCCATTTTCGCCCGCCAACTCAACATCCAGGATGGCCAGACTGAAGGGGATCTCTCCTGCCAATTTCGTCGCTTCCGACGCCGTAACAGCAGTGGTGACCTGCAAGCCTTTTTTGCGAAAGTAGAGCGAGAGCATCTCCCGGATTGGCGCCTCATCGTCAACAAACAAAATGTGTGGATTCACAGGCCACTTTGTTAGCAGATTGCCGGAACAAAGCAAGCAAGACTCGCTTTGGATTCTGAGGGGGAGAGTCGCAATCCATCGGACAGAATCGAATCAGACGCGCTCTTAAAGCGCGAGGAACCTCAAGACCTGCACTTCCCTTTTAAAGATCAAGCGGATCGAGTTTTTGTCGAACTGCACGTCCACCGGCGCGCGTTGCTCGAAGTGTTCCCACATCTGGCGGCCATTTTTCGGATTGATCCGCTTAATGCGCAGGAAAGGCAGCCTCTCAAACCCGGTCTCCGGCTGGTAAGGATCTTGCTCGCCCTCGTCGGGCCGGTAAGATTGCACGACATAGACAAACTTGCTGGAGACATAAGCAACCATCCCACCCGGTTCGGTGCTCCAGAGAATCTTGCCGGATCGGGGATCGATCTTGAAGACGACCGAGCTAGTGCTTTCGCTGATGTCTATCTGGCGGGAATATTTGAGATTTTGCGGACCGGCGGTGGTGGTGTTCACGTAGATCATTCCTTTATCGTCGAAAAACAAACCCGCGATGCCTATCGAGGGCAGCCGCCAGCGCGCGTTGCCTGTCGCCAGGTCAAACGCAGTCAATACCCCCTCGTCAATGACATACAACGCGCCGTTGTGTTCCACACAGGGCCCCTGGCCGTACCGCGCGTTGTCCTCTCTCAAAGCCGCGGGGCCACCGCTCAGGTTGTAGTTGAGAGAGCTCTGCCACAGTTTTCGTTGGGCTTTGTCAAACACCAGGATCGTTTTGTTCGCCGCCAGCACGTTCACGGTCTGGAGCGCAAAGAGCGTTGGCGCGCCTATGACTTCGCCGCTCCAGACCTCCTTCGCCCCAGGCCGACGGAGCGTGACCAGGTAGCGGCTCTGATCTTCCTCCACCACGTCACCGCCTCGGGAACGCTGCATCTCATTGAGGATTTCATTAGCAACTTCCCCTGTCTTGGCGACCGTCATGGCGCCAGCCACCGCCGATTTTCCAGGCGCAGCCTTCATCGCGCTACGTTGGATCACCCGAGATTCCAACAGGCGCGTCGAGAACTGCACAAAACCGTCCTGGGTAGGGATGAGCTCGGAATTCTCGACGGCCTCGGGCTGCGCCAGTCCCGGCGGCGTTCGGCGGTGGGCAAGGTCGCTGAGTTCTCCCAGGGCGCGTTCCTGGTTCATATTGTTAGCCAGCACCGCAGGCAGCGCGATCCTGGCCGGGTAGGATAAATGCTGGGCTTGCGCCGCGACCTTGGCCGGGTCGAGCGGTTTGCCGGCGTCTTTCCCAGGCATGCCCAAGGGCAATCCGGCCATCTGCGAAGCCTGCGGCTTCCGAAAAGTCACACCCCCGCCGGACTTCGCGCTGGCATCGGGATTGTTCCCAGCGGCGGCGATGTCCAGTCGTGAAGTGGCCCCAATCTCCACGGTGCGCGAGTCACACGTCGTCAGGTTGATACGGGTGACGACCTGTTTTCCGGAGTCGGCTTCTTCCACCATGAGCAATTCGTCCCCGCGCGTCATCGGCCCTCCAGACCCAGCAGGCAGGGGAATCTCTTGCGTCGGTTTGCCGGTGTCCCAGTCATAGCGGACCAGTTTGTCAGCCGTCATGACCCAGATATTCTGGCCGTGAACGCGCAGTTCCAGCGCGGCAGCGGCGGCTTTCTCCAGGTCATCGGCCAACCGTTCAGCGGACGGCATTTTCGGGACATGTTCCCAGGCCTCGTTGTTGGCCTTGTAAATTACGGCTTCGTTTTCTTTCATTGTCTTGGCGACCTGGGCATCAATCAGTTGCTGGTCGATCAATCGGCGCGACCAGATTTCCCGCTTCACCTTCATGTCGTGCCGAGCCAGCGTGTCGCCGTGCAGGAAAACAATTTGGTTGGTTCCGGCAAAAGCAGACTGGCCTGAATAAGCCGGCTGGGCGAAGCGCACCGAGAAAGTGACCTTCGGCGCCGAACCGAACCAGGCGTACCAGAACCAAAGGCCCAGCACAGCCACGATGGCCCCACAAACCGCACCGGCAATCCGGCCAGTCCTGCGCCAAAGCCGCGCTTCGACGATCGACCTCTGGCCCTCAAAGACTGGAACCTCGACGCCGTGCGATTCGGCTTTGGCTTTGCACAGCGGCGAACAAACGTAACCAAACAATTCTTTGCATTTGGGACAAATCGGCTTTGAACAGATGAAGCACTTGTCCGTGGTCAACTGGCCGGGATGCTTCAGGCAAAGTTGCGGCCCATCTGCAGGCAGTGGCGCAACTTCTGCCTTGCCGGCCGCGGCGGCTTGAATCCGGAGGCGAGCGGCGGGTGGCGACGGCGGGACTGGGTGAACCGAGGTCGGGGCGAGCGATGGCATTGCCGCAGGCGCTGGAGCGGGGGCACTGGCCGTGGCCGCGCCCAACTCTTGCCTGACGAGGTTATTGACGAACTCCGATCCATCCAAGCCGCAGGCCGGACAGACGAATTGCACCGGGTTGCGGGCCATTTCCGGCGAGATGTCGAAGGCGTACTTCGCGCCGCATGAACATTGAATCTTCATTTCGGGTTCAGTAACACGACGCCTTGAGTCAACACGATCGAAAAGGGGGCCTGGGCTGGACTGAGGTCTGCGTGCCCATCGCAAAAGAGGAAATTGCCGCCATATTTGTCGTGATTATTTCCCGGCGCCTTGCCGGTGCTGGAAAAAACATATTGGCCGGCGATTTTCGATTGCGTATCCACCTGCCGGTCGCTCATCAGGACCTCCGGCGCGTCTGCCGAGCGCCGCCCCATGTAGTAGGCATAGCTGATTTTCTTTTTCAGAAAGGACTCGCCCGCCGGCAGTGGCGAATCGTTGCTGCCGGGACAAATGAAAACGCTCGTGTCCGCGGTATAGCGCGGCACCAAAAGCGCGAGGGCCTCTTCGGAGGTGCGCGCGCCTGTCACGTTAGGGAATTTGCCGGCATGGTCGTTGGAATAAATTTCCATGGCGATGAAAATTTTTTGCAGATTTTTCTGGCAGGCCAACTGATGCCGGCGCTGGCGGCTGCCCGAGCTTGAGCCCCAGTAGAGCGTCGTCAGAATCAAGATGAGCGCGAGCACGATGAGCACTTCGATCAGCGAGAAGCCGGTCTGGGGAAGGTCTATAGCAGCGCGAATGCGGCAGCGAGATTTCGCCGAGCAATGCGCGCTTTCTCGGCTGCCTTTCATGCAGCCCTTATAGCCCAAATGCCGCGTGGTGGCAATGAAGAAGTGGAGCAGTGGAGCAGGGGCGAGTCGAGCAGGAGCGAAAAAAGTTACGTCTCCCAACAGTCAGCGATATAGCGCATACATTCTTGTCGGAGGATTCACCGGCAGTTCCGGTTCCGTGTCGTGGGCAACAGGCCAGATGCTCTCCCAGAGAGGCCCGCGGCATTTTGGCTTGCGGGCGCGGGCCTTGCGCGCACAATCTGGCTGGGAGGGCCCATAGCTCAGCGGTCAGAGCAGGCGACTCATAATCGCTTGGTCGGGGGTTCAAATCCCTCTGGGCCCACTGTTTCACCGGCGGCTCAGCGATTAGAGCAGCCCCGAACGCTTTCGGGGTTGGTCGCAGGTTCAAATCCTGCTGGGCCCACCATTTCATTTATGGCCTGGGTTTACGTATTGCGAGGCTCGTCCGGCCGATACTATATCGGCTCGACCACCGACTTGAAGCGGCGTTTGGAACAACACCGCAACGGTCATACGTATTCCACGCGGCGCTTGGGAGCCACGCTGGAATTGGCCGCCAGTTTGGAGGTCATTGCCTTGGAAGACGCGCGTGACCTTGAACGGCGGATGAAGCGAAAGAAGAATCCACGCTTGGCGCTATTTCTGCTCGAACAACCTCGTGAGCTCAGCGGTTAGAGCAGCCCCGAAAGCATTCGGGGTTGGTCGGGGGTTCAAATCCCTCTGGGCCCACCATATTTACGCAAAGGTCGAAACCGGAAAAGCGAGGCTTAATCGTTTGCTCGGGGGGTTCAACTCGCACTTTTGCGTAATGCGAGGCGGGGATTGGGGTGGCAGATAAACTGATAAAAACAGATGGCTGATAAGGATTTGCTTTTGGCGCGCCCGCTTGTACTTGGCGCTGCGCGGGTGATTCCCGTGTAAACCCCCGTTCATCTTGCTTTCCCGTCTTCGTTGCCTCCGTTCACTTCTGTTAGGTTTCTTTATGTTTTTTGCGGTCTTTCCCATATAGATGGAAATTCGGAAGCATTCGTGGCTTTATCGTCCTTGCCTTTTTGCTCTCTTTCGTGGCAATTAATCCGTGTAAATCTATATCTCTCAAAATTTGCCCGGCCCGTACAAGTCGCCTGCTTCGCCTTTCCCCTACTCGGTGGCGTGTCTCTGCAAGCAGCCGATTGGCCGCAATTTCGCGGACCCAACCGCGACGCGGTCTGGAACGAAACCGGTCTCCTGAAATCCTTTCCGCTTGGAGGCTTGAAGGTCCGCTGGCGCAAACCGGTCGGCTGGGGATGGTCCAGCCCTGTCATCGCCCAGGGTCGGGTTTTCCTCACCGACTCCGAGTTGTCCCACCCCTGGGCCAAAGAGCGCATCCGCTGCTTCGAAGAAACGACCGGCAAATCACTCTGGAGCTACGCCTATGAAGGGGCCCACTCCGAATGGGCCTTCTCTCTCGAACACGGCGGGGGGCCCGCTTCCACGCCCATCGCCGAGGGCGGAAAAGTGTACATGCTGGGAGGGAGTGGACATGTTCATTGTTTGGACGGGCGGACGGGCGCGCTGCTCTGGGAGAACAACCTGGGCCGGGAATACGAAATACGGGAGTTGAATTGCCGCACCTCGCCTCTGATCGAAGGTTACCATCTGATCTTACTTGCCGGCGCCAAGCCGGGAGCGTGCGTCCTCGCGCTCGACAAGAAGACAGGGAAAGAAGTTTGGAAAGCACTGGCTGAATCCATCTCGAACAGTTCGCCGATCATCATTAAGGCTGGCGGGAAACGACAACTGATCGTTTGGACCGGCGAGTCGGTGACTTCGCTAGACCCTGCTACCGGCGCACCCTATTGGCGCGAACCTATAACGACGAGTACGAACGATTCCACACCCGCGCCGGTCCTTGAGAACAACCGCCTGCTGATCAGCGGTTTGATGCTGGAATTAGACGCTCACCAACCGTCGGCGAAGGTGCTCTGGCCCGAGAGCAAAGCTTTTTCCAAGAGAATCTTGAGCAACACCTCGACCCCTCTTCTGCAAGGCGGCTACGTGTATTCAGCCAAATCTTCCGGCGAACTGGTCTGCCTCGACGCCGCCACCGGCAATCAAATCTGGCACACCAACACCGTCACCGGACTGACTACCGGCGCCAGCATCCACCTGACCGCAAATCGTGACCGGGTGTTTCTTTTCACCGACCAAGGCGATCTGATCCTGGCGCAACTCACACCTCAGGGTTACGACGAGATCAGTCGCGCTCGGCTACTCGCACCTACGTCGCCTTTTGGAAGTAGAAAGTTCGCCTGGACTCCGCCGTCCTACGCCAACCGCCACGTCTTCGCCCGCAACGACGAGGAATTGGTTTGTGCCTCGCTGGCCGCAATGCCGTGAATGTAAGGCCTCGGTTTGTCGAGTGCCTGGCCGTCAAGTTCGCTGCGGAAATTGTCGCCGGAAGTGTCCAGTCGCGTGGTGATGTCCTGACGCCGGTTGGCAAGGCGGGTGGTGAATGTTTCGGCGTCCTCGTGTGACCGACGGAGATTTGTGCGAGCGATGGCAAGGAGCAGCGGTTGCGACTGGTCTTCGTCACGCGTGAAGTCATGCTACGCGGCCGCTCGCGGCGCCGCATCGAAACCGCAATGCAGCGAATGGAACTGTCGTTCCTTACGGCGCCGCCCGGCAATCAGCGGTCGCTCATTCCCGACGGGCAGCCGATGGTCCTGGAGATTGTAGCAGCAGAAGCCAAAGCCGCTCAAGCAGACGGGAGGTCGTGAAGAGCCTTGGCGTGGTTCGGGAAGCAGATGCGCTAACATTCGAACCTGTGGCGTGTGTGGCAAGTAGATTGGCGCGTTCTGCTAGTGACGGGCTTTTGATCGGAGTTATGCTGAAAACATGACTGCGACCAAAGTCCGAGCGTATGCGGCGGAAACCGCAACTTCGGCCCTGGCTCCGTTTGGTATTGCCCGGCGCGAACCAGGCCCGCTGGATGTCGAAATCGAAATTCTCTACTGCGGGGTCTGTCACTCCGACCTGCATCAGGCCCGGAATGAATGGCACAACACGATTTACCCGTGCGTGCCGGGCCATGAGATTGTTGGCCGCGTCACCCGAGTCGGCTCCCGCGTTACTAAGTTCAGGCCCGGTGACCTGAGTGCCGTGGGGTGCATGGTGGATTCGTGCCGCACCTGTGAGAACTGCCGGGCGGGGTTCGAACAGTATTGCCTGTCGTTTCCCACCTTCACGTATAACGGCGATGACAAATATCTAGGCGGGCCTACCTTCGGGGGATATTCCACAAACATCGTCGTGGATGAAGCGTTCGTCCTGCGCGTGCCGAACGGACTGGATTTGGCTGCCACGGCGCCCCTCCTGTGCGCCGGCATCACGACCTACTCGCCACTGCGTCATTGGAAGGTGGGTCCCGGACAAAAGGTTGGCATCGTCGGGCTGGGCGGGTTGGGTCACATGGCGGTGAAATTTGCCCGTGCCTTCGACGCCCACGTGGTTCTGTTCACAACCTCTCTCAACAAAATCGCCGATGGTCTGCGACTTGGCGCCCATGAAGTCGTGGTCTCCAAGGATGTTGAGGCGATGAAGAAGCACCAAGGGAGCTTCAACTTCATCCTCGACGCGGTTTCTGCTCAGCACGACATCAATGCTTATCTGAGCCTGTTAAAACTGGACGGCACGCTCACGCTCGTGGGCGCTCCGGAGCAACCCCTGCCCGTCACTGCGTTCAACCTGCTGCTGACCCGTCGCAATTTCGCCGGTTCCGCGATCGGCGGGATTGCCGAAACTCAGGAGATGCTCGATTTTTGTGCCACGCACGGAATCGTCTCTGACATCGAGCTCATCCCGATTCAAAAAATCAACGAAGCTTGGGATCGGCTGCTCAAGCAGGATGTGCGGTATCGGTTCGTCATTGACATGGCTTCACTCAAATCATGAGCAATCAATTCAAGGTATCCAATCTTTGGGCACAGCGGCTGCAAGAGCATCACATATCGTTGCCGACGGTGCTTCGGCGCGCCGGTTTGCCTGCAGGGTTCTTCCAGCAAGAAAAAATATACGTCACGACCGCTGAACTCTTCGCGCTTTGGCACGCCGTCGGGGAGACGAGCGGCGATCCCGTGATTGGATTGAAGTTGGGAGCGGAAGCGCGGTTGGAGCGGTACGACCCGGCTGCCATCGCGGCCGTTTGCAGCCGGTCCTTCCGCGATGCCGTGCAGCGCATCGCCATCTACAAACAGCTCACCTGCCCCGAGGAAATCCGCATTCGCACTGCCCGCGACGAAACATCCGTGGAATTCGCGTTTATACAAGCTGAAGGAGACGAACCTGATGTGTTGGTAGATATATGCCTGTCCTGGATTTTTTCCATCGGCCACAGAGGCACGGATGGGAACATTAAACCGCTACGAGTTGAACTCATACGTCCCGTCCGACACCGCGAACTGTTAGAAGCTCACTTCAGGAGCCGAGTTCGATTTAAGGCCGACCGCAACGTACTGATCTTTCGATCCAGCGACTTGGACCGACCATTTACGACCCACAATGCAGAATTGCTTAAAGTCCTTGGCGCTCAGCTGGAAACTGAAGTCCAGGCACGCAATGCCAGCCCAGACGTAGGAGAGCAGGTCAAGCAGACGCTCAGGCAATCATTGGCAGGGAGACGCCCGACGCTTCAGCACGTGGCTAAAGAGCTTCACTTGAGCGTGCGCACACTTCAGCGTCGGCTTACCGATGCCGGACTTACGTTTCAACAACTGGTGGAAGACACTCGACGCGACCTTGCGCAACACTACCTGAAACAAAGCGCCGTCGAATTGAACGAAGCCGCCTACCTGCTGGGCTACGAGGATGCGAACTCATTCTTTCGCGCATTTCACGTATGGGAAGGCACTTCACCTGGGGAATGGCGAACCCAGCATCGAACGCCCGAAATGTCTGCACGCCCCTGCGCATAACATCATCGCCGATGCATTTAACAAATAGGAGATAAGCAATTGAAACAAGAACGTGCCCAATCGAGAAGAGAGTTTATCCAGCAAACTTCTGTCCTGGGCACAGGCATAATCCTCGCAGGACCCGGAGCGCAGCGGCTTTTTGCACAAGGAAATCAACGGCCAAATCCCTCAAACACGGTCGCATCAAACGGGTGCTCTGAATCAGCTTCATGGCCTGAATGGAATGGCGATGGGATTCGGGCGCAAGAGCCTTGCGGGTTCGATGATCGGCGGCATCGCCGAGACTCAGGAGGTCATCAATTATTGCGCGGCCAACAACATCAAAGCAGACATTGAACTCATCAGCCCCAAAGATATCAATCGCGCCTACGAGCGAGTCGTGAACAAAGACGTTTGCTATCGGTTCGTCATCGACATGAAATCGTGAATTGTTGTTATGCTCTACGCTCGCCGCACATTTCTAAAAGGCTTTGGCGTTACGGTGCATTTCCTGCGATTCTACGCGCCCAAACCACCGCATTTTTAACTCAACGAAAGGAGTAAGATATGGAAATCAAAAGAGTTGGCACACAAGCGTCCACGAAAGGCCCGGCGGATTGGTTCACCGGCACGGTGCGCATCGATCCGCTGTTTCAGGCAAACGCTCCAGCACGCGCCGCCGGAGCGAGTGTCACGTTCGAGCCGGCTGCTCGCACAGCGTGGCACACGCATCCGCTTGGTCAGACGCTCATTGTTACAAGCGGTTGCGGTTGGGCGCAGCGCGAGGGCGGCCCGATCGAAGAAATCCGGCCCGGTGATGTGGTCTGGTTTCCGCCAGGATTGAAACATTGGCATGGCGCTTCGCCAACAACAGCCATGACACACATCGCCATTCAAGAGGCGCTCGACGGCAAGGTTGTGGACTGGATGGAAAAGGTCAGCGACCAGCAATACCGCAAGTAACAACAAACAGCATCACACTCTGAAACAAGAATTCGAAATGAACTTATCTTTTGAAAACAAAGTCGCACTCGTTACTGGCGCGGGCTCTGGCATGGGGCTGGTAACAGCGAGAGCTTTCGCGCAAGCGGGAGCTGCGGTGGCGCTGGCAGACCTCAACGAGAATGCCGTTCGCTCCGCAGCAGAAGAAATCGTCGCCGCCGGGCACAAGGCGATTGGCATCCGTTGCAATGTCGCCGACGAGGCTGAGGTAGCAGCAATGGTTGCGCAGACCGTGTCCGCGTTCGGCCGCCTAGACGCGGCGTTCAATAACGCGGGCGTACAGTCTCCCGCCGTGGAAATAGCTGATGTGCCCGGCGAGGAATTCGACCGCGTAAACGGGATCAATCTGCGCGGCGTGTGGAACTGCATGAAGTACGAACTGCGCCAAATGCGCGAGCAAGGAAGCGGCGCCATCGTCAACAACTCTTCAATTGGTGGTCTGATCGGCATCCCCGGCCGAGAAACCTACCATGCCTCCAAGCACGGAGTTATCGGGCTGACGAAGAGCGCTGCGCTCGAATATGCCTCTAGAGGAATCTGCATCAATGCGGTCTGCCCGGGAACAATCGATACGCCGATGGTTGCGGACATGCTGGCTAAGGAACCAGACGCCATGAAAGACATCCTGAGAGACCTGCCGATTGGGCGACTCGGTCGGTCGGAGGAGATCGCGGCTGCCGTTCTTTGGCTTTGCAGCCCCGGCGCAAGCTTCGTGATCGGCCACGCACTCGTTGTCGACGGCGGATACACCGCGCGCTGAGAGGACAGAACGACGATGACACGCATTTATTTGGCCCTCGCTTTCGCAATGGCGTTGGTTCACGCCGGTTGCAGCGCCGATACCCGCACGGGCAACAGCACACCGCCCAACTCGCCAACGAACGCATCTCCTCTGAAGCCAGGTATGAAAATTATACTAAAAATCGAAGACAAGGTCCTTACAGCCACACTGCTCGACAGCAAGACCACTCGGGACTTCGTTTCGTTGCTGCCACTCACCCTGACAATGAACGATTTGTTCCACAGGGAAAAATTCGCTCATTTACCGCGCGCCATTTCGGAAGAGGGGAAACGAACTCACACTTACGAAATTGGCCAGGTGGTTTATTGGTCGCCGGGTCCTGACGTGGCCATCTTTTATCGGAATGATGGCGAGAAGATTCCGAACCCCGGCATTATCGTCCTCGGGAGAATAGATTCTGGCGTGGAGGTTCTCGACGTAGCCGGCTCCGTAAAGGTCGCCGTCGAACTCGTCGGCGAACCATGACCATTGGAAAGACAGCGCATGGCGCACTCGACCACAAATTCAAACCCATCAAAAAGAAAACAACCATGAACAAAACTTGGTTTATCACAGGCGCCGGCAGCGGCATCGGAACAGGAATTGCCAAGGCAGCATTGCGCGCAGGCGACCGCGTCGTCGCGACCGGCAGAAATCTCGAAAAAGTGCGTAACGTCTATCCCGACGTTGCGCAGGAGAACATCGCACTTGTCCAATTGGACGTCGCCAACGAGGCCCAGGCCAAAGCGGCGGTCGATGAGGCGACGAAGCGCTTCGGGCGCATTGACGTTCTGGTCAACAATGCGGGCTACAGTCTGCTCGGTAATTTCGAGCAAATGACGACCGCCGAGATCCAACAGCAGTTCGCAACGAACT
>WNGJ01005376.1_pt1 | contig 17941 bp, 1 predicted proteins | sample 5400611 | NCBI WGS metagenome assembly WNGJ01 (sample SAMN13153375, study PRJNA577476) | soil metagenome | isolation source: 40 cm soil or saprolite under Garry oak tree replicate 1 | place: USA:California | collected 2016-06-15 | reverse complement strand
CCAAGGCTTCACAATCTCGGCCAGCCCCCCCTTGCTTTCAATCCAAGCAGGCTCGACCGACACGTCCCTCATTACGCTATCCAGCGTCAGTAGCTTTAGCGGTACTGTGAATCTGGCAACGTCGGTCAGTGGCTGTGGCTGCTTCACAAGTGGGTTGAACTCTAGCAGCGTTGTGCTCCCATCAGGAGGGACGAAGACCGTCGCTCTCACCGTCCTACGAGTAATTCGACCAACCTGAGCAGTAGCCTGAGTCCGCCGTCCGTAACGTTACAACCAAGCGGGCCAGGATCAACGGCCTCTGTCGTGCTGACTGTCAACGGCACCAAGACAGGAAACTATCTCGTAACAATCACGGCGACGAGTGGTTCGCTGACACATACCATCACCATTACAGTAAAGATCGTAGACTTCAGCATCTCGTCCCCGTCGTCTATTCAGGTCAATGTTGGGTCCTCAGGCTCGACGACGATAAGCTTGGGGAGCTTGAACGGCTTCGCCGGGACTGTCACTTTGACAAACTCGACTAGCCCCTCCGGAATCATTGCGTCTCTCACTTCACGCAGCGTTTTGCTTTCTTCTAACGGATCAACCTCTGTCATCCTAAATGTCTTCAGCACGACAGTAACAAATTACACCCTTACAATCACTGGCACAAGTGGCACGCTCGTTCACACGATTCACATAACCGTGAATGTTGTCGATTTCACGATAGCAGCCAGCTCGGTAACGCCGACATCGATCAACGCTGGTTCCCTTGGCAATTCAACCATCACTGTAACAGGACTCAACGGCTTCGCCGAAACTGTGGCCTTGAGTTTCTCTGCTCCGTCAGGGATCACGTGCTCACTGTCAGCAACGAGGCTTAGCCTGCCTCCGTCACCGGCGACTTCGGTACTTTCCTGCAGTTCTTCCACGGCAGCCACTTACTCTGTAACCGTCACCGGAATAAACGGGTCCCTGTCACGCACAACCGGTTCGATTCTGTTCCGCATAGTCGACTTCACAATTGTAACACTGCCTTCCTCGTCAGTCTCTTTGGTCGTCAGTCAGAGTAGCACGACAACATCAATCCACATGGGGAGCCTCAGCTTCACAGGAACGGTCACGCTTAACGTCCTAATCTCATCCATCGGGCCCTCAGCTTCTCCCGCCCTTGCCAGTCTCAAACTATCGCCATCAGGCTGCGCATGCAATTCAACCGTTCTCAACATCAACGCTGGACAAATCGCCGGTATCTACACACTGAACATAACCGCGACTAATGGTTCTTTGACTCACTTCGCAATCGTAACCCTTACAGTAACTCAGGACGCTCCAAGCCTCACAACCAAGCTTTCGTCAACCAGCTTGATTGTAGGGAGTTCTGTTACAGATTCAGCAACCCTGAGCGGAGCGACAAGCACCGCGAGTGGCACCGTAACATATTATCTGTTTACCAACGGAGCGTGTACTGCTCCCGCAACCATTGTCTCTACCGTATCAGTATTCAACGATGCGGTTCCAAACTCTAGACCAGTTGTCTTCAACGCTACAGGTTCCTACAGTTTCAATGCAACCTACTCTGGAGACAATAACAACCGACCTGCTTCGTCGCCATGCGAGCCGTTTGCTGTTCAGAAGGACAACCCGACGATCGCTACCTCTCTCTCACTTACTATTATCCAAGTAGGCCAATCTGTAACTGACTCTGCAACACTATCGAGTTTCTTCCAAGCCAGCGGGACAGTCAACTACAGCCTCTTTGTGGGCTCAAGCTCGTGTGCAGGGTCGAGTTCTATCGTCTCCACGGTGACAGTCAGCAATGGCGCTATTCCTAACTCGAGGAGCGTGACCTTCAACTCAACAAACCCTGGTGGCTACAGCTTCCAGGCCAGCTATTCCGGCGACACCGACAACATCGGGGTTACGAGTGGCTGTGAGCCTCTTACCGTCAACCCAGTCGGCGTAACAATCACTACTAGCCTTTCGGCCCCGACCATTACTGTTGGCGGAGTTGCCTCTGACTCTTCAGTACTGCACGGCCAGACATCCAACGCGGGTGGCACCGTCACTTACAACGACTTCGCAAACAACAACTGTGCCGCACCAGCAACAGTGGTTTCTATTGTAACAGTCAGCAATGGCCTCGTCCCGAATTCTAGAAGCGTAACTTTCAACAGTAGCGGCACATTCAGCTTCAACGCGATCTACTCCGGCGACAATAACAACAACGGCGGAACGAGCAGCTGTGAGCCTCTTACAGCGAACAAGGCCTCGCCGACTATTTCGACGACCATCACCCCGTCCTCGACTATTACCGTCGGCACTCCAATTACAGATCAAGCTACACTTAGCGGCGGATTCCCGTCGACCGGTATACCAGGTACCGTCACATATACCCTGTTTAGCTTCTCAATCCTACCTTCTCCAACCTCGCCGTGTTCCGCGGGAACAATCGTTGGGACTCCTCAAACTGTAAACGTGGGCGTCGGCAACTCTGTCCCCGCCAGCGCGCCGATTACTCCCACATCCCCAGGGTTCTACGGTTTCTCAGCCGTATACAACGGAAACGGGAACAATACTGCTGCCACTGGCAACTGTGAACCTCTGACTGTGAACAAGCAGACCCCAACAATAACCACTACGATCAACCCAGCCTCTACCGTAGTCGCTGGCGCGTCAGCTAGTGACCAGGCTACGATCACAGGCGGATTTCCATCTACCGGTGTGAGCGGAACCGTCACGTATCGCTTCTTCGGACCAGGCAACGGTGTCTGCAGTGGAACACCGGTGTCCAGTCAGGTAGTTACTGTCGGTGCCGGAAATTCAGTATCACCTTCTAATCCGCAGAATCCTAGCTCAACTGGTCAGTACAGCTTCAACGCAACATACAGTGGAGACACGAACAACAACCAAGTCACAAGCAGTTGTGAGGCGTTGACTGTCAATCTAGTTTCGACTACAACCGGAATCATATGTGGTTCGTCTGTAACGGTCGGCGTTCCAACTTCATGCACCGTTACAGTGTCAGACGTTGCACCAGGAACACTCGCCCCCACCAGTGCTGTCAATCTGTCGACCAACAGCACGGGGACGTTCAGTCCCCCCTCTCCCTGCAGCCTGTCAGGTACGACGAGCTCTGCAAGTTGCACAGTGACCTACACACCGCTTGTTCTCGGTGGCCACAACATCACAGCTACCTACACGGGTGACGGTAAGCATGCAGGCAGCTCTGGCTTCTCAGTATTATCGCCAGGCAAACACACGACCAGTATCAGTATCTCGTGCTCAAGCCCAATACTTGCTAACCAAGCATCTGCATGCACGGCAACTGTAACTGACACTTCCACGTTCGGCGCGACAACACCTGTTGGTTCTGTGGGTTTCTCAGAGACTGGGGTCGCTGGAAGTTTCAACGTTACGAGCTGTGCGTTGGTTGGGACAGGATCCACCGCCGGCTGCGGAGTGCAGTTCAATTCTTCGGTGTCTGGCACCGCAAGCATAATCGCCACGTACAGCGGCGATTCAACCCACACCAGTAGTAGCAATAGCGGTTCTCCGGCAACTGTGACAGTCAATCCCACGCTGGTCGTAGATACTCCATCTACGGAATCGTCCGTTATCGATAGTGGACAAACGGCAACGCTTTCCAGTGTGTTCACCGGCGGCACTTCTCCTTACGCTTGCCAGTGGCTCCAGAAGGCTCCGGGTGCTAACGTCTACAGCAGTTTGGGCAGTTCCTCACCATGTACGCCTCCAATATCGACGTCCACCGGAATCTTGACAACTATAGGGTCTTGGTCTTTCGAGCTCCAGGTTACGGAGAGCTCCAGCTCACCTGTCACAGTAACATCGGGTGCTGTCACGGTCACTGTGAACGCTGCTCTTTCGTCACCCACGGTCTCTGTCAGCTCGGCTATGATAGATCTTGGACAGTCGTCAACTCTTGTTACTCCGACCGCATTCAGCGGCGGTACGTCTCCTTACGTTTGCCAGTGGCTCCAGAAGGCTCCGGGAGCTGCGAGCTACACTAATCTTGGAAGTTCGTTCGCCTGTAACGCGGGCGACAAACCGACTACTTCCACAGGGGCCCTGTCGACCGCAGGCTCTTGGTCCTTCGAACTAAGAGTCAATGATGCCGGCTCGCCTTCTGAGTCTGTCACTTCTGCCGCTGTGTCCGCAACGGTGAACCTGGCGCTTACTGCGCCTGTGATATCTGTCAATCCGATTACTATCAACGCTGGCCAGACCGCAGCACTGTCCACCGCCACCTCATTCGGCGCAGGGACTCCGACCTATGCATGCCAGTGGCTCCAAAGGGCACCAGGTGCCACCACCTACAGTAATCTGGGAACCTCGTTCCTCTGCAGTGCAGGCGACAAACCAACTATTTCGACCGGGGCCTTGTCCACAACCGGAACTTGGTCATTCGAGCTACAAGTCGGTGATAGCGGCTCGCCTTCTGAGATAGTTACCTCGAATGCAGCTGCGGTTACCGTGAATGGAGTGTTGTCTGCGGGAGCTATATCGCCCAGTGCGCCTGCCATTGATGCCGGCCAGTCGATCGCACTTACCTCTAATCCATCTGGTGGAACTGCGCCTTACGCGTACCAGTGGTATTCCGATGGAGCATGTACAACCGCGATCACACCAGCCACCACCGCGACCTTCAACACTTCGCCTAGTGTAACCTCAACTTACTCTGTCAAGGTGACGGACTCAGCCTCATCCTCGCAGTGTTCTCTAGGCGATACTGTCACGGTTAACCCGACACTAGTAGCTGGTGCGGTTACTCCGTCTACTCCTGTTATTGATAGTGGTCAGTCGATTACATTGGGGGCGAACTCGTCAGGGGGAACCGCGCCATACCACTACCAGTGGTACTCTGGTGCGAGTGCGAGCTGTTCGTCGGACACGACTCTACTTGGCACGACAGCTACACAATTCGTATCTTCCACCGCAAACACATACTATTGTTACACTGTAACTGACTCCGCGTTCGTGCCTGCTACTCAATCTCCAGCAGCAGACCTCGTCACGGTTGACCCTGCACTCGTCGCAGGACCGATTTCACCCTTGGGTCCCACTATCGACAGCGGCCAGAGTGTCACTCTGATATCGAACCCATCTGGCGGGACTTCGCTTTACTCTTACCAGTGGTTTGCAGCCGCCAGCTGTACGAGTGGAAGCTTAATCTCGGGGGCGATATCACCCGCATACACTGCGTCGCCTCCATCGACGACGAACTATTTCTACAAAGTGACTGATTCGTCGCAGGGCTCACCTAGCGCCTCGCAATGTTCACCAGGAGATCTTGTCACGGTCAACCCTGCTCTAGTTGTTGGCGCGATTACTCCCTCTAATCCGACGGTCGATAGTGGGCAGTCGATTACTCTTACATCTCACGCATCAGGAGGCACGCCTTCACTCTCATACCGATGGTACTCCGATGGAATTTGTACAACTGCCATATCCGGCGCGACCTCATCGATATATTCTCCGTCTCCGACTTCCTCTTCCACATACTCATACAAGGTAACCGATTCCGCTTTTTCAGCGACTTCCCAGTGCTCGACTGGAGACACAGTCGTAGTCAGTTCTGTGCTCGTTGCTGGTGCTATCACGCCAGCCGGTCCAGCGATAAACGGTGGTCAGACCATTACATTGACCGCTAACCCATCGGGCGGAACCACACCGTATAATTATCAATGGTATTCCGATGGCACTTGCAGCAATCCAATCTCGTCAGCGACTTCCTCAACCTACTCAACGTCACCCAGTGTCACCACGGCGTATTCTTACAAGGTGACCGACTCGGCATTCTCCCCAGCTTCGCAATGCGCGCCTGGGGATACCGTCACGGTCAATTCTGCAATTGTCGCCGGAGCGGTTACGCCACCTAATCCAACTATCGACAGCGGTCAGTCCATTGCGTTGACATCACACGTATCGGGAGGCACCCCTCCGTTTTCCTATCAGTGGTACTCTGACGGAATATGCGGCACCGCAATACCCGGAGCTACTTCAGCTACTTTCACAGGATCACCCTCAGCAACCACCAGCTACTCGTACAAGGTTACCGACTCTGCACAGTCACCCGCTTCTACTTGTTCGCCTGCAGAGACGATTACCGTCAATCCGACGTTGATCACCGGCCCAGTCACTCCGTCGGCTCCCACGATCGATGCGGGCCAATCAATTACTCTCACTTCTCATGCTTCAGGAGGGACGCCTTCCGTTTCGTATCGATGGTACGCAGATGGAGCCTGTAGCCTGGCGATATCTGGAGCAACATCGTCAACATATGTGACCACGCCCTCTGTGACAACCACATACGCATACTTGGTGACTGATTCTGCCTACTCACCGGTCTCACAGTGTTCATCGGCCGATGTCATAACGGTCAACTCTGCGTTGCTCGCTGGAGCCATCACCCCTTCCTCTCCTGCAATTAATAATGGGCAATCGATTATTCTCAGTGCTCACACGTCAGGCGGCACTGCGCCGTTCTCGTACCAGTGGTACTCAGCGGCCAACTGTCAAACCGGAAGCCTGATCCCTGGAATAACCTCAGCTACATATTCCGCTTCCCCAACATCAACAACCACGTATTCCTACAAGGCCACCGACTCATCCCAGGGCAGTCCCATAGCTTCGTCCTGTTCGCCTGGTAACACAGTTACCGTCAATGGAGCGTTGTCTGCAGGGGTGATATCGCCAAGCGCGCCGACGATTAACTTGGGTCAGTCGATCACGCTTACGGCTAATCCGTCTAGTGGGACCGCGCCTTATTCTTACCAGTGGTATTCAGACGGAACATGCACTACGGCAATCCCATCCGCCGCTTCTTCAGCATACAACGCCTCTCCCGCTGTAACCGCCACATACTCAGTCAAAGTGATCGACTCCGCATCAGAGTCGCAATGCTCATCAGGCAACACCGTCACAGTCAACCCTGCACTCGCAGCAGGAGCAATCACGCCATCCTCTCCCACTATCGATATTGGTCAATCAATTACCCTAACCGCCAGCCCGTCAGCTGGTACCACACCATACGCTTACCAGTGGTATTCGGCGGCTAGTTGTCTGAGCGGAAATCTGATCTCTGGAGCGACCGGATCTACGCTTGTTACTTCACCCACCTCGACGACGACATATTCTTACAGAACGACGGACTCTTCCCAGGGTAGTCCAGCCGCTTCAACATGCTCAGCCGGTGACGTAGTAGCTGTCAGTCCTTCGTTGGTGGCAGGAGCGATTACACCCTCGAGTCCCTCTATCGACGTCGGCCAGAGCGCCACTTTGACGTCCAACCCATCTGGCGGTACCCCGCCTTACTCCTACCAGTGGTATTCCGCAGCGAGTTGTCCAAGCACTAGTTTGATCTCGGGAGCTACATTCTCCATATACTCCACGTCGCCAACATCGACAACGACTTACTCCTACAGAGTGGCAGATTCTTCTCAGGGCGCACCGAGCGCCTCGCAATGTTCCCCGGGAGATCTTGTTATCGTCAACCCTGGTCTGGCGGCTGAAGCGATTACTCCTTCTAGTCCGACGATCGATAGTGGGCAGTCAATTACACTTGCATCTTATGCGTCAGGAGGCACGCCTTCACTCTCATACCAATGGTATTCCGACGGAGCTTGTGTTACCGCTATTTCCGGAGCAACCTTATCGACATATTCTGCATCTCCGACTTCAGCTTCCACGTACTCATACAAGGTAACCGATTCGGCGAATTCGCCGATATCTCAATGCTCGAGCGGTGATACAGTAGCGGTCAATCCGGCACTCGTCGCGGGAGCTATCACGCCGAGCAATCCAGCAATAAACGGCGGTCAGTCTATTACCCTAACTGGTAACCCGTCCGGCGGATCCGTCCCGTTCAGCTACCAATGGTATTCGGATGGCACATGCAACACTTTGGTCACGTCAGCGACCTCCTCAACCTACTCTACCTCACCTAGTGCCACCACAACCTACTCTTACAAGCTGACCGACGCGGCCTTCTCTCCAGTTTCGCGGTGCTCACCTGGAGATACCGTCACCGTCAATTCTGCCATCGTCGCGGGAGCGATTACACCGCCAAATCCGATCATCGATAACGGCCAGTTCATCGTGTTGACATCGCACGTGTCGGGAGGCACACCTTCGTTCTCCTATCAATGGTACTCGGACGGCATATGTGTAACTGCAATATCCGGCGCTACCCTTTCCACATTCACAGCTTCACCCACCGCGACCACGAGCTACTCGTACAAGGTCACCGACTCGGCTCAGACACCCGCTTCGTCTTGTTCGCCTGGAGATACGGTCACTGTCAATCCAGCCCTGATCACAGGACCAGTCACACCTTCAGCACCTACGATCGATGCAGGCCAATCAATCACGCTGACATCTCATGCTTCGGGAGGGACGCCTTCCGTTTCGTATCGATGGTACGCAGATGGAGCCTGTAGCCTGGCGATATCTGGAGCGACTTTGTCAACATATGTGACCACGCCCTCTGTCACGACCACATACGCATACTCAGCGACAGACTCTGCGTATCAACCGGTGTCGCAGTGTTCGCCGGCCGATATAATAGCGGTTAACCCCGCATTGGTAGCCGGTGCTATCACTCCCTCTGCCCCTACGATTGACACTGGTCAGTCGGTTACTCTCAGTGCGAATCCATCTGGTGGCACTGCACCCTACACATACCAATGGTATTCCGCGGCCAGCTGCCCGAGCGCGAGCCTGATCTCTGGAGCAACCGTATCGACTTATTCTGCTTCGCCGACATCAACAACGACGTACTCGTACAAAACGACCGACTCGTCCACAGGCAGTCCCGTAGCTTCCCCTTGCTCACCTGGCAACACAGTTACCGTCAGCGGTTTGTTGTCTGCGGGTGCTGTATCGCCCAATACCCCAGCGATTGACTCTGGCCAGTCGATCATACTCACAGCAAATCCATCAGGTGGAAGTGCACCCTACTCCTACCAGTGGTACTCTGATGGTACGTGCACTACCGCGATTCCATCCGCGACATCGTCATCATACAACGCTTCACCCACGTCGACCGCAACCTATTCTTACAAAGTGACGGACTTCGCGTCAGTATCCCAATGCTCACCTGGCGACACGGTCACAGTCAACTTGGCGCTCTTGGCAGGAGCTATCGCCCCATCGTCTCCTGCGATCGACAATGGTCAATCAATCGGTCTATCTGCAGCCCCGTCCGCTGGTACAACACCCTACGGTTACCAGTGGTTTTCGGCAGCTAGTTGCGCGGGCGGGAGCCTGCTCACTGGAGCTACAACACCTACGCTTGTTGCTTCACCCCCCTCGACGACCACCTACTCTTACAGAGTGACGGACTCTTCGCAGGGCAGTCCACCCGCATCAGCATGCTCGCCTGGTGACGTAGTCACGGTCAGCCCAGGACTGGTTGCAGCAACCATTGCTCCTTCCGGCCCAACCATCGATAATGGCCAGTTGATTACCATGACGTCAGCCGCCACGGGTGGAATTACTCCCTATTCATACCAGTGGTTTACCGGTGGAGCTTGCACTACTGCGATACCCGGCGCGACTTTATCGACTTACGATGCTTCGCCCTCCTCCTCAACGACCTACTCCTACCGAGTAACTGACTCAGCCTTCTTGCCAGTTTCACGATGTTCGTCCGGTAACACTGTTACTGTGAATTCGGCGTTGGCTGCTGGTGCTATCACGCCCTCTTCTCCAAAAATAGATAGTGGACAGGGAATGACCCTGATGGCCAACCCATCAGGAGGCACTGCTCCTTACACGTACCAGTGGTACTCTGGTGTGAGTGCAAGCTGTTCGTCGGACCCGACTCTGCTTGGCACGACCGTCACCCAGGCAGCATCGCCTACAGCCAACACTTACTACTGCTATAGCGTGACTGATTCGGCCTTCACGCACGCCAGTCAGTTTTCGATCACAGACTTGGTTACGGTCGATCCAGTATTGGTGGCCAGTGCAATTACTCCACCGAGCCCAACGATCGATATTGGCCAAGGTATCACTCTAATAGCCTCCCCATCAGGAGGCACCGGACCCTATTCCTATCAATGGTATTCAGGAACGAGTACTAGTTGCTCGTCGGATACAGCACCGCTCGGCACGTTGTCAACGCAAGCGGTGTCTTCAGGTTCATCGGCGTACTACTGCTACAGAGTAACGGACAGTTCGGCAGGCAACCCTGTGGCAAGCGCCACCTCTCCGGCTAATCTCGTCACGGTCAACGCTGCTCTCACTATTACGTCTCTCACAGCAACCTCTCCCATCGACTCGGGGCAGTCAGCTTCCGTCACCGTTTCATGGTCTGGCGGGACCTCGCCTTACACCGCGACTCTCTACAATAGCGCTTCATCGAGCAGCTGCTCTGGTCTGGTACAGATCGGACAGAACATTGGTGTCACAGGAATCACGACACCTTTCACACAACTACCCAGCGGAACTACAAGTTACTGCGCCAGCGTCACCGACGGTGCCTCTTCGCCAGCGATAGTTCAATCCGCTTCACCAATTACAGTAGTTGTTAATCCAGTTCTCTCAGTGAATACTCCTACTGCAGCCTCATTAGCCCTTGACAGTGGTCAACAGACAAATCTGTCCGCAACATTCAGTGGAGGAACCTCTCCGTATGTCTGCGAGTGGCTTCAGAAGGCTCCGGGTGCGACTGCCTACACCAACTTGGGCAGCTCGTCGGCGTGCACATCACCAGTATCTGCATCAACAGGAAGCCTAACGACCGTCGGTTCTTGGTCTTTCGAACTTCAAGTCACCGACGCAGGGTCGCCGTCCGTGATCGTCACGTCCAACTCGATCAACATAATCGCGAATCCAGCCCCTACGCCACCGGTAGTATCGGCCAATCCACCGACTATCGGCGCTGGACAAAATTCGATCCTATCCACAACCACCTCCTTCACCGGTGGAACCAGTCCCAACAATTGCCAGTGGCTAAGGAAGGGACCACTGGACTCGAGCTTTGGTAACTTTGGAAGTTCTTTTGCATGTATTGCCGGCGACAAGCCAACAGTCTCGACCGGTCCCTTGTCGACATCAGGGATATGGTCCTTCGAGTTGCAGGTCAGCGATAGTGGCTCGCCTTCCCAAATCACCACATCAAGCGCGGTTAACGTAACTGTCAACGGCGCTTTGTCTGCAGGGGCGATAGCACCCGGTGCACCGGCAATCGATTCCGGTCAGTCGATCACGCTTACGGCGAACGCGGCAGGTGGAGTCCCAGCTTACTCTTACCAGTGGTACTCTGATGGTTCATGTGCAACGATAATCTCCTCTGCGACCTCGTCGACTTACCTCGCCTCACCTTCTGCGACCACAATTTACACGTACAAGGTTACCGACTCGGCGTCAGCAACTCGGTGCTCGCCGAGTGACACCATCACTGTCAACTCGGCACTTGTCGCAGGCGCAGTTACTCCTACCAGTCCCGTGATCGACAGTAGTCAGTCAATCACTCTGACCGCCAGCCCATCAGGTGGAACTACACCTTACTCCTACCAGTGGTACTCTGATGGCAGCTGTACTGTTGCCGTTGTCGGGGCCGCCGGCTCAACGTTCTTGATTACACCTGGGCTGACCACGACATACGCATACAAGTTAGGAGACGCATCGCAGGGCACTCCAGCGGGCCTGCAGTGCTCGGTAGGAGACACCGTTACTGTCAATCCTGTTCTCGTCGCGAGTGCGATCACTCCGTCGAATCCGACCATTGATAATGGCCAGTCTGTCACCCTGACTAGCCATGCCTCAGGTGGCACTCCTCCCATCTCGTACCAATGGTATTCGGATGGAACATGCGGAACATCGATAACTGGAGCGAGTTCGTCAACATACACCGCTACCCCAACCTTAACCTCTACCTACTCGTACAAGGCGGTCGACTCCGCCTTTTCGCCGGGATCCCAGTGTTCAGCCGGCGACGCCGTAATCGTAGTTTCGGGATTAGTAGCTGGGGCAATTACTCCGCCCTCGCCGTCCATCGATAACGGACAAAGCATCACACTCATAGCTCATCCATCAGGCGGCGTCGCACCATACACTTACCAATGGTATTCAGGCACGAGCGCCACATGCACATCCGATACAATCTTCCTCGGAACCTCATCGACACAAACAGCTTTTCCGAGCGACAACACTTACTATTGCTACACATTGACTGACGCGTCCTCCTCCACTCAGTCGTCATCAACAGACTTGGTCTTGGTCAATCCCATCCTAGTGGCCGGAGCGGTTACACCGCCTGCCCCTGCGATCGACAACGGCCAATCGATCACGCTAACAGCGAATCCATCGGGGGGAACGAGTCCGTATCATTACCAGTGGTACTCGAGCACGAACCCAGCATGTCCAGGCAACCCTGTAGCATCGACAGCGACCCTGTCCGCGTCGCCCGCAACCAGCACATACTACTGTTATACTGTAACCGACGGTTCGACCGGAACTCCGGCGGTGAGTGTAACTTCTGCCGCCTTCTTGGTCACAGTAAACCCGGCTCTTGTAGCGGGCTCGATCACACCATCAAGCCCCAGTATCGATAGTGGTCAATCGATCACTCTAACTGCCAACCCGTCCGGCGGAACAACACCCTACCAATATCAATGGTATTCAGGGATTAGTGCGAGTTGCACCTCTGATAATACACCACTGGGCACCGCGTCGACCCAGCCCGTATTTCCAACGTCATTAACGTACTATTGTTACCGAGTAACCGACAGTTCGATTGGCGCCCCGACCGCAACCCCTGCCTCGGCGGCCGACCTTGTCACCGTCAACTCTGCCCTAGTCGCTGGCGCGATAACTCCATCCTCGCCAATTATCGATAGCGGTCAATCAATCGCGCTAACCGCCAAACCTTCAGGTGGAGTCGGCTCCGATTCATACCAGTGGTACTCTGATGGGGCATGCACGACCTCAATTCTGTCAGCCACTTCGTCTACGTACACTGCATCGCCCGTCTCGACTACTAGCTACTCTTACAAAGTAACTGATTCTGCAACCTCTCCGGCTTCAGTGTGCTCGCCCAGTAACATCGTTGCTGTCAATCCAGCTTTGGTTGCTGGACCGATCTCTCCAACAAATCCGACCGTTGACAACGGTCAGTCAATTACGGTTACGTCTCACGCGTCAGGCGGTACACCGTCGCTTTCGTATCAGTGGTACGCGGACGGCACATGCGCAGCATCTATTCCAGGAGCGACTCTTTCAACATACACTATATCGCCAACTTCATCCGGTATCTATTCGTACAAAGTGACAGACGCCGCTTTCTCACCTTCGTCACAGTGTTCTCTCGGGGACACGCTGACGGTTGTTTCCAGATTGGTAGCCGGCGCGACTACACCCTCCAGTCCATCAATTGATAATGGTCAAAGTATCACTCTGGCAACTAATGCTTCAGGTGGGGCCACACCCTACTCTTACCAGTGGTACTCCGACGGTACATGCGCCACTGCAATCCCCTCCGCAACATTGTCAATATACACCGCTTCACCTACAGTGACTGCCACCTACTCCTACAAGGTGACAGACTCAGCGAATTCTCCAGCCTCGCAATGTTCAGCTTCTAACACTGTCACCGTCAAAGTATCCCACGTATCGGGCGGCACTTCCCCTCTCTCTTACCAATGGTACTCGGACGGCTCCTGTACCGCACTCGCACCTGGTGCTACTTCGTCTAGCTACGCACCTTTGCCCGTATCCACCACCAGCTATTCGTACAAGGTTACCGACTCGGCCCAGTCACCAGCTTCAGCCTGTTCACCTGTGGACACGGTCACCGTCGATCCGGCGCTGATCACGGGACCAGTCACACCTTCAGCACCTACGATCAATGCAGGCCAATCAATCACCTTAACGTCTCACGCTTCGGGTGGGACGCCATCTATTTCGTATCAGTGGTATTCCGATGGAACCTGCAGCTTGGCGGTATCTGGGGCGATCTCGCCAACATATGTGACCACGCCCTCTGTGACTACCACATACGCGTACTTAGTGAAGGATTCTGCTTACTTACCGGTTTCGCAGTGCTCTCCGGCCGATACAGTAACCGTCAACCCTGCGTTGGTCGCTGGTGCTATCACTCCTTCCGCCCCTACCATCGACAGTGGTCAGTCGATTACTCTCAACGCCAACACGTCGGGTGGCACTATTCCCTACACTTACCAGTGGTATTCGGCGGCTAGTTGTCTAGGTGGGAGCCTGATCTCTGGAGCAGTCTTGGTCACCCTTTCTACTTCACCGACGTCTACGACAACCTACTCATACAAAGTGACCGATTCGTCCCAGGGCTCGCCCAGCGCTTCGCAATGTTCACGGGGAGATCTAGTTACCGTCAACCCTGCTCTGGTGGTTGGAGCGATTACGCCCTCTAGTCCGACGATCGATGGTGGACAAACAATTACCTTTACATCTCATGCATCAGGAGGCACACCTTCACTCTCATACCAATGGTACTCCGATGGAGCTTGTACAACTTCCATATCCGGCGCAACCTCACCGACATATTCTCCGTCTCCGACTTCCACTTCTACATATTCATACAAGGTAACCGATACAGCATATTCACCGATATCTCAATGCTCGAGTAGCGACACAGTGGCGGTCAATCTGGCGCTAGTCGCCGCAGGTATTACGCCGGCTAGTCCAGCGATAAATGCTGGTCAGTCTATTACGTTGACGGCTAACCCATCGGGTGGAACCACGCCGTACAGCTACCAATGGTATTCTGATGGCATATGTGGCAGTCTAGTCTCACCAGCTACTTCCTCAACCTACTCTCCCTCACCAAGTGTCACCAACACGTACTCTTACAAGGTGACTGACGCGGCCTTCTCCGCGGTTTCAAAATGCTCTCCTGGTGATACCGTTACGGTCAATTCTGCGATTGTCGCTGGAGCGATTACGCCACCCAACCCGACCATCGATAGCGGCCAGTCCATTACGTTGACGTCGCACGTATCGGGGGGCACGCCTTCGTTTTCGTATCAGTGGTACTCCGATGGGGTATGCGGGACGGCGATATCTGGGGCTACCTCCCCTACATTCACATTTTCACCCTCCGCAACCACTAGCTACTCATACAAGGTGACTGATTCTGCTTATGTTCAATCTTCAATCTGTTCGTCGGGTGACACTGTCACTGTCAATTCCGCCCTCCTGGCTGGAACTGTTACTCCATCTTCTCCCGCGATCGACAGTGGACAATCAATATCTCTCACGTCACATTCTAGTGGAGGGAGCTCCCCACTATCCTACCAGTGGTATGCAGATAGCACATGCGCAGCTCCAATCCCGGGAGCAACTTCGTCAACCTATTCACCGCCGCTTGCGACAACAACTGCCTTCTCACTCAGGGTAACGGACTCGTCGCAGGGTAGTCCAGCAGGATCCGCGTGCTCATCAGGGGACACAGTCACCGTGAACCCTGCACTGATTGCAGGTCCGATTACGCCTCCAAGTCCAGCAATCAACAATGGGCAGCCGATCACGTTAACATCGGCGGCTTCCAGTGGAACGACGCCCTATTCATATCAGTGGTATTCGTCGTCTGGTTGCCCGAGCGCGGGCCTGATTTCTGGAGCGATATCATCGATTCTAGTTGATTCTCCCGCAACTACGACGACTTACTCATACAAAGTGACCGACTCGTCGTACTCGCCCGTTTCAAAATGCTCGTCGGGAGACTCGGTCACGGTCAATCCCACTCTTGCTGCGAGATCGATTACACCATCCAATCCAACCATCGACGCTGGCCAGGTAATCCTCCTGACAAGTCAGGCTTCGGGAGGAACCTCTACACTAACGTATCAGTGGTATTCTGACGCCAGTTGCACGACCGCCATCCTCAGTGCCACCCAACCGTTCTACTCGGCTTCGTCAACTACGACGACCTCATACTCATACAAAGTAACTGATTCTGCAAATCCTCCGGTCTCGGAATGTTCACCAGGCGATACGGTAACCGTCAGTGCGCAATTGGTGTCCGGGTCGGCTACTCCTAGTTCCCCTGAAATCGATAGCAGTCAGTCGATTACGCTGACGGCGAATCCCTCTGGAGGAACAGCGCCTTACCATTACCTCTGGTATTCATCAACGAGCTCAACCTGTCCAGCAGGTGCCTCGCTTGGAACATCAGGCACTCTGTTGGTGACGCCAACAACAAACACATACTACTGCTACACTGTGACCGATTCTTCGACAGGTAATCCTCCTTCGACTGCGACCTCCGGGATCAATCTAGTAAGTGTCAGCGCTGCCCTTATCGTGGGTGCAGCCACCGCCACTCCCCCTAATCTAGACTCTGCTCAGTCGGCAACCCTTTCCGCAACGTTTAGCGGCGGCACCGCGACCTATGTATGCCAATGGCTCCAGAAAGCCCCAGGCGCCAGCGCGTACACGACCTTGGGCAGCTCTTCGGCATGTACATCGTCATCATCCATTTCAACAGGGACCCTGACGAGCGTCGGGTCTTGGTCCTTCGGCCTCCAAGTCACGGATAGCTCAAGTTCACCCGTCACCGTGACATCGGTGGCGGGCACCGTTTCTGTGAATGGTGCTCTCTCATCGCCTACGATCTCTGTTAGCCCTATCTCCATAGATCTTGGGCAGTCGTCCACTCTTGCTACTACAACTTCCTTTAGTAGCGGTACATCTCCGTATGTCTGTCAGTGGCTTGCAAAGGCTCCAGGAGCAGCAAGCTACAGCAACCTTGGAGGTCCGTTCTCCTGCAATCTTGGTGACAAGCCCACTGCTCCAACGGGGGCCCTCTCGATTGCAGGCCAGTGGTCCTTCGAGCTGAAGGTGACCGATAACGGTTCTCCTTCTCAAATCGCCACTTCCAACTTGGCTCTTACCGTCAAGAAGGCAAGTCCGAGTGTTGCTTCAACCCTTTCATCCTCTCTTATCACTGCGGGTGGCAGTGTTTCGGGCTCGGCTGCTCTAACGGGCGGCTACCAGGCGGGCGGGAGTATGACTTACAAGTTCTTCCTGGGTTTGACCTGCACAGGAACTCCAACGATTGTAGGTTCACCTGTTTCAGTTACGAGCGGCATCGTTCCGAACTCAGCCTCTCAAAAATTCATCACAGCAGGGAGCTACAGCTGGACTGCCAGCTATGGCGGCGACAACAACAATAATCCTGCTGTAGGCAACTGTCAAACGCTAACAGTCGTCTTCCCGCCAACATTGTCTGTACCAGGATCGCAGAATGTAAGCGCTGGTTCGACGATCCGTTTCATCGTCAACGCTACAGGAGCCGGGGGATGCAATGGTGTAACTCTGACATCATCTAGTACCCTACCGGCAGGCGCCACTTTTGATTCAACCCAGTGTTTCGCCACATCCGCCTCCTCAGTCTTTCTCTGGACACCCACAGACTCTCAAGCTCCCGGGGACTACACCGTTACTTTCACTGCGACTGATACTAACCACGCTGCGACCAGTTCCCAGGTGACGATTCACGTATCACCGGTAAGCAAAGCTGCCGCTCTACCGATAGTCTCTTACTCGATATTTGGAGTGATAGGGTTCTTGGCGATCATCGCGGTGGCGCTCCTACTCCGTCGGTCCCAGACCCAGAGAAGAAGATCGAAGGCATAGCCGGTCTCATGTTGAAGCAAAAGTAGGAGAGGACTGTTCTACTCATTTTCTGCAACTAGTCCTCAGACACTTTCCGCCTACTGCGTACGTGAGCCACCGTCCTCCGCGGAGTTTGGTAGCTGTTGTAGGTTTGGTCAAACTGGCGCTGCTCACTGAGTGACTTTACCCTCTTTTTGACGGCTACAAGTTCCGCACTGGCTCTGAGGTGTACGAGGGCGATCGATGCTACTATGCCTATCAACGCGCCTATTGCCAAAAGCCATGCGGTTGTAGTCATTCCTCTTGGTATGAGGCAGCTGAGGCAGAGTCCTCCGCCTGA
>WNGJ01003999.1_pt1 | contig 17944 bp, 12 predicted proteins | sample 5400611 | NCBI WGS metagenome assembly WNGJ01 (sample SAMN13153375, study PRJNA577476) | soil metagenome | isolation source: 40 cm soil or saprolite under Garry oak tree replicate 1 | place: USA:California | collected 2016-06-15 | reverse complement strand
CGCAAGGAAGGCAAGGTTGTATTCTATACCTCGATTGATCTGCCGGTAGCCGAGCCGATCGCCAAAGCATTCGAGGCAAAGTATCCCGGCATTGCGGTTCGGGTGGAACGCACCGGCTCCGAGCGGGTGTTCCAGCGCATCGGCCAGGAATATGCGAGCAACATTCACGCCGTCGATGTGGTCAATTCCTCTGACGCGGCACATTTCATCGTGTGGAAGCGCGACGGCCTTCTGGCGTCCTTCGTGCCGGAAGATCTGGCGAGACATTATCCGGCCGAACAGAAAGACCCCGACGGGATGTTTGCGGCATTCCGCATGAGCCTCAGCGTGATCGGTTACAACACGCGGCTCGTCAAAGCTGAGGATGCGCCCAGAAGCTTCGCCGATCTGCTCGACCCCAAATGGGTTGGCAAGATCGTCAAGGGTCATCCGGGCTTCAGCGGAACTATCATGACGGCGACCCATCAGATATCGCGCGATATCGGATGGGACTACTTCGAAAAACTCGCCAAGCAGCGCGTCATGCAGGTGCAATCCGCCGCCGATCCGCCAAAGAAACTTGGGCTGGGCGAACGAGCCATCATGGCAGACGGCAATGAATATGTCCTGTTTCAACTCAAGGAGGCCGGCGGCCCTGTTGAAGCCGTGTATCCGGCAGAAGGAACCCCGTTGATCATCTCGCCGAACGGTCTGTTCAAGGCAGCCCCTCATCCCAATGCCGCGCGGCTGTTTCAGTGCTTCTGCTTCAGCGCCGAATGCCAAGAGCTCGTGGTCAATAAGGGCGGCATGCGCTCGTTTCATGCGCAAGTCAGAGATAAGCCAGGCCGGCGGCCGCTTGGCGAGATCAAGCTGATGAAGGAGGACCCGGCCGCGGTGGAACGGCTCAGCGAAGAGATCAAGGCGCGCTACACCAGAATTTTCCGAGTTTAGTCTTGGCCCTCGCTGTCCCCATATCGCCGCCCCCACCCTACCCTCCCCCGCATACGGGGGAGGGTAGGGTGGGGGCGTTCGACTTGTCGCTGCCGATCTTGCTCGCATTTTCGGCGGCGTTGTGCCTGCTGATCCTGTTGCCGCTGTCCTGGCTCCTCTATTACAGCGTTCATGACCGCACCGGCGGCTTGACCATCGCGAATTTCGCACAGCTCGCCACCGACCCGACCTTCCTCGATCCGCTAGTCACGACCGTCATTCTGGCATTGAGCTCTGCAGCGATCTGCTGCGCCGTGGCGGCCCCCATGGGGTGGCTGGTGGCGCGCACCGACATGCCGCTGCGCCGCACCGTGCGGGCGCTGGTGACGGCATCGTTCGTCACCCCGCCATTCCTCGGCGCCGTTGCCTGGGAATTGCTTGCGGCGCCAAACAGCGGGCTTCTCAACAAGCTGTTTCGCGCCTTAACCGGCGCCGAGCCGGACGAGTATCTGTTCGACATCTATACTCTGCCGGGTCTGATCTTCGTCATCTCGTGTTACACGTTTCCCTACGTTTTCGTGCTCGTCGCCAACGCGCTCGATCGGATGCCGGGCGATCTTGAAGACGCGTCCTCGATCCTGGGTGGCAGCGCCTGGACCACGGCGCGCCGGGTCACGGTTCCGCTGGCGATGCCGGCGCTATTGGCGGGCGCGCTTGTTGCCTTCCTCCAGGCCATGACGCTGTTCGGCTCGCCGGCAATTCTCGCGCTGCCGGCCGGCTTCCACACCATGACGACGAAGATCTGGAGCCTGTTCCAATATCCGCCCAAGCTGGAGCTTGCGGCCGCGGCTTCGCTGCCGTTGCTGGTGCTGACCGTCGCGCTGTTGCGAGCCGAATCCGTGATCCTGGGACGCCGGGGCTATTCGGTCGTGGGCGGCCGACAGGGCGATCCGCGTCGAATAGCGCTCGGCAGGTGGAAATGGGTGGCGCTCGCCGCGGCTTTGCTGGTGCTGCTCAATCCGGTGTTCCTGCCCTATGGGGCGCTCCTCAATGCGGCGTTTTCGCGGGTGCCGTCCGAGTTCGTCTCGTTCGAAAACCTGACTCTCCACAATATCACGTTCGTGTTCTTCGAACTGTCGTCAACCGGCGTCGCGTTCCGGAACACGCTGATCCTGTGCACCAGCGCCGCCACCATCGGCGCCGTGATGGCGGTGGTGATCGCCTACGTCACCTCCCGCCAACTCATCGCCTGGCACAAGGCATTGGGCTTTCTCGCCACGGCGCCGGTGGCGGTGCCCGGCATCGTGCTCGGCGTCGGGCTGTTTCTCACCTACACGCGCCCGCCGTTCGTGCTGTATGGCACTTTGTGGATCCTGCTCATCGCCTTCGTTACCATTGCGCTCCCCGCCGCCTATCAGCAGCTGCAATCCGCTTTCCGGGTTGTCAATCCGGACCTTGAAGAGGCAAGCCGCATTCTCGGCGCAACGCGCCTCGGTACCCTCGGCCGCATTACGGCTCCGCTGTTGCGCACCAGCGTGATCGCGACCTGGTGCTTCATATTCATCGGCGTCATCCGTGAGCTGTCGGCGGCCATCATGCTGTTCACCTCAGACACCAAGGTGATCTCCGTCTTGATCTTCGATCTCAACGAGAGCGGCGATCTCGGCGCCATTGCGGTGCTGGGCATCATCATGCTCGTGTTCACATTTACGGTTGTCGTCCTTATCAATCGCATCCCGGGTTTTGGCGGCGTGCGGCTGCGAAACGCGCCGCCTGGATTACGTGGAGAGCACGCTTGCAGCCTGCGACGATGATGGCACGTGCACCGCAGTCGCTCATGCCCGCACGTTGGGCGCGGCCGGCGCCGCGCTCGTCAACGGGACAGCTGCCCATGGGGAGGACTTCGACGACACGTTCGAGGGCGGCCCTGTTCACGCGGGCGCCGTCATCGTGCCCGCAGTGCTGGCCGCGTGCGAGCGCCACCGTCCGGACGGCACCGCGGCGCTGACCGGCGTTGCGGTCGGCGTCGAGACCCTGTGCAGGCTCGGCCTCGTGACGCCCAAGCTCGTTCACAAGGCCGGGTTTCATCCGACCGCGGTGTTCGGCGCCGTCGCCGCGGCAGCCGGAGTGGCGGCGGCGCTGAACCTCGATCGTCGCTGCGTTGTCAACGCGCTCGGCATCGCCGGCAGCATGGCGGGCGGCATCATCGAATATCTGGCCGAGGGCGCCTGGACTAAGCGCATGCATGCGGGCTGGGCCGCGCAATCGGGACTGCGCGCCGCCCTGATGGCAAAGCATGGTTTCATTGGTCCACGTACGGTGTTCGAAGGCGCGCACGGCTTTTTCCATGGCTTCGCCCACACCACCAAGGGCAACTATGACGCGCTGGTCGGTGATTTCGGCGAGCGGTGGGTCAGCGAGGCGCTCGCTTTCAAACCCTACCCGTGTGGGACGATGACTCATCCCTACATCGACTGCGCCCGCAGGCTTTCCGGGAAAGGCATCGATCCCGACGCTATCAGCGAACTGACGTGCGAAGTGGGCGAAGGGACGGTGCACCGCCTGTGGGAGCCGCTTGCCGACAAGCAGCGTCCTCCCAACGGCTATGGCGGAAAATTCTCGACGCCCTACTGCATCGCGGCCGCCCTCGTGCGCGGCAATGTCGGGCTTGGCGATTTCACCGACGCAGCCGTGAAAGATCCGGCCGTGCTCGCGGTCGCCGCCAAGGTCAGCTACGTCGTCGATCCTGACAATCCTTATCCGAACAACTTCACCGGCCATATCCGCGCGGTCATGCGGGACGGCAGCGTTGTCGAGGAGCGCCAGGCCCATATGCGCGGCGGCGCCCACGAGCCGCTCACGCGCCGGGACATCGAGGACAAGTTCGTCCTCAACGCCCGCCATGGCGGCTGGCCGGAGGCGCGCATCGCGCCGGCGCTTGCAAGGGCAAAGATGCTGTACGAAGGGCCGTTGGATTTGCGTGAGCTGCGCGGATGATGAGACGTAGGGTGGGCAAAGGCGCGCTCTTGCGCGCTGTGCCCACCAAGCTGCGGGCCTTTGGTGGGCACGCTTCGCTTTGCCCACCCTACGATACTCGGCTTTCGATTTGGTCGACGCACTAGGGCCGCACCGCCGGCGACTCCATGGGCATGCCGCGGGCGCGTTGCATCAGAAAAAGCTCGAGATTGACGTATTCAGGTGCGCCATATTCGGGGACTTCGGACCGCATGCCAGAGATGCAGTTGCGCAGGCGCCGTTGCAAGGAACCGACGCTTTGCCATTCGAGCCGGTAAAGCGGATAGCCGGTTGGATGCCCTTGCGGCACGATGTTGCCGGCGAGTCGCCTGCCCCAGTTGGCGTCATGACACAGCGCGCAGGAGAGGTTGAGCTGCCCCTGTCGCTTGTTGAAGAAATCGCCGCCGGCCGCCGCGAAGGGCACCAGCCGTTCATCCTCTGGCGGTGCTATCGGCTGGCCTCGCGATTGGCGCGCCACATAAGCCGACAGCGCCAACAACTCGTCGCTCTCGTAGCGCAGCCGCGGCGCCTTCTGGTGCTCGGTGCGTTCGCGATTGATGCGCTCCTCGAGATCGATCGGCCTGCCGGCTGGGATGTCGAACGCAGGATAGCGGGATGCGATTCCCCTCATGCTTTGCATCGCATCGCCGTGGCAGTCTGCGCACGAGCGGTCGGCGGCACCGACCTTGCGGTTCCATAGCGCTTCGCCATCAAGGACCGCCAGCATTCCGGGATTGGCAGTATCGTCGTCCTGCATCGCCTTGCTCTCACGACTCATGTCGGCGTAAGCGGAGCGGCGATCTTGAGGCGCGATTTCGGTGGCGAGGGAGGGCAAAAGCGTCAGCACAGAAAGGACCAAGGCGGAGACGATGCCGGTGAGGATGCGGGATCCGGTCGCAAGGAAGCGTCGTAGGGTGGGCAGAGTCGCCTGCCGCAGCTGATGACGTGGTGCGTTGACCGCGCGCGACTTTGCCCACGCGGTCGGGTGGCGAGATCGGACAGCGTGGGCAAAGGCGCATGACAATCCGTGCCAATAGCCCTGCTCGGCGCAATGCGCCTTTGCCCACGCTACAAATGATTGCATTCGATCGAAACCCTACCCCGACAATTGTCGGCTTCTAAATTTTGACGGAAACTGAGGCGCTCCTCAGGCCAGCGAGAATATGCTTTGAAATTCCGCAACGCAACGCCAGCCCACTTAGCAAGCCCCACATCAGCCAGCACGAGCATTCCGTCATGACCCACCATATCCTCATCGCTGGCGGCGGTATCGGCGGCATGGCGGCTGCGCTCGCTTTGATCAAGCGCGGCCATGACGTCCACGTCTACGAACAGGCGCCCGAACTCAAGGAATTCGGCGCCGGCGTTCAGATCAGCCCGAACGGCACCCGCGCCCTGCACGCGCTCGGCGTGCTGGAGGCGCTACGGCAGCTCTCCTGCGATACCGAGGGCAAGGAGGTTCGCCTGTGGAACACCGGCCGGACCTGGAAATTGTTCGATCTCGGCGCCGAGGCGATCGAGCGCTACGGATTTCCTTACGTCACGGTCTTCCGGCCCGACCTCCTGCAGGTGCTGGTCGATGCGGTGCGCGCGAGGAGGCCGGAAGCGATCCATCTCGGCCGGCGCGCGGTCGGAATGACGCAGAGCGGCGGGAAGGCGTCGCTGCGGTTTGCGGATGGCAAGACCGCGACGGGCGATGCTCTGATCGGCGCCGACGGCGTACATTCGGTGATCCGTCGGGAGCTGTTCGGCGGCGACAATGCACGGTTTCTTGGCATGATCGCCTGGCGCGGCGTGATTCCCATCGAGCGGGTGCCCCGCCATATCAGCCGCGATAAGGCAACCAACTGGATCGGGGTCGGCGGCCATGTGGTCCATTATCCGCTGCGTGCCGGCAAGCTGATGAATTTCGTCGGCATCCAGGAACGCGCCGACTGGCAGGTCGAGTCGTGGACGATGCAGGGAACCGCCCAGGAGTGCGCCAACGACCACGCGGGATGGCACCAGGATGTGCAGGCGCTGATCGCAGCGTCTCCGAGCCTGTTCAAATGGGCCCTGATGGGGCGTGATCCGCTGCCGCAATGGACGGTCGGCAACGTGACCTTGCTCGGCGATGCCTGCCATCCAACGCTGCCGATGCTGGCGCAGGGCGCCGTCATGGCGATCGAAGACGCCGTGATTCTCGGCCGTTGCTTCGACAAGTATGGCGACGTCGCCACGGCGCTGTCGCGCTATCAGGATGCCCGCGTCGCTGTCACCACCCGCAAGGTGGCCGGCGCCAACGACAACGCCAAGCGCTTCCACAATCCGGCGCTCGGAACCGAGGAAGAGGCCGCCGCGTATGTGCATCGGGAATGGAGTCGCGACGCTATAATTCGCCGCTACGAGTGGATCTTCACCTATAACGTCGATGCAGCCGAGATATGAGCGTGACAGGAATCAGGGATCAGGAATCACTAATCAAGAATGCAGATTTTCGAACTGCGACGTGCTAATAATTGATCACGGACTACTGATACCTGATCACTGATACCTGATGCCTGACCTTGCCGATGTCATTCTGCGCCTCGGCGCCGCCACCCTGATTGGCGCGGCCATCGGGCTCAATCGCGATCTTCACGGCAAACCAATCGGCGTGCGCACCCTCGGGTTGGTGGGACTTGCCAGCGCGATGGCGACTCTCGCAGTCGCGCCAAGCGGCGAAAGCGGTCATTCAGTCGACGCGACGAGCCGAGTGATCCAAGGGGTGTTGACCGGGATTGGTTTTCTTGGCGCGGGCGTGATCGTACGGCGCAGCATCGGCAAAGGAGTCCACGGCCTGACCAGCGCCGCCTGCGCGTGGACGACTGCATGCCTCGGCCTGGTCTGCGGCCTCGCTGCATGGCCGATCGTCGCGACCGGCGTGCTGTTCGTTTTCGCGCTACTGATATTCGGCGGGCCATTTGAGCGCATGTGCGAGCGCTGGCTCGGCGCGCATCTCAAAGAGGCGGAAGAGAGCGAGGCTGCGGCGAAAGCCGAGGCACCTCCGCCGCAAACTGATCACCAGTCGTGAGACGGCGTGCTTGAAACGATTGCCCACACCTGCTCTCATTCGCCACAGATGGCCCATCGCGGCAGAAGAGGATTTTCGAGAATGCCATCCCTGAGCGATTGGAAGGTCCCGTCGAACGAGCAGCCGCGGCCCGCGGATTACGCCTTCGACCTTGAGGTGGCGATGGCTGCTGTGGTGGGCCTGCGCGCGACGATTCCGGAGGATGCCTTTACGGCACAGATGCTCGGAACCGAGCGCGCCGGAAACGGCGTGGTGATCCGGGACAGCGGGCTCGTGCTGACGATTGGATACCTCATCACGGAGGCGGAAACGATCTGGCTCAGCCCGGGCGCCGGCCCCCCGGTCCAGGGCCACGCTCTTGCGTATGACCAGGAGACCGGCTTCGGTCTGGTGCAGGCGCTGGCGCGGCTCGATGCGCCCGCGCTGCCGATCGGCAGCTCCGCCAAGGCACGGGCCGACGATCGCGTCGTCATAGCGGGGGCAGGGGGGCGCCAGCGCTCGGTCGCGGCCCGCATCGTCGCCAAGGAGGAATTTGCCGGCTACTGGGAATATGTGCTGGACGAGGCGATCTTTACGGCGCCGGCACACCCGAATTGGGGCGGCACCGCAATGATCGGAGCATCGGGAGAGCTGCTTGGCATCGGCTCGCTCAAGCTTGAACAGGAGCGAGAGAGCGGGTTCGAACAGCGGCGCGAAACCGCCTCCAGCCATCTCAACATGATCGTACCGATCGATCTTCTGAAACCGATCCTCGACGACCTGTTGCGATATGGCCGGCCCAACCGACCACCTCGTCCGTGGCTCGGACTCTATGCGGCCAAGATCGAGGACCGGATCGTTGTGATCGGCCTTGCAGACCGGGGACCGGCGCAGCGCGCTGGACTGCGTACCGGCGATGTGGTGCGGGCCATCGGCGGTGGCGAGGTTCGCAGTCTCGCCGGGATGTTCCGGCGCATCTGGTCGCTCGGCCAGGCCGGGGTGGAAATTCCCATCGTGTTGGATCGTGATGGCGAAACGGTCGAACAGACGATCATCTCCGCCGATCGAAGCAGATTCCTCAAGGCGCCCCGGCTGCACTAACGGCAGTAATCAGGGATCAGTAATCAGGGATCAAGATTTGGCCTTCGCAGCTTGCGCGGCCAGATATCGTGATTCCTGATTACTGGTCCCTGTCATCCCCTCGCCTGGACGGCATTGCCAACCAGCGTCTTGCCAAGCGACCAGATCGCACCCGGCACGCGATGGGTGGCGGCGATCACGTCGTCGAAAGCATGCTCGATGAGGTCGCAGTCCTCGTCCGTGATGATGAGGGGCGGCAGCAGCTTTATGGTGTGGCTCGCGTGCCCGGCGACCTGGGTCAGCACCTTGTGGTCCCTGAACAGCGGGATTGTGACCAATTGGCAGAACAAACCTTTATTCGCGGTCTCCAGGAGATTCCAGCTTGCTTTGAGCTTCAATGAGGTCGGCGGCCCAAACTCGATCCCGATCATCAGACCTTTGCCGCGCACCGCGCGCACGAATTCGTAGCGCTCGAACAGGCGCCCGAATGTAAGCCGCAACCGTTCGCCGAGCCGGTCGGCCCGGGCGATGAGACGCTCATGCTTCATGACTTCGAGGGTCGCGATGCCGGCCGCCATGGCGAGATCATTCTTCGCGTAGGTCGATCCGTGCACGACAGCGCGGTCGAGGCGGTCAAAAACCTTGTCATAGACCCGCTTACGGGTCAGCACAGCGCTCACAGGCACGTGGCCACCCGACAATGCCTTGGCGAGCAGCACCATGTCAGGCTCGACGCCCCAGTGCTCGACCGCAAGGAACCGCCCGGTGCGCCCGAGCCCGGTCTGGATTTCGTCGGCGACAAACAACGTGCCATGACGGCGGCACAAAACTGCCGCCTCGCGCAAATAATCGTCGGCCGGCATGTTGACGCCTTTGCCCTGGATCGGCTCGACGATGAACGCCGCGATGTCGCGCGACGTCAGCGCCCGCTCAAGCGCGGCGAGATCATTAAACGGCACGACGCGGCAGTGAGGCAGAAGGGGCTCGAAACCGTTTCTGAAGATGGCATCGCCATTGAGCGACAGCGAGCCGTTGGTCAAGCCGTGAAAGGCATGCTCGCAATATACAATTCCGGGACGGCCAGTGGCGCAGCGGGCAAATTTGATTGCCGCCTCGGATGCCTCGGTGCCGGAGTTGGCGAAAAACACCTTGTCGAGATAAGGCACGAACTCGAGCAACCGCTTCGCCAGTACGCCGGCGAGCGGCGAGACGTCGAACTGGACCAAGTTGGGTAAATCCGCATCGAGCACGCTTTTGAGCACGTCGCGCAGCGCCGGATGATTGCGCCCGATCGCAAACACGCCGTATCCGCTCAGGAGATCGAGATACTTGTTGCCCTCGCGGTCGAACAGATACTGTCCGACGCCGCGGCAGAACCCAACATCATATCCAATCGTGCGCAGGACCCGGACCATCTGCTCGTTGAGATGGCGCGCATGAGTCTCATATCGGTCGGCTTCGTTCTGCGCATAGAGGTGCGCGATGTCCAGGCTCTTGAACGGGCTATCGCTCGCGTGGATCAGGTGGGGCCTGTGGCTCAACGGTTTCCTCCTACCTGCGCAAATTCGGCGGCTGTCGAAATGCCGCCGGAAACCACCGCTAAAGCTCCAGTTCGTGATAAGTTAGACAGCAACGGACCAAGAGACATCATGCGCTCGATTCCCGCGATCTGGGCTGCGACATTTTTACTTACAGGTTGTGCTGCGGCAGCCGAGCCGCTGCCGACCGGCGAGTGGCGTACTGCCGACGGGCGTGCCAACGTTCGGATCGACGACTGCGATGGCGTCATGTGGGGCATTCTCTCGTGGGAGAAGGAGCCCGGAGGCGTGGATTCGTATAATCCCGACCCGGCGGAACGCAACCGCCCGACCCTCGGGCTCCACATTCTTCTGGCGATGAAGCCGACCAAAACCGGGCTTTGGCAAGGCGAGGTTTACAACCCGGAGAACGGCAAGACCTACGACTCGCGAATGAGCCTGACCTCACCGGACGTCTTGAGAATCGAGGGCTGCGTGCTCGGCTTTCTGTGCGGAGGCGAGAACTGGACGCGGATCAAGGCCGAAGCCGTTGCCCCGCAGCAACGAGCACCGGCCCCACAACGCGGCAGCCGATCGAAAGAGGCTCCTTCTCGCCCGCTATCTGCCTGCTCAGGTATCCCTGACGGTGCGGGGGCGACCCATAAGGGCGGGCTGAAATAGTACCGCCGCCGCGAGCGTGCAGCAGAGCGACAAGGCCAGCAATTTGCCCATGCTCGACGTTCCGGGATGGCTCGACAGCCACAAGCTGCCGAATGCCGTCGCGGTGGTCGCGGCGCTGAAGACAACAGCGCGCGTCAGGCTCGACTGGAGGAGCTTAGTGCGGCCGGCGCGCCACGAGAGAATATAGTAGATCTTGAAAGCAACGCCGACGCCGAGCAGCAGCGGCAGCGCTACGATGTTGGCGAAATTGAGCGGCAACCCAATCAGGACACAGATCTCCAGCGTCAAGATGCCCGCCAGTATCAACGGAACCAGCGTCAGCAGCACATCGCCGAACCGGCGCAGCGCCACCCATAGCAGAATCGTGATGGACCCCAGCGCCCAGGCTCCGGCCTGGAGGAACGCCCGCACGATGGTATTGCCGGACTCGAGAATCGAAATCGGTCCGCCGATCGCGTTGGGCTCGACTGCCAGTACCGCTCTTGCAAATGTGCGGATGTTCTCATTGTCGTCCGGGTCGCCCTTCGGTACCGCCTCGACACGAATGTTGCCATCTTTGCTGCGCCAATCGAAGACAAGCTCGGGCGGCAGGTTATCGATCGACACCTGCTTGGCTTGCAGCAGATTGCGGATATCCTCAAGTTTGTTCTTGAGCGGCACGATGAATGTGGCTTCGGCGCGCTTACGCACGTCCTGATCCGCCGCGGCGAGTTTCGATAAGGCCGCGGCGAGGCGAAGGGAAGCCTCGGCGCCCGGTCCCGGCTGTTCAGCAGCGGCCTTGGTGAGGCCATCAATTCCCCGCTTGAGCGCCTCGATATTATCGGCGTCCGTCGGTAGCGGCCGCGCCGGTGCGCGCAGGACCGGATTGAGGACAGCCGCGGCCTGCGCGATCATGGCAAGCTTTTCCGCCTGATCGGTCGGGACGAAATCCGCCATCGTCATGACCCGATCAACCTCCGGCAGCGCCTTGAGCCGCCGGGCCGCCTGATCTGCAGCGGCGAGTGAGGGCACCAGCACGTTGACGGAATTGGCGCCGGCGCTCGGATCGCGTCGCAGATCCAGATAAGTCGCAATCGACTCGACCTTCGGACTACGCAGATTCATCGGGTTGAAGTCGAAGCTGAGATAATACAGCAGCGGCAAGCCTGCGATCGCCAGCCCGAAGGTTGCCGTGATGATGGGACCCCTGTGGTTTTCCAGAAAGGCATCGACCGGCGCCAGCCACGCAAATCCGAGCCCTTCCGGCTCTCCAGGCGGATGGAGCACGTAGAGCAATGCGGGCAATACCGTGATGCTCGTCAGATAGGCGATTATCATTCCAGCGCCGGCAATCTCTCCAAGTTCTGAGACGCCCCGATAGGAGGTCGGAAGGAATGACAGAAATCCAGCCGCGACAGCGGCAGCCGCAAGCGTCAACGGAAATCCGGCGCGCGCGCCGGCCTGTTTCAGCGCAGTCCGCAAATCCGGCATTTTGAACCGCTCCTGCCGGTAGCGAACGCTGAACTGAATGCCGAAGTCGACCCCGAGACCGACAAACAACACGGCGAAGGCAATCGAGATAAGGTTGAGCGCGCCAACCAGGGCCAACCCGACCATGGCGGTGATCGACAAGCCGATGAACAGGGCGATCACAACCGCAAGGATGATGCGAAACGACCGCAACGCCAGCCACAGAATAAGCAGCACCAGCGCAAGCGTGGCGACTCCGTTGACGAAAGCACCATCCTTGACGGTGGCGAATTCCTCGTTGGCGATCGGCACCGGGCCGGTCAGCCGAACCCGCGCTTGAAAGCGCGATGCAAGATCGAGGCTCGCGGCGGCGGCACGGATCGCGTCGGTCGCCTTTTTTCCGGGCTCCAATGCCGTAAAGTCAAGCTTTGGCCTGACGTCGATAAGACGGCGCAAATCGCTTGGCGCCGACGGCGTCCCATTCACAAGCTCTTGCCATGAGAAGGTCGCCGGAAGACCCGCCAACACACGCTCGAGTGCGGCGGTCGCCATCGCGAACGGCCGCGCCACATCATCGAGGGTCAGTTCGTGCTCTCGGACGCCAGCCAAAACGAACGCGATCATCTGATTGAGACCACGCAAGCTCGGATCCACCACCGGAACACGCACCAGAGGGGCAGCCACAGCGAGTTGATTCGTGATCGCGCCGACTTCCTCCTTGGATCGGAAGAGCAGCCCGTTTTGCGCAAAGAACGGCGTACCCGCCAGTTGCGTGACTGAGGGAAACAACTCTTTGTTGTTCGACAGCCTGTCGGCCAAAGCGGAGCTCGCGAGGGCGGCGAGTTCTGGCGTGGGCGCATCTACAACTACAAGTATGTTGTCGTAATGACTGGGGATAGATTTCTCAAAGATGAGTTCACGCTGGCGCCAAGGAAGGTCTTCTGAAATCAAAGTGTTGATATCTGTATTTATAGCAAAGTTTTTTACAGAATAGTATCCCGATGCCGCGCCGAGAAGTATCGACACCGCAATGGTCGCATGAGCATACTTTGTGCAAAAACCAATAATTGTAACGATAGCTGCCTTCACCATATTTTCCGATTTCCTGATTGCTGTATCCACAATCGATCCCAGCCTGACGATCCCAGCCTGACCGAATTGTGTTCGAAGCCTTTGTGTTGGCAAGGTACCCCAGCAGAACCGTACATAGCGACAAAAGACGAGATGCTAGACTATATTGTGACGCGTCTTCCGCCTTAATTGACGCCTTGCGGCCCAATCTTTTACTGCGGGGGAACTCAGGATCCGCAACCCGTCATAGCTCTAACTTGATTAGGCCCTAGTTTCGCCATGAATACCGATGTGACAGCCGCATAGAGACAATTCGAATTTGCGGTGCACTCAAAAGGGAAATTCTGCTAGGAACATTAGCTGGGGTGAGGGGCTTTATCGGATCAAGCTGCGTCTCCGGCATTGTGCCGGCTCCAATCGAGACCATTGCCGGTCGCCCCACCCGGCCGGCAAGTCACGAGCGCTTTTTTTTGGAAAGAGCCAAGCATGAAGATACCGTTCTTCAAGGAGATGAAGATTGTAGCGTACCTGCTCAAGCAGAGGATGCTTGGCCACAAGCGGTACCCGCTGGTGCTCATGCTCGAGCCGCTATTCCGATGCAATCTCGCCTGCGCCGGTTGCGGCAAGATCGACTACCCGGACCCGATTCTCAATCGGCGGCTCTCAGTCGATGAGTGCTTGGCGGCGGTGGATGAGTGCGGCGCCCCGATGGTGGCAATCCCAGGCGGCGAACCGCTCATACACAAGGATATCGGCGCCATCGTCAGGGGGATCGTGGCGCGCAAGAAATTTGTCTCGCTGTGCACCAACGCCCTGCTGTTGGAGAAGAAGCTCGATCAGTTCGAACCGTCGCCTTACCTGTTCTTCTCCGTGCATCTTGACGGGCTCAAGGATCACCACGACAAGTCGGTGTCTCAGGCCGGCGTATTTGATCGTGCCGTGTCGGCAATCCGAGCCGCCAAGGCCCGCGGCTTCGCCGTCAACGTAAACGCCACCATATTCGACGGGCATTCCGCGGAGGACATCGCGGCGTTCCTGGATTTTGCCAAGACACTGGATGTCGGCGTCTCAATTTCGCCTGGCTACGCGTATGAACGGGCTCCCGACCAGGAGCATTTCCTGAGCCGACGCAAGACCAAGCAGCTGTTCCGCCGCGTATTCGCGCTGGGCCGCGGAAAAGGCTGGAACTTCATGCATTCGGGTCTGTTCCTCGATTTTCTCGCCGGCAACCAATCTTATCATTGTACCCCGTGGGGCATGCCGACCCGGAACATCTTCGGGTGGCAGAAGCCCTGCTACCTGCTCGGTGAGGGTTATGCGAACTCTTTTGCCGAATTGATGGAAACGACGGACTGGGACGCTTATGGCACCGGCCGCTACGAAAAATGCGCGAACTGCATGGCCCATTGCGGATATGAACCGACCGCGGCTACCGCTACTTTGGCGCATCCAATCGAGGCGATACGAGTTGCGCTGCGTGGTGTGCGGACCCAAGGTCCAATGGCGCCAGAAATCTCGCTCGCGCGGCAACGCCCGGCACAGTACGTGTTCTCACGCCACGTCCAGAAGATGCTGGCGCAGCTCGGGGAGCCCAAGGTTCGGGCCAAGCAAGCGGCGACTCGGAATTAATGCCCGTCGCGCCGCCCAGCTGTCGATGGCAAGGCGGAGTAGCGTCGGTAGCTGCGCCGGATGCCGGATCAGGGATCGTGTGATGGCCTGAAAGTCGACACCACCGTCGACGTTCGTTGCCACCAGTGCGGCTGGCGGCAATGCCCGGTGCGACGGGTCGGTGATGACCCGAAATGCCGCGAACGGCACCCGATGCTCGACCGCAATCCGCGCCGCCACATGAGATTCCATATCGACCGCGACCGCACCGGTCTTTTCGTGAAGCGTTCGTTTCGCATGAGTGCAGGCGACGGGCACATCAGATCCCACAATATCGCCAAATGAAACGTCCTGCGGCGCGGCAAACCTGGATGGCTGCCCCATTCGCTCGATCAATGACTTAGACCATGCGACGTCGCTCGCATAGCGAGCATTCTCAGTAATGATATTGCGGGCAACGATACACGCCCCTGGCTTGAGTTGCGGGGCCAATCCTCCCGCAATGCCAAAACTCAAAACACCGTGGCAGCCCTTCCGAATTGCGGCCTCAAGTGACCGCCGGAACTGGATCTGCCCACCGCCGCAAACCACGGTTACCCCAGGACCGGCTACGATGCGGGCTTCAAACGCGAGACCCGTTACCGCTACGAAACGCTGACCGTTCACACCGCCCAATGAAACCCCACCCAATGAAGCCCCCTGAGGTACCAGCCCCGAAAATTCTCTTTTCGGAAAATCGGCAAGCCCCGCGGCCCGCGCCGTCGCGGGTGCACAATAAGCACAGGCGTTGTGAGAATTCAAGGTGACTTATCAATTAGTTAACAACTGTGGCCTTTGCGTCACATGCCGAACGCGATGGCGCGGCTGTTGCCAGACTTTAGGGTCCGGTAGCGGGCAAGGGCCCATAGCGGGAAATATCTTCGGTAGCCGTGATAACGTAAGTAGAATACGCGCGGAAATCCCGTTGCCGTAAAGCGTGGTTCAGTCCAGAACCCATCCTGGTTTTGGGTCTTGGCGAGATAGGCGATACCGCGCGCGACCGCAGGATGATCCGTTCGGCCTGCTGCCATCAAGCCCAGCAGCGCCCACGCCGTCTGCGAGGCCGTGCTGGGCGCCGGCTCATAACCGCGATACCCAAGCTTGTAGCTCGTTCCGTCCTCGCCCCATCCCCCGTCCGGATTCTGGATCCTGACAAGCCAGTCGGCGGCGCTCCGAACGAGGTCGGAGTCGGGCTTGAGGCCTACCGCATTGAGCGCGCATAGCACGGACCACGTTCCGTAAATGTAATTCATGCCCCACCGTCCGTACCAACTGCCGTCCCGCAGCTGGGTGTCGCGCAGATAGTCGACCGCCGCACGCAACATCGGGTTGGCGTTTGGTCGCTCGCCGAACTGAGCCAACATCGAAACACAACGCGCCGTGACATCTTCTGTCGGCGGATCAAGCAGCGCACCGTGATCCGCAAACGGAATGTTGTTGAGGTAGTAGTGGGTGTTGTCGGCGTCGAACGCCGCCCACCCGCCATTGCGGCTCAATAAGCCCTCGATCCATTCGCGTGCACGCGCGATCGCCGTCTCAAAGTCCCGCGTTGGCTGTCGCTGGCGCATGCGATCCAGCGCCATCACCACCATGGCGGTGTCGTCGAGATCCGGATAGTGCGCATTCGCATATTGAAAGGCCCAGCCGCCGGGTCGAACGTCGGGACGACTCGCCGCCCAATCGCCCTTCACGTCGAGGACTTGCTTCGGCAGAAGCCACTGCAAACCCCGGCGAACACCTGCGGCTGCAGCGTCGTCTCCCGATTCCAGCAAGGCATGGCAGGTTAGTCCCGTGTCCCACACGGGCGAAACGCAGGGCTGGCAATAGGCCTCGTGATCATTGACCACCACGAGCCTATCGATCGCAGCACGCGCCACCACGGCGTGCGGATGGTCCTTCGGGTAACCGAGAACCTCGAACATCATCACGCTGTTGGCCATTGCCGGGTAAATGGCGCCAAGGCCACTCTCGCCGTTGAGGCGCTCGGTGACGAAATCGACCGCCCGTGCGATCGCGCGCTGGCGCAATGAAACCGGGAACCAGGGCTGGGCGGCGCGCAGGATTACGTCGATGACGCGGAACAGCGCGAACCAGCCTGCATTCTGATGAGGCGCTCTTTCGGGTGGTCCGATGTCGCGTGGGTCTTCCCGGAACAATTCATCGATTGTCACCCCGCGCCGATTCTTGGCAAGCGGCTTGAGAGCCTGCAGGACGAGAAGCGGCACGATGACGGTACGTCCCCAATAGGAAATCTTGTTCAGATGAAATGGAAACCAGCGCGGCAACAGCATGATCTCGACCGGCATAACCGGCACGCTCGTCCACTTCATCACTCCGTAGAGCGCCAGCAAAATACGGGTGAACACATTCGATTGCTTAGCGCCGCCGCGTAAGAGGATGGCCTCGCGCGCCCGCGCCATGTGGGTGGCATCAGGAGCGTCGCCGATCATTTTCAGCGCGAAATAGGCCTTTACGCTCGCGCTCATATCGAAGTCGCCGTCCTGAAACAGCGGCCATCCCCCATGGGCGCCCTGCTGCCGGCGCAGATAGACAGCGAATTTCTGCTCCAACACCGGGTCGAGCGGCTCATCAAGGTAATACTTGAGCAGCACATACTCGGCCGGGATCGTCGAATCGGCTTCCAGCTCGAACACCCAATGACCATCGCTGCGCTGACAGTCGAGCAGGGCTTGCGTCGCTGCCGCGATAGAGGTGTCCAGCGTCGATCGGTCGACGGCGGATGCGGAAGATCGAGAAGGCAATTCGTGCTGCATGTTAGCGATGTGAACCTTTCAAGACTGCATGACAAAGTCGGCCGCCCGGGTTCCCGAGCGCACCGCGCTTTCGATCGTGGCCGGCAGGCCGGTATCGGTCCAATCGCCGGCGAGCGCCAGATTGCGCCACGCCGTCTTGACACCGGGGCGCTTGGCGTTCTGCGAGGGCGTCGACGCAAAGGTCGCGCGCCGCTCGCGCACGATCTGCCAAGCCGGCATTTCGGCTGGAACGTCGGCGACTCTCCGCACGTCCTGCCAGATCATGTTGGCAAGCTCGTCCTTGGTGTGCTGCATGAAGCGGTCAGCCCCGCTGATGGTCGCCGATATACGATCCTCGAAGAAAAAAATCCATTCCGCCGTGCCGTTCAGGATGCCGAGCATGGGCTCAAGACCCGGCGGCGGCACGATGCGAAAGTGGGCGTTAACGATGGCCCGAAACTCATCGGGCGCTTGCAATTGGGGAATGATCGAACGGGCCGCGTAGGGCGGCACCGCCAGCACTACGGCGTCGTCAGACCCGACCGCGACGCTGCCCTCGCCAAAATCGAGCCCGGTGACGGCATCGGCCGCAGCGATGCATCGGCGCAGTTGATAGCCGAAACGGAAGGCTCCCCCATGACTTTTCAGGTACGCAATCGCAGGCTCGACGAAAGCCGCGTTGAGCCCCTGCGGCGCCAGATAGGGCCGGCACGCCGCGCCGCCTTGCGCGAGCGATCTTAGCACCACCGCGCGCGCGAGATCGCAAGACGCCGCAGCGGGGTCCGTGTTGA